>Ga0194126_10008031_pt1 | contig 14480 bp, 10 predicted proteins | sample TA2KigC150mmetaG_FD_148641 | JGI IMG/M metagenome (GOLD analysis project Ga0194126, IMG submission 148641) | Freshwater microbial communities from Lake Tanganyika, Tanzania - TA2015035 Kigoma Deep Cast 150m | ecosystem: Environmental > Aquatic > Freshwater > Lake | place: Tanzania: Lake... | reverse complement strand
ACAGCCTCTATCAGTTGCTGGCCATGGTCGTCGGCCGCTCGCCAGCCCTCGACATCGCCGAGACCTTCCTGACCATGCCCGACCTGTTCAATTACTGGCTCAGCGGGCGCAAGGTGTGCGAATTCAGCATTGCCACCACCACCCAGTGTTACGACCCGCGCCTTCCCCCCCCTGATGAGGGGGGGGGCAGGGGGGGGTGGGCCATCCCGCTGCTCGAAAAGATGGGCATCCCCACCCACATCTTCCCCGAGATCGTGCCACCCGGGACCGTCCTGGGCGAGCTGTTGCCAGCGGTAGCCGAGGAGGTTGGAATGAGCGGCCTGCCGGTCATCGCCCCCGCCTGCCACGACACCGGCTGCGCAGTGGCAGCCGTCCCCGCCGAGGGTGTGGACTTCGCCTACATCAGCTCCGGCACGTGGTCGTTGATGGGCGCTGAGCTGTCGGAGCCTATCATCAACGAGCAAAGCCTGGCCTTCGACCTTACCAACGAGGGGGGCGTGAGCGGCACCTTCCGCTTCTTGAAGAACATTACCGGGCTGTGGCTGGTACAGGAGTGCCGGCGCACGTGGGCGCGCCAGGGCGAGGAATTCTCGTACGACGATTTGACCCAGATGGCGGCTCAGGCCACCCCTTTGCAATCTATCGTTGACCCCGACTATCCTGAGTTTCTCAAGCCCGGCGACATGCCGGCGCGCATCCGTGCCTTTTGCCATAAGACGGATCAGCCCGTGCCGCAGAGCAAGGGAGAGGTGATTCGCTGCGCCCTGGAGAGCCTGGCCCTCAAGTACCGCTGGGTATTGGAGCGGCTGGAGGAGATATTGGGCCGTCGCCTGGAACCGATCCACATCGTGGGGGGCGGGACGCAGAACTGGCTGCTCAACCAGCTCGCCGCCGACGCCACTGGTCGGCGGGTGGTGACCGGCCCTGTCGAGGCCACGGCGGCGGGCAACGTCATCACCCAGATGATGGCCCTGGGGCACATCGCCTCGCTGGCGGAGGGGCGGCGGATCGTGCGCCATTCCTTCGACGTTGTCACCTACGAGCCTGCTGGTGGGGCCGAGTGGGACGGGGCCTATGGCCGCTTCCTGGCCATGATGGAGCAGCTTGGCTAGTGAGCCATAATGCAATCTAACTAAGCTCGAGGCTACGAATGAGTAGCCCGCAGGGCTTGACTACTACGGCCCGATGCCTTTAGCCATCGGGCTTTTCTGTTACCAAGGCTAAATGGTCTCAAATTCCTTTTCATTTGCTTGCAAAAGGTCTTGACATCAGAAGGGAAAGATGATATAATATAAACAAATGACAAATAAAGAAAACAAACGAAAGCAAACTAGTAGACAACAGATGAGCTTCTTCCCTGAGGAGAGACTAGATCGGATCGCTTCCTTGGTGGTGGAGAAACGGCGGGTCTCGGTTGCCGAGCTCAGCTCGCTATTCAATGTCTCCAGGGTCACCATTCGCCATGACCTGGGTGAGTTGGAGCGGCGGGGACTGCTGGTGCGCACCCACGGGGGAGCGTTGGCCATTGACCAGAATACTAAGAGAGCCGAACTCTCCTTCGATGTTCGTGAGCAACTGCAACGAAGGGAGAAAGGTCGCATCGGTCAGGCGGCGGCCAGCCTGGTCCATGACGGCGATACCATCGCCCTCGATGCTAGCACCACGGCCCTGCAAGTCGCCAGGCAGATCAAAGATCGGCGGGAATTGACGGTCGTTACCAACGGCATCCGTATCGCCCTGGAGTTCATGGATAGCCCCCACATCACCGTGGTCATGCCGGGGGGCATCCTGCGCCGTGATGCCGTCTCCCTGGTGGGGGAGCTGGGCGAGGAGGTGCTGGCCAAGTTCAACGTGCAGCGGGGTTTCTTCGGGGCCAAGGGGATCACCCTGGAGGAGGGGCTGACCGATGTAGACAGCCGCGAGGTGCATCTGAAGCGGGCCATGGTTCACGCAGCCAAGGAGGTGATTGCCATCGTTGACCACACCAAGTGGGGAAAGGTGGCTTTCGCCTCCTTTGCCTTTGTGGACGAGGTAGACGAGGTCATCACCGACGACGGGGCCCCGCCTGACCTCGTCGCCGCGCTCCGCCAACGCGGGGTGGAGGTGCTCCTCGTCTGAGGGGCGTCTCCAGTTTGACCTCTACCGAGCAAGGGAATCGTCATGTCCGATTACATCTTGGAATTGCAGGAGATCAGCAAGAGCTTCCCTGGCGTGCAGGCCCTGGATGGAGTAGACTTCAACCTTCGCGCCGGTGAAGTGCACGCCCTGGTGGGGGAGAACGGTGCCGGAAAGTCCACCCTCATCAAGGTGGTCTCCGGAGTCCATCAGCCGGACGCGGGTGAGATCCAGTTCCAGGGGCGGTCGGTGACCTTCGCCAACCCTCTCATCGCTCAACAACACGGCATCGCCGCCATCTACCAGGAGCCGACCCTTTTCCCTGACCTTGACGTGGCTGAGAACATCTTCATGGGCCGTCAGCCGTTGCAGCCCGTGACCCGGCGGATCAACCGGAGGCAGATGTACGAGGAGGCGGGGAAGCTGTTGCGTTCGCTGGGGATGAACCTCGATCCCCACACCAGGGTGCGCGGGCTGAGTTTCGCTGACCAGCAGATGGTGGAGATTGCCAAGGCGCTCTCGGTTAATGCCCAGGTGTTGATCATGGATGAGCCGACCTCCGCGCTCACCCTGCGCGAGGTTGCCAATCTCTTTCGTATTGCTCGGCAGTTGCGCGACGCAGGCACGGCCATCGCCTTCATCTCCCACCGCCTGGAGGAGGCGTTTGAGCTGGCCGACCGGATCACCGTCCTGCGCGACGGGCATTACATCGGCACACGCGCGGTGCATGATGTTACGCTGGACGAGGTGATCCACATGATGGTCGGCCGTACCTTAGATAACATGTTCCCGAAGCAGGAGGTAGAACAGGGTGAGGTGATGCTGCGGGTGGATGGTTTGACGAAGGAGGGGCTGTTCTACGATGTCTCCTTCGAGCTTCACCGTGGTGAGATCCTCGGCCTGGCCGGGTTAGTGGGAGCAGGGCGCACTGAGGTCGCGCGCGCCATCTTCGGGGTGGAGCCTGCTGATCGGGGCATCATCTGGTTGAACGGCCACGAGGCACACATCAGAAGCCCCAAGGACGCGCTGGCACTGGGCATTGCCTACCTTCCCGAGAATCGGCAGCAGCATGGGCTGGTATTGCCAATGAACATCACTCAGAATGTAACCCTACCCATCCTGCGCGAGTTCGCCCGCCTGGGCTGGGTGGACCGGGTCGCTGAGCAGCGGGCCGCGCAGAGCTTTGCTGAACGCCTGGACGTACGCGCGGCAGGACTGTGGCAGAAGGTGCGGGAGCTATCCGGCGGCAACCAGCAGAAAGTTGTGTTGGCCAAATGGCTGGCTGCGCGCCCCCAAATCCTGATCCTTGATGAGCCGACGCGGGGGATTGACGTGGGGACCAAAGCTGCGGTCCACCAGTTGATGAGCACCTTGGTGGCGCAGGGGTTTGCCATCCTGATGATCTCCTCGGAGTTGCCCGAGATCCTGGGCATGAGCGACCGGATCGTGGTCATGTATGAGGGGCGCGTGACCGGGCGCTTTACTCGCGCTGAGGCCACCCAGGAGAAGATCATAGCCGCCGCGACAGCCAGCGCCCCCATCGCTGAAAACACTGAAATTCAGTGCTTATGAAAGGACAACGAGATGGCAAGTTCAACTGACCAGACATCTCGCCGCAGTCTGTTCTCGCTGGTCGCGGGCGTCCGTGAGACCGGCATCTTCGCCTTCATCGTTTTGCTCATCGCGATAGTGAGTTTGCGGAGCCCCTACTTCCTCACCGTGGAAAACTTCCGCGACATCCTGCTGGACACTGCAGTGCTGATCATCGTCGCCATCGGCCAGACGATGGTCATCCTCACCCGCAGCATTGATCTCTCCGTCGCCTCAGGCCTTGCCCTGTCGGGCATGGTCGTGGGCATGACGGTGAGCAGCCATTGGGGCCTGCCGCCACTGGTGGCGCTGCTGATGGGGATTGGCATCGGCATTGCCCTGGGAGGATTCAATGGGTTGTTGGTGACGAAGGGGCACGTCCCGCCCATCATCGCCACCCTGGGCACGTTGAGCATCTACCGTGGGTTGACCTTTGTCGTCAGCGGGGGGGCATGGGTGGATGCTGCTGAGATGCCGGACAGCTTCAAGTGGCTGGCCAGGGACACCACGCTGTGGGTCCCCAACCTGGTGCTCTTTGCCGCCATCGTCGCCATCGTCTTCTACTACTTCCTCAACCACACGCGGACCGGGCGTGAGATCTACGCCGTGGGCAGCAACCCTGACGCGGCCCGGGTGGCGGGCATACCTGTTGACCGCATCGTCTTTCTGGTGTACGTGTTGTCCGGTGTGCTTTTCGGCATGGCCGGGGTGCTGTGGGTGTCGCGCTACGCCTCGGCGCAAAGCGATTCGGCCATGGGGTTTGAACTGCAGACGGTGGCGGCGGCGGTGATCGGGGGGGTGAATATCTTCGGCGGCTCCGGGACCATCCCCGGGGTGCTGCTGGGCTCGCTCCTTTTGGGCATCATCATCAATGCTCTCAACCTGGTGCGGATATCCCCCTTCTGGAAACTGGCTGTGCAGGGGCTCATTATTCTCCTCGCTGTAGTGTCCGACGTGCTGATCTCGCGACGGCTACAACGGGCGCTAACTTTGCGGAGGGCAGGGTGATTTTCAAGAGAGGAACATCGCAGAGACGACTCACACTGGTTGCCACGTTCCTGCGTTGGGAGTGGTTGCTGATTTTGCTGTTTGCCGCTGCTTTTATAGTCAACGCTTTGCTCTCCCCCTACTTCCTTGACACCCGCAACCTGTTCGACATGACCTTCATCTTTATGGAGAAGAGCATCATTGCTCTGCCCATGGCGTTCATCATTATCAGCGGCAACATTGACCTGTCGGTGGCCTCGACTTTGGCCATGTCTGCCGTATTGATGGCGACGCGCTTCCAGGCAGGCTGGAACATCTGGCTGGCGGTGCTCTTTGGGTTGGCCGTTGGTGCGCTGGGTGGGTTGCTCAACGGGATGATGGTTGCCAAAATGCGCCTCCCTTCGCTGGTGGTGACGCTGGGCACCTACGCCCTCTATCGGGGCATAGCCTTCGTGGTCCTGGGAGACCGCGCGGTGACCGGTTTTCCGTCGCAGTTCCTCCATCTTGGTCAGGGGTACGTGGGCGACACGCCGGTGCCAGTGCCACTGGTCATCTTCGCGGTGCTGGCCATACTGTTTGTCCTGCTGCTCCACCGATCGACTTTTGGGCGCTTTGTCTACGCTATGGGCAACAACGAAGAGGCCTGTCGCTATTCCGGTGTCGCCGTTGACCGTATCAAGATCCTTCTCTTTACCCTTTCTGGGCTGATGTCGGCGCTGGCAGCGATCTTTCTCACCGCCCGCTTCAATAGCACCCGCCCCAACATCGCTGCAGGCTTCGAGTTAGAGGTGATTACGGCAGTGCTGCTAGGCGGGGTGAGCATCTTTGGTGGCGAGGGGACAATGCCCGGTGTAGTATTGGCACTCTTTCTCATAGGCTTGGTATCTCGTGGGATGAGGTTAAAGAACATAGCAGGCGAGATCCAGACCATTGTGATCGGCTCGCTCTTGATCCTGGCGATCCTGCTGCCGCAGTTGCTGCGGCGTCTGACACCCCGTGTGAGGGCCTAGCATGAGGTCAGGGAATCAGTGATCAGGGAATCATTGATCAGGCATGACCCTGATTCCCTGCTGGAAAGGGGGTGATGTGTAGCCACGGTTTGGTGCAGGGGCAAGCACAATTGATGGCGAGGAGTTGCCCTCCGAGCCCCCGTTCGGCAGTACAACTGCCTCACATCGGTGGAGCTTTGCCCCCAGGGGGGAGCGTGTTTTGAAGCTCCTTGAAGTGTGCCCTTGCTGGCTGCGGTGCCAGCAGGGGGGAGATCAAAATTCCTGAATTAGGAGGAAAGGAAAATGAGAGCCAAACTGTTTACCTTATTGATTGTTGCGGCTGTGGTTCTTGCCGCATGTGCTCCGGCGGCCACGCCAACATCTCCGCCGGCCAAGAAGGGCTTTAAGATCGCCATGGTGGTCAAGAACCTGGGCAACCCGTTCTTCGAGGCGGCCAAAAAGGGCTGCGAAGAGGCGGCCAAGGAACTGGGCGATGAGTGCATCTTCCAGGGCCCGGCCACGCCGACCGCCGAAGGGCAGATCGAGATCATTGACGCCCTGATTGCTCAGAAGGTGGACGTCATTGCCATAACCGTCAATGATCCCGATGCGCTGGTGCCCGTGTGCAAGAAGGCCATGGACGCCGGGATCAAGGTCGTAACCTGGGACTCGGCTGTTGCCCCAGGGGGCCGGCAGATTTTCGTCAACCAGGCCGACATGGAGCAGATCGGTCGCATCGAGGTGCAGATGCTGGGGGAGATGCTCGACTACCAGGGGCAGATTGCCGTCCTCAGCGCGGCCTCGACCATGGCCAACCAGAACACCTGGATCGAGTGGATGAAGGAGGAATTGAAGGACCCCAAGTACAAGGACATGGAGCTCGTGACCATTGTCTACGGCGATGACCTGCGCGAGAAGAGCTACACCGAAGCGCAGGGTCTCTTCAAGTCCTACCCTGATCTCAAGGGCATCATCTCACCGACGACCGTGGGCATCGCGGCCACCGGCCGGGCACTCACTGACGCCGGGCTGTGCGGGAAGATCGCCCTGACTGGCCTGGGCCTGCCCAGCGAGATGGCTGAGTACATCAAGAGCGGCTGCTGCAAGGAGATGGCCCTCTGGAACCCCATCGAATTGGGCTACATGGCCACCTACGTCTCGCACCTGATGGCCAGTGGCGAGATCACGGGCAAGCCTGGCGAGAAGCTCACGGCGGGTAAGCTAGGCGGGCGCACTATCGTGGACGACGGGGCTGGCGGTGGCATGGTCCTGCTGGGGCCGCCCTTTAAGTTCAATGCCGAAAACATTGACGATTGGAAGGACGTGTACTAGACCCCGCCCGGCCAGGATTCGGGGGAGGAATACCATCTCCTCCCCCGAATTCAAGACCCTTGGAGGGCCACAGCATATCCGGGACTACACAGAGGGGGAAGGAGGGTGTCCCCCTCCCTCTTTTTGCGCTGGCAATGCGCTTGTAAACAGGAGGAGGGAGCGAGGGAGCTGGCTTTGACGATGACTTGACCGTCAGCTTACTCTGGTGTACAATCGTGCCAGACTCCCCATTTGTGGAGCGGAGGAAACAATGATGAGCAACCACCCTACAGATAAGCAGATCCAAGACGCCTACAGATTGGCGAAAGAACGGTACGCTATGCTCAGCGTGGACACCGAGCAGGCACTGGATACCCTGGCGCATACCCCCATCAGCCTGCATTGTTGGCAGGGCGACGATGTGCGCGGCTTCGAGTCGCCCGATGTCGAGTTGGGTGGTGGTCTGGCGGCGACGGGCAACTATCCCGGCCGGGCTCGCAACGCCAACGAATTGCGCCGCGATCTGGACAAGGCCTACAGCCTGATCCCTGGCACGCATCGTCTCAATTTACATTCAATCTACGCCGAGACCGGTGGGCAGAAAATCGAGCGCAACGAGCTAGGGCCTGAGCACTTCTCCGCCTGGATCGCCTGGGCCAAAGAAAAAGGCCACGGGATAGACTTCAACCCCACCTGTTTCTCGCACCCGATGGCCGAAAGCGGCTTTACCCTATCCAGTTATGACGAGGGCATCCGCCGGTTCTGGATCGAGCACTGTATCGCCTGCCGCAAGATCGGTGAGCATGTCGGGCGTGAGCTCGGCACGCCGTGCGTGACCAACATCTGGGTCCCGGATGGCTTCAAGGACGTTCCCGTTGACCGCAAGACGCCCCGTATGCTGCTCAAAGATTCTCTGGACAATATCCTGGCCGAAAAGATTGACCCCAGGTACAACCTTGATTCAGTTGAGTCCAAGCTCTTCGGCATTGGCTCTGAAAGTTACGTGGTCGGCTCGCACGAGTTCTACCTGGGCTACGCCATCGCCAACCACATCCTCCTGTGCCTGGATAGCGGGCACTTCCATCCCACGGAGGTGATCTCCGATAAGCTCTCCTCAGTCCTGATGTTCCTGGATGAGGTGCTGTTGCACGTCAGCCGGGGGGTGCGCTGGGACAGCGACCACGTGGTCATCCTCTCGGACGAGCTACAGGCCCTGGCGCAGGAGATCGTGCGCGGCGATTTCCTGCCCCGCGTGTGCATCGGGCTGGACTTCTTCGACGCCAGCATCAACCGCGTGGCAGCGTGGGTCATCGGTGCCCGCAATACCATGCGAGCTCTGCTGATGGCCCTGCTGGAGCCAATCGATCATCTGCGAGAACTGGAAGTATCGGGCGACTACACGGCTCGCTTGGCGTTGCTCGAAGAGCTCAAGGGGCTGCCCTTTGGGGCAGTGTGGGACTACTTCTGCCTGCAGCAGGGTGTTCCTGTGGGGATTGGTTTCATGGACGAGATTCGAGAATATGAAAAGCGGGAGCTTTCGAAGCGGACTTAGGAGCCCAATGTGGGGCCACATTCATCTCAAACAAATGGGGTGATCCTATGTCGAACAATATTCTGGCGCAACTCGTCACTATGTCGAACAACCTGGGCGACCCCGCCCTGGACTACGTGATTCTGGGGGAGGGCAACACCTCGGCCCGCGCCAATGCCGACACATTCTGGGCGAAGGCTAGCGGCGCGGAGTTGCGCACCATCAAGGCCATCGGCTTTGTGCAGGTGCGCTTCGACCGCGTGCTGGCTTTGCTGGATGAAGGCGACCTCAATGATGACGCCATCAAGGAAGGATTGGAGGCAGCCAAGGTAGACCCAGCCGTGACGGCTCGCCCATCGGTGGAGACCGTGCTGCACGCTCTGGCTCTTAAACTGGAGGGCGTCAATTTCGTTGGACACACCCATCCTACAGCCGTCAACGCCCTCCTCTGTTCACAGAAAGTCGAGGAAGCAATCGCCGGGCGGCTCTTCCCCGACGAGATCGTCTACTGTGGCCCAGCCCCAGTCTATATACCCTACACGGATCCTGGCGTGCCTCTGGCCTGGGCGATGCGCCAGGCCCTGGCCGATTACCAGGCAGAGCACGGCCAGCCGCCCAAGGTGATCCTGATGCAGAACCACGGCCTGCTCGCCCTGGGTAAGACAGCGTTGGAGGTCGAAAACATCACGGCCATGTACACCAAGGCAGCCCGGGTGCTGCTGGGGACCTATGCACTCGGCGGGCCTCACTTTCTCAGTCCGGTAGCCGCAGCGCGCATCCATACCCGTCCGGATGAGCAATACCGCCGCAAGAAGTGGGGCAGCCAATGAAAGAACCTCGTACGATTCGTGCAGCGCGGCTGCACGGCATCCGCGACCTGAGGCTGGAGAACCTGCCACGACCCACACCTGGCCCCGGCGAGGTGCTCTTGAAAGTGGCCTCAGTGGGTATTTGTGGCTCAGACGTCCACTACTACCTGGAAGGCCGCATCGGCAACCAGGTGGTGACCGCACCCATCATCATGGGACACGAGTTCTCGGCCTGGGTCGCTGATTTTGGCGAGGGGGTGGAAGGTCTGGAAATTGGGCAACTGGTTGCCGTCGAGCCGGCCATCTCCTGCGGGGAGTGCGAATCCTGCCGGCACGGGCATCCCAACCTGTGCCCGAGCGTTCGCTTTTGCAGTACACCGCCGGTGGATGGCGTCTTTGCCGAGTACACCGTCATGCCTGCCAGGAACTGCTTTCCCTTGCCACAAGGACTCAGCCCTGCGGAGGGCGCGATGCTGGAACCGTTGGGCGTCGCCATCCACGCCGTTGACCTGGCCCACCTGAAACCAGGGTATACCGTCGCCGTGCTGGGGGCCGGCCCCATCGGGCTGTTGATCGCAGCGGTGGTCAGGGCCTCTGGTGCCAGCGCGATCTACGTGACCGAACCACTGGCCTACCGGCGGCAATTCGCCCTGGACTACGTGGCCGATGCCGCGTTGAACCCTGATGATATCGTCGTTGTGGCCGAGATCATGCGGCTGACCGGCGGTCGCGGGGTGGACGTGGCTTTCGAGGCCGCTGGCGCACCGGAAACCCCGCAGCAAGCCGCTGCTTTGGCGCGGCCTGGGGGCAAGGTGATCGTGGCTGGCATTCCCGCCGACGACACCATGACCATGAACGCCTCCACCGTTCGCCACAAGGGTCTGACCATCAAGCTGGTGCGGCGCATGAAACACACCTACCCCCGCGCCATCCGCCTGGTGCAGACGGGCATGGTGGACGTCAAATCCCTGGTCACGCACACATTTCCCCTGGAACGCATCGCCGAGGCGTTGGAGATGGTCGCTGCTTACGACGACGGGGTGTTGCGAGCGATGATCCAGATTTCCAACGCATAAGAAACCAGGTTTTTCCGAAAAACCTGGTTTCTTGAAAGAGGAGGGGACCAATCAACCAGCGTATTGCTAGCTTGGAAACGAAACTCAACGATTTTGATCCGGTTGTCCGTGCCCAAGCCCTGGCAGAACTGGTCGCTTTGGCTCAGCGAGGCGCTGTTAGCCCTCCCTTCATCCCCCCCAACATTGGGGGGGAAAGAGGGGGGGCGGACGTGGCCAACATGCACTGTCACACCTTCTTCTCTTTCAACGCCTACGGTCACTCGCCCACCTCGCTGGCCTGGTTGGCCAAATGGCGCGGCTTCAAGCTGATGGGCATCGTGGACTTCGACGTGCTGGATGGCGTGGATGAGTTCCTCGACGCCTGCGAACTGGTCGGGGTGCGCGGCAGTGCAGGGATAGAAACCCGGCTGTTTCTCCCCGAGTTTGCCACCCGCGAGATCAACTCGCCGGGCGAGCCGGGCGTTTTGTACCACATGGGCATTGGGTTTACCACCAGCCGGGTGCCCGAAACGGTGGCCAACATCCTGGCGGATCTCCGCCAGCGGGCTGCGCGGCGCAACCGGGTTGTGGTAGAGCGCGTCAACGCTTACCTTGATCCGGTCGCGATTGACTACGAACGAGACGTATTGCCTCTCACACCAGCGGGGACCGCCACCGAACGCCACATCGTCGTAGCTTACATACGAGCCGCGGAGCGCATCGTCCCCAACGTGGTTGAATTCTGGGCCGACAAACTGAACGTCGAGCCTGGTCGGGTAGCGACGCTCATGGACGACGCTCCCCAGCTTCAGGATCTGGTTCGTGCCAAATTGATGAAACGCGGCGGCATAGGGTACGTTCAGCCCGGTCCCGACACGTTCCCCACAGTGGACGAATTTCACAAACTGATTGTAGCGTGCGGTGCGCTACCTTGCGCTGCCTGGTTAGATGGCACCTCTGCTGGCGAGCAGGCCATTGAAGAGTTGCTAGCGCTTTTGATCAGCAAGGGCGTGGTTGCCCTCAACATCGTCCCCGACCGCAACTGGAACATCGCCGACCCTGAGATGCGTCGCCTCAAGGTGCAAAACCTGTACCACGTCGTCCGGCTGGCGCAGGAATTGGCCCTGCCGCTGAACGTCGGCACCGAGATGAACAGCTTCGGACAGAAGCTGGTGGACGATTTTGATGCTCCAGAACTGGCCCCCGTGCGCCAGGCGTTTCTGGACGGCGCGCATTTCATTTACGGGCACACCGTCCTCCAGCGCGCGCTGGGGTTGGGCTATCACAGCGAGTGGGCGCAGACGCATTTGCCCTCGCGGCGTGAGCGCAACGATTTCTACACCAAGGTGGGATACCAGGTATCGCCGGACAGGGCCAGCATGGCCCGGCTAAAGCAACTTGCCCTGAGCAGTGACCCCAGCTTGTCGAAGGGCCCAGCAAAGATTCTTTCGGCCTTACCCGCTTCACCATCGTCGAGCGCAAGCCGCAGATCATTCGCCAGGTCATCGAAGACAACGACTACCCGTCGCACATCGGGGGGGCGCTGGAGCTGAGGGAGCTTGGGCGCTCTAACCTGGTCATCCTGAAGGGGGACGTGAACTATTGGCGGCTGCTGGACGACCGCCACTGGCCACACACCATGCGCCTGGAGGAGGTGGGCGACTATTTCCCCCTGCCGTTCCTGGTGCTGCGCACGCTGAGGTGTCCCGACCTACGGCGATACAGTAGGTCTTGCCGTCCTTGGTCACATCCTGCCAGTCGTGAGATTGGTCCTTGGCCTCTCGAACGTAGTTACACAAATTCTCGGGAGGAATGGATGAAGTCGATCTGCCGCTCAGTCTTGAGGGCGTACAGGTCAGCGCCGTCATAGAAGCCTCGGCCAATCAACAGCCCCCTGAGGGTACGAGGACCGAGAATCACGTCAGTGTCGTTCAAGAGTTGGACCAAAATCTCTCGATCGTCCACATTGCCCAGGGCCACTACGACACAAAAGATGATGTAGAGGGTCGGTCTTCTCCTCGATAGCTAACACCTCGGTCATGATCTGGGGCACTCGCATCTCCTCCAGCTCTTGGGCCATCATTCACCTCCAAGTTCGTTGGATGGCCCATAAAAACCACATCTTCGTCATTTTGTCAAGTCCGAATGGCCTTAGCCTATATTTCGCACATTTCAAACCGAATAGAGAGCGAAGTTTGTCCTGTCACAGGGCATGAATGCCTCATCTGGGGCAGGTAGAGTGAAAGTTCGGCCTCGACGAGGCCGCTCCTGGTAGTATCAAGGGTGAATCAGGCTTTCCTCTTGCTCCTGGGCGCACCTCACCCTCCCCGATGGTCCGGGCCTATCCGACAACCTGCTGTTCTCTTGGCGGTGGCAAGGCTAGAGGCTGGATATCCCCAGCAGGGAGCAGCGGGTGGGGCCAGCGAGGGAGTCGGAGCTCCGCCAGGACGTGAGCCAAGATCGTCAAGAGGGCGACCTGTTCTTCATCCACCGGGACAAGCCGGCGCAAGTGGCTTCCATCCCAGCAGAAGGTCTCCACGACGTCCAGGCTTTGGAGCTTTTCGATGATGCGTCGGGTCGTCATCTGCAGCCCACCCTGGCGAACCTGGCGTTCCAGCAGGCTGTAGGCCAGCAAGGCCAGCATGTTGATGAGTAGCATGGCCTCGATGCGCTCATCTTTGTGCAAGTAGATAGGCGAGACCTTCAGGTCACCTTTGCAGACACGGATGCGTTTCTCTACCCCATCTTTCTGGCGATAAAGGGCCAACATAAGCTGGGGTGAGAGGGACCAGTCGTTGGTAACCAGCAAGTAACGGCCATCATGCTGCATGGCTTGCCAGAGCGCGTAGCGGTCTACCCACCAACGAAGACGAACCTGGCCCTCCTCATCGATGTAGGCCTGAGCTTGCATGAACTTGCCAGCGGGGGACTGTTTCAGTTGGGTATCGGCCCGTCTCTGCACAGACTTCACCGTTCGATAGTACGGCTGCCCAATCTTGGCCTGCACCTTCCGTAGGGCTTGTCGTAACTCCCTCAACTGGGCCGCTCGTGTCCGGCGCAGGGAAGTTCGCATCGGCCCGCTGAGCACTACCAGCCCCCGGTGAGTGACCTGGCGACCTTCATGCTCGAAGACCACCTGGCAAGGCATTCCCCAGTAGCCATTTGGCCCACGCTCTTCGGTCAAGGGGTGGGCGTAGAACTGCTTTTCAGGAACTGACACCAACAACTCGCGGTGACTCTTCTTCTGGGGTTGAAGCCCAGCCAGGTAGCGCAAGCCGTGGTCATCGTAAGTCAGCGCCAGTTCGTCGTTCACATTGGCTCGGTCACCGATGATGATCACCTCTTCCACCGGCCAGCCGTGCCGTTTCAAGAGGCGACACAGCCGCTCCATGTTCTCCTGGACGGTGGCCAAGTCGGCCGTTCGCCCCGACCACAGTTCATAGTCCGCTGGGATGTTGCCATCGGCGGCCACGTTCAGACCGGCCTTGAACTTGCGTTTGTTCATCGGCGTGTTGTGGGCAAAGCCGAAGTCGGCGTGTTGGCTGTCGGCGTAGGTCCCATGCACGATGAAAGCCGTCAGGTCGTAGAAGATGAGGTTGAGGTCTATCTCCGCCTGAACGAAGGTGCGATGGACAACATCTTGCCAAATCTCTCGACGGTGCTGGCTGATGGCGTCCAACGTTCGCTCCAGCCGGTCGTCGTTGAACTTGGCTGCGGGCACGCCCAAGGTGTAGACCAGCACCGTTTGGGCCAGCCAGTCAGCCACTTGATAGAGGGGAAGAGGCATCGTGAGCCGGTTGAGGACCAAAACCATAGCCACCGTGCCGTGGTCTACCTCGGCCTTCGTGGGACAGTGACGATTGATGATCTCCCGCACCCGCAGCACTTCCAGCAGGGCGTACAACACTGGCAGAGCACCCAGATGCCGCCGTAACTGGGAGTGGGTCACCAGATCCACCAGTTGGGCGAAAGTCAACGCCCCCGTCAACGCCAGTCGGGCCAAGTGCGCCGTCCATACGGCACGACGATGAGCTTGCCGCAAGGCACAATACCGCCGCCAAGCCCACTTGCGCCAACGGTGTCTGGGCTGCCA
>Ga0194126_10008029_pt1 | contig 14482 bp, 9 predicted proteins | sample TA2KigC150mmetaG_FD_148641 | JGI IMG/M metagenome (GOLD analysis project Ga0194126, IMG submission 148641) | Freshwater microbial communities from Lake Tanganyika, Tanzania - TA2015035 Kigoma Deep Cast 150m | ecosystem: Environmental > Aquatic > Freshwater > Lake | place: Tanzania: Lake... | reverse complement strand
CCCCTTCTCGGTGCGCGCGGAGATCGGGATCCGGACCAGGGCCCTCCGGTCCGCATCTCCCCACATCACCGAGTGAGGGGATTCCTTCCCCTGCGAGAGCCTCGCGAACGAACCGCCGGTTCGGTTCCCGAAGGCCATCAGCGCAGCGCCGAGATGGACGAGCCCGCCGAGAAGCCACTTCGCCGGTTCCTTGAACGTGCCGGCCGCCGTCCGATCGGCCGCGTGCTTCCCCTTCACGACCGGCGAGAAGTGGAAGTGGAGACCGCTCCCCGCGTGTCCCTTCCGCATGATCGGATCGAAGCTCGCCCGCATGCCGCGCTTGTGCGCGAGATTGCGAAGAACCCAGTGGGTGAGGGCGACCGCCTCCGCCGCTTGCGGGAGAGAAGTGAGCGCAAGCTCGATCTCGTGTTGCTCCCAGATGAAATCGTCCGTGTCCCTCGCCCCGATGTAGCCGACCTCGCTGTGTCCATATTTGATGGGTAAACCGATCTCCGCGAGCGCCTCGAGCGCGCGGCGGCGGAGCTCCTCGCCGAAGACGAAGGGGGAGCTCGCGTGGTAGCCCCGATCGTCGGCGCCGTAGACGTCGCTCTCCTCGGGCCTCTTCCCGAGGAAGTACTCGACCTCGCCGAGGGCGAAGAGATCGATCCCCGTCCTCTCCCGAAGCCTGTCGTACGCGGCGCGGACGATCGTGTCGGGGGATTCGGGGAGAGGCCGTCCGTCCCTGCCGAAGTGGCCGCAGAGAACGGCGAGGGTGGGGAGCGAGGCGAAAGGATCCAGAAAGGCGCTTTCCAGGCGGGGCCGAAGCACGATGTCCGAACGCCCGACCTCGATTCCGGTCCCCCGGAAGAGGCTGGAGCCGTCGGCCCGCTCTCCCCCCTCGAGAATGTCGCGGAGGTGGCCCTCGCTCCGAGGGACGAAGTCGAGCGTCTTCAGCCAACCGTCCCCCCCGACGTGCATCAGGCTCACGAGGCGGAGCCCCTGCTCCTTGAAGAGAGCGATGAGATCGTCCACGGTCCAAAAGGACGGTTCCTTGCCGATGAGGCCGACCAGTCGGGTCGGCGGGAACGCCTTCCCTTCGGCGCTTCGTGCGGAGGGCCGCGGAGACGCGGCCTTTCCGGAGTTCATCTTCGTGCTCATGAGGCTCCTCTTCTCCCGCCGAGGGGATGGAGATCGAACCGAGATGCCGGGAGTCCGAGAGGCGAGTCTATCAGAAAGGGAGAGAACTCGCCCGGAAGGCGAAGCGGTCCGGCCGGACGTGCCGCCGAAATCGATCACCCCGTCGTATGTGGTCAAGTTGTCGACGGTCTGAACCAGCGGGATCACGGTCACGAGCGGCGAGCGGTTCGGACGGTTCAAGGTGATCGTCGCCTGTAGGTTCATCGTCACCGAAAGGGAATCCCGGTCGCCCCGGCCGATCGAACGGCGCAACATCTTGCCATTGAAGAAATTAGCGGTCGGGTCCCTCCTCGGGGCGTCCTCTTCCGGATCGCCGGGCCGGGCCGGGCCGCGCCGGCCGCCGGGCGCGTGCAGGCCGCCGATCGTATTGCGGAGGAGGCTGATCCGAGCGATACTGTGTGTGGACGCGCCGAACGGCCGTCCGTCGATCCTCGATCGAGAAATGGGGGCGAATGGATTCGACGGGGGCGTAGTAAGCGAAGGCCGCGTGCCGAGGAGTTCTCGCCGACCTCGTCAAAACGGTGAGAGAACACAACTGCCAACGATAACTTGGCACTGGCTGCCTAACAACAGGTAGTCCGTCCGCTCTCTCCGCGCCCGTGCGGGGGGAAACGGGCGTCGACAAACGCGGGCTGGCCTCGATCCTTGGCCCGGGGGGAGAGGCGAGACCTTAGGGCTCGGTCCTTCTCGTATCCTGCCGATCGGAGACGGGAAAGGACGACACCTAAATGATCAGGCCACGCACGTAGACTCCTTCGCGGAACCGCTTTCGGACGCGGGTTCGATTCCCGCCGCCTCCACCAACATGAAGAACCGGCAATCTTGCATCGTCAGCGGGGTTGCCGGTTTCGTGTTCGGCAACGACCGCCTTCAATGGCACGCATGTGACGCACTCCGGATCGGGAAGGATGTTCTCCTCCTGGACAAAAGGCTCCACCGCACCGGCTGGCCCGGAGAGGCTCGCCAACGACGAGGCGAGAAGGGACAGGCGGAGGATGGCAAAGCTTGCCAAGCTTGCTCGGGGTGGATGGAAAGGAGTCGGCTGCTTCGGGCCATCGGGTGCCTCCGACGCATCGAGCGCGGGTAGTACGAAATAGTGACGGCACGTCCCGAGGCCCGGCGCCCCCCGCCCCCGTCAACGAGCTCCAAACCGACTTTCCTGGTGGACATGCGATCGAGCACCGTAGTACGCTGGCCCTCGCGTCATGATCGTTTCACGCTTCTTTCGATCAGTGGCCGCCGCACGACCCCGCTCGGGACGACCGACATCGCTGGTTGTCGTCGTCCTCGCCATCCTTGCTTGTCAGGTGATCCTCTTCTGGCCTTCTCTCTCCGGGCGGAAATTGCTCCTCTCCCTCGACATGCTCGCTCAGCAGAGCGTGTACCTGCCGCGCACGCCGGAGACGGAGAAGATCGTCCCCCACGAGCGAACGCTCGCCGACCCGGTCTTGGCGTTCGAGCCCGCCCGCCGGTTCGCCTCGCGAGAGATCCGAGCCGGCCGGATCCCTCTTTGGGACCCGTACATGTTCGCCGGCGTCCCTTTCACTCGATGGTCCCAATACTCGGTTTACGATCTCGTCTACTATCTCTTCGACTCTCCGCGAAGCCTCGCCTGGATTCAGCTGCTCAAGGCCCTTGTAGCCGGGACCGGCGCGCTCCTCTTCTTCAGGAGGATACTAGGGGCGGCGTCATGGGCAAGCGGCGTGGGCGCGGTTTGTTATTCACTCTCACCTTACATGTTGCTTTGGCACTGGTGCGCAATCGCCTACGCGGCGTCCTTTCTCGGCTGGCTCTTCTACTTCGTGGGGTCAGCGCTCCGTCACGGCAAGAACTGGGCTTTTCCGGCTACGGCCCTGCTCGCCTGTACGGTCTCTGTAACGGGCCAGACCGACGTCAGCGCGTTGGTCCTGCTGGCGGGGACGTTCTACGCGATCGGGCTCTTCGTGCTGGGAGGTCGCCCTAACAGAAGCGGATGGTCCCGGCTCATCAAGCTCGCTCTAGCGTTCATTCTGGGACTCGCTCTCGCGGCGCCCTACGTTCTGCCGCTTGGAGAAAGCGTGCGCGACGGGTCGCGGTCCGTCTCCCGGCTGAGAGGAGAGCTGGAAGAGCGCCCGCCCGCCGGGATATCGGCCCTGCCGCAGGTTGTTCTTCCAAACGTCTACGGAACCTCCCTCAGAAACAGCGTCCGCATCGTCGGATGGCATGTCGAGAGCGCTGCCGGGAGCTACATAGGTCTCCTCACGGCGCTCCTCCTCGCTCCCCTCGCCTGGTGCAACCGATCTCATCGCTCGACCAACGTCCTCTTCTCGATCCTAGCCGTCATCGGCATCGGTTGGACTTTGAACCTACCGGTCCTCGTCCCGCTCGGGCGGCTCCCCTATCTGAACCTCCCTTCGTACAACCGCTTCGTCTTCCTCACCGCCTTCGCGCTCCTTTCCCTGGCCGTCATCGGCCTAAGTCACATTCTCCAGGCAAGGCCCTTTCGATGGAGGAACTGGTTCTGGGTCCCCGCGGCGGTCACCGTTCTTCTTGTCGCCTATTGCCTCTTCCGCGCCGCGCGCCTCCCCGGGTATCTCTATACGGAGCTGCCGAATCAGGTGGCGACCGGGACCGCTCCGCTCGGTATTTCGAACATGGAGAATGTGGCGGCCGTTCGAGAGAGCTTTCGGCGGTACTTCCTTACCGGCGCCACTCTCTCGGCAATCGCTCTCGTCGGATGGATCGCCCTTCGACTGCGGGGAGCAAGGACGAGGCCGCTCCCGATCGTCCTCGGCGTCCTCACGGTCGGTGAGCTTCTCCTCTTCGCGTGGAATCGGGCGCCGCAATGCGATCCCGAGCTTTACTATCCGGAGCTACCCATCTTCCGAGAGCTCTCCGAGAGAGAGGAGGGGCGCGTCGTAGGCTATGCCTGCTTCCCGGCCAACCTGAATGAGCTTTATGATCTAAGGAATGTCTGCGGTTACGACGGAATAGACCCGCGCCGTAATATCGACGTCCTGAATATCGGCAAGAACAAGAGGACGCGCGGACCCTCCCACGCCCGGGTCGGATGGTACGTTCCGACGTTTCGCCTGCAGCCGGCCGAGGCCGGGGACCTGGACACGAAAGGTCCCACCTCGATTCGCTTGCACCCGGTTCTCGACATGCTGAACCTCCGCTATGTCGTCTTTCGCGGCGCCCCTCCGACCGGGGTCGTTCCCCTAACACAGCAAGACGACTACTGGCTCTTGGAGAACCCCCTCGCTCTGCCGAGGGCGTACGTGCCGGAAAGGGTAGAAACCGTGTCGGACGAAGCCAACTGCCTCCAGCTCATGGCGAGAGATGACTTCGATCCTCGCCGCGTTGCCTATGCCGAGATTCCGATCAACCTGCCGGACAGCTGTCTTGGATCCGCAGTGATTGTTGATGAGATTCCGCGCGAGATACGCATCGCATGCCAAATGGTGACTCCGGGCCTCCTCGTGCTCTCGGACACGTGGCACTCCGGATGGAAGGCCGAGCTCGACGGGAAGACGGTCCCGGTCCTCCGAGTCAACCACATGCTGAGAGGTGTGGTACTCCCCTCCGGCTCCAGTGAGGTTCGCTTCCGCTACGATCCGGAGAGCTATCTGTGGGGGCTCCGCATCATGGGCGCCGCTCTTCTCGGTCTCATGGCTTGGTGCTACTCGCTCGTTCGAGCCGATCGCCGGAACCGCGTTCCCGCATAGAGGCGAATCGGCCCCTCCCTCGCCCCGCCGGCCGAATCCATTTCTCCTGCCGCGCGCTCGCTCCGATCATGACCAGGATCAAGGGCCGGATCTTGTCCGCGGATTCCAGGCTCCCAGGCATTGTGAGTTGATAATTGTCGCGGAGTCAGTTCTCACGCTGAATCTGCCCGCGGGGAGCCGGCTCGGTACGTCCGAGACGTCCGCATCCGGCCCAGATGGGGTCTACCTGAGCGACAGCGAGCGATGCGCCTCTTCAAACCTTCCTGCCGATCGCGAACAATGAGCTGCCCCATGGAAAGCGGGCTCCCCGTGCGATGAGTTCGTTCTCGGCGCGGAGGATCCCGAACAAGAGTCGATTGAGTCGCCTCCCCGGCATGGTGTGGAGATCCGACCGAGCCGCCCACAGGTCGCCTCCGCGACGGGCTCTCCAGATGCCGGGCAGCCTGCTCAGCACGACGGCCGGGAAGAGGAAGAAGAGGCGGTGGGTCAGGAGCTCCGCCGACAGCCCCAGGGCATCGAGCAGGGAAGCGACCTCGCGGCTCGTGAAGCGTTGGCTGGTGTGCACCGCAACGTCGTGTTCGCTATACAGCCAGGGGTGAGCAGGGAGGTTGAGCACGAAGAGACCGCCCCGTCGAAGGCTGGCGACCAGACGTCTCAGCCCGTTCAGAGAACGCTCCGCACCCGGGATGTAGATCACATCCAGACTAACCAGCAGATCCAGATCGTCGACGTGGATCACCGGGTCACAGATGTCGCTTTGATAGACGTCGACCCCCTCGATCTTCTTCCTGGCCATCACGAGCGCTTCTTCGTCGCTGTCGAATCCACCCAGGTAGGAAGGCCGGAGGAGACCGTTCAGGAACTTCAGGTTCTCCCCCGTGCCGCAGCCGGCATCGAGGACCTTGGGGTGCGGCGGCACGGCGAGACGGGTGGTTCCCAGCGACCTAGCCACAGCGTCCCGCAGCCCGAGGTACCACCAGTGGTCTGCCTCGACCCGCGCCATGACCTCGTGTTCACCGGGACGCATCTGGCTCCGCCTGGAGCGCCGGGATCTCAGCGCACCCGGCGCAGTGTCTCGATGACGCGATCGACCGCACCGGCCTCGAGACCCGGATACATGGGCAGGGACAAGACGGCCTTCGCGGACCGTTCCGTGACAGGTAGCTCGCCCTCTTCGTAGCCCAGGAAGCGATAGGCGTCCATTAGGTGGACCGGGACCGGGTAGTGGACCCCATGACCGATACCCTCTCCCCGCAGGGCATCGACGAAGCGCTGGCGGTCCGACACCTGGACGACAAAGAGATGGTACGCATGCGCCTCGACGGAGGGCGCGATCGGAAGCGAGTCGATGCACCCCTCGAGTCCAACCAGGTAGCGCCGCGCGATCGTGCGACGCGCCTCCACACACGCAGGCAGGTGTCGCAGCTTCACACGAAGGATCGCCGCCTGCAACTCATCCAGCCGACTGTTTATCCCCTCGCAGTAGGAGTAACGGTCTTCCTTGAAGCCATACATGCGCTGCATGCGCACCTGTTCCACGAGGCACGGGTCGTTACTCACGACCATGCCCCCATCCCCGAAGGCTCCGAGGTTCTTGGTGGGGTAGAAGGAGAAGCAGCCAAGGTCACCGAAGGTCCCGACGTGCCGCCCCTGACACCTGGCGCCGTGTGCTTGCGCGCAGTCCTCGATGATGCGCAGGCCGTGCCGTGAAGCAAGTCTCAGAATCGGCTCCATCGCGACCGCCCGGCCGTAGAGGTGGATAGGGAGCAGGCAGCGGGTGCGCGGGCAAATGGCCTGCTCGAGCTGCTCTTCGTCGATCAGCAGACCGTCGGGCCGCACGTCAACGAACCTCGGGGTGGCGCCCACGGCGCGAATCGCGGCCACCGTCGGTACGCCGGCATTGGCTACGGTGATGACTTCGTCGCCGGGTCCGACGCCGAGCGCCCGCAGGGCCAGAATCAAGGCGTCGGTGCCGGACCCCACTCCCACAGCCCCCCCCACCCCCACGTAGCTGGCGAACTCCTCTTCGAAAGCGCGGACCTCCGGCCCTAGGATCAGCTGCCCGGAAGCCAACACGCGCCTGATCGCCTCGTCGATCTCGTCCTTGAACCCGAGAGAGGAGAGTCGGACGTCGAAGAAGGGGATCATCCTTCCGCCTCGCCAGCGATGCCGAACTCACGGAAGTAACCGATCGTGTTCTCGAGACCCGCTTCGAGTCCGATCCTCGGCGTCCACCCGGCCGCCTCGTGGAACTTCCGAAAGTCGCCGAAATAGTCGCCGATGTCGATCGCCGCGGCTTCGGCGGGAAACGGGACCAACTCGTACTCGAAATCCGCAAACTTCCGCAGCGTGGCTAGGAACTCGAGGAGACTCGCAGGTTCGGGGTGCCCGAGGTTGAACACCTGGCCCTGCGTCGCATCGCGCTCCCCCGCGAGCAGCAGAGCATCGACGACATCGTCGACGTGGTTGAAGTCCCGACGTTGCCGGCCGGTTCCGTACACCTGGATCTTCTCGCCTCGCAGGGCCTTTCGAAGAAAGACCCCTGCGAAGCCTTTGTTGTGATTGCAGAGATCCATACGCGGTCCGTAAGTATTGGTCAGACGCAGACTCACCGTCTCGATTCCGTAGACCGAGTGATAGAGACTGTTGTACATCTCCGCAGCGAGCTTGTTGATTCCGTTGACGTCCACGGGAGCCAGCGGATGCCGCTCGTCGACAGGCAGGTATCGGGGCCGCCCATAGATTTGCCGCGTGCTCGCAAAGACGATTCTCACCGCGGGATTACTGCGTCGGCAACACTCGAGCAGCGACAATTGGCTCCGGCAGTTGATATCGAGGTCCGTCATCGGGTCACTCATGCTCTCGTGATGACTGACCTGCCCGGCCAGGCTAAAGACCAGCTCCTGCCCCCGCACCAGGTAGCTCAGGCTGTACTGATCCCTAACGTCGGAAAAGTTGACGCGCACCCGGGTCTTGATTGGCTCGATGTTTCGAAGCGTAGCGCCATAGGCGGGAATCATCGAGTCGACGAGAAGCACCCGCGCCCCATGCTCGGTCAGCCGCACGGCGAGATTGCTTCCGATGAAGCCGAGGCCTCCGGTGATGAGAACCCGTTTCCCGCGGTAGAACTCGCTCACGGCTTCCTCTTCTTTCCTAGGACGTAACGTACGGTGAACTGCGGGCTCTTCGAGTGATCGAGGAACAGTCTCCCCAGATACTCGCCGATCACCCCGAGGATCACCAGCTGAACTCCGGCAAAAAAGACGATGAAGAGCAGCACCGTCGGGATTCCGATGGCCACATCCGGATTGAGATAGAGCTTGTCGAGGATGACCCCTACGATCAGGAGGGCGCTCGAGAGCGAGATCAATAGACCCGCCACTGCGGCGAGACGCAGGGGAGCGATGGAGAAACTCAGGAAGATGTTCAGCCAGAGCAGAAAGAGCTTGGAGAGCGTGTAGTTCGCGCGGGGCCCGCTCGCAGAGACGTGGTTCACTTCGACCTGGCCAAGGTTCCGCGTCGCGCGCAGAATCAGTCCGTCGATGTGCGGGAAGGGACCTGTTTATCTCGTGATCTCGTCGACCATGAAGCGATTCATCACCTTGAAGCTGGAAAGATAGAGATCGCGCGGCTTCTTGAGAACCACATTGGCGACCCGATCGTTGATCCAGCTCCCCAGGTTGCGAAAGCCGCTGTGGCGCTTCACCCGGTACCGGCCGAAGACTACGTCGTAGTCTCCGGCCCGAATCACGTCGTACATGGGGAGGACTTCGCGAGGGGGGTTCTGGCCATCGTCGTCGAGGGTGGCGACGTAGCGGCCGCTTGCGTGGTTCATGCCGGCGAGAACCGCGTTGTGCTCGCCGAAGTTGCGTGCCAAATGCACGAGGCGAACCTTCTCGGGATGCTGTTCCACCAGGGCTCTGCAGACCTGCTCACTGTTGTCGGTCGATCCATCGTTGACCAGGATCACCTCGAAATCGAGGTGCGAGAAATGCTCGTGGATCTGATCGACGACGGCGCCGATCGACCCGCTGCCGTTGTAGACCGGGATGACGAAGGAGAGGTCGACCGCGGCCGTCACGATCTCTTGCCGCTCAGCTGATGGATCCATATCTCCCCTCCGCGACCGCGGCGACGACGGCGAAGGACACGGTGCAAGTTTGCCTGACCAGCGACCCCGGGGTCGGGCTGCTTCAAGCCTCGGGTGATGAGATCACAATAGGTGGGCCGGGAGGCGGGATCAAGGCAAATCTTGGGTCGAAACTCGCATAGCAGCCATGCCTTACGGGTTCCAGCACGGGTAGCGTCAATGCATGAGCGCACACTCCTTGAGGGCAGTTCCCTCACACGGTGCCTGCTGAGAACGTGGATGAGGTCCCTTACTCGCGTGTCCGGCTCGGCTGGCTTTTCAGGGGCTGGCCCGTCCTCCTCCGCCTCGTTCCCGAAGCGCGACCGAAGCGCGAACGCGACGGCGCGGAAGGACGCGCACCGACCCCAGCTTCTCGCCCTCGCGCTCCCTCATTGGCCCGCCCCACCGAGGAGGGCCTCGACCGCGGCGCGAATGTGCGCGGGCAGGTTCTTCCAGTTGCGGAGGCCCGCGACGACCGCTGCGGGGAGGTCAGCTTCGCCCGGAATCCGTGGCACGCATGTGGCACACTTTTCGTGTTCATTTGGGTCTGAATCGTGTATCGAGCCGTCGTGGTTCTGTCGCACGGGCTCTCGCCGTGGTCCGCACAACCGTCTGTTTCTGTGCGAAGTTGTGCGGCTTCTGCATCGGTCTCGTCGTGGTTCTGTGGAGCGCGCTCATTCGCCGGTCCGAGGCTTCGATTCCCGCCGCCTCCACCATTCACCTCCCTCTCGCATCCCGTCAGTTCGAGCGGGACTCCCGGTGGGGCTCCAGCAATCGCAAGAACGCCGGGTCCACCGGATGTCCCAGTCGAACCGCCTGGTCGCAATGGACGATCGCCTGCCGATGCTCCCCCTTGGCGACGTACGCCAGGGCAAGGTTGAAATGCGCCCAGGAAAAGTCCGGCTGGATCTCGAGAGCCTTGTTGTAATGAGAAATGGCCTCGTCGATCTTCCCCGCGCTCTGATAGGCCAAACCGAGGTTGTAGTGCGTCCCTACCTGGTTCGGATGGACGGCGAGTGACCTCTGGTAGGCGGCGGTGGCTCGCGCCGGATCGTTTGCGCTGAGATAGGTGTTCCCGAGCTCGTTGAGCGCATCCACGAAGCTCGGGTCGATCGCGGCCGCGCGCTCGAACAGAGACGCCGCCTCGATCCATCGGCCCCGATCCCTCTCGACGAACCCGAGGTTGTAGTAGGCGACGGCTTGATTGGGCTTGATGCCGAGGGCCCGCCGGAGCGATCTCTCCGCTTCGTCCAGCATCCCTTTCCCCCGGTAGGCCGATCCGAGGACAACGTGCGTCTCCGCGTGATCCGGTTCGAGGGCCAACGCTTTCCTGCACTGTTCGATCGCTTCGTCGTGCATTTCTTTCATCGCGTAGGCTTCCGCCAGATTGCGATGGGCGACAGCGAACGCGGGTCTCGCGGCCAGGGCCGTTTCGAAGGAGTCCATCGCGCGGTCCACATCCCCCTGTCTCAGAGCGTGCAAACCGACATTGACATGAGCCTCCGGAAAACTCGGGCGGATCTCCAAAGCCCGCCGGAAGTGCCGCATCGCTTCCTCGTGTTCTCCCCGCCGAACGAGAGCCCTCCCGAGGTTGTTGTGCGCGAGCCATGCTTCGGGGTTCGCTGCGATTGTGTGGCGCCAGAGGGACTCCTCATCGCGATAGATCCGGCATTCGCGAAAGGTGAGGAGCGAGCAACCGACGACCACCGCGGCGCCCAGAACCCAGCCCAGCCTCGCGCGCGGCGCTCGCCCGGCGCTCCTTCTCACGATCTCCGCTCCCGAGAGGGCAAGCACGATCAGGATGCCGAGACCGGCGAGATACTGAAAGTGGTTTTGGACGAAGGAGTAGCGAAGGAAGTAGAAGTTCACAAGCCCGGACGCCGGGAGCAGCGTCACGAAATAGTGTCCGAGACCGAACCGGGCGAGGGGCGGGATTCTTTTCCTCAGTCTCCAGAGAAGCGCGAGAAGCCCCGCGAGGAGAACCGCCGGCCCATACGCCTCGATACGCGCGGGATCGATCTCCCACTGAGGGTAGAGGAAGCTCATGCGGATCGGAAGGACGATCTTGGATGCGTAGAACAGGAACACTCGGGGAACCGCGAGCATCCGCTCCGCCAGAGGGTGGCTCCACTCCGCCCGGAGAGCCCCGTGCCGATAGGTTTCGAGAACCGCGGTCACCACGCCCATCCCCGCCCCGAGAAATAGAAACAGAGCCACGCGGACGAGGGACCGGACGCGAATCGACCCGGCGCGCAGGGCTTCCACGAGAAGCAGGGTCAACGAGAGGGTCAGCGTCGCGGTCTTGCTGAGAAGCGCTCCGAAGTACGCGAGCAAGCCGAGCGCATAAGGCTTCGCCTTTCTCGCATCCAGGTACTTCAAGTAGAAAAGAAAAGAAGAGAAATAGAAGAAACCGGACAAGAGGTTCTTTCTTTCGGTCGCCCAGGCCACCGACTCGGCTTGAATCGGGTGCACGGCGAACCACATCGCGGTGAAGAACGAGAGAGGCCGCCGCATTCCGAGCCTCTGGAGAAGAGAGAAGACGAGAACCGAGTTCAGCGCGTGGAGAAGGATGTTGGTGATGTGATACCCCATGGGGTTCATTCCCCAGAGCTTGTGCTCCAGGTAGAAGGAAGTGAACGTGAGGGGATAGTACTGGTAGAGACGGAAGGAACCCCAAATTTGGGACAGCCCATCCGGCCTCGTGAGGGTCGGGTTCTCGTAGATGTTCCCCTCGTCGTCCCAGATGAAGCCGTTGAAGACGCAAGGAAAATAGACGGCGCACACGACGAGGACGATGAGGATCGCCTCGCGCCGGCTCCCCGGCCTCGGTTTCGATGCGCGCCCTTTCCGGGAGCCGTCCGCCTTCTTTTCTCTTCTCATACGGACTTGCCCTAAGATACGTGTCTTTGCCCCGGAATCCCGCGGCACGGACGGGGGACGTCTCGAAGTCCGTCACCGACTCGCGGTTCGACTCGAAGTCCCGCGCGTGCTCCTCCGATCCGCCCGCATCGACGCCAGGCCGGGCGGTTGCGCGTCCACGCCCCGGGTCTCGCCCGCGGACCCGCCGAAGAGGGTGCGCGCGGCAGAGCCGCCGTCCGCCGAGAGAACCGCGTGGATCCTCTCCGCGACGAGACGGCTCCCCTTCTTGCTCGGGTGCGCCGAATCGAGGAAGAGCTCGGTCTCGTTCAGTCGGGAGAAGCGCCTCACCCAAAGGATGTTGTCCAGATCCCGAAAGGGGGTCCGGCGGAGCTTCTCGCGAACGAACCGTTCGTAGACCCCCTCTTGCCCATCGAGGGTCTTCGGCTCGTCCCCCTCCCCCCGCAGCACGGAAGAGAAATCGAGGAACTCGATCCCCTCACGCTCGAGCGCGCGGCGGAAGATCTCGTTGTACCTCTCGAACATCGGCATGCGCTCCTTCGTCGGAAAGACGAGACCGATCAGCCGAATTCCCTCGGCGCGGCAGCGAGAGCCCATCGCAGAGAGAGGATACTCGATCAGAGCCTTCGAGAGAGCCGCGTGCTCGAGTGGAGAGAGCGCGAAGGGTCGGACGGCGGACCAGACGTGGTCGGCCGTCGCGAGCGTCTCGAGAAAACGGGAAGCCACCTGCTTCTCGACCGCGGAGAGCCCGTTGTCCGGACGCTCGAGCAACGCATTCAGGTAGCGGGTGTAGACCGCGCGCACCGTTCCGTGAGGGTCTTCCGTCGGAAGAAGGTCGTTGAAGCAGAGCCCCAGAAGCACGATGTCCGGGCGGAAGGGAAGAACCACGCTTTCGAAGAAGAGATACTCCTGGACGGTCGAGAAGCCGCCGACCCCCGCGTTCACCACCTCGGCCTCGGTCCCGCTCTCCGCAAGAAGTCTCTCCAGCACGCCGAGGAACGTGTCCTCCTCCTCGAGACCGGTCCCCCACATGACCGAATCGCCCACGCCGAAGATGCGGAGCTTCCCCCCTCCCTCGAGCGGAGTCGGGCGCGCGCCGCGAAAGCCGTGCTCGTTCGTGACGATCCTCACGGTTCCGAAGCTCAGCGAGCGGAAGTCGCGCTTGTTCGCGTAGCCGGCGATCGAGTCCGGCCGCCACATGTCGATCTGGTTCGGATATCGAAGATCGCGGTCGCGAATTCCCATTCCCCACGCGGCGAGCCGAAGAACCGCCCAGACCGCGGCGAGACCGGCGAGGAGGGCCAGGAAGGAGAGCGCCGAGTTTCGTGCAAGCTCCCTGCGGATCACCGGACGAGCCTCCGCATGACGGGCCCCGCCCCGAACCGTCGGCGCCCGCCTGCTCGACTACTGCTCCATTGTAGTCTCCGGCTCCTCTCCTGCCCAAGGTCTTCTCACCGCGCGGGCCGAACCTCCGAAGCGGGAGGAGGCGAACGCGGAGGTTGGAGGGAGAAGATTGTCGTGCTACGCTCGCCGCGCGACGGGAGCGCGCAATCACGATGGACCGGCAGCCCGGAATCCGCGATCGAACCGGCGCGGACCGCCTCGCGGGCGGCCGGGCGGGCTTTCTCCTTCTCTGCTCGGCGCCCCTCCTCGCGAGCGCCGCGCTGGCCCTCTTCTTCTACCGGGAGTTCCTCCCTCTCTCCTTCCTGGGGCACGACACGTATCCGCTCGTCCTCGCCTCGCGCGTGCGGGACTTCTCCGATTTCGGAGGGACCTTCACGGAGGAGATGCTGGACGGGCGCTTCACCGGAGGCCACTTCTACCGCCCCGTGCTCAACCTCTCCGTCGCTCTCGACCATGCACTTCACGGCCTCACGGCGCGCGGTTATCATCTGACCGACCTCCTGCTCGCCGCCGTGTGCGCGTTTCTCCTCGCGCGTCTCGCGAGCGGGCCCTGCGCGCGGCGACTTTCCCTCGCCGGCGTCTTCGCGGGCCTCTTCTTCCTCTCCCATCCGGTTCACCTGAACATCCTGCCGGTGCTCGCGCGCCGCGCCGACACGCTCGTGCTTCTCTTCGTTCTTCTCGTCCTTCTCTCCTCGGAGCTCGGCGGGCGAAAGGGGATTTGGCTCCCGGCGATCTTCAGTCTTCTCGCGGCCGGGTCGAAGGAGAGCGGAGCGATCGCCCCCTTCTTGCTCCTCGCGGCGCGGCTTCTCTCGCCCGGAGAGAGCAACCTCGCACGGATTCGGAAGGCCGCGGGCGCCGCGCTTCCGTCGTTCGGCGCGCTTCTCCTCTTCCTCTTGGCAAGACACGCGGTTCTCGGAGGGGCGGGGGGGCGCGGTCCCCTCGCGCTCGGGGATTTCCTCGCCCACGCCGCGAGCATCCTCCCCGCCTTCCAACGGATGACCTACTATCCGTACCCGCTGTTCGAACGCGTGCTCCCGACGCCTGTCGCGCGCGTTTCGCTTCTTCTCCTCTTCGTCGTGTTCTCGCTCTTTCTCTTCCGCCGACCCCGCGCGCGGGCCGCCGCGATTCTCGCTTGGGTCTGGCTCCTTCTCGGATGGGGGGTTCACGGCTTCTCGCAGGCCCTCTTCCC
>Ga0194126_10008024_pt1 | contig 14489 bp, 5 predicted proteins | sample TA2KigC150mmetaG_FD_148641 | JGI IMG/M metagenome (GOLD analysis project Ga0194126, IMG submission 148641) | Freshwater microbial communities from Lake Tanganyika, Tanzania - TA2015035 Kigoma Deep Cast 150m | ecosystem: Environmental > Aquatic > Freshwater > Lake | place: Tanzania: Lake... | reverse complement strand
GCAATCGGCGTAACCCACGCGGCGTCAAGCGCAAGATGAGCAATTTCCCTCTGCGCCGTCGCGGCTCTGATCGAATGCCCAAAATCGACCTCCAAACAGCTATAAATATATTAACTGAACAGTATTGGGGTTAGGGGGGATTAGAATGATTCCGCTATCGGAAAAAACTTTTGGCAATCGCTATATAAATCGCGTTCAGGATGACCGGAAGAAGGAGTTTCCGAATTGCGGACAGGCAGGGAAATTGGTTCTCAGGAAATTATCTTTGGCGCCATTGTCGCTTTTTTTTGCCAGGAAATGATACCAAGTTATTTTTCAAATGCCCGGTATACATTGGCTATCTTATTGATAAGCATATTTTTTTATAGAAAACCGAAAACCGGAAACAGAAAACGGTATTAGCGCCAAGCCCCGGATTTCTTGCTCCCGCAGCCAACTATTTCCTCACCCTCAATAATACCGGGCAATGGCCAGCCAGCCGCCGGCTTCGGGCCGCGCCCAGGCCGGCAGAATCCGCCCGGCCTTCACCAGAACCCGCCACCCCCCCTGCCAGGGTCTGGGGCTGAAGACCTCCACCGCCAGGGGGTCAAGAAGATGGAACCCCACCCCCAGGGCCTTTACCGCAGCCTCCTTCAGGGCCCAGAGCAAGGCCGCGGCGCCGGCGGTCGCGCCGCCACTCAGGGGCCTGGCCCAGTCCAGCTCGGCAGGTCTGAAAGCCCGGGCCATGGGGTAGCCTGCCTCAAACTCCGACGGCAGGGCCGCGTCCACTCCCACCTGGCCGGTGTATGTCAACGCGGCCCAGAGGCAACCCGCGGCCTGAGAAAACGATACCGCCGGTCCCGGCTGCCCGTTAAGCCTGAGGCGCGGCTGGCCCAGGGCGGTCAGCTCCAGGCTCACCGGCCCCAGCGTCGGTTGCGGGGCGCTCCCCCGGTTCTGGCCGAACCGGCCGGCCAGCAGTCCTCGCACCAGGCGCTCTTTGGCGCCGGGGCCAGCTCTGTCTGAGGCGTAAATCACCGGATCGCACGGTCCCAGGCCTGAAAGCGCCTGGGGTGCGGCCGCGTCGGACCAGCGCAGCCCGTGCGCCTGTGGGCTTATGGTCCATCGATTCGGCGCCCCGTTAACCATGCAACCTCAGGCGGAAAAGCTTTTCATGATAAGGCCCTGAACCGTCATGATGATATGGCCGGCATCGTCTATGGCCCGGATATCCCAGGAGGACTCCCCGCTGTCCTCGGAGCGCCGGCGCCCCTCCAGGACAATATGCTCTCCCGGCCGGCAAGCCCGGGAAAAGCGCATTTCGCCAATCCCGAAAGGAATCATGGCCGCAGTCACGTTTTCATCCCGCAGCAGCAGGTGAGAATTCACCAGATGCTTCAGGGCCTCCAGCAGGTAAGGCGGGTACTGGTAGCGAGCCCCGTTTAACCCGGCAAAGTCATCCATCTGGTTAGCAATGGCCCGGCCCCGGATGACGCCGCTGCTGGAGCCGTCAAGTCCTTTGAGCACCTGGTAGCGGCCTCCAAAGTTGCTGTATTTTTTGTAGAACAGCAGTATTCCCTTCAGGTCGAACTGGGCGCTGTCCAGTTCCTCCGGCTTGACCGTAAAGCCTGGCCAGTCGGGCAGCGGCCCCCCCGGCAATCCCAGGATCACCTGGCCGGTGTAGTTGGTGGTCCAGCGGTCCAGGACCCGCCCGTTAGCGGTGATATGCGGGCTGGAAATGGACACGTCGCAGAGCACTTCCCCGCCGGTGTTCTCCTGGAGGCGCCGGCAGACGATGCGGGCCTCCCGGTTGACCCCAGGCGGACACTCCAGGATGTCCAGGTACTGGACATGGCGCACTCCCAGCGGCGCCAGGCGGGGGCAAAGCAGGTGGGCGGCCTCCATGAAGGTTTCCAGGGCCATGACTCCCGACACGAAGGGGTTCTTCATGAATTTGAAGGGCCGGTGGTCTTCCATCCACAAGTCGTGGTCCAGGGAGAAGGTGCGGCCGGCCTCCAGCTTCCCCGCCCCGACCTCCAAATGGTGGATCGTCTGGATCATGGGAAGTTCGTAGTCCCGGTAGGCCACTCCGTCGGCGATGATATAGCCCGGGGCGGGTGGGGGTTCCTCCAGATTCAGCCGCACCGTCTTGAGCGGCGGCAGGGTGCGGATGGGCATGACCCAGTGCTCATGGGCCGGCCCCAGGAAAAGTTCCCGATAGAACAACTCTGCCAGCTCGCCGACGCTGATATACGATTCTCCCATGCCCTTGAGTTGCATCAGTTCCCGCAACTCCGGGTCGTCAGCCATGCCGGCGCCTTCGATGGGCGGCAGCATTAAGGCTTTGACCCGCACCGACGGTTGTTGGGAGGCAATCAGCCGCGTTAGGGCGGACATGGCCCGGTTGCCGGCGCAGTAATTAATCTGGCCGACGTTGCCCCTGACCGCGGTGATGGAAGAGAGCATGACCATGAAGCGCAAGCCGTGCTCCCGGGCCGCCTGGTACAGGTTCCAGGCGCCCAGGAGTTTCACTTCCACCACCTTGGTAAAATCGGCGGCGGTCATAAACTCCATAAAGGAGTCCCGGATAATGCCGGCCCCGTGGATGACCCCGGCGATGCCGCCGTAGTGCGAAACCACCCGGCCCAAAACCGCCGCGACATTTTCCGGATCATTGACATCACAGGAGTAATAAGCCGCCTCTATCCCCTGGCGGGCCAGTTCGTTGAGGGTCTGGGTAATCTCCCGACCGGAAGCCAGCCGCATGGCGGCATCGGACTTATCGGCCGGAGAGGCGGGCCGGTCCCCGCCCCGGCGGCGCGGGCTTGCGCCTGCCGGACCGGCGTCGGTGGCGCTCAGGCTGTCGTAGTCCGCCTGTGGGTCCAATTCGCTGCTGCCCAGGAGGACCAGGCGCGGTTTGAGAGGGGCCAGGGCATAGGCCAGATGAGGGGTGATGCCCTTGCCGCCGCCCGAGATGACCACCACATCGCCAGGGTTTAAGGTAAAGTCAGACGGGTCGGTCAGGGACAGAGGCTGGGTGCGCCCCTCAACGGTGTAGGCTTCCTGGCCGTGAAACCGGATCTCCGCCAGGCTGTGGTCCAGGCTCAAAGCCTGTTTGAGCCCAGCTGCAAGGTCGGTGTCGCCATCCAGCGCCACGCTGCGGAACAATACCGAGTCATATTCCAGGGCTGCGTCCAGGAACATGCCCCGCACGCCTTCGACCGCAACTGCTGCCGGGTCGGCGTCGCCGGCTCCCCGGGTAACCAGCAAACAAAATTTTCGCTGCGGGGAGGACACCAGTTGCTGCATGGCGCCGAAAAATCCGGCGAGCAGGGCTGGTATGCCTTCGATGTCCTCAATGGCGGCGTTGGCCGCCTCGTCCAGCACCAGCACCAGGCCGGCCAGTGATGCCGCCGCCTGGGGCTGCGCCGCCTGGGCCGCGGCCTCGGGAGCACGCCCCGCGAACCGGCCGGAGAGGTCCAGAACCCGGGCTGCGACCGAAAGCTGCTGCTCGAGCCCGGCGGCGACCGCGGCGGCCAGGGTTGACCCGGGAGAGGGGCACATGACGGCTATTTCCTGTCCGGGGGGTAGCGTCAGGAAGGCGCCGGAGACGTGACCCAGGGGCGCCTCACGAAAGACGATGCGCTTGATCGCCTCGGGCTCGCCGGTGGCAACCGCGCCCGCGACGGGCGCGGTTGCCACCGGCGGCGCAGGAGGCAAATCACTTTCACTCCCGGCGGCCGCCCCTGGGGTATCGTCGCGTTCCCGTACCGAGGCAATGCGGTCGGCAATCTCCTGAACCGTGCGCACGGTGATAAAGTCTTCCAGCTTGATGGTGATGCCAAAGTGACGTTCGGCGGCGTCCATGATGACCGGCAAGCGGCTGGAGCGGATGGCCAGATCCTGGCGGATGTCCATGTGCGGCTCGATTTCGTCCCGCTCATAGCCGGTGGCGTCCATGATGATCCGAATCACTCTCTCAACGTAGTCCCCGGCGGAAATAGGCGGAAGAATCTGGGGCGCCCCGGCGGCGGCCGGCGGCAAGGCTTGCATTGCCGCGCCTGACGGGGTGGACGGGGGTATGGCCGCAAGCGCCGGGCCTGCCGGGAGACTCGCGTTAAAGAGTTCCTCAAAACGCGTCTCGCTGAAGGAGGGGTCCACTTCGCGGCGGATGGCCTCCAGAATGGCCGGTTTGAGATACTTGCCAAAGGTGTCCAGGATAAACGTGTTGATTTCCCTCTGCATCACCATTGCGGCCCGGTTGTCCGCCGACCCCGCCGGGGTGGGCCGGGGCGCCGAGGCCGGGGTGGGAGCAGGCTGGGGAATAGTCACCTGAGCCGCCGGCCGGACGGGCTGCACGTAGCCCAGGGCGTAGAACTGAGCCGCCGCCGCCCGGAAAGCATACGCCTCATTTTCGGGGAAGGAGGTATGGATACACCGGGCTGCTTCAAAAGTATCGATAATGAGGTTGCACAGGGTGTTTTTCGGTCCTACCTCCACAAACGTGCGCACTCCATGGTCATGCCACAGGGTTTCAGCATTTTGCTGCCAATGGACCGGATGTTCCAGGTGATCCAGCAAGATCTTCCGTATGGCCTCGGAGTCATCCGGGTAAGGTTTCCTGGTGGTATTGGAGATCACCGGGATCTGGGGCGGATGGAATTCGAGGCCCGCAAGGAACTCTGCCATTTCCTCACGGATCACGGCCATGATGGGGGAATGGAAGGCCATGCTCACCCGCAGTTGGGCATTCCAATAGCCTTCTTGCTCCAGTTCGGCCTTGAGGGCCAGGACTGCATCGGTGCCGCCGCCCAAGACTACCTGCCGGGGTGAGTTGAAATTGGTGATATGGACGTTACGGCGCTGGGCCAGCTTCTGCTGCAAAACCTCCCCGGGTACGTCCACGGCGATCATGGCCCCGGGGTCAAGGCTCAGACCCGCGGCCTTGTCCATGCACCGGGCCCGCTGGCTGATGATGCGGAAGCCGTCTTCCCAGGAAAAGACCCCGGCCACGCACAGCGCCAGTATCTCCCCCATGCTGTGTCCGGCCATGGCCACCGGCTTAACCCCCAAGGCCAGCAGCTGGCTCGCCATGGCATATTCCAGGGTGAACAGGGCCGGCTGCTGCCATCGGGTCTTTTGCAGGTCTTCGTCCTGGGAGTTGAACATCAAGTCCAGGAGGTCGAAGTCGGCCGCCGCGGCGACGCGCTCTATCCACTGGCGGACCAGGGGGAAGGTCTCGTAAAGGTTCCGGCCCATTCCCGAATAATAGGTGCCCTGACCCGCAAAGACCAGGGCCAGGGGGGAAGGTGCGTCAGCCTCGGGAGCGGCGAAGATGCCCTGGCCAGCGAGGCCCCGCAGGGCTTTATCCGTCAGCGGGGCGGTCATGGGAGTAAGGGCCGCCACTTTCTCCCGAGCCTCGGTATCGTCTTCGGCCACCACCCCCAGTCGATGGGGAACGCCCGAAATCCGGGTCCTCAGGAACGACACCCCCTCCATCACCGCCGCTGGTGCCGGCTCCTTCTGTAGTTCCGGCCCGGCCGGGGGGCGTGAGGCATCCGAGACCAGCACCACCCCGGCGCCGTTGAGACATTCTTCCACGTGCACCACGAAATTAGCGCCGCCGAACCCGAAGGCATTTATCTGGAGCCGCCGGGGCTGATTCGCCGGTCTGGGCCAGGCTTCGGGTTGGGGAATGACGTGTAAGCCCCAGCGTTCCATGTCAATCTCGGCATCCGGGGTGTGATAGTTCAGGGTGGGGGGGAAGATGCCGTTTTGCAGGGCCATGACGCCCCGGACCAGGTTATTGATGCCCGAGGCCCCTAAACAGTGGCCGATCTGGGACTTGAAGGAACTCAGCATAACCCGTCGGCCGTTGGAGTAAAAGCTCTTGAGGCCCCGGATTTCCTCCAGGTCCCCCTGTACGGTGGCGGTGGCGTGGCATTCCACCAGGTCCACCATTTCCGGGCCGTAATTGGCATCCTCAAAACCGGCGCGAATAGCGATCTGCTGGGTCTCGGCGACACTCTCCACCATACCCCGGTCGTTATTGCTGGCGCCGACCCCGGTAATGTAGGAGTAGACCCGGGCGCCGCGCTTTTGGGCCACCGATTCCCGCTCAATGACGATCATGCCGCCGCCCTCCCCCAGGACAAACCCGTCCCGGGTGGAATCGAAGGGGCGGCTGCTCGCCTCCGGGGGGCACGGTAAACCGGAAACCCCGGCCAGGGCCCCCAGGGCCGCAAACTCTATGAAGTGGGCCGGATAAAGGTTTTCTTCTCCACCCCCCACCACCGCGGCGTCCAGGATGCCGTTGTTGATCATCTGGATGGCGGTATAAATGGCCACCAGGCTGGTGGCGCAGGCGGCGGAAACTGAGTAGCACGGCCCCATGAAACCGAACTTGTTGCTGATGAAGCCTCCGGCGGTGCTGTTGAGCCGGCCCAGGAGGGTGGTGTCGTCCACGGTTATATAGCCGGCCTTGATGTGCTTCTCCGCCTCCAGGGCCATCTCCGGGGTAAAGTTCAGCAGGCCTTGCAGGGAATGGACGATCTTCCGGGCCGTCACGCCCATAAACAGGTCACCCAGGGTGCTGGCCGACTCTCCCGAATTTTGGGAAATGAGAATGCCGATCCGCTCCCGGGGGATGTCGGAATCCACGATGCCCGCATCCTTGATAGCCTGGTTCGCCAGGTACAGGGTGAGCTTGGTGGCGTTGGCCATGGTGCGGAAGTCCTGGGGGGGGATGTTCAAATCCTTGCGCGAGATGTGGACATTCTGAAACGCCCCCACCTTGCAATACGTTTTCTCCTTGGCGCCGGGGCGGGGATCGTAAAACGTGCTGTGGTCCCACCGGGAGGGAGGTATTTCGATAATCCCGCTCTTCAAGGCCAGGACGTTTTCCCAGATCTCGCCGGGAGTGTTGCCCAGGGAATTAACCAGGGCCATGCCGGTGATGGCCACCCGCTCCCGCCCATTATTGGCCTTAGAGCCGGACCGCCCCGTTTTCCCTTTAGATGAGATCAACTTCGTCACAACCTTTTTTTCAGGCCCTCCGGCCAATTCCTGGTGTAATTCACCAATAGTCGATACCCGGTTAATCATCCCCGCCACCGCGCCGCTCATGAATTGACCTTCCCTTAAACAAGTCTCTTCATCCATAGAGGAACCGACGGCCTGATCCTGGCCTCGGGAAGCGATCAGCAAACTCCTGGCGCTGAGGGATTCCAGTTGCCGCCGAAAGGCCGACTCATCTTCGTTGCCGGAAACAAACTTTCGTTCCAGGGCCAGAATGGCCTCCATCTTGGGAGTTTTGAGGGAGCGGACCCGCAAGCCGATGCTTTCGCCGGACAGGGCGGTCGCGCCCGGCGCGGCGTTAAGGATCACTTGTTGATAGAGTCGGCTCAAGGCGCCGGTGGACACGATTTCCCGGGTGGCCAGGTAGGCGGTGCCTATCTGGATGGCGTCCGCGCCCATCATGGCCGCCCGCAGTGCGGTATCGCGGTCGAAAATTCCCCCAGCCAGCACCAGGCGCCGGCCCTGGAAAAGTTCCGGTTCCCGTCGCTTCAACTCCAGAGCCATCTGAGGCAACGTGAGGGAGGAGTGCGCCCCCACGTGGCCGCCGGCCTCCTGCCCCTCCAGGACCAGCCACCGCACCCCGCCTTCCAGGGCCAGGCGCAGCAGCCCTTCGTCGCCGGTAACATAGATTACTTCGATCCCACGTTCTCGAAGGCGGACTGCATAAGCCGGGTCGCCGGCGGCGATGGTCACGAAGGGGGGCCGGACTGCTTCGACCCAGGCAAGCTGTTCCCCGAGGTAGGGATTTTCGGCCAGGGCGATGAGATTAACCGCGTAGGGCCGCGAGCCCATGAGGCTGCCGAGACGACTGAAATCAGTCTCCAACTGGCGGCGGTTCCTGATGCCCAGCGCCACGGTGGGGAGGCCGCCGGCCTCGGCCACCGCCAGGGCGAATTCGGGCACATCGCTGATCCAGGTCATGGCCCCCTGGATAAAGGGATAGGTGGCGCCCAACTCCCGGGCCGCCGGGCTATCCAGAAAACGCCGGGCCGTAGCTTTGACGGTTTTTAGGAGCCTGGCCACCTCCGCCTGAAATCCTTGAATGGCCCCGGCGCTGGAGGCGCCGAAGCGCTCCACAAACGCCTGGGCAAAAGCGGCTTCCGGACCCAGGGGGATCAGTTGCCGGCGGTCCAGGTCGCTTTCCAGGGCCGGCACCGCCGCTTCAGCCACATGTTGGGCAAAGGCGCGGCGCTTGTCCGCGGTAAGGGGGCCGTCGTTCAAAGAGCGGGCGTACCGTTCCAATTCTTTGACCGCGGGAAAATTGCCTTTGTCGAAGAGCCGGCAAAACACCCCCAGGGTTCCCCCGACCAGGGTGGTATGCTCAGGACGCAACTTGGCGATTTGTTTGCGTAACCTGTCGTCTAGGTCTACCAGGTCAGTCTGCCAGTGGAGACTTTCAAAGACTATACCCTGGGCGCCGGTGGCCAAAAAGGCCGCGGCCGCCTCGGGAGTGGCTACGCCACCCCAGATGACCACATCCAACTCACGACCGCTCTCCCGCAACATCTCTTTCGTGCCGGAGTACAGGACGCCGAGGGTGTCGCCGCTCACAAAGCCCGCGGCTTCGTTGCCTTTGAGGGCCACAGTCCTGACGGGGCCATGGCGCGAAATGATGCGGTGGAGGAGGTCTAAATCGCTCAGGACCGGCAGGCAAGCGCATCTGGCCGATAGCTGGTCCAGCCGCTCGCAAAAAGCCTCGGGGACGCCGGAAAAAAGGTCGGGGTGGTATTCCACCCATAAGGTCTTGACCCCGGATTCCTCCAGGAAGGCCTCCAACTCCGGGTTCATAAAGTCGTGGGCGGATATCTTTGCCGCGGTGGCGCCGACCACTCGCAGGGCTGTCGCCATCTGGGCAAACTGCATGGCAGTCAGGTCGAATATGGCGCGGCTGGACGTTACGCGCGCCAAATCCACCACTGTGTGGCTGACGTTCCGAGGCCCCCAAACGAACGCAAAAAACTGGTTCGCACGTGGAAGGTGCATCGTTGACTCCCCCATCAAGCCACCGAACTGAGTGAAATGCCAAGTCCCCGAAACCGCCGGAGACTCTGGTCCACGTTCACTCAGTCAAAGCTTCATCTGCCATTTATAGATAAATTAGGCAACTTAGCCGACGAGATGATGCGCCAACCCAGGGTTGACAGACTAAAGACGGCGCTTTGGAACCCATTTCCTTAAGTCTAAATAATATCAAAGGATTTTCAAAAAGGGCAATTATTTTTTCTGAATTCCAGGCATTTAAGAGCACCGCCCCAAGTTTGGCCGACAATTCCTTTGTGCCCCGACTTGGATAAAATAAGCTCATCCCCGGAGGCGTCTCCCTGGGCCGGCATGGTTTAACCGGCAGGGCCATCGGAGGGCGACCTTCAAGCCCCCTGGCCAGGGGGAAAAGGCGCTCTGCCAACCCGGCCGTCAGTCGAGCCAGTTTGGCGGTTGCGGTGAGAAGAAGGCCTGGAGTTGCTTTCCAGGGAACCTGGCATGGCCGCGGCCACCATCTGCGCTACTTCGCAGGGGCAGCCGGTGTGCGCCTGGCCCGGTTCCCCGTGGCCCGCGAGCTGTGGGGTCTGGCCGGGCAACGCGGCACTGCCGCCGGCGGACTTGGGAACGAAGACCGGGAAAATCCTGCCCTCGAACACCGTGCCCCAGATAGGGATGTCTTTCAGCTTCATGGGCTCGGCGGCGAGTGGGTCCTGCTCCAGCACCGTGAAGTTGGCGATCTTGCCGGGGGCGATGCTGCCCAGCTCGTTCTCCTTCCGCCACGAATAAGCCGATTCGATGGTGACGGCCCGCAGGGCGTCCTCCACGCCGATACGCTGCTCGGGGCCGGCCACTCGGCCGGAGGGCGTGACCCGATTGACCGCGCACCAGACAAAATTGAGGGGGGCGCTGGGTCCCATGGGCAGGTCGGAGTGGAAGGAGAGCGGGATGCGTCGTTTCAGCACCGAGGCGGAGCGCACCATCATATCGGCGCGCGTCGGGCCGAGTCCGAACTTGGCGTACTTGTCGGCGAAACCCACGGTGTAGTAAGGGTTGGCGCTGACGATGGCGCCGAGCCGGGCGATACGCGCCACCTGCTCCTCAGTGGAGCAGGCGAAGTGGACGATGACCGAGCGGTGGTCGGCGCGGGGGTTCTCCCGCATCCGGCGTTCCAGCGCATTGAGCACGGTTTCGAGGCCCAGGTCGCCGTTCACATGGATGTGGAGTTGGTAGCCTGCGTTCCAGTAGAGCTGGGCGCGCTGATCCAAGTTCTTTGGGGTCATCATCCACTCGCCATGGTGGCCGTCGGTGTAGCCGTCTTTCATCTGCATGAGCTGCGAGATGATGGCGCCGTCGGCGAAGAGCTTGATCTGGCCGGGGAAGAAGGAAACCTTGCCCTGGGGGGCCAGGGCGATCTGCTTTTCGGTGTCGGCCAACGACTCCGCCAGGCCTAGACCCGAGTCTACCTGGGTGCGGCCGTCCACGACGAAGTAGCTGTAGAAGGGCGTGTTCTCAGCGCCCAGGATCTGCTGATAGAGCTTCAAGATGTCCGGCGTGAGGAGGGCGCCGGGCTCCATGTAGGCCGTCACGCCGTTCTGGTGGAGATAGGCGACCATCTGCTTTAGCCCGGAAACCATACGTTCCGGGGTGGCGAAGACCTTAAGGATGGGCTGGATGACCAGGTTCAGCCCCGTCTCCCACCAGTGGCCTTCCTCCCAGTTGAACATCTTGCTGGCGTCGCCCTTGCCCTGCATCGCCGCTTCGGTCAGGCCCAGCGCCTTAATGGCCGAGGTATTGAGGTAGAACTCGTGACACGAACGCTGCCAAATCATGATGGGCCGGGTGGCGCTGACGGCGTCGAGCGTCTTGCGGTCGAGCTTGCCGTGCCAGAGCTTGTGGTAGCCCCAGGAGAACAGCCACTCGTTTTTGTCCGCCAGGGCGGCGTCCGCGGCCTTCAGGCGGGCGAGATACTCCTCGGAGGTGTTGGCCGCCTTGAAGGTGCGCCCCGGGAGCACCCAGTCCTCCGTGGCGATCACCTCCGTGGCCAGGGTCAGCGCCCCGAGAAAGGGATGGAGGTGCTGATCGATCAGACCCGGAAGCACGACCTTGGATTGGAAGGTGTCGTTCACGGTGAACTTGAGGTCGCCGAGGGCGGCCTTCACTTCGTCGAGGGAGCCCACGGCCAGGACGCGCTTACCGGACACGGCCACGGCGGTGGCTTCCGGGTTGCCGCGCTCCATGGTGAGGATCTTCTTCGCCGTATAGATCGTCACCGCTTCGGGCGGCGCCGGGGCGGCGAATTTTCCGCCGGCCTCACATTGGGCCAGCGCCGGGCCGGCGCTCACAAACAGCCAGACCGCGACCAGGCCGGAGGCCATGAAAAGGACCAGAGGGCGATGGCGCTTCATAGGGGCGGGACTCCTTTCCATGGGGTAGCTTACAGGCCCAGGCTCATGGTCATAAAGAAGGCCTGGCCATCGAAGCGGTTGACGACTTTCAATTCATTGTAATACCTGGCGTTGATGCCTAGGGCGTGACCGGCGATCTTGGTGTTGAAGGTGAGGCACGGTCCCAAGGCGATGGTCTGACCGTGGAACGCTCCCAGTTTGGCGCCGGAACCGGTGTCTGCGGTCATCTGGTTATAGATATAGCCGGCCAGGCCCAGGGCGAAGCCCTTGGGCAGGTGCTGGCCCAGGAAGTATTCCAGGTGGAGTTCGTTGCCGGTGCGATACTGGGTGGCAGGATTCTGGAAGTTCATGGTGTAGCCTAGAGAGATGGAGACTTCTTGCCCGTATTTGGGCTGGAGCCAGGTGACCGCCAGGTTGGGTTCGATGGCCACGCGGTTCAGTCCGGTATTGAGCCGCCGGTTGGGATTATAGGACCCTACCGGGGCGTAAACATTGCCGAAGGCCATGATATGAAACTGCCCCAGGTGCCAGCCGAGACTGATGGGGGTGATCACCAGGTCCGACACCCCCGTATAGCTCCCTTCCTCGCTGCCTCCAAAGCGCCGGTTAAGGAACCGGTTGAGTTCCGGGAATCTGGTGTTAAATTGCAGATTCCCTTTCAAAAAGGAATTGGTCACCGATGACCAGATGAACCCCACCGCATAGTTGGCCCCGAAAATCTTCAGGGGTGTCACATAGGAGGCGGCGATCAGGTCGGTGATCAAGCGACTGCGCAAATCTAGCTCAACCCGGCGGGCAAAGGGCATAATTTTGGCGTTGCCCTGATAGGCATAGAAATCATTGCGCAGATAGAAGCCGGGGTCGGGCATATAGCCGGCCAGGGAACTTTGATAGCCCAGCATATAAATGCCGGTGCCGAACTCGGCGGCCCCGGCTGGAAAAATCGGCGCCAAAACCGAGGCGATTATCACCAAGGAGATGGCTACTGCCCAGCGCCGCCGGGCAATCTTTTTGGCTCGTTTCATGTCGCTGCCTCCGGCCTCGATGTGCCCTAATTTCCGTGATGTGACTTAGCCTCGTACACGATGTTGCCGCCCACAATGGTCTTGAGGACCTTGACGTCCTTGAGGTTCTCCTTCGGCATCGTGAAGATGTCGTCCGAGAGCACGGTCAAGTCAGCGTACTTGCCGGGTTCGATGGAGCCCTTGACGTCGGCCTGGCCCATGGACTTGGCGGCCCAGGTCGTCCACATCTTGAGGGCCTCGGTGACCGATATGGCCTGCCCCGGCTCAAATATGCCCGCGTCCGACTGGCGGGTGACAGCGGCGTAGATCGCCAGGAACGGATTGACATTATCAAGGTAGATACCGGTTACATCGGTGCCTGCGGCCGGCTCCAGCCCGGCGTCGATCATCGAGCGGAATTGAAACCCGGTACGCGTCCGCGGTTCGCCCATATTCTCAAAGTCCGCCTTGACCAGATCCAAAAGCCACGTCGGCTGGACCGATATGTAAAGACCCGACTTTTTCATCGCTTTGGCGCGCTGTAACTGCTTGTCAGTTAGCTGAAACATCCCGAAGTGCTCGATGCGCATGATGGTCGCGGGGCCTCCCGACTTAATCACCTTATCGTAGGCATTCAACCCGATGTCGGTGGCGTGGTCGCCGGAGCAATGCAACATGCAGATGGCCCCGCCCCGGCGGGCAATGGCGGCAAAACGGTTGGCGCCCGCCTGATCGGTAACCAGGCTTCCCTTACCGCCGGGGGGGTCGGTAGCGAAATGTCCGATATACGGTTGGTACATGTAGCCGGTGCGGCAGTCATTTTCGCCGTCGATCCAGACCTTGATCCCTCCGAAGCGATACCAGGCCGGATCGGCGCCCTTGGGCATCTGGAATTTGCCCAGATCCGCGGGCATGTCCTTGCCATTGGCTGAGGTCCAGATGGAGGTGGTGTAGCGAATCGTCGGCGGTGTTTTTGACCGGGTTACCTGCTGCAAGACGGGCAGCGCCGCGGCCGGGGTGATGGCCAGCAGTGAGGTAAAGCCGTATTGATTCCAAAACTCTTGAATGTCCTTGGCATAGTAGCGTTCCAACTCGGCAACCGTAGGAGTGGTGGGCACATCGGCCATGGCATCCGTCAACACGCCGGTGGGCTCGCCGTTCTTATCGAGTATGACGGAGCCGCCATGAGGAAGGCGTTTTTGGCCTTTCTTAATGCCCAGCTTGGTTAATGCCGCCGAGTTGGCTATACCCATGTGAGTCCCGTTGGCGAGCAAGAGGGGGTTGTCCGGAGCCGCGGCATCCAACTCGGCCTTGGTGGGCAGGCGCTTCTCGGCAAACTTATTCTCACTGGCGGAAACGCAGGCGGCAAATATCCATTTCCCCTTCGGGGTCTTCTTGGCCCAGTCCGCGATATTGATTAGCGTCTGCTTGACCGAGGGGGTATGGGGATAGCGGCAATCTACCCAGGTCTGCTTCATCATCATGGCTTCCATGGGGTGGCAGTGGGCATCGATTAATCCGGGCACCACGGTCTTGCCGCCCAGGTCGATGAGCCGGGTCGCGGACCCCGCCAGCTTCTTGATCTCGTCGGCGCGGCCCACCTTCAGGACCTTCCCGTCCTGGACGGCCACCGCATCCACCGTGGAGCCCGCGGCAGCGAGGGTGACGATTTTGGCGTTAAAATAGATCGCTTCCGGCTCTGCCGCCGGGGCAAGGCCGGCGAATCCGGCCACCATAAGTCCGAGGACGGCGGCGATAACCAATACCCGCTTCGCCATAAGTGCAGCAACCATGTTCATTTCTTGGCTCCCGTTGATCTCGATTCCCAACCCGGCAGTGCGTACCGTTAAAGCCCAATCAGACCCGGATTCCTACTTGGCCGAACTGTTTCAGCGGATGTTCCATTTTAAGGTGATTAAAAATATTCTATAACCTGTTGAAATACAAATATATACTATTTCATTGACAGTTTTTTTCTGGTGGCTGCATGGGTTTTCCTCAGGGGCAGGGTGTCCGGCAATTTAACCTGGGCGGCGGCCAACAATTC
>Ga0194126_10008022_pt1 | contig 14494 bp, 8 predicted proteins | sample TA2KigC150mmetaG_FD_148641 | JGI IMG/M metagenome (GOLD analysis project Ga0194126, IMG submission 148641) | Freshwater microbial communities from Lake Tanganyika, Tanzania - TA2015035 Kigoma Deep Cast 150m | ecosystem: Environmental > Aquatic > Freshwater > Lake | place: Tanzania: Lake... | reverse complement strand
AGTATTCCGGTTGATTTTACCATCCAAGACCATGCAGCCTGCTACCGTGCCCACCTTGGTAATCTTGAAGACTTCGCGTATTTCGACGTTGGCCACCACCTTCTCTTCTACCGTAGGGGCTAGCATACCTTCCATCGCGCTCTTGATTTCGTTGATTGCGTCGTAAATGATGGAATAGGTTCGAATATCAATTTCTTCTTGCTCAGCAAGACGTCGAACCGAGGCAAGGGGTCTCACCTGGAAGCCCACGATGATGGCATCTGAAGCAGAAGCCAACATCACATCGGTCTCCGTGATTTGACCAACGCCTTTGTGAATAACATTCACTTGGATCTGCTTGGTGGACAGCTGTAACAACGAATCGCTCAAGGCCTCCACCGATCCGTCCACATCCCCTTTGACGATGAGATTCAATTCCTTGAAGTTTCCAATGGCCAAGCGGCGGCCAATTTCGTCCAAGGTAATGTGTTTGCGGGTACGCATTCCTTGTTCTCGCATGAGTTGTTGACGCTTCGTGCCAATTTCTCTTGCGGCAGATTCGCTTTCCGTTACGTAAAAACGCTCTCCTGATGTTGGCGCGGTAGCAAAACCCAAGACCTGCACCGGTTGCGCCGGGCCTACCTGACTGATTTTCTGACCCCTTTCGTTTTGAAGGACTTTCACGCGGCCAAAATGTGCCCCTGCCAAAATGGGATCACCAGAACGCAAAGTTCCTGACTCGATCAAGACAGTGGCAACCACGCCTCGACCTTTGTCCAACGACGCTTCGATGACCGTACCTACAGCACGCTTGTCCGGATCGGCTGTTAACTCCAATACTTCGGCTTCCAATAGTATTTTCTCCAATAGCAAATCCACATTCAAGCCTTTTTTGGCCGAGATTTCCTGGTCCTGGTACTTACCTCCCCAACTTTCGACCAAAATATTCATTGCGGACAATTGCTCACGGATTTTCTCCGCATTGGCTTCGGGTCGATCAATTTTGTTAATCGCAAAAATCATGGGAACACCGGCCGCCTGGGCGTGACTAATGGCCTCCTTGGTTTGAGGCATGACCTGGTCATCTGCCGCGATGACGATCACGACGATATCGGTCACCTTGGCACCGCGAGCACGCATGGCCGTAAAGGCTTCGTGACCCGGTGTATCAAGGAAGGTGATATGCTTACCATCGGGTAAGGCCACTTCGTATGCTCCGATATGCTGGGTAATCCCCCCGGCCTCACCGGCTATCACGTTAGCATTTCGGATATAATCCAAAAGCGAAGTCTTACCGTGATCGACGTGACCCATGATGGTAACAATCGGGGCTCTGGGCTTCATGTTGTTCGAATCGCTTGGCTCTTCCAGCATGGGCTCATCGTCCGCCGCTGAAATGAAGCTAACGTCAAAGCCAAATTCATCTGCTACAATAACAATTGTTTCTGCATCCAATCGCTGGTTGATGGTCACCACAATGCCCAAGGCGAAACATTTCATAATGACTTCCCCTACAGCAACATCCATCAAACCTGCCAATTCCCCCGTGGTGATAAATTCTGTAAGTTGCAATTTGGTCTTGCCATCGCTTGTCTGCTGCGACGAACCCATGTTCGCGGCTTCTTCGCCTTCAAGACGACGCAACTGCTTTTTGAATTTAGCACGGCTGCCTGTTCCCTTCCCTCCTTGGAGGCGGGCCAACGTGGCCTTGATTTGATCTTGAATTTCCTTTTCAGTAGGTTCGGCTTTAGGGCCAGAACCTGCACCAGCAGGTCCTCGACGGCCCGCTTGATCACCAACGCGACCTCGGGGCGGCCTTGCCGAAACTGACCCTACACCGCTGACACTGGGTCTTTGGTTGGGGTCTGCCACAGCTCCTGGTTCTGGCGTACTGCCATCAACCCTTTTCCGTTTTCTTTTGCCCACCTGGTCCGTCGCTGAAGAAGCAACCGGCTTACGTTTTTGGAATTGACTAACATCTATTTTTCCTAAGATGGTGGTTCCTTGCAAACGTTCAGCCACAGCGCGCACCAATTCCTCCGACTTGGTCTCTTCTGCCGAGGGCGAAGGTGGCGTCTCTGCCGTTGGATTTTCTTTTTGGGCAGCGGTAGTAGATTTGGCTCCCCTGGATTTTACTACTGGCTCAGCGCCCTTGCCTTGTGGCTGATTTTCAGAGGCTAGTTCCTGGGCTGGCTTTATTGCTTCCGCATCCGACGAATCGCTTTTTTTCTTTGATTTTTTGGGACCTTTGGTCGCCTCTGAGGATAAGTCAATTTTGCCCACAACTTTAAGCCCTGTTACCGACTCTGCCTTGGCCTCGACCACGGGCTCTAAGGTGGGTATATGGTCCGTGTTCTTTACCGGCCCGGGAACTACGGTTTCAGTTTTGGGGGACTTGGGGGGTTCCGCTTCTGCCTTCTTGGCCTTGGACGGGGTGGTAGCCGTTTTGGTTCCCATTCCTTTGATCAGAACCTCCTTCTGTTCAGCCCTTGATTTAGGCGACTGGCTAACGGATTTTTGGTCAAGCACCAAATCCTCTTTCCCAGCTTTACCAATATGGATTTGGGCGGCTTGTTCTTTGATCTTTTTGTCCTGACCAAAATCCCTCAGGAGCGCCTGGTACATTTCGTCCGTGATCTTGGCATTCGGATTCGACTCGACACTAAATCCTTTGGATGCCAGATGCTCCACCAAGTGCTGAACACTGATGTTGAACTCTGTTGCGGCTTTTTTGACTCTGACGGTTCCTTCGGACATTCTGTTGGGGTCTGGTTAAAAGGTATAGGGCTTAATGTTCTGGGAGCGCTTGATTTATTCGAATTCAGTTCTCAGGATTGCCAAAACCTTGGCGGCTGTTTCTTCTTCAAGTTCTGTGCGCCTTACCAATTCTTCCAGCCCAATTTTGATGACCGACTTTGCGGTATCGCAACCCATGGCCTTGAGTTCATCAAGAACCCATCCCTCGATTTCGTCTGAAAATTCATCCAAATCAACATCGGAATCATCTTCTTGCACATCCCGAAACACGTCAATTTCATAGCCCGTGAGCTTTGCGGCCAACCGAATATTATGTCCCCCTTTGCCAATGGCCAAGGAAACTTGGTCCGGTTTGAGGAACACATTAACCTTCAGGCTTTCTTTATAAATCTCCAAGCTCATCACCCTGGCCGGACTCATAGCCCGCTGGATAAAAAGTTCGAGGTTGTTGGTATAATTGATGACATCGATGCTCTCGTTACGAAGTTCCCTGACGATGCCGTGGATTCTGGAACCTTTCATACCCACGCAGGCGCCAACCGGATCAATTCGGTCATCGTAGCTTTCCACCGCGACCTTAGCCCTTTCGCCCGGTTCCCTAACAATACTTTTGATGGTAATCAAGCCGTCAAAGATTTCCGGGACCTCCATTTCCATTAATCTCGCCAAGAAAGCGGGATCGGTCCGCGAAATAATAATCCGTGGGGTAATGTTTTGCATTTCCACGCGAAGAATTACTGCCTTGAGGGCGTCCCCTTTTTTGTAAAAATCAGCCGGTATTTGTTCAGTTTTGGGCAAAATCAGCTCATTGCCTTCATCATCCAAGACCAATATTTCCTTTTTCCAAATTTGATAGACCTCCCCTGTGATGATATCCCCAACCCTATCCTTGTATTTCTTGTAAATATTGTCTTTCTCTAATTCCAAAATACGCTGTACCAAGGTCTGCCTTGCGGCAAGTACCGCACGACGACCGAAATCTTCCAATTTTATCTCGTCGGATACCTCTTCACCAACCTCGAAGTCAGGCTCTATCAACCGTGCTTCATCCAATGAAATCTTATCCGGCATTCCCAATTCTTCCGAATCATTATCAACGATTTCTCTGTTCCGCCAAATTTCAAGGTCCCCCTTTTCGGTATTCAAAATGACATCAAAGTTCTCGTCTGTTCCAAATTTGCGTTTCACCATGCTTCGGAATACATCTTCCATAATTCTCATCATGGTTGCACGATCAATGTTCCTAAACTCTTTGAATTCAGAGAAAGAAGTAATCAGAACTTGATTTTGATTGACGGGTTGGGGTTTGGTTTTAACAGCCATAACAAGGAAATAAAAGTGTTTTCAAAGGATCAATTAAAGGTATTGGGCGAGAATAGCGCGCTGTTGAATTTTGTTTTTGAATATGGTTTGGAATCTCTATGGATTAATAAATTTTTCTATAAGAATTTTTAAATAAGAACCACGTTGGCTTCTTTGATTTCAGGAAAGGTCATCGTGCTTTCTAAGCCATCTTTTCCTTTCAATACCAATTTTGAGGCATCTGCCTCCATCAAGGTACCCATTAACACAGCGCCGTTGAGCAGCGTGATTTTCAATTGACGGCCTAGATGCTGGGGATACTGCCTGCTCAAAAGCAACGGGGTTTCGGCTCCCGGAGATCCAACCTCCAAGACTATAGGGCCCTGCCAACCATGCTCATCAATCAGTTTACCAAGAGAGCGGTTAAGGGATGCACATGCATCAATATTGACGCCCTGGTCACCGTCCATCTTAACCGAAAGCCTTCGAGAATCGGGAGACCACTGTATCCCAACCACAAATTGCGCAGTTCCCTCCAAGGCGAGTTCGATATGCCCGGCCACTTGGCGCTTTAAATCGGCTAATAATTCCGGGGTCTGGGGCAGCGTCATCTCTTCCGCATCCCGAATCCGGTCTATAGCCCTTGTTTTGCTTGTAGGCTGCGCTTTGGGTGTCATTCCTGTTTGGAATAAATCGTTAGTGGCTGGTTTCAAAGTTTAAACAAAAGAAAAGGGGGCTTACGCCCCCTCCATTTCTACCGCAAATATACAGCTTTTGACTGCCCCTGCGCCATTCGATTTTACCACGACAATAACGGCCCTTCCGCCCCTAAAACCCTTCTAAAACAAAACCGCCCCCTTTCGGAGGCGGTTCTAAATAATGCCATAGAATCTATAAACCCTGGCTTATGGGCAATTTATTCCTCCATTACAGAATGGTGTGTTTGGAATTACATCAGCAAACTCGTCAGCGAATTCACAGTTACCGGCAGTAGCCGTATCCCAGATGATGGCGGTATTACCGGGAGCGGTAACCACAAACCTTACATTGAACAACAATCCGTTGATTGTGACCGGAGTAAGATTAAACCAGGCCGCACGGAATTGCCGTCTTGTAGTGCTGGTATAGGGTGGGTTGGGAGTCTGGTTCGAAAACAAACCGCAATTACTTAGGAATCCAGCAGAAATAGCGGAGTTGAGGCTGGTCACCGCCGAAATACAACGCAGTTTCGTACTATCATAATCCATAGCCAGTGAAATAGCCGCAGTAGGAATTGACCCCATTGTTACGGTCACAGGGACTACGATGGTGTCACCCACGTTACAGGTGCTGCTCAAAACAGGAATAGTCGTCACAACATTGGTACCAGTGCCTACGCATGATGCCGTAATACCGGGTGAGCCGCAAGCTGTAGTGCTAAAGGATTCTTGTGATCCATAGGCCGTACCAACGCTGTTGGTTGCAAAAGCACGCATATTGTACGTTGTGCTAGCGCTAAGGCCGGTGAGGTTGCTGGTGAAAGATCCAGTTCCTGTTCCGGCACTGACCGTAGAATTAGCCGTAGTTGGATTGGCCACAGTACCATATGCCACACCGCGGGCTGTTACCGATGCTCCACCATCGCTGGTCACGTTACCACCCGATGTTGCTGTCGAACAAGTCACTGAGCTGGCAACAGTGGTAGAAACCGAAGCAAGCGTAGCAGGAGGCGCAGAAGTTGTAAACGACAGGTTGCTACCGTAAGAGGTACCCACTGAATTGGTTGCATAGGCACGAACATTATAGGTTGTGCTTGCTGAAAGACCAGTAATGTTACTGCTAAAGGCTCCTGTACCCGCTCCACCGGAAACGGTGGTATTGGCGGTTGTTGGGTTAGCGGCCGTACCGTATGCAACACCACGAGCGGTAACCGAAGCGTTTCCATCGCTGGTTACATCACCACCGCTCACTGCGGAAGATGAGGTAATGGAGCTGATGGCGGTGGTGGTCACGGTTGGGGCAACTTGTTGTACTGCTGTGGTGAAGGTTAATTCGTTACCATAAGCTGTACCTGCGCTGTTGGTGGCATAAGCACGAACAAAATAGGCCGTAGAAGCACTTAGTCCTGTGATGCTGGAGGTAAAAGCGCCCGTTCCTGTGCCGTTGCTGGTCACCGTTCCGGATACTGTAGGATTGGCTGAAGTTCCGTAAGCAACACCACGTGCGCTAACCGAAGCACCACCATCGTTGGTAATGTTACCACCCGATGTGGCTGTGCTGCCCGTAATTCCAGAAACAGCAGCAGTGGTTAAAGTGGCCGTACATGGGGTAAATTGAAGCGTGCCGTTGCACACAAACAAAGATGCTGGACCGTTAGGAGTTCCTGATGGAATAGTTACACCACCTGCAGGGCCAGCAGGGCCTTGGGCACCGGCAGGACCAGCAGGGCCTTGGGCGCCGGCAGCACCAGGGGCACCGTCGCTACCGGCGGGGCCTTGGGCACCGGCAGGACCAGCAGGGCCTTGGGCGCCGGCAGCACCAGGGGCACCGTCGTTACCGGCGGGGCCAGCAGGGCCTTGGGCACCGGCAGCACCAGGGGCACCGTCGTTACCAGCGGGGCCTTGGGCACCAGCAGGGCCAGCGGGGCCTTGGGCACCGGCAGCACCAGGGGCACCAGGGGCACCGTCGTTACCGGCGGGGCCTTGGGCACCGGCAGGGCCAGCAGGACCGGGGTTTTTGGCATACAAAGCGAATGGAACGCTTAACAATTGGGATGTGCTGGAAATACCGTAGTTGGTACCACCCGCTAAATCGGCTTCAACTTTCAGATAAAAGGCAGCGCTACCCCAGTTGATACCAACAAAAGTGCCTAACTGAGCTACCCCTCCACCGATCTCAATGCTCATCAAGCCGTTGGCATTGGTGGTTGCAGTATGCCTTTCCATATAAACAGCAGAACCGCTTGCAGAACCCGATAAAACGGATACTTGAACGCCAATGCTTTGGTTGGATAGCAATTGTCCGCTGGCGCCACGCATCACCGCTTGGTGGGTGAAGCGCTCAGGAACCTGAGCAAAAACTTGAGATGCCACCATCAGCATCATCAACATTTGCATGACAAGGATTTGTAAGCCTTTTTTCATGAGTTTGGATTTTAAGGGGTGTTGGTTGGTTTATGGATTGATAATTTTATTTGATTTTGTTGAATTTGAGACGAGTGGAGAACTCTTGGGTTGCGCTGACAAAATTGAGAGCAACGTGATATTGTCCCTCTGCCCATGCGCCACTCTCTAGGTTGATTTCTTGGTTGCCGTTTGAGGTAAAGAAGTAGGTGGCTTGATTCACAACCCGGCCGCTCAAATCGGTAACGGTTACAGACAAATCCCCGGAGGAAGGAAGGCGTACCGATAAGGTGGTGTTTGCGTTGGTTGGATTAGGATAAACCACCGCTTGCCATGATGAAGGATTGTTACGATTCTGCAACCTTGGCGCAGATAGCATAAAGTCCCCGTACGATACAGCCCAAGCATCGGCCAATTCGCTGTACTTGCCCATGGATAATTCTCCTTCACCATTTCCTGATAATTGAAGAAACAACAAAGGCTCACCGTTACGGACCCGGAATGGCTCAAGAGAATACCACCCCATACGCAGTTCACGGCCTTCTTGTTTGTAAATTAAGTCGGCGTTGGAAGTCTCACCCCCCATCCGTATTCCTTGAACACTAAGCCCTTCAGGGATTTCTAAATCAAGACTCACAGCACCTAAATCATAAGAACCCTGTGCATACACGGGCCATTCGATTATGCCGTTAGAGGCCTGGAGCGTTCCGTTAGGATCGAGGTTGATCCATTGTTGGCGTAGATTAATATCCGGGGTATAGGTTCCGTTTACATCCCCATAAACCAAGGCAAGATTGCTTTCCTGCAATTCTTGGCCGCTATTGATTTGTTTACTGCTTGGCAAATCATAGGCCCAATCTCCCAATGGAAAACTGTTATCCGAGCCTACGTAGCGACGGTGCACCAACAAGGCGTCTGTTCCGTTGATAATATTGGTTCCATTGACGTCGCCGGCCAGAAAATTAATTCCTGTCAGGGTGGTCATCACGTTAAAATGCCTCTTCATGATGAGGGCATCACTGGAGTTTACGGCGCCCAAGCCACCCCAAGGCTTGTTGGTGGTTGCCGTCATTTGATAGGTTCCTTGTGGGATGCCGCTGAACAAATAGGCCCCACTGGCATCGGTTCTTGCGGTGTCCACCAATTGCCCGTTGGCAATGAGGTTAATGCGGGTGTTGGTCATTGGGGTTCCGGCAGTATTGGCATAACGCAACAGACCCGCCAAACGCGCACCATAGATTTCCACGGGGATTTGCACACCGTAAGAAACTCGACCTACAGAAACGCTGGTTTGTTCCACCGAAAGCTGGGCATTGCTGAAGCTCATGGAGCCGTAACCCGCAATGGCCACATCTCCTCCGCTCGACAAAATAGCCGATTGAGCTAAAGCCTGAACAGATAAAACCGCAAAAAAGAGCGCAGAATAAATGGTTTTCCTCATGATATAGGGTTTATCAGACCAAATATAGGTGTTTCATTTTGAAAATCCACACGATTTCCACATTTCAAGAAAAGTTTACAAGGGTTTGTCCCTTCTCTACCGCCTCTCCGGGTTGAATAACGAGAGAAATAACCTGGCCTTCAGATTGTGCGCGCAGTACGTTCTCCATTTTCATGGACTCCAGCACCAAAATTGGATCACCCGCCTGCAGTACCTGGCCTTCAGTGACCAAAACCCGCAAAACAAGGCCAGGCATTGGGGCCTTGAGGGCTGCTTGCTTGCGGTCCTTGGTTCCGGCGCCTTGAATGCTGGCGAGCAACAATTCTCGCTTGTTCTTGATGGGTAAGCGGTAACGAATGCTGTTAATCCTCAAAGGAAGATCACCTTCCTCCGTTCGTTGCAGGTGCTCTAAACGTATAGATCGCCCATTAATCAACAAATGAAGGGTTTGGCCCGCGCCCGGTGATGTGTCAACATCAATACCCTGACTTCGACCTTGGATAAAAATGCGACCTGCCGAATCCACAGAAAGCTGAACCTCCACGCCGTCCCAAAGAATTTGATAGGGCGCCAAATCACCCTCCCCTGCTTTCATGGCTAAATTCTGCATAAGTTTGCGAAAATAAGCCCAAAAACTACAATTTCCCGATGAGAACCAACTTGTTATTCTGCATTGCGGCCATGGTCGTAACAGCCTGCACCCACAGGTCCATTCCGACGGCCAAGCCTACGGGGGCAAGCCCATTTTCTGAAAACGTGGCCACCTTAAGCGCTATCCAAAACGATACAACCCCCGCATGGACTCAATGGTACCGGGCATCCAGGCCCCTGGATTTCCGCTTGGTTCACACCAAGCTTGATCTCAAACCCCTCTTCGAGACCGCCCAATTGGAAGGCAAAGCATGGATCCGCATGCAAGTTGGATTTTATCCCGTTCAAAGCGTTGACTTGGATGCCCAAGGATTTACCATCCGTCGGTTGGCCATGCGTACCCTCGATGCGGATTCAAACCGCTGGATTGAACTAGCCTACCGCTACAACCGCAAGGTGGTTTCGGCCAAATTGCCCAAAACCCTGGCGGGCGGAACCGCTCTGGAGATTCACATGGACTACCTCGCCTCTCCGGACTCCTTGAATGCGGGGGCGGGATCGGCGGCAATCCAAGGCGAAAAGGGCCTGTACTTCATCCGTCCAGATTCGGTTTACCCCGATAAGCCCCTTCAAGTTTGGACGCAGGGCGAAACGGATCATAATTCTTGTTGGTTCCCCACCATCGACGCCCCTAACCAGAAAATGACCCAGCAAATTTCGATTCGGGTGGATACGGCCATGGTGACCCTTTCCAACGGAATCATGGTGGGCTCCACTCGGCATGAGGACGGAACCCGAACGGACACCTGGTCGCATAACCTACTGCACGCGCCCTACCTGGCCATGATTGCGGCGGGCAAATTCTCAGTGACCAAGGATACGTGGAGAAATATTCCGGTGCACTATTATGTAGAGCCTCAATATGCGCCCTTGGCGGCTCGAATATTCCACAGGACTCCCGATATGCTTGACTATTACTCCAAAGTTCTTGGGGTGGATTATCCTTGGTCGAGCTACCATCAAATTGCCGTGAGGGATTTCGTGTCCGGGGCGATGGAAAATACCGGGGCTGTCGTGTTTGGTCAATGGGCCCAACGAAGCGCCAGGGAATTGGTCGATGGGTCCGCAGAAGGCACGGTGGCCCACGAAATGTTCCATCATTGGTTTGGCGATCTGGTCACCTGCGAGAGTTGGAGCAACCTTAGCCTCAACGAATCCTTTGCTACGTACGGGACGCCGCTGTGGTACGAACACGCCTACGGTCGAGAAGAGGCCGACGCGGCCTTGGAGGGCAACCTGCGTGATTATTTGGCAGAATCCCGCCGCAAACAAGTGGATCTTATCCGGTATTATTACGAAGACAACGAGGACATGTTTGATCGGCACAGCTATGCCAAAGGAGCGAGAGTTCTTCATATGTTACGAAACGAGATTGGCGACAAGGCCTTCTTCGAGTCCCTTCGCTTGTACCTCACCAAGCATCGCTTCAAAGCAGCAGAAATTCATGATTTTCGTATCGTTTGCGAAGAGGTCACCGGAAGGGATTTGCAGGTTTTCTTCAACCAGTGGTTCTTGTCCAAGGGGCACCCTGTGCTTTCGATAAAATACCGTTATGACCAAGACGCTAAACAATGTGTTTTCAATATTGCCCAGAAACACAGCGCAATTCCGGGCAAGCTCTTTTCCTTGCCGATTCAGCTTGAATTTTACTTTTACGATTCATCCACTTCCCGGCGAATCGTCCTCGACAAGCAAGAACAAGAATTTCGTTTTGATTTGCCCCTGCCGGTATGGACGGGGCATGATTTGGGGAGAATTCTCCTGTGCGAATACGACGATCAACGAACTTTTGAAGAATTTGTTTTGCAATTCAAGGGGGGGCTTTTTTACTACGATCGCAAAAGGGCGCTTGAGCAACTTCTTCGCAATCCACTATTCTTTGGGGCTTGGAACGACCCCGCCAAGGTCACCGAGGCTATGGAATACCAAAACATTGTTACACGCGCCTTGCAGGACCCTTCTCCGGTTATCCGATCCTTGGCGGCAGAATCCATTCCCGTTCACGTGCTGAAGCAAGATCCTCTGCTTTATAAGTTGCTCGGTAAAACTGTGGAATCCGATACTCGATCCTCCGTTCGCCAAAAGGCGCTGATCAAAATCCTTGAAACCTCGGACTCTGGCAAAGCCTTGGAAGCAGGGTGGTTGGAGCAGGTACTGAGCAAGGATTCATCGTTGCTCGTTGCAGCGGCTGGCTTGAAGGGTTTGGTCAAAGACCAAGCGGCTAAAGCTCTCGCCACAGCGCGAAGCCTCGAAAGCGAGCCCACCATGGTCGGTGCTTTATTGGATTTTTATGCCCAGCACGGGGAAAGCCAAGACCTCTCGTTTATCGAAAAATCGTTGTTACAATTAAGAGACGCTCGTTCCCAGCGCCAATACGCGATGTGGCTCAAAGCCTATAACAAAGCCGTGATGAGGCTGGACCAAAAAGGCCGGGGGATAATCCTTTACGAAAAATTATCGCAACACCCTTCGGGTAGAATTCGTGCCATCGCGGCAGAACAAAGGCTGGATTTGGAGAGCAAGTAGAATCGCGAGCATGCGCATCGGTCATCCCTGCAACGGCATGACCATCAGGCTTTGATGAATAAGGTACGTCTCTCGCCCGGGCAGGCGAAGGCAGCGGTATCGAGTGCGGCCTTTGGGGCCCCTGAGAAAGGTCATACCAGCTTTGGTACGGAAACGCGTGCCCTCTTTCAATTGCTCCAGCGGGTACCAGCCCTCTTCTTGTCCTTCGTATTTCCGAAGCCATTCCATCATTTCCGCTTGTGCACAGCCCGAAGCCTGAGGGTTTCGCATGGCTTTTCGAAGCGGCCCGTGCATGGCCTTCGGAAAAAATCCACGTTGGATGGCCCCGTTAACCAGGCTTGCATACGCTTTGGCCCATTCGGCTCCATGAATTGCAACTCGGGGGCCGTAATCCACCCAATTCAACAAATGTGCGTATTCATGAAGAAAGATGAGCAGAAAGCTCAGGGGCCTAAGGTTGTAATTCAGCGTTATGACGTGGCCCCTTCCTTTCCACGGTGGACGGTAATCCGCAAATTTAGAACTTCGTTCTTGAGTGATTAGCAATTCAACCCCATGAACAATCAATAGCTGTGCAACCCACACAGCGGCCTCCTCGCTCATGTACGGCTTAAGCTGCTGAATGAGGGGGGCTAGAAGGGCCCTGTTTTGATAATTGGGTACGCGGGTCAAATCAATAAACAAAGGCGGTAGACCAAAAATGAACCCGCATAAGCCAGTAAACTAAGGTAAGCAAGTTGAAGCATCGGCCATTTCCAGGATTTGGTTTCCATGCGCGTCGCGGCAATGGTACTCATACATTGCAAAGCAAAGGCATAAAAAATTAACAAGGACCAGACCGTTGCAGAATCAAACATGGGTTGATGGGTACCGGCCTTGAGGTCAGCCCCCATCCTTTCTTTCAGCTTCTTTCCGGTTTGGGGATCATCGGGATCTCCTTCGAGCCCGTAAATGGTGGCCATGGTGCCCACAAATACCTCCCTTGCCGCAAAGGAAGTCACAAGAGCAATTCCTATTTTCCAATCAAAGCCCAAAGGCTTCACCACAGGCTCCAGGGCTCTTCCCAAGACGCCGGCATAGCTTTGTTCCAGCGGCGGGGCTTCTTCTTGGCCTCGGAGGGTGGCCATCAAGTTGTTTCTTGGGCCGAATGAAGACAATGCCCACAACAACACCGAAACCAAAACAATCACCTTACCGGCGCCTTGCACAAAATTAACACAATACCTTACGGGCACCTGCCATAAATTGCGGGAAACCGGCCATTGATAGGGGGCAATTTCAAGCATAAAATAGGACGGGCCTTTGGGCTTGATCCAATACTTCATCGCCAACGCAGAGCCTATGGCCGCCACGACGCCCAAAAGGTACAGCCCCATCATGGTTAGACCTTGAAGACTAAAAATACCTAACCAATAGCCGCCCGGCACGGCGAACTGGATCAGCAGCGCATAGACCGGAAGCCTAGCGCTGCAGCTCATGAGTGGCAACACCATAATGGTGGCCATTCTTTCCTTCCAAGACACAATGTTACGAGTCGCCGTTATCGAAGGCACAGCGCAGGCAAAGCCCCCTATCATCGGCACGATTGACTTCCCGTTAAGGCCAATCGATTTCAAGCCATGATCCATCAAGTAGCTGACCCTCGACATGTAACCGCTTTCTTCAAGCACCACCAGAAAGAAAAACAAGAGAAAGATCTGCGGCACAAAAACCAAAACGCCGCTAATCCCCGGTATCAAACCTTGCACCAAAAACCTTGACCATCCGGGGTATTGCGATTGCAGGGCCTGCTGGGTGTAATCTGCGGCCCATAACATCATACTTTCGATCCCGTCCATGGGGTAAGAGGCCCATGCAAACAGGGCCTGAAACATCAGGGACATCACCGCCACAAAAACCACATAGCCCCAGAAGGGGTGCAACAGAACCTTATCCATCGAATTCGGTAAGGCGGGTTTGGCTTTGGTTTCGTGAACCGGACAGGATTTAAGCTGAGCCGCAATGAGGCTGTAGCGCTCCACGGTTTCCTTGGAATGTTGCCGACGAATTTCTTCTTGACGAGCAGGGGGCGATGAGGCTCCGGGGGAATCGTACAGCTGCATCCACTGATCGGCAGGAGACGGTCCAGCGCCTCGTTGGCCAACTGTATAGGCCTCCAATGGCTTACGGATTGCCCGTTGAATTTCCGGCAATCCTCTACCCTTGCGGGCATCGGCAGCCACGGCAACCAAACCAAGTTCATCGGAAAACCACTGGATTACGCCCTTAAGGCTTGGGCTGCTTACGCGATCGGCCTTGTTCAATACCACCAACATGGGCAGATTGAGATCGCGGATTTGACTGATCAAGAGCATGCTTCGAAACAGGTTCGAGGCATCGAGCACCAACAAAATCAGGGTAGGTGTTTGCGGTTCCAAGGAGGCTTGGATCAGCTCACGGCAGGCGACCTTTTCGTCTTCGGATTGCGGATACAAGCTGTAGGTCCCGGGAAGGTCCACCAAATCAGCCATAACGCCGTTGCCCAAATCCAAGGTGGATTGAAGGCTCTCTACGGTAACGCCCGGAAAATTCGCTGTTTTTTGGTGCAAACCCGAAAGGGCATTGAACAGGGTGCTTTTGCCGGAATTGGGATTTCCTGCAACGTAGATTCTACGCCGCATCATCCTTGCGTTGATGTTATTGCAAAAAAATCCATGTCCGCCACGGGGGATTCTCCCCATCGAACCATGACCGCCCT
>Ga0194126_10008019_pt1 | contig 14499 bp, 13 predicted proteins | sample TA2KigC150mmetaG_FD_148641 | JGI IMG/M metagenome (GOLD analysis project Ga0194126, IMG submission 148641) | Freshwater microbial communities from Lake Tanganyika, Tanzania - TA2015035 Kigoma Deep Cast 150m | ecosystem: Environmental > Aquatic > Freshwater > Lake | place: Tanzania: Lake... | reverse complement strand
TGAGCGCGCGCAACTGCTCGATGAGGCGCTGATGAAAAGTGCCGTTGACGGCCATGCGCGGAGGATGGGCCATTAAAAGGACTTTGACAAGTGGCTAAGCCAATTTGTATTGTGGCTAAGCCAATTATATGACTGCTGCTCACTACCTGAACGGAGCTCGAGTTGAAGCCGGCTCCCGTTCCCTGCCACCGCTCGCGTCGCCGGTGGATGGGACGCCCCTTGGATGCGTGCGGGTGGCTGATGCCGCGGTCGTCGGGCAGGCCGTCCAGTCCGCGCAGGCGGCTTTCAAGCTGTGGAGCCAGGTTCCGGTGAAGGAGCGGGTGCAGGTGCTCTACCGGTTCAAGGCTCTCGTCGAAAAGAACATCAACGACCTCGCCCGCCAGGTCACCGCCGAGAACGGCAAAACCACGGCCGAATCCGCCGCGGGGATCCAGCGGGGCATCGAGATCGTCGAGTATGCTGCCAGCCTGCCGCAGTTGTTCGCCGGTGAGATCCTGGAGGTCAGCACGGGGGTGGACTGTTACACCCGCCGCTTTCCGCTCGGCGTTGTGGCCGGTATCACGCCCTTCAATTTTCCCGCCATGGTGCCCATGTGGATGTTTCCCATGGCAATCGCCTGTGGGAACAGCTTCATCCTGAAGCCGAGCGAGCAGGTTCCCTACACCTCGCTGCTCCTTGCGGAGCTGCTGAAGGAGGCGGGGCTGCCGGACGGGGTCTTCAATGTCGTACAGGGCGACCGCGAAACCGTGGAGGCCGTGCTCGATCATCCCGGCATTACAGCGGCGGCGTTCGTCGGTTCCACAGCGGTGGCGAAGACCGTGTATGACCGCGGGATCGCAGCCAACAAACGCATGCTGACCCTGGGCGGTGCCAAGAATCACCTCGTTGTGGTGCCGGACGCCGACCCCATCATCACCGCGAAGAATGTCGTCTCCAGCGCCGTCGGTTGCGCGGGTCAGCGTTGCATGGCGGCGAGCGTCTTGATTGCCGTCGGTGATTGCGACCACATCATCGAGGCGATCGAGCAGGAGATGCGCGGCATGGCGTGCGGCAAGGAGATTGGCGCCATCATCAGCGCCCGGGCGAAGGAGCGCATCGAAGGCTACATCACTCGGGCCGCTGAACGGGGAGCGAAGCTGCGTCTCGATGGCCGCAACCAGCAGCGACCCGGCAACTACGTCGCGCCCACGCTCATTGACGGCATTACCCGGGAAGACGAATGCGCCAACGACGAGATTTTCGGCCCGGTGCTGAGCGTCCTCCGGGTCAGGACGCTGGATGAAGCCATTGCCATCGAGAACGCCAATCCCTACGGCAACGCCGCCTGCATCTATACGACCAGCGGAGCCACCGCGCGCTACTTCGAGATGCGCGCCGAGTCGGGCATGGTCGGCGTGAACATCGGCGTCCCGGTGCCGCGCGATCCCTTCGGCTTCGGCGGCTGGAACGCGAGCAAGTTCGGCCCGGGCGACATTACCGGCAAAGACGCCATCGGATTCTGGACGAAGACCAAGAAGGTCACCGCGAAGTGGACCGCGAAATCAACCAACTGGATGTCTTGAACATGAAAGCTGCAGTCTATCTCGGCAAAGAACAACTGCCCGTCCAGGATGTGCCCGTGCCGTCGCTGGCCGATGGCGAGGTGCTCCTGAAGATTCACGCGTGCTCCGTCTGCGGCACCGACCTGCGCACCTATCGGCATGGCGACAAGAAGATCATTCCGCCGCGCGTTCTCGGCCACGAGTTCTGCGCCTCCGTGGTGGAGTCCCGCGCGCCCGACGCGAACGTGAAGGTCGGCGACCGCGTGGTGATGTATATCGTCATCGTCGATGGCCGCGACCGTTACGTGGAGATGGGCCGGGAAAACCTCACGTCCCATCGCACGACGATGAGCTACCACCACGACGGGGCCTTCGCGCCTTTCATGAAGGTGCCGGCCGTCGCGGTGCGTCTGGGCAATCTCTTCAAGGTCACGTCCGACATCAGTCACGAGCACATGTCGCTCGCCGAACCGCTCGGCTGCTGCATGAACGCGCACTCGCGGCTCGGCGTCGGGTTGAAGGACACCGTGGCCGTCATCGGCGCCGGACCCATCGGCATGATGCACGCCTCGCTCGCGCGCTTGCAGGGAGCCCAGAAGGTCATCGTCCTCGACAACAATCCCGCCCGCCTCGAAATGGCCAAGCGCTTCGACATCGACGCCGCGGTGCTCGTGCAGTCCGATGGTTCGCATCGCGAACAGGTGCGGGAACTCACGGATGGTTTCGGCGCCGACGTGACCATCGTCGCTGTCAGTTCCGCCCCGGCCCAGAACGACGCTCTGGAGATCGCCGCGAAGGCCGGCCGCGTGAATTTCTTCGCCGGCCTGCCCAAGTCGAATCCCATCGCCCCGCTCGATGTGAACCACGTCCACTACAAGGAACTGGTCATCAGCGGCAGCTACTCGGAGAAAAAGAGCGACTTCCAGGCTGCCTTCGCGTTGCTGCACAGCGGGCGGTTTCCCGCGGACAAGTTCATCACCCACACGCTCCCGCTGGAGCGCATCAACGAAGCCTTCCCGCTCATGGAAAGTGGCGCGGCGCTCAAGGTCTGCATCCTCCCTTCATGAACACCTTCAATCTTCTCATCAACAACCAGTCGGTTGCGGCCAGCGATGGCGCCCGTTCGGAGGTCCGATCTCCGCACGATGGTCGTGTGGTCGGCAGCGTGGCAAAGGCGACCAGTGCCGACCTCGATGCCGCGGTGGCTGCAGCCCAGGCCGCCTTCAGGTCGTGGAGCGCTCTCACACCTTACGATCGGGAGAAAACCATCCGCAAAGCCACCGTTCACGTTCGCACGAAGGCGAATGAGATCGGCATGCTCATGGCCTTGGAACAAGGGAAACCCCTCGCCCAGTCGGTCGGCGAAATCGGCGGATCGTGTGACACGATTGATTACTACGCGGCGGAAGGCGTGCGCATCGAAGGCTGGACGAACCCCACCGAGGACAAGGCGTATCGTTCCCACGTGACCTACTCACCCGTCGGCGTCTGCGGTCTCATCACGCCCTGGAATTATCCGGTGTCCTTGCTGAGTTGGAAGCTTGGCCCGGCACTCGCCACCGGCTGCACGGTCATCGTGAAGCCCACCACCATCACGCCAATGTCGCCACTGGCCTTTTGCCAGGCGCTCGTCGAAGGCAGCCTGCCCGCGGGCGTGGTGAACTGCATCACCGGCAGCGGCGCGATGCTGGGCGATGCCCTCGTGAAACATCGCGGGGTCGCCAAAGTCGCCATGACGGGCAGCAGCGAAGTCGGGAAACAGATCCTCACCGCTGCCGGACCGTTCCTGAAGAAGGTCTCGCTCGAACTCGGCGGTCAATGCCCGGCCGTTGTCTGCGCCGACGCGGATCTCGATCTCGCGGCGAAAGTCATCGCTTACAAGGCATTCAGGAACTGCGGCCAGTCGTGCAGCAGCGTAAACCGCATCTACGTGGACGCGAGCGTCCACGACACGTTCGTCGCCAGGCTCAAGGCGGTGGCGGAGAAGCTCTCGATGGGCGACGGCATCACCGACCCCAAGGTGGATGGCGGCCCGATGGCCACCGCGGATGGCGTGAAGACCTGCGAGGCTCATGTCGCCGATGCCCTGGCCAAGGGCGCAACGCTCATCACCGGCGGTCGGCGTCCGGCCGGGGAAGCCTTCGCCAAAGGGAACTACTTCCCACCCACCATCCTCACTGGCTGCGCGCAGGACACACTCGTCATGCGCGAGGAGACCTTCGGCCCAATCGTCGGCATTGCCCGCTTCGAGACGCTCGACGACGCCATTGCCAAAGCCAATGACACCGTCTACGGCCTCGTCGCCTACGCCTTCACGCGCGACTACGCCGCCACGGTGAAACTCTCCGAAGCCCTCGAAGCGGGCACCGTGTGCGTGAACCACGGTGCTGTGAACACCAATTACGGACCCTACGCCGGGTGGAAGGACAGCGGCTACGGCGTCGAACTCGGCCGCCGCGCCGTCTTCGAGTATCTCAAGCCCAAGCACATCAAGACATGGCACTCCTGAACCCAGTCCAGTCCCGCGCCCTTCTCACAGCCGCGGTCGAACAACGATTCGCGCTTCTCGCCGTCAACGCCGACAGCCCGGCCGCCGTCACCGACTGCCTGGAAGCCGCCCGCGAGTGCGAGGCTCCCATCATCATTGAGACGAGCCTCTGGCAATTGACCGGGCGCAGCTTTGGCAATGGCGACCCGATTCTCGGTCTCGCTCGCTATCTCACCGACCTGACGGCTTTGGCGGCGAGCGATCGTTACCGTGATGTGCCAGTCATCTTTCACACGGACCACATCAAGGGGCCCGACACACTTCGGATTCTCTCGGCGGCGATCCGCGGGGTGCCGCTGCGCGCTTCGACGATCTCGCTGGACTCTTCCGAGCTGAGTGAAGCGGACAACATCGGGCGTATCTCCCAGCTCTGCGAGGTCGCGAAGGCGGCCTGCGTGCCGCTCACGCTCGAGATGGAGGCCGGTGTGGATGCGGGCGTGACGGAGATCGAAGTTGCCGACCGTCTGCTCGGCGCCGTGGAGTCGAAACACCCGGGCTATCTCGCGCTCTGGGCGCCAGGTGTCGGCACCCAGCATGGCCTCAGCGACAAAGGCTATCCGTTCTCTGCCGAAGCCGTGGCGAAGCACCACCAACGCGCGAGCGAAATCTGCGGACGTCCCATCGGCCTCGCCTTGCACGGCAGCAGCGGTTTGAAGGAAAGCGACCTCCGCGCCGGAGTCGCCGCCGGCGTGGCCAAGGTGAACTGGAGCAGTGAGTCTCTGCTCATCCGCAGCCAGGCCGCGCAGGAATACTACGCCACGCACCACGCCGAGTTGGAGAAGACGCACAAGGCTTGGAAGACCACCGCGATGGATAACGGCGTGCAGAGCTTCGTCGCGGCGCGCTACGTGCCAAAAGTCGTCGAACGCATCCGCATCCTCGGCGGCGCGGGAAAGAGCTCAGTGGCCGGGGCAGGATCTGGCTAACGCCGACGCCGGAAGTGCCGCCGCCTCATCCACTCGATTCCACCCATTAACGCGAAAACAAATCTAACGCCCGCTGATGGTTCATGCGCGGTGGTGTATTCGCCAGCGGGTTGCGCGTTCACTCTGGATCTGTCAAAGCTCACGGGTGCGGTCACCGCCCGTTGGTTTGATCCCACCACCGGCAAGTCCCAGCCGGTTGCGGGTTCGCCCCTTGCCAACGTCGGCCGCCACGAGTTCACTCCGTCGGGCAAGAATACCGCCGGCGACAACGACTGGGTCCTCCTTCTGGAAAACATAGACTGAACAACATGAAACTCCGCTCCATCCTCCTGCTTCCGCTGGCCGCTGCTTTACTAGCAGCCGCGCCCCTCTCGGCCGCCACTCCCATCCGCCTTCACCCGGATAACCCGCGCTGGTTCGAGTGGCGCGGCAAGGCCACCGCCCTCGTCACCAGCGCCGAACACTACGGCGCGGTGGTTAACCCGGACTTCGATTTCCGCCGTTACCTCGAAGCCATGCAGCGCGACGGGATGAACTACACCCGCATCTTCGCGGGCACCTACGTCGAGCCCTCGGGCGCTTTTGGCATCGCTCGCAACACCCTGGCTCCAGCGTCCGGCCGCTTCCTCGCTCCCTGGGCGCGCAGCGATCAAGCCGGTTACGCCGGCGGCGGCAACAAGTTCGATCTCGACCGCTTCTCCCCTGAATACCTCGCCCGGCTCAAGGACTTCATCGCTGCCGCGGGCCAGCGCGGCATTGTCGTCGAACTCACGCTCTTCTGCTCGACCTACACCGACAAGCAATGGGCCGTGCATCCGCTCAATCCCACCAACAACATCCAGGCAATTCCCGTCACCGATTGGAAGGCCCTGCACACCACAGCGGTCGCGCCCGGCATCGCCGAGCGTCAGGAGAAGCTCGCCCGCTGGCTCGTCCGCGCGTTGAACGGCTTCGACAACCTGTTCTTCGAAATCCAGAACGAACCATGGTCCGACAGCCACACGATGGGCGATTTCATCAATCCCTACATGGTTGACCATCACAAATTCCCCAATGCCGTCGAGATCACCAGCGCCGCATCGGTCGCCTGGCAGCGTCGCATCGCCCAAGCCATCGTCGACGAGGAGCGCGCGCTGCCGCACCGCCACTTGATCGCCCAAAACATTTCCAACTTCCGCCTGCCCGTGAATGACGGCGACCTCGTTTCCGAAGCTTCCATCCTCAATTTCCACTACGCCTATCCTGAGGTCGTGGATTGGAATCGCGGCCTGAAACGAGTGATCGGCTACGACGAAACCGGCTTTGCCGGCAGGGACGACGCGACCTATCGGCGACAGGCGTGGAACTTCGTCCTCAGCGGCGGCGCCATTTACAACAACCTCGACTATTCGTTCTCGGTCGGACGCGAGGACGGCGCGGACCTGGAGAACAAGGCGCCCGGTGGCGGCAGCCCGACCTTGCGCCGGCAACTCAAGGTGCTGAGCGAGTTCGTTCACCGCCTCGACCTCGCCAAGATGGAGCCCAACCCTCTCTTGGTGGCCCGCGCACCCGGCGTTGTGCCGCGCGTTCTATCCGCCCGCGATGGCCGGGCGCACGCGCTCTATCTGCAAGGCCGCGCCCCGACAGCTCTGGAACTCAACATGACCGGGGGAAGCTGGACGGCCGAGTGGATCTCAATCGAGGACGGAAAGGTGCTGAAGCGCGAAACGGTCAGCGGTGGCAACGCCGCCACAGTCCTGACCAGCCCGGATTTTGCCGACGCGGTCGCGCTGCGGTTGGTGCGGAAATGACCGCTGGCGGTGCAAAGCCAAGCTGCATCAATCCCCATCTCCAGAGACCATGAGACTTCTTGCAGCGCTGCTGTTGCTCCTGTCCGCCTGGATGGCCGAGGCTGCCTCGCGTCCCAACGTTGTCATCGTGCTCGTGGACGATGCCGGCTATGGCGACTTCGGCTGTCACGGGCATCCGTTCCTCAAGACGCCGCACATTGACCGGCTGCATGGCGAGAGTGTGCGCCTCACGGACTTTCACGTGGCACCGATGTGCTCGCCGACGCGCGGGCAGTTGCTCACGGGCGTGCATGGATTGCGAAACGGCGTCACGTCCGTCACGGCTGGGCGCACGTTTCTGCGACCCGAGTTCCCGACGATGCCGCAGATGCGCGCCGCAGGAACCGGAAGTTGTCCTCACCAGCGCCGACTGGCAGGGAACCTACGCCGACAACTCCAACCACATTCGAAACGGGATCGGCGGTCCACGCGGGGGGCCGTGGCATCTGGACGTCGTTCGCGCCGGTGACTACGAGATCACGCTCGCCCGCTGGCCGTTCGACAAACCCACCGCCCTCGACGCCGCGCTCGACGCGAAAAGCAAAGCCCTGCCCATCGCCGCCGCACGCCTCACCGCCACCGGACTCGACCTCACGCAAAATACCTCTTCCGGTGCCACGAGCGTGAGCTTCACCGCCAAACTGCCCGCCGGCCACACGACGATGCAGGCATGGTTTCAGGATGCGGGCGGCATGGACCTGTGCGGTGCGTTCTTCGCCCGTGTCCGTTTCGAGAAACCGTAATTCTGAACGCCCCTGGAAAGTCTCAGCGGAATCCTCAGTAACAACGTCATGCGTAAATTCATCAGACTGGTGGCAGACGCCGTGCCCCGAAGAGAAAAAAGCGAGCACATGTCTATGGCCGCGCGACTCCAACTTCTCGCCGCCCTGCTCTTCCTCTGCATACCACTCGTTCCAGCAACGGCTGCGAACCTCGAGATCGTGAATGATCCGGCCACCGGCGGAGCGGGCAAATTCGCCGCTGAGGAAATTCGACGCGAAGCCACCGCGAAGGGTCTGTCGCTCGGCGACGACGCCAAGGCGACACGCATTGCGCTCACCGTGGATATGGGGGCAAGAGCCATCGCGCAGAGCTACAGCATTCGCGTGCAGAATGAGGGCGGGCGCCGGATCATCACCGTGCGCGGGGCAGATGCGCCGGGTGCGATGTATGGCGGGCTGGACATCGCCGAGGCGATTCGCACGGGCACGTTCGACTCGCTAAAGGACTCCGACCACAAGCCGCATATCGCGCAACGCGGCATCAAATTCAACATCCCGCTCGACCTGCGCACGCCGAGCTACTCCGACAGCGCCGACGCCGCGCAGGCCAACATCCCCGAGATGTGGGAGCGCGATTTCTGGACAGCCTTTCTCGATGCGATGGCGCGCCACCGCTACAACGTGCTTTCGCTTTGGTCGCTGCACCCGTTCCCGTCGCTCGTGAAGGTGCCAGAGTTCCCCGAGGTCGCGCTCAACGACGTCTGGCGCACCCGCGCCAAGCTCGACGACACGTTTCACTTCCACGGCACCGACATGGTCCGGCCCAACATGCTGGCCGACCACGAGGTGGTGAAGCGCATCACCATCGACGAGAAGATCGAGTTCTGGCGCTGGGTCATGCAGCAGGCCGCCGATCGCGGCATCCGCGTCTATGCCTTCACGTGGAATGTGTTCACCTTCGGCGCCGCGGGGAAGCACGGCATCACCGACAATCTCAACAATCCGATCACAAAAAAATATTTCCGCGCCAGCATGCGCGAGATGGTGAAGACCTACCCGTTGCTCGCCGGCGTCGGCATCACCGCCGGCGAAAACATGCCCAAGGAAATGGAATCCAAAGCTAAGGAAGCCTGGCTCTGGGACACTTACGGCGAAGGCGTTCGCGATGCGTTGAAGGACGACCCGAAGCGTGAGTTCGGCATGATTCACCGGTTCCACTGGACCGCGCAGGGCGACATTCTTGACGCGTTCAAGGATTATCCGGGGACGGTCGAGTTCAGTTTCAAATACTCCGTGGCCCACATGTATTCGATCACCAAGCCGAACTTCATCCAGCCGCTGATCGAGAACATCGCGCCGGGCCGCAAGACGTGGCTCACCGTCCGCAACGACGACATCTACACGTTCCGCTTCGGCGATCCCGCCTACGCGCGTGACTACATCGCCAACATCCCTCCGCCCGACAAAATCTCCGGCTTCTACATGGGCCCCGACGGCTACACCTGGGGTCGCGATTTCCTCGAGCGCAACCCGAGCCCCGGTCCGCGCCCGCTGGTTATGGAGAAGCAGTGGTATTCGTTCATGCTCTGGGGCCGGCTCGCCTACGATCCGTCGCTTTCGGATGCGCACTTCGAGCGGGCGCTCGCCGCGCGGCACCCTGGCGCACCCTCGCACGCGCTCTTCCGCGCGCTGCAAGGCGCCTCGCAGGTCATGCCGGTCACCACGCGCTTCTTCTGGGGCGACATCGATCTCAAGTGGTTTCCCGAGGCGTGCCTGAGCCACCCGCGGAGCAAGGGTTTCTACACCGTGCGCCATTTCATGGAGGGCATCACCATGCCGGGCTCCGATGTGCTGCCGATCCGCGACTGGCGCATCCGGCTCCTCGGCCGCAAGCCGATGGACGGCACCACGCCGCTCGAAATCGCCGCCGACCTCGACCTCGCGCGCGGTTGGAAACCCGGCACGCTCAAGGACGACGGCCGGCGCACCGGCAGCGAAAAGGGCTTCCGCAATTAAAGCGGCGCGAAGGCGCGCGGGTTGGAATGCATCACCGTCCAGACTTGCGCGCGGCCCTCGGCGACTGTCCGGTGAGTTTTCGGAAGATCGCGCTGAAATACTCCGGCGTGCCGAAGCCGGTGCGCTCGGCGATCTCGGCGACGCCCAGGGTGGTCCCCGACAAAAGCCGCTCCGCCTCGCGCAGGCGCAGATGCAGCACCTGGTCCCAGGGTGAGCGCCCAAAAGCTTCGCGGAATTTCCTTTCCAGCAACGAACGCGACATCCCGGCCGCGCGCGCGATGTCGTCCACGGCTAGCACCTCATGTGCGTGCGCGCGGATGTGCCGCATCGCGCGGGCCAGCCGCTGGTCCGCCACCGCGACGAGGTCGGTGGATTGCCGGGTGGCAAGACCGGCCGGCGGGATTTCCACTACGCGCGACGCGTCGAGGCGGTCCCGCTGCATCAGACCGGCCAGCAACTCGGCCGCCACGAAGCCCACCCGACGCGCGTCGGGGATCACGCTGCTCAACGGCGGATCGCACAGGTCGCAGAGCAACTCGTCGTTATGCTGGCCGATCACGGCGACCTCGTCCGGAACGCGGAGGCTGGCGGCGCGGCAGGCGTCGAGCACCTGCTGGCAGCGGATGTCGTAGCACGACATTACGCCGACGGGCTTGGGCAGGGACTTCAGCCAGCGTTGCAGGTGTGCGCGGTCGGTCAACCGCCCGGCAAGTGGCCGGTGAAGTGGCCGGTCATCGCGCCGATCGGCTCGACCCAGCCGCTGTTGGTCGAGGACTGGACGTTGGCTGCGACCCGCGTGGACGCCGCGAACGACAAGCTCTTCAGCTTCACGCTCACCGGTTCGAAGACCGGCCCCGGCGGCGAAGGCCGCAGCGACGCACGCTTTCTCTCCAAGTCTGGCCGAGTGGTCATCGAGACCAACGACTGGAACGTGACCTACGCCCTGAGCCTGGGCGGCATCAAGCCGGTGCCGGACGCCTTTGAAGTGAACTGGAAGGTCGAGCCGCGTTTCGTGGACGAGTTTGTCTCTCCTGGCGTGACCGATACAGCGACCGAAACACGTGTGACGCTCGCCAGCGAACTACACAACGGCAAACACACGCTGGAAATTTCCGGTAGCGAAGCCACGCCGATCGCGGTCATCCGCGTGTATCGGCCGGGGTTGGTTCAAGCAGGGCGCTGAGTTCCCTGATCTTCGCGGCCTCCGCTGCGACGCGGCCACGAACTTGGGGCACTCGGGGACAGATTGCGCCCGGGTGCTCTGCGGGTTGGCCGCGACCACCGAACTGGTTTGTCGAGCCTGGTCAGGACATCCATCAGCGTCAGCGACCCAGGTCGGGGCGTCCGTCCGCGTCCGCATCGAGCGTGGCCAGATCGAGGAAGACGTAGGGACGTTGATAGGCTTCCTGTCCGCCGCCGGCATAGCTGACCCACACGCGCAACGCCGTGCCGTCGAAGACCGCGTTCATGACATTGCCGCCTTTGATCGGGATCTGATTCGCCAGGGCGATGAGCTTTTCGCCGTTCAACTTTCCGCGTTGAGCCTGCAGATTCGGAAAAACGCCCCGGCCTTCATCGTGATAGATCGCACAGGAGAGCACCTTGGGCGCGAGTTCATCCGTCGGATCGTTGTCGCCCCAAACGGCGATCTCGGGCCGAGCGCGTCCCCCGCCAGTGGCGGCCCGGATCTTCACGGCTTTCTTGTCCGCGCGTCCGTCGCCGAACACAAAGTGATAGCGCTTGGTCGGTGGCACCCGGCGAAAGAGTTCCAGGGTCTCGCCCAATGAATCCGCATCATACAAAAGGGTCCGGAACCACGCCGTGAAATGAGGGGCGTGCAGGTTGTAGGGCATCTCCTTAGCGGAGGCATCGCCGATCTCCGAGAGGACGATGCCGACCGCATTCATGCCGCAATGCGCGCCGATGAATCCGGCGAAGGACGGTGTCACATGCGCATGACCTTCCGTGGGCAGATAGACCACCAGCACCGGAAACTCGTGCGCGCCGGCCTTGAGCGACCAGTCGAGATTGCGTGTCTGGTAAAGATGTCCGTCCTCGGTCGAATCGCCCCACGCCGCGATGCTGCTGCACGAATACGGCATGAGCAGCGGCAGGCAATGGATATGTTGAATCAGGCGCACGGGCTGGCCGCTGCCTTCCGCGAGACCGACCAACTGCTGCTGCACACGGGCGTCCGTGTAGCCCGCGGTCGTGGCCCATGCCAGGTCGAGCGTCTCGTCCGTGACCTTGAGCTCCTGCTTGAAACCGGCGACGACCGCCGGCGCCAACTGCTGGATTTCGTCGCGCATCAAACGACCCAGTTGCCAGCCCATCTGGTAGGGCGTGCCACGCACCACAATGACCGGCACCCTGGCCACTCCGTTGGTCAGCGTGATGCGATGGCCGGCGCCGCCGGGATCCCGGCTGGTCAAGGCCGTCGCGGCGGACGGTGCTCCACCGCTCCGAAGCGCGGCGTCCTTGGCCGACTCGGCCGCCGTTGAGGAATGATCGCCGAGTGTCAGCAGCAACGAGACCAGCAGCAGGGAAGGTTTCATCGTGAGCGAGAATGTGTCCAGCCGGACGAAGTTTGCCAAGCCTCTTCGTGGCCTGGCCTGAACCGTCGCAAGTTGTGGCCCGACCGACTCCACGTCCTTGCTGCGCGCATCGGTGGAACTCGAGAGGGTCGTGCGTTCCGCCCGGGGATTGTAAGGGTCCGTGCCGTTTGAGGCGATGAGCAGCGCGTTGAACCAGCCCCTCGCCCATCGGATCGGAGAGGGATCGAGGGTGAGGGTGGTGACTTGCCGGAATCTCCGCCTTGCAGTGCGTCAGGTTTTCGTCGAACGCCGCATCGGAAGTGCGAAGTGCGAAGCCCGAAGTTCAGTTAGTTCGACAATCGAAATTCGTCATTCGTCATTCCCAACGCGCCGGGCTTCTTCAACTCGACGACCACCAGCCCCGACAGCAGTCGGGGTTGACGAAGCCAACCAAATCCGGGCGGCAGGTGTAGAGCGCGCCCTTGACAATGAACTGGCTGACCAGCAGGAAATCATTGTTCGCCGGCTGCTCCCAATCAATCACGCGCACGCGGACAGTGGTTTGTCCGCCGCGCCCATGTCCCTCGCCCGTGGGAACGGGAGAGGGTGGCCGCAGGCCGGGTGAGGGTCGTGAGGCTGAAGACTGACTTCCTGGGCGCGGTGTCGAATCACCACCCTCTCCGCCTCGACCGGGGAGAGGGCCGTGAGGTGTCGAAATGTCTGTGTCCACCACCGAAACCGGGATGCTCTCTTTCAACAGCCGATAAACCTCGCGGTTCGCCTGTTCGAGCAACATGGCCGAACGGTCGCGGGTCAACTCATCAATGGCAGCAGTGATGGCCTCGGGCGGGAAAGCGGGATTCAACTTCTCCAACGCCGTGCGCAACGGGAATGACCACCTCCCGTCGCGCTCCGCAATCGAACTGGAGCGCTAGCGGTCGCCAGTTCTAAAGCTCACGTCTCCGCAACACATGCTGTCGCAAGAGATCAAATAAACCTCCACCAAGTCGCGTTCTCCAAGGTCTTGATTGAGCTGGAACTGGTGGGTGGTAACATCTCGAATCCGTTCAACAATGCTTGGCGAATCGGTGTCCCCAAAACGGAATTGGCATCGAATGCCTGATAGATAATAGCTGTCGCCGTGCGCTCAAGGCGAAGCACCGGGTCAGTCATCGGCTCGATTTCCGGAATCTCCGTCCTAACGGTGTTAACTCCACCACGCGCCCTGGTCTCCCCCAGCGGATGAGTTCGTGCATCATGGGCGCTGACCAGCGCATTCATGCCGGAGAAGAAATTCGTTCGGAGAACACGGAATGGAATCTGAATCTGCGTTCGACGGGAGGACTCGGAAACTCGCCTGACGCGCATCAACAGCACTGTGCCCGGCACTTGCGCTGCGATGGCTTGAGCACGCCGCACGGGCGGTGCGGCATACCGCTGCGCCTTGAACAAGGCTTGTGTTGCTGCTGGGCGCTTTGCTTTGGACTGGTCTCCGCTGGCTCTGCGGCGTTTGCGCAATTCTTGCTCCGGGAAGACGTAGCCGAGGCGAACCAAGTCACTGAGCAAGGTTGCGTCCAGCCGCTTTGCCAATCCAGTGCTGAGATCGCGCCAAGCAGCCAAGGCAGTCCGTGCGTCTTGAATCAACGGGTCGTTCACTGGCGCGTCGAGTTGCAGACCTGCTTCCGTATTCACGTAAAGGCCCGCCCCTGTAAGGTTGTTTGAACCGACAATCAAGCGAGCGTCGGAATCGTTGCGGAGAAGATAAACTTTGGGGTGGAAGGTCGTCTCCGCTTCATTGTGGTGAATGTATGTTTCGATGTTCCCGTTTGCCTGCAAAGCCAGGAAGTCTTTCAGCCCTTCGGCGGAGGTGTTTTCGATGTCCACGCCTACAGTGACCTGCGCGAAACCGCCACGTCCCAAGAACTTCTTGAAGGGTTCTTCGAGATGCTGCGTCCCAGAGCGGCGCACCCAAGCGACGGCAATCTCGATACGATTCCATTTTTCGCTTTCGATGTCCGCTGCGAGAGCCGTGCCGAAGCGATGTGCCAATGGTTGGTTGTAGAACATGATTATGCTCCCTTGCGATGGCCCTTCGGCTTTCGGTGCTCAGACCGCCCCATCAGGTAATCGTAGGACACCACCGTCTTCCCGTTGGCTTGTTTGTCCGGCGGTTTGGCAACGATCACGACATACTCGTGAACATTCTTGAAAAGGAAGTTTGGCGGATAGGGGTAGCTCCCGAAGATGGGGCGTTGCTTGCCGTGAGATCCCCACTTCCCACCCGTCCCGTCCTTCGACCAGACGATCTCGTTTACGAGAACGAATCCAATGTCTCGCAACTGGCAGATGAAATCAGCCGCGAGCGGGAACGTCAGCAAGCCGT
>Ga0194126_10008018_pt1 | contig 14502 bp, 9 predicted proteins | sample TA2KigC150mmetaG_FD_148641 | JGI IMG/M metagenome (GOLD analysis project Ga0194126, IMG submission 148641) | Freshwater microbial communities from Lake Tanganyika, Tanzania - TA2015035 Kigoma Deep Cast 150m | ecosystem: Environmental > Aquatic > Freshwater > Lake | place: Tanzania: Lake... | reverse complement strand
ATTTTATCTCGCTTGGCCTCCCAACTTTAGCACCAGAAAGATAGCTTAACCATCCGAACCGCCGGGTACGGACCCGTACGCCCGGTGGTGTGACAGGGAAAGCCCGCAAGGGCCTACCTATGTCGATTTATTTCGACATAAAAAATGTCGAAGTTCGACATAATCTGTGTCGAGACAGACAAGTAGAGGTGGGTGTAAAACACTAAAAAAAAGTCAAAGGGGTCCCAATTATGCTCACCCGAAAAAAATTAGCTAAGAGATGGGACACAACCGAGCGCACCGTTGACCGGCGGCGGGTCTTGGGCCTGCTGCCTTGGGTGGACTTGGCGAGAGGGACTGGCAAGCGCCCCCAAATCCGGTTCCGCCTTGAGGACGTGGAAGAGTACGAGCGCCAGGCCCGGCTCTGTCCAGGGGAAGGGGTAGGCGCATGATCACTGCCGAAACCATTCGCCGAGCCCTTCAATGTGATGACCAATCGTGCCCCTGCCACAAGCCCACAGGCCATGTGCACTGCCCGGGCCATGAGGACACGACCCCGAGCCTATCGATAACTGAAAAAAACGGCAAGCTGCTTTTCTACTGTCATGGCGATTGCGCCTCGGATCGGGTGAAAAGCGCCTTGAAGGAGAAAGGCATGTGGCCTTCCGGCAACGGTGACCGGCCCCAGGCCCGGCTGGGACCTCTGAGTGAGCCCACGGCGATCTATGATTATCATGGCGCCAAAGGCAACCTGGTTTTCCAGGTCTGCCGCTTCCAGACCCCCACCGGCAAGACTTTCCGGCAACGGCGTCCCGATGGTAAAGGTGGCTGGGTCTGGAAGATGGCCGGGGTGAAGCCGGTACCGTACCGGCTTCCAGAGATATTGAAGGCGGACACCATTTATATCCCCGAAGGAGAGAAGGATTGTAACAACCTGGCCGCCCTGGGATTGACTGCAACCTGCAATCCGATGGGGGCGGGGAAGTGGCGGAAAGAATATAACCGACATTTCCAGGGGAAGGCGGTGGTGATCATCCCGGACAATGACGATGCAGGGCGGAAACATGCCCTTGACGTTGCCCGGAACCTCCACAGCGTGGCGGCCAGCGTGAAGGTTGTGGAGTTGCCCGCCTTGCCTGAAAAAGGCGATGTGTCTGATTGGCTGAACGGCGGCGCCACAGTGGAGCAATTGCAGGCCCTGGTGGAAGCGGCCCCCGAATATGAACAGGATCAGGACTATGACCAAGATGCGGAAATACCGGGGCCGGAAGGCGGTAGAAACAAACCAAACCAGGCAGAAATCCTTTTGAAGCTGGCCGGTGATGCTGAGCTTTTCCATGACTCCAACACAAAAGGATTCGCCACAATCGAAGTTGACGAGCACCGGGAAACCTGGCCGATCCGGGCGAAGGGATTTAAGTCATGGCTCCTGAGGCGGTTCTTCCAGGCTACCGGCAAGGCACCTGGTGCCCAGGCCATGCAGGACGCACTCGGAGTGCTTGAGGCCCAGGCCCACTTTGACGGCCCAAAGCATGATGTTTTCGTGCGGGTGGCCCATGCCGGCGGTAATATTTATATTGACCTGGCAAATGACTCCTGGCAGGTGGTGGAGATCACCCCCTCCGGCTGGCAGGTGGTGGCGGACCCCCCGGTTAAATTTAGGCGGCCCCCGGGCTTGGCGGCCATGCCTACCCCGAAGCCTGGCGGTAAGCTGGCGGACCTGCGGCCCTTCATTAATTGCCGAGAAGAAGATTGGCCCCTGGTGGTGGCATGGATTCTTGGTACATTCTCTCTCGGCCCCTACCCCATAATGATTTTCCAGGGCGAGCAGGGGTGCGCCAAGTCTACCGCAGCCCGCATCATGAAGTCCGTAGTGGACCCCGGTAGCACTCCCCTCCGCACTACCCCCCGGGAAGTGCGTGACCTTTTGATCAGCGCCACAAATTCATGGTGCCTGGCATTCGACAATCTATCTGATTTGAAGGATTGGTTATCAGATAGTTTCTGCCGGCTGGCGACTGGGGGTGGCTTGAGCACCAGGGAACTTTACTCAGATGCTGATGAAACCATCCTGGATGCTATGAGGCCTTGCATCCTCAACGGAATTGATTCCATGGTGAGCCGAGCGGACCTGGCGGACCGGGCTATCCTCTTAGAGCTTCCCCAGATTCCGGAAGATGAACGCCGCCTTGAGGGTGATTTGAGGGCCTCCTTTGAGGCGGCCCACCCGGGGATATTCGGGGCGATATGTGATGCCCTGAGTGCGGCCCTGGCCAACTTCCACGATATGAAGCTGGACAAGTTGCCCCGGATGGCCGACTTTGCCGTCTGGGTTGTGGCCGCTGAACCGGCCTTACCCTGGGAACCGGGAACCTTCCTGACGGCTTATACCCGGAACAGAGCGGCGGTGGTGGAGCATTCCCTGGAGGGTGATGTGGTGGCCGTGGCGATTCGGGCATTCATGGAGAATAAGGAATCATGGGAAGGAACCCCGACCAACCTTCTAAACGAACTCACCAATGCCGCCGGCGACCTGGTGAGCAAAGGTAGGGCATGGCCAAAGGCGCCGAATAGCCTAACAAATAAATTGAAGCGGGCGGCCACCTTCCTCCGGGCGAGTGGGTTTGAAGTTGAACGGAGTAAATCAGGAAACAGACTCGTTGCCATACGGAAAGTTGAGGAAAAGACCGTCCAAACCGTCCAAACCGTCCAAGTGCAGAAACCATGCGAGTTTGCGCCGGACGATCCTTTGGACGATCCAAAGGGGTTGGACGATCAGACCGTCCATTTGGACGGCCCCCGGACGATCCTGGACGATACGCCAAAAAGACCGTCCACCCTGGAAGCCACGGATGACAAGGGTTTGGACGATGTGGACGGTGCGGACGATAAAAATCAGTCTTTTTCTAATGAAACCATGGTGGACTGTGTAGATTGCCAAAACTTCTCGGACAGTCCAGATGGGCCGGGTGGTAGGGGCTATTGTCAACTTCACGAGAAGTCATGGGATGGGAAGATAATTCAATTCGCCGGTGCCCTGCATCTTTGCCAATCTTTCAAGTACAAGGATTCCATCACGGTCCTGGCGGCTTGGGATGAGGCCACAGCGCAGATAGTGGGGGAGGCGATGCAGGCCCTGAACCCGGAAGAGGACCTCAAAGAGGTATCGCTATGAACCAGGAAGCCATCGAGGCGGTGCGCAAGCTGGTCCAACTGGGGTACCGGCTCACAGTGAACGGCGAAATCATTAAGGCCAAGTATCATGGCCCCGGCAAACCGGACCCGGAAAAGGTGCGGCCCTTGCTTGAGACGGTGAAGGCCCACAAGCCCGATGTGCTGGTATACCTGAACAAACCGGCCATGTCAGAGCACATCTTGACCTGTGCCGATTGTAGCTTCCATGAGTACCAGGGACCGAACCCGGCTCATGGCTGGGGCCGTTGCACCTTCAATGGGAAGGGGTGCTATGGGCTGCGGCGGGCGTGTAGTGATATTGGCGAAAAAACAACGCTCTGAGATGCACGTGGTTGAACGATTTTTGGGTGGTAGGGTAAAGAGGTTGGGGGGAAGCTATGCTTACGGTCAGGATTGACAATCAGGCGCACTTGGGGCCGCTCAGTGAGCTTCCCGGACAAGTGGCTACTCAGATAAGGGATCGGCTGACCTTCCAGAACCCGGCCCACCAGGAAGCGGAGTGGCGGGGGTACTGGACCGGGAATATCCCCAAGGAAATTGTCGGCTACCAGGTGGTGGGGGGTGAGCTCACCGTGGCCAGAGGCTTCACCCGGCAGTTAATTCAGATTCTCAAGACGGCTGGCGTCCAGTACCACCTTGACGACCAGCGCCGGACCTTGCCTGAGGTTGATTTTACCTTCAATGCCGATCTTTGGGACTTCCAGGTTGAGGCGTTGGAGGCCATAAAGGCCCGGGACTCCGGTACCATGGGGGCACCAACCGGATCAGGTAAAACTGTCGTGGCCCTGGCCTTGATTGCCAAACGGCGGCAGCCGGCCCTTGTGGTGGTCCACAACAAAGAACTTCAAGACCAATGGGTTAACCGGATTGAAACCTTCTTGGGCATTCCAGCCGGGGAGGTGGGGCGGATCGGCGGCGGGAAGCAAATCATCGGCGACAAGATCAGCGTGGCCCTGGTGCAATCGCTGTACAAGTGCGCCGGTGAGATAGCCCCTTATGTCGGATTTCTGATTGTGGACGAAGCCCACAGGTGCCCATCCCGGACATTCACCGAAGCGGTCACGGCCTTTGATTGCCGCTACATGCTGGGCTTGAGTGCAACCCCATGGCGGCGTGATGGCCTCTCCCGGCTCATCTACTGGTACCTGGGGGATAAGGTCCATGAGGTTGACAAAGAAGCCCTGGTGGACGGCGGCCACGTCCTGGAGGCCGAAGTAATCTGGCGGGAAACCAATTTCGAGCCCACCTATGACGCATCAGAAGAGTATAGCCGGATGCTGAGTGAGTTGACCCAGGACCCCGAGCGCAACAGCTTGATTGCCGATGATGTGGCACAGGAAGTGGGGAACGGCAGCGGGGTGTGCCTGGTCCTCTCAGACCGCAAGGCCCATTGTGAGGCCCTGGTGGACCTTCTGGAGGCCCGGGGCATTGAGGCGGCGCTGCTAACCGGAGATTTGTCCCCGGGGCAACGACAGGGGGTTGTGACGGCCTTGAACGCCGGACAGATCAAGGTGCTGGTGGCCACCGGACAGCTTATAGGAGAGGGCTTCGATTACCGGGAGCTGCGCACCTTGTTTCTGGCGACCCCCATCAAATTCAATGGCCGGCTCATTCAGTACCTTGGGCGGGTGCTGCGCCCGGCGCCGGGGAAAGCCCAGGCCATGGTGTTCGATTATCACGATGTGCATGTGGGGGTCTTAATGGCTGCGGCCCAGGCCCGGGCCAGGGTATACGGACCCCAAGGAGAGTAACCATGCCTTACAAAGATGAAGAAAAGCGGCGGCAGTTTGACAGGGAATATAAACGCAAAATGCGGCAGAAAACACCGTTGTCCAACCCATCCTGTCAATTCCAGATACGGAAGGCTTATCTCTGTATCCAGGTGCCAAACCTTAGGCTCCCGGGTGCCGTTTTCAAAGGCGGCCTTTTCGTGACGCATGACCCCAGGATACAAGCCGAAATCGAGGCAGATTCTGCCTATGGGGTCCATATTTTTAGTTGGATTTTGGAGCCGTAAAATGCTCACGCAAGCGGATGCCAGGAGCATAGAGGTTCACTAATAAGAACGCCGCATATCCTCCATAACGCTTGATTCCCCTCACGCAGATTTTGCCCCAAAGGTGTATTTTGACATTTGGCTCTCCGGGGGTAGTAAAAATCTGTTAATAATGATCAGTGCTTAGAATTGACCTCTCCACCGGGCTTCATCTCCATCGAAAAGCATTTTCCTCTCTCCCTTCCAATCCATTCTGCTGTCCACCCCTGAAAAATTTCAATGGACATGGCTGTGGTCATGGTGCAAGAATGTGCGCAAATACCCTGGTAATTATGAGCTTATGGGGGAGTTATTGATTGACTCTCCTGGCTGGGTTCAGGTTTGACCGGGGCTGGCGTTTGCATGGGAAGGATTGGACTTTTCTTGGTTAGGTGTGTATCAGGCATTTCCGGGGTGAGGAGCGATGGCAAAAGGCGGAAAAAAAGGCGGTAATAAGGGGGCTTTGCCCAAGGCGGAGACTTATCGGCATCCAGAGGCGGAGAGCCTACTGCGGCCCGAGGTGGGGACGCAGCCGCAGTTTAAGAAGAAGAAGCCGCCCAAAACCTACCGCTATGATTCGTCACTGTCCCCGGCACTGGATTGGGACGGCCAGAACCCGGCCCGGGAGGTGGGGGAGTGGTTCATCAGCCTGATTGAGCAGGCGGCGGCCCTGCCCGCCCCCCACAACTTTCCTCAGCCTCAGGAGCTCAAGCGGGGCGAAGGCCAGGTGGTGGCCACGGTGAGGGGTCTGGCGGACGCTGTGGCGCAGCTCAAGCGCCTGGGCCAGCCTTTTCTCAACTGGTCGGGGAAAGCGGAGCGGCTCTCCTTTGACGTGCCCACTCTGCCCCTGTTTATCCATGAGCGCCTGTCCACCAAGGGCATTATCGAAACGTTGAAGGGCCACCGCAAGAGCCGGATGGAGCAGATGGACCTGTTCGGGGACCCCCAGCACTCTATCACCGACCAGGTGCTCAAGGCCTACGAATACCGGGACAAGTGGGTCAACCGCCTCATCCTGGGGGACTCCCTGGTGGTGATGAACTCGCTGCTGCACTATGAGGGCCTGGGGGGTCAGGTGCAGATGATCTACCTGGACCCGCCTTATGGCATCAAGTTCGGCTCCAACTTCCAGCCATTCGTGCGCAAGCGGGACGTAACTCACAACGATGACGAGGACCTGACCCGGGAACCGGAAATGGTTAAGGCTTATCGGGACACCTGGGAATTGGGGCTGCACTCCTACCTGACTTATATGCGGGATCGGCTGCTACTATGCCGGGACCTACTTGCGCCAAGTGGCAGCATTTTTGTGCAAATCAGCGATGATAATATGCACTACGTGCGGGAGTTGATGGATGAAGTCTTTGGAAACAATAACTTCTGTTGTCTAATTGCTTTTAATAAAACAACTGGTTCTTCGGCAAAATTGCTATCCACCACCATAGATTATTTAGTTTGGTATGCCAAGGATAAAGATAGAGTAAAGTTTCATAATATTTATAATGAAGGCAAAGTTAACCACGATGACTTTGATTATTGCGAATTTGATGATGGAACAATCTGCCATTCTGACGAAATCCAACCTGATGAGATCAAAAAATATCGCCTTTTTAAGTTAGACGATTCTTCATCCCAAGGAGAACCGTCAGGTGGAGTAAAGCCATATAATTTTCAAGGAGTGGATTATTATCCGACACCTGGACGTCATTTCTCTCATGATACCGCTGGAATGGATAGGTTGGTTTCTTTGGGTTACGTTATGGCCAAAGGGAAGAGATTGTTTTTCAAAAACTATTTAGATACCACTAAACTTCCTCGATTAAATGATATATGGCTCGATACGCAACTGGGTGGCTTTAAAAGAAAACTGGAAAAGCTCTATGCAGTTCAGACTTCTGAAAAGGTCCTTCAACGGTGCTTATTGATGACCTGTGACCCCGGTGACTTGGTGTTGGACCCCACCTGCGGCAGCGGCACCACGGCTTACGTGGCGGAGCAGTGGGGCCGGCGCTGGATTACTATGGACGTGAGCCGGGTTCCCCTGGCCCTATCCCGGCAGCGGCTACTCACGGCCACATTCCCTTACTATCAACTCAAGGATGAAACCCGGGGACCGGTGGGCGGATTCGTCTATCTCCGCAAGCAGAACCGCAAGGGCGAAGAGGTGGGCGGCATCGTGCCCCACGTTACCCTCAAATCCATCGCTAAGAACGAGCCGCCCGAAGAAGAAGTGTTGGTGGACCGCCCCGAAGTGGTTAAGAACATTACCCGGGTCACCGGCCCCTTTTGCGTGGAGGCCACCATCCCGGCCCCCATGGATTGGGAGGAAGGGGCCGGCGAAGGCGAGAGCCAGGAGGAGCATGGTTCCTTTACCGACCGGATGCTGGAGGTGCTACGGAAATCCCCGGTTTTGCACGTGGGCGGCGGTAAGACCGTAACCCTCAAAAATATCCGTCTCCCGGCCAAGACCCTGTCTTTGTCGGTGGAGGCGATCGTGGCAGGGCCATCAACCGCTAATGGGCAGCAAGATGAGCCAGACATGGTGACTACGTTGACCTCTCCCTTGCTGAGCGGTAGCAAGGAGGCTGCCGTGGCCCTGGTCTTTGGCCCGGAAAATGGGGCGGTGAGTGAAAAGCTGGTGAACGAGGCGGCCCGGGAAGCCCACAACAAGAGCTACCGCCACCTTTACGTCATCGGCTTCGCCATCCAGCCCAACGCCCGGCAACTGGTGGACCACTGCGAGGCGGTGGTGGGGATTGCCGCCACCTACGTCCAGGCCACCCCGGACCTGATGATGGGCGACCTGCTCAAGAATATGCGCTCCAGCCAGATTTTCAGCGTCTGCGGCTTGCCGGAAGTCAAACTGCGCCGGGTCCATCCCGAAAAAGCGGGGGAACCGGTGCGCTACCAGGCAGAACTCCTGGGCCTGGACGTGTTCGACCCGGCCACCATGGAAACCATGCACCGCCAGGGGGATGACGTGCCCGCCTGGTTGCTGGACACGGATTACAACGGCCTGTGCTTCCATGTGGGCCAGGCCTTTTTCCCCCGCACCAGCGCCTGGGACAGCTTGAAAAAGGCCCTCAAGGGGACCTATGAGGAATCGGTGTGGGATCACCTGGCGGGAAAGCTGAGCGCCCCCTTCGAGGCCGGGGAGCATGGCCAGGTGGCCGTGAAGGTGATTGACGACCGGGGCAACGAACTGCTGGTGGTCAAGAACCTGGCGGAGGCGGAAGGATGAATAACTTCGAGGTCCCCGAACCGATTCTGAACTCCCCTTATGAAGAGCCGGCGCAGCACTGGCGCCTGGATGAGGGACAGCCGCCGGAATTGCAGGAAGGTCGGAGAGAGGCCGGTTACTTCTACCGGGACCCCAGGGCGCCGCAGAGCCAGGGAGAGCATGAGGCCAGGGGCAGGTGGGAACCCCTGGTCCTGGTCAACCGCATCCGAAAGCAACTGAAAGCCTGGCGGGAGCAGAGCTGGCCGGGAGTGAGCCGGACCAGCCTGGAACTCCTGAACTATTGGCGGCGGGAGGGGCGGCAGCAACCCCTTTTCTTTGCCCAAGTGGAGGCGGCGGAAACCATTATCTTCCTGACCGAGGCCCGGGCCGATTTTCTCCAGGGCCTTGACGTGCCTCTGGATGAACCGGGAGAAGAACGTCAAGCCAATGGTTACCAGGCCTTCCGGCGCTATGCCTGCAAGATGGCCACCGGAGCGGGCAAGACCACGGTGATGGCGATGGTGGCGGCCTGGAGCATCCTGAACAAGGTGAACGACCGGGGTGACGCCCGATTCTCCGATGTGGTGCTGGTGGTCTGCCCCAATGTCACCATCCGCAGCCGCCTGAAAGAACTGGACCCCAATGAAGGGGAGGCCAGCCTGTACCGAACCAGGGACCTGGTGGCACCCCACCTGATGGCGGACTTGACCAAAGGGCGAGTGCTGGTGACCAACTGGCACGTCTTTGAGCCCCAGGGAATCCAGACCGGCGGCGCCAGCGGCAAGGTGGTCAAGGCGGGAGTGCCGGTAAGGATCAGGGAAACCATCACCATCGGAGCCAAGACCACCACGGCCAGGGGGAGGCGCTACCTGACGGCGAAGGAGCTGGACCGGCAGGTGGCGGCGGCGCTGCTCACGGTCCTGGAGGAAAATCGGGACAGGCAAGGGAACCTCAAAAAGGTTTTTGTGGAATCGGTGAAATACGTGGAGAGCGACACAGCTCTGGTGAACCGGGTGCTGGGCCGGGAGGTGGGAGGCAAGCAGAACATTCTGGTATTTAATGATGAGGCTCACCACGCTTACCGTATACGCCGCCCGGAGGCGGATGAGACAGAAGAAGAAACCTTTGGCGGGGAAGAGGAAAGCGAAGAGTTTTTCAAGGAAGCCACAGTTTGGATAGACGGCCTGGATCGGATTCACAAGCTCCGAGGCATCAACTTTTGCGTGGATCTTTCCGCCACTCCCTATTACCTGGGGAGGGTGGGACAGGAAACCAACCGCACCTTTCCCTGGGTGGTGAGCGATTTTGGATTGACGGACGCCATTGAATCCGGCCTGGTGAAGATTCCCCAACTGGCGGTGCGGGACACCACCGGGGCCGAAATTCCCGGCTACTTCAATATCTGGCGGTGGATTCTCCCCAAGCTCACCCCAGCGGAGAAGGGCGGCAAGAAAGGGAGCGCCAAGCCTGAGGCCATCCTTAAATGGGCGAACACGCCCATCGCCATGCTCGCCGGGCTATGGGAAGAAATGCGCCAGGAGTGGGAGCGGGTGAAGGATGACCCCCGCCCACCGGTGTTCATTCTGGTTTGCAAGAACACCAAGATCGCCAAGGTGATTTATGAGTGGCTGGGAGAAAACCAGCCGCCCACCGGGGTGCCGCCGGCCAATATTGAAGGGTTCGTCAACGGTAATGGGCGGGTGAACACCATCCGGGTGGACTCCAAAGTGGTACAAGAGACGGATACCGGGGAGGCCAAGAGCGCCGAGTCCTCCTGGATGCGGCTGACCCTGGACACCGTGGGCCGGATGGATTGGCCCCAGGATCGGCAAGGGCGGTCCATTTACCCCGAGGGCTTTGAAGAGCTGGCCGAAAAGCTGAAACGGCCCCTGCACCCTCCGGGCCGGGATGTGCGCTGCATTGTCAGCGTAGGGATGCTCACCGAGGGGTGGGATTGTACCACAGTTACCCATATCGTGGGCCTGAGGCCGTTCATGTCGCAGCTTCTGTGTGAACAGGTGGTGGGCCGGGGTCTGAGACGCACGAGTTATGAGGTGGGAGAAAACGGCAAGCTCTCGGAAGAAGTGGCCAAGGTTTTTGGCGTGCCCTTCGAGGTTATCCCCTTCAAGGCGAGTCAAACCGGGGGTCAACCCCCTCGGGTGAAGCGTCACCGGGTCTATGCGGTTCCGGCCAAGGTGGAGTTTGAAATCAAATACCCCCGGTTGGAAGGCTACCGCCAGGCAATCCGTAACCGGGTGACGGTGGATTGGGATGCCGTGGCTTCCCTGACCCTGGACCCCACGAATATTCCGCCGGAAGTTCAGATGAAAGCCGGGTTGGTGAATAACCAAGGGCGGCCTTCACTGATGGGGCCGGGCAAATCGGAGAAAGTTGATCTTGACCCCTTCCTTATGGGTCGCCGATTCCAGGAGTTGGTTTTTGAATTGGCCAGGGACCTAACCAGGGACTATGCGGCTCAGCCTTCCTGCGAAGCTCCGCCCCATGTCTTATTCCCTCAGATTGCCAAGATCGCCGAGCGTTACCTGAATGAGAAAATTCGCCCCATTCCCCCGGCGAAAAAATTACATGTGTTCCTCTCACCCTACTATGGCTGGGTCATAGAACGGCTGGTGGAGGCGGTTAAGCCAGATGCTTCCCAGGGAGAGGCACCAGAGGTTCCCAGGTATGAGGTAACCCGGGGCCCTGGTTCAACTGCCGAGGTGGATTTTTGGACCAGTAGAGATGTGCGAGAGATCGTCCACAGCCACCTGAACTATGCAGTCATGGACACCGGGCGGTGGGAGCAATCGGCTTCTTATGTGATTGACAATCACCCTTTGGTGGTGGCCTTTGTGAAAAACGCCGGCCTGGGCTTCGCCATCCCTTACCTGCACAATGGCCAGCCCCATGACTACGTGCCAGACTTCATCATCCGCCTCGAGGGGGAACCAGCCAGATACCTGATCCTGGAAATGAAGGGCTATGACCCCTTAACAGAGGTGAAGGTTCAGGCTGCCAGACGATGGGTAGAAGCGGTCAACGCCGAGGGGAGTTTTGGAAATTGGATATATGCGATAGCCCGAAAGCCAGAGGAAGTGGCCAAAGGGATTGAGGAAGCGGCAGGAACTTAATAGTAGCCCGGGGGAGGCATGGCCAACGGCCTTGGCCAATCAGCAGAGGGAATTATTTTGAGCCATCATGGTGGTACCCGAAAAGGTGCCAGCCAAGAACCAAGGAGGCGGCACATGCGGCCCAGCATGGTCCAGGTCCGACAGGACCCAAACAAGAGCCGGAGCCCCTCAATCTTAGTGATATGGACCCCCGGCGAGTGGGAAGTGATGGTGCAGGCGCTGGCGGAAATGGGGGGGATAAGACAGTCAGTGCCCCTGAGTCCCAAGCAGGCGAGGAAGCTGGCCCGGGCTCTGCTGCGGGCGGCGAACGAGGCGGAGGGGTGCCCAGTGCCCTGGCTACTTATGGAAGATGACAAACCTGACCAAGGTTCGGGGCATTAAATCCAACTTGAAGGCCGTCAACCTCCACGTCAGGACCGAAGGGACACCCGAACCCTCTACATAGCTCAAGATGGAGATGCAAGATGCCACACGATGACCCGGTTGCAAGAGCCCTTGTCGGAGCAGTATTAGGCGGAACTGCTGCACTCTGCATTTGGTTATGGAAAAAATTCCAAGCTACAAAAAAGATAACCAATAATAAGGAAGCTGAAAGAGGTGTAGCCCTACAACCACATGAGGAAAATGATAAGGATATAAGTGAGCACAACAGTAATCAAGACATTGGACATGAAACCATTGATAAAATAATTGATTTTGAAGAGGTGAAAGGCCAAAAACCCGAGCAGGAGGCAGTGATAATTTCGCATGGCAACAATCAATCTACTACTCAGCCTCATCCTACCACGCCTAAAAACTTCAAACTTTTTCTTATCGGGGCTGTTTTGATAGGAGCGTTGTTTGGCATTGTCTTCATTATGCTAAGTGGGCAAGGGCCAGAAGGCGCTCGCACAAAATTATTAGAGATGAACATTCCCTTCAACGAACAGGTTTTTTTTGAACGAATTTATGCTGGTGATGTTTTCATTGTGGAGCTTTTCCTCAATGCAGGGGTTAGCCCAAACCTTAAAGATAAAGAAGGCTATCCGGCTTTAATGCGAGCCGCCCAAAGAGGTCATAGCAGCATCATAAGAAGCTTACTCAAACATGGTGCTGAGGTAAATATCACACAAAACAATATAACTGCCCTGGATATTGCAGAAATAAGAGAACATCAAGAAATATCGAAGATTTTAAGAAGCGCCGGCGGCCTTACTGCCATGGGATTGCTTGATCGCCAATACCCTATTGCGCCTGTGCAGAAAAAGCCGGAAGTCCGCCGGCCTAAGCCTGAGCAAAACCAGACTTATCCCAATCTTCCAGAGCCTCCAACACCTCGAGAACTGACTATGGATGAACGAGAGGCGTACCTTGGATTTGATGTAAAAAGGGAAAAAGAGCAGCGGGAAGCAGGAAGCGGGATAAAAAAATGAGGCCAAGTACAAGAATCTTTTTTGGTCTTAAAGCGATCTAAGAAAATGACCACCTCAAAAAAAATAGCTATGAACCGGGGTTGAATCGCTCAATTCGGACAAGTATTTTTACGCATCGAAAAAATCAAAAAATTTCCACAGCGAACCTTTTATATGGGGGGGGCGGGACTCCGGTCCCCGGGTTTTCTTTTTTCGTCATGCGATCACAGCGTAGGCGTGGGGGCCGGGCGCTGGCGCTGGGCTGGGGGGTGCGAGCTGGAACTTGGGGCCAATCCGTTGTGATCCGGTGGGGGATGGCTACCGTAGGGGACAGGTTCCATGATTGCCACAGAGTGACACCGCCCACTCTTTGATGGTCAACACCATAGCGTGCCAGATGGTTGCAGTGGCGGCGTGTGGGCGTGCTTCTATGAGGGCGGGCGCAACAGTTGGGCAAGCGCAGGAGGGCAGACAGCTGAGGCCCAGGTGGGCTAAACTGGCCGGCGGAGGCCAGGTAGATGTCCTCTAAGGTGGTCAATCCATTGGTCTGTCTGTTAAGGTGCTTTCTGATCCATCGGCTTCTTCCACCACGCCAGCAGGTTCACCATCAAGAACAGTATTTTTCTGCACCTTGGTTATCCCTGAGTTATCCCTGATAAAAAATGGGGTCAGCCAGTAAAGCTAACCCCTTGATTTCACTGGAGCCGGCACGGGGGGTCGAACCCCGGACCTGCTGATTACGAATCAGCTGCTCTACCACTGAGCTATGCCGGCTTGGCCTTTATTTTAGCCGCATCCTGCCTATTTCGCAATGGTCAGGGCTGTTCATAAATGCTTATTTTTGACCAAATTCTGGGTGCAGTTTGCACCCAAAATGCACCCAGTTTTTTTACCGCTTTTTCAATCCTCTGCGACGCAATATATGCTATCATGTTTCCACGAAATGGGAATAAGGTTCCCGGGATAGAAGCTTGCAACCTCTCCGAAGTGAGAAAGCACCTCGAAATGCTGTATCATGTTTCATGCAATTACCCCTCTTAGCATAAATTCAAACCGATTATGATGGAAGTTTAGATGTTAATCACCTTTGAATGTAAGAGATGTCATCACGTTTTCAATTGCGATGTCGGTTCGGTCAGCATGCCCGAAGGTTCATCTGGACCTCATTTCGAAGGAGGACGGGTTTGCCCCATTTGTGGCGAGGTCACGATTGATGACGTACAGCTGACCGAACTCAGAGAATGCCAGCTTACTAACTCAACATTGGACATTGACGATGATTTCTGGGACTTTGCAGATAGTCAGTGCTATGGCTGCGACCGATATCTTCCTGTCAATGATTTAAACCTTTGTGACGAGTGTGACAATAAATTGGATCGTGATCTTATCCGTAAACGCGATTGGGATTATTCCAAAAGTACATTTGGACTTGATCCCTCAAAACGTGAAGAGTTGCGCAAGCAAGTCATTGCCCAATATGGCGAGAAACTCGAACTTATTACTTACTCAAAAGGGAAAAAGCGTTCAGCACGAAAACAGAGAAAGAGACGG
>Ga0194126_10008017_pt1 | contig 14503 bp, 14 predicted proteins | sample TA2KigC150mmetaG_FD_148641 | JGI IMG/M metagenome (GOLD analysis project Ga0194126, IMG submission 148641) | Freshwater microbial communities from Lake Tanganyika, Tanzania - TA2015035 Kigoma Deep Cast 150m | ecosystem: Environmental > Aquatic > Freshwater > Lake | place: Tanzania: Lake... | reverse complement strand
GCGGCCCTGCGACAGGATGTTGACCGTCCCGTCCTTGTTGCCGGACAGGTAGAGCCCGTAGGTGGAGGCGGGGGCGCACAGCTTCTCGACCTCCGCACGGAGCGCGACGATTTCCTCGCGCGCCGTGGCCAGCGCCTGGGCGAGCCTCTCGTTCCGGTCCGCCGGCTCGTGCACCTGAGGTCCTGGTCCGCCGTCTCCACTCTTCATGACGCGCCTCCCTCGATGAGAGGCCGGCGCAACAAGAGCGCCATGGCGGAAAATCCTGTGGTGAGGTTCTGGCCACCGGCTGAAGAGTTCCCACCAGCCGGTTACGCGCTGTGCAGCCGCTTACCCCCGAGAGCGGTCGCGACCATCACCCGGATCTCCTGCCGCCGGAACGGCTTGGCGATGAGGTAGTCGATCCCTTCCTTGCCGGCCTGGGCTGGATCGATCTGCTCGCTCCAGCCGGTGACCATCGCGACCGGCGTGCCCGGATGGAGCTCCTTCACCGCCCGCGCGACGTCCCAGCCGGAGAGGCCGGGCATCCCGAGGTCGGTGATCACGAGGTCGAAGCCTTCGCCGCCCAGCTCGGCGAGCGCGCGATCACCGTCGGGACAGGCCACGACGGCGTGCCCGTCGCTGCGCAGCTGCTATCTCGCGGTCGTCCGCGCCGACGAGGCGCTGCTCGCGCATCTCAAGCGCCGCGCCGACACCGCGTTCTGCACGACGTGCCTCGTCGGCGCGACCTCGGTCACGTTCGAGGAGGCCGCGCTCGCGCACGGCTGGCTTGGCGCGCGCGCGGGCGTCCGCATCGAGGTGGGCAACTGCTCGGCGTGCGGCGGGCGACGCGTGACACTCGCGTACCTCAACAAGACGCGCGCCGAAGCCGGCTGAGGGGATCGGGGTCCTCCAGTTGCGGCGCCCCATGTCCAAAGGAGCGCCACCGCCGCTGGTACGCTAGCGGCTGAGATGACCACGCCCCGCCGCCCGCGCACCGACGCGTGGGCGATCGACGACGGTTACTTCGATGCGCTCGGCGTCTGGCGTCCCACGTCACGCGCGACGCATCGCGCGATCGTCGCGGCGATGGGCGGCGATCCGAAGGCTCGGCCGCAGGCGCCGACCGTGCGCGTGGTGCGCGCCGGCGCGGCCACGCGCGGGCGCGTGCGCGGCGACCTCACGCTCGAAGACGGCCGCACCGTGCACGTCGACGGCGCGCTGCCGCACGATCTCCCGCTCGGCTATCACACATTGCACGGCAAGAGCGGCGCCACGCGCGTCATCGTCGTCCCGCCGCGCTGTCACCTCCCGGACCGGCTCAGGATCTGGGGCTGGGCGGCACAGCTCTACGCGACGCGCTCGCGCGAGAGCTGGGGCATCGGCGACCTCGCGGACCTCCGCCGTCTCGCGCGCTGGTCGGCAGGAACGCTCGGCGCGCGTCTGATCCTCCTCAATCCGCTCGCGGCGGCGGCCGTCACGCTGCCGCAGCAGACGAGCCCGTACTATCCGAGCAGCCGCCGCTTCCGGAACCCGCTCTATCTGCGCGTCGAGGACGTCCCCGGCGCGCGCGACGACACGGCACTGGCGCCGCTCGTCGCGGAAGGCCGGTCACTCAACGCCGAGCGCCGGGTCGATCGCGATCGCGTGTTCACGATGAAGATGCGTGCGCTGGAGACGCTCTGGAAGCGCTTTCCCGGCGACGCGCAGTTCGAGAGCTACCGCGCCGAGTCGGCGGGCCTTCGCGAGTACGCGATCTTCTGCGCGCTCACGGAAGAGCATCGCCGCGCCTGGCAGACGTGGCCCGCGGAGCATCGGCGGCCCGACGCCGGCGGCGTGCGCACGTTCGCGGAGGCGCACGCGGATCGCGTCGGCTTCCACGAGTGGCTCCAGTGGCTGATCGATCGGCAGCTCGCGGCCGCGGGCGAGGAGATCGCGCTCATGCAGGACCTGCCGATCGGCGTGGATCCCGACGGGGCCGACGCGTGGATGTGGCAGGACGTGCTCGCGACCGGCGCGAGCGTCGGCGCGCCGCCGGATCGCTACATCGTGAACGGTCAGGACTGGGGCCTGCCGCCGTTCGTGCCGCACCGCCTGGCGGCCGCGGGCTACGAGCCGTTCGTGCAGACGATCCGCGCGGCGCTGCGCCACGCGGGCGGGCTGCGCATCGATCACGTGATGGGGCTCTTCCGGCTGTTCTGGGTCCCGCACGGCCTCACGCCGGCCGACGGCGTGTTCGTGCGTCACCGCGCGGACGACCTGCTCGGCATCGTCGCGCTCGAAAGCGCGCGCGCGCGCGCGTTCATCGTGGGCGAGGACCTCGGCACGGTGGAGGACGGCGTGCGCGAGCGCCTGGCGGAGCAGGCGATCCTCAGCTACAAGGTCGTCTGGTTCGAGCCGAAGCCGCCCGCGGAGTATCCGCCGCTCGCGCTCGCGGCCGTCACCACGCACGACCTGCCGACGATCCGCGGCCTGTGGACGGGCGCGGACATCGAGCATCAGAAGGCCGTGGGCCAGACACCGAACGAGGCCGGTCTCGCGGAGATGCGCGAGCGGCTGAAGACGGTGATCGGGCTCGACGACGACGCGCCGTTGACGACGGTGGTGGAGGAGACGCATCGCCTGCTCGCCGAGGCGCCGTGCGCCGTCGTCACGGCGACGCTGGACGACGCGCTGCTCGTGGAGGAGCGTCCGAACATGCCGGGGACCGTCGTCCCGGCGAACTGGTCGCTCGCGCTGCCGAAGCCGCTCGAAGAGATCGAGACCGACCCGACGACGCTCGCCGTCGCGCGCGCGCTCGCCCGCGCGCGCTGACCTCGGGCCCGTCGCGTGCTCACGCCGCGTCGCTGACGGTGCGGAGTCCGGCGAGGCCGAGGGCGCCCGTAGGCCCTCTCACCCCCGCCAGTCGGCGGCCCGGTCCGGCGACAGGTGTTTCCATCCAACGGCGGCCGCCCGCTTCGCGACCCCGTTCCGGGGACGGGTGACCCGGGCCTGCGCGGCATCGGTCGCGCGCGCGGCGCTCGACTTCTCCATTCCCTGGTACGCGCACATCTGGATCACCACGCTCGAGATCCTCGGCGGCTTCGCGGTCGCCGGCGCGGTCGGGGTCGCGCTCGGGATCGCGATCGCGTGGTCGCCCACGATCGCGCGCGCGCTCGTGCCCTTCCTCGTCTTCGTGAACACGCTGCCCAAGGTCGCCGTCGCCCCGCTCTTCCTCTTGTGGCTCGGCTACGGGCTCGTGCCCAACATGCTGATCGCCGCGCTCATCGGCTTCTTCCCCGTCGTCATCAACACCGCCGTCGGGCTCACGCAGATCGACGACGACCTGCTGGACCTCGGACGGGTCTTCGGCGCGCCCCGCTGGAAGGTGTTCCTCAAGATCCGGCTGCCGAACGCGCTGCCCTACGTCCTCTCGGCGCTGAAGATCACCGCCACGGCCGCCGTCGTCGGCGCCGTCGTCGGCGAGTTCGTCGCCTCGCAGAGCGGCCTCGGCATGGTCATCGTCAACGCGCAGACGAACCTCAACACGCCGGTCGCCTTCGCCGCGCTCGCGTGGATCTCGATCGTCGGGCTCGCGCTGTACGGAGCGGTCTCGCTCGCGGCGCGCTGGCTCGCGCCATGGGCGGAAAGCTGAGAAACGGGTTTGGGGTCCTCAGCTGGGGGGCCCCATGAGAAAGGAGACGCCATGAAACGCGCCATGCTGATCGGCTGGGCGCTCGTCGCGGCGGCCGTCGTCGCCGGCGTCGGGCACGCGCAGGCGCCGCAGAAGGTCGTGTTCGCGCTCAACTGGTTCGCCGTCGGCGACCACGCCGCGTACTGGGTCGCCCTCGACAAGGGCTATTACAAGGCGAAGGGGCTCGACGTCGAGCTGCAGAACTCGAAGGGCTCCGGAGACTCGATCGCCAAGGTCGACACGAACCGCGCCGATCTCGGATTGGCGGACGCCGTGGTCGTGATCCCGCGCGTCGCGCAGGGGGCGAAGATCAAGATCGTCAGCGCGGTGTTCGACCTCACCCCGCTCAACATCTGGACCCGCAAGGACACCGGCATCGTGAAGCCGAAGGACCTCGAGGGCAAGACGCTGGCGGCGCCGCCGGGCGACGCGCAGCGGCAGCTCTTCCCCGCGTTCGCGAAGATCAACGGGATCGACGCGGCCAAGGTGAAGGGGCTCACGATCGAGCCCGCGGCGAAGTTCGTCGCGCTCTCGGAGAAGCGCGCCGACGCGGTCCCGGACTACACGACGGGCCAGCCGTTCTGGGAGAAGGCGGTGGGCAGGGAGAACCTCGTGAAGATGCCGTGGAGCGAGCACGGCTTCGACACGTACTCGATGTCGATCATGGCCAGCGAGAAGACCATGAAGGAGCGCTCGAAGGTGCTGCGCGACTTCCTCGAAGCGTCCTACATGGGCTGGCGCGACGTCATGGCCGACCCGAAGGCGGCGCTCGAGATCTTCAAGAAGCGCGTGCCCGACATCGACCCCGCGCTGATCGAGCCGAACATGATGCTCGGCCTCGACCTCATGAAGACCGAGCGGTACGCCAAGAACGGCATCGGCTCGCTCGACCGCGGCAAGATGTGCCGCACCGTCGAGTTCATCAACACGTACATGCCGGACATGCCGCGCAAGGTCGGGTGCGACGAGGTCTACTCGGGCGAGTACCTCACGCGCATCGACCCGCCGCGCCGCTGACGCGCCTCGGCCGTTGATCGTCCTCGACCGGGTCGGCATGACGTACGAGGCGTCGTCCGGCCCGGTCGAGGCCCTTCGTGACATCTCGCTCACCGTCGCGCGCGGCGAGCTCGTGGCGCTCGTCGGTCCGTCGGGCTGCGGCAAGTCGACGCTGCTCCGCATCGTGGCCGGGCTCCGCGCGCCGACGCGCGGGCGCGTGGACGTCGCGGACCATCCCGTGCGCGGCCCGGTGGCCGAGGTCGGGATGGTGTTCCAGGCGCCGGTGCTGCTGCACTGGCGCCGCGTGCTCGAGAACGTGCTGCTTCCCGCCGAGCTGTCGGGGCGCGATCCCCGGCGCTACCACGAGCGCGCGACGCAGCTCCTGCGTCTGGTCGGGCTCGAAGACTTCGCCGCCAAGCGTCCCCGCGAGCTGTCCGGGGGGATGCAGCAGCGCGCGGCGCTCTGCCGGGCGCTGCTCCTCGACCCGCCGCTCCTGCTGATGGACGAGCCGTTCGGCGCGCTGGACGCGATGACGCGCGACGAGATGAACCTCGAGCTGCTCCGTGTGTGGGGCGAGACCGCGGTCGACAGCCCGCGGAAGACGGTCCTCTTCGTCACCCACTCGATTCCCGAGGCCGTCCTGCTCGCCGACCGCGTGGTCGTGATGACGCCGCGGCCGGGACGCATCGCCGCGACGTTCGACGTCCCGCTGCCGCGGCCGCGAGGGGTCGAGACGCGTGCCGACCCGCGCTTCGGGGCGCTGAGCGTCCGGATCTACGAGACGCTCACCGCAGACGGCCGAGGGGGCCCAGGTCGAGGTTGAGCTCTTCGGGCGTGAGATCGAAGCGGGCCGCGAGGTCGCGCACGGTCTCTTCGAGCCTCATCAGCGCGTCGCCGAGCTTCTCCGTCTCCTCGGGCGTGAGCGCCCCCCCCGCGCGCGCCGCCGCCGGCCGCGCCTTCTTTCCGGCGCGCGCGCGCTCGTTTCGTCACGCGAGGGCCTCGGGCGCGAACGCGTAAGGCGGTCATGGCCCACTAAGGGTGAGACGAAGCGCCGTGAGGTCGCGCTCAGCGTCTCTGACAGAGGCACTATAGGCAGCAGTCATGCCGCGCGGGACGTGAACGTCGATCCCTTGCCCACGTGGCTCTGCAGCGTGATCCGTCCGTCCATCATGTCGGCGAGCCGCCGGCAGATCGACAGCCCGAGGCCCGCGCCCGTGTACTGGCGCGTCGGCGACGCATCGGCCTGCTGGAAATCCTCGAAGACCTTCTCCTGGTCCGAGGGCGCGACAGCTCGACTTCGGCGAGCGAGACCTTGATATCTCCGGCGACGGCCAAGCCCTTGTCGAGTACGCGATCCAGGACATCGACGAGGCCACTGACTCGATGGTTCGACGGTTGCAGCTCGCCTCTTATGCCTTCGTGACTCCTGGACTACGACTCAATTGCGAGAAACATCCGAGCGTAGCGCGCAGTATAGGCAGAAGACTCACGTCCGGAAAAGGGTTTGCGACACCCGCGTGGGTAAATCTTTTCCCTACTGCGGGTGGTCACGAGCCGTACGTGTAAAAACCGCGCCCGGTCTTGCGACCGAGGTGGCCGGCCAGCACCATCCGCTTCAGGAGGGCCGGCGGCGCGTAGCGCGGCTCCCGGAACTCCTCGAACATCACCTCGGCGACGTACATGGCGGTGTCGAGCCCCACGAGGTCGAGCAGCGTGAAGGGGCCCATCGGGTACCCGCACCCGAGCTTCATCGCCTGGTCGATGTCCTCCAGGCTCGCGAGCCCGCCCTCGTAGACGCGGACGGCGTCGAGGAGGTACGGCACCAGCAGCCGGTTGACGATGAACGCCGTGGCGTCCTTCGTCTGCACGGGCACCTTGCCGAGGGCCCGCACCCACTCGGTCGACGTCTTCACCACGGCGTCGTCGGTGAGGATCGTCCGCGCGACCTCGACGAGCTTCATGAGGGGCACGGGATTGAAGAAGTGCAGGCCGAGCACCTGCGCCGGCCGCTTCGTCGCCGCGGCGATCGCGGTGACGTTGCACGACGACGTATTGGTGGCCAGGATCGCGTGCGGCGGGCAGATCGTGTCGAGCTTCGCGAAGGTTTCGTTCTTCAGCGCCTGATTCTCGGTCATCGCCTCGACCACGAGATCGCAGGCCTTCAGGTGCTCGAGGCCGACCGCGCCGCTGAGGCGCGCAAGGGCCGCGTCCTTCGCCTTCGCGTCGAGCTTGCCCTTCTCGGTGAGCCCCTCGAGCGTCTGCCGGATGCGGCCGACGCCGCGCTTCAGCAGCTCGTCGTTGGCCTCGATGACGACGGTCTCGAATCCGGCCTGGGCCGTGACCTGGACGATGCCCGAGCCCATGAGGCCGCAGCCGACGACCCCGACCCTGGTGATCGCCACGACGTCAGCGGGCGGAGGTGGGGGGAACGCCCCGGTATCCGGCGCGGCGGCCGGGCAGCGGCGGCGGCTCCCAGTGGGCCGTGCCGGGCGGGCAGGGATTCTTCACGGTGATGACGGCGCGACCGTAGCGGACCGAACCGTCGGCAAGAACCTCGCCCGCGCTGCTGTCCGTGGCGGGCGGTGCGGGCCGCTTGAGGGACTCGTCGAACGCGCTCGTCCGGAACTGCTGGACAGGGGTGCTGACGATGTCGAGGATCATGGAGGCGCTGACCGGGGTCTTGGCTTCGTCGGCCTGGGCGGCGCCGCTCGCGGCGACCACCAGGGCCGCTCCGAGCGCGAGGCGTTCGATCACACGAATCACACGGCTATCTTACTCCGCCCGTGCAGCAGCCTGCAGGAATCATCGGCCGCGCTGCGCATAGCGATGCGCGTTTGTCGTCGAAATACGCTCGAAATCCGGCCGCCCACGGTTCGGCACGCCTCTTGAGTCTCGCGTAGGCAGGAGGACTGGCCCCATGCGCGTCGCCATGATCGCCCTGCTCGTCGCCGCGGTCCTCGCCGGGTTCGCCCCGGCGGTCGCGGCCTGCTCTCTCGACTCGTCCACCGGCGTGATCTCGTCGATCGTCAGCGCCACCGGCGGGCTGCTCGGCCTCACGGGCTCTGCCACGTCGGCGACGACCCCGGTCACCGACACGGCGTCGTCCACGTGTACCGCGTGCTCGACGTGCGGCTCGAGCGGCGGGTCGACGTCCACCGGCGGGACGACCTCGGCCGGCGGCGCGGTCTCCGGCACGTGCTCGAAGGCCGGGAAGGCCGTCGCCGGCGCCTCGCCGACGACGGCCGGGCTCACGTCGATCATCAACAACTTCATCACGAACACCTTCATCACCAACAACAACGTGACCAACAGCACCACCACGACGCAGGCCGCGGAAGGCACGCCGGGCGGGACGACGGCGGGGACGCCGACGATGACCGCCTTCTCGACACCCGGGGGTGGCGGCGGCCTGGGCGGGGGCGGATTCTCGGGCGGCTCGTCGGGCGGGATGCCGATCAATCCGTCGTCCGACTACGTCTATCGGCCGAACATGTTCGGCGGGTCCGGCTCCGGCAGCGGGACGTCCTCGACGCCGATCACCCTCGCGTCGCTCACCGACACTCCGGTGGGAGGCGACGCCTCGCCGTCGATGTCGGATGCGCCCGGGCCCGTGCTGACGCCCGGCGTGTCACTGGCCTCGCTGCCGTCGACGGGCGGAGCGCCGAGCGACGCGACGCTGACGGTCGCGATGGCGTCGCCGAAGGCGGCAGATGGCTCCGCGAGCCCGGACACCAGCTCGGGCTTCGGCCTCGACGGTCCGGCGCTCGCGGGCGGCCCGATCGCGTCGGGTCCGAGCGGCACGGTGATGCCGGGCGCGCTGATCGGCGTCGGTGTGCTCGGCGCCGGCTGGGCGTGGAAGTCGCTGGTCGTCTAGACGCTCGGCGGAGGGCGGACTTCACGTCCGCCCGACGCCGTTGGGGGGCTTGGGGGGCGCCCGGAGCCCCCCAAACCTAATACTCCAGGAGCGCGTCGACCGGAGCGGAGCCGAGCTTCTCCCGGCCCTTGAGGAACGCGAGCTCGAGGAGGAACGCGATGCCGACGACCTTTCCCCCGAGCTGCTCGACGAGACGAATGGTCGCCGCCATGGTGCCGCCGGTCGCGAGGACGTCGTCCACGATCAGCACCCGCTGACCACGCTGGACGGCGTCCTCGTGGATCGCCAGCGCGCTCCGCCCGTATTCGAGCTCGTACTCCACGTGCACGGTCTTCGCGGGCAGCTTGCCGAGCTTGCGGACGGGCACGAATCCCGCCGCGAGCTGCTGCGCGAGCGGCGCCGCCAGGATGAACCCCCGCGACTCGATCCCCACGACGATGTCGATCTGCGCCGCGGTGTAGCGCTTGGCGAGCGCCTCGATCACGTACCGGAACGCCGGACCGTCCTTCAAGAGCGTGGTGATGTCCTTGAAGAGGATCCCCTCGGTCGGAAAATCGTTGATGTCGCGGATCTTGGCGCGCAGGTCCTCGACGTTCATGGCGGGATCTTACTACGCGAACCTTGACGTCCCATGGCCGTCAATCGTGTGCTTCCAGTGACTCGATGGCCGCGGGAAGCTCGCCGAGACAGGTGATCGTCCGCTCCGCGCGCGTCACGCCGGCGGGCGCGGCGCTCCCGACCACCTGCACCGCGCGCAACCCCGCCTTCTGCGCGCCGTCGACGTCGAGGATGGTGTCGTCGCCCACGTGCACGGCCCTCGCGGCATCGCCGCCCACGCGGCGGAGCGTGTGAAAGAAGATCTCGGTGGCGGGCTTCCGCACGCCGACCTCGTCGGAGAACGTGAGGTGTGCGAAGACGTCGAGCAGTCCCGCCCGCGCGAGGAGCTTGCGCACCACGGTGCCGGGCGTCCGCATCGTGTTCGAGACCAGCGCGAGCGTGAGCCCGCGCGCGCGGAGCTGGGTGAGCGCGCCGCGCGCGGTCTCGTCGAACGCGGGCGGCACGACCAGCGCCGGACGGCCGTACGCGTCCACCAGCGCCTCGAGGAGATGCGGATCGGGGGCCTCGCCGAGCTCCCGATCGAGCGCGCGCAGGATTGCCTTCACGTGCTCCGCGATCGGCACGTCGCGGTTCGCGGACCACACCCGCCGCAGGTAGACCGCGGAGTCCTCGTAGGCCCGCTCGAGCTTGGCCATGGAGAACGTGCGGCCGTCGCCGCGGAGCAGCGCGTTGAAGTCGGCGAGCCGCCGGCCCTTCTAGCGGTTGTCGCTGCCCGGCGTGTCGACGAGGAGCGTGCCCCACAGATCGAGGGTGACGGTCGTGATCACCACCGGGGCGCCCGCTTCTCGAGGAACGCGCGCAGGCCTTCGGCGGCGTCCGGCGACGCGTAGGACACGGCGAACGCGTTCACGCCGTACTCGACGGCGGTCGCGAGGTCGGTCGAGCGCCAGCGGATCATCAGCTCCTTCTGCAGACGGATGGCCGCCGGCGCCCCGGCGAGGATCTTGTTCACGAGCGCGTCGACGACGGTGTCCAGCTCCTCGGGCGCGACGGCGCGGTTCACGAGGCCCCACGCGAGCGCGTCGTCCGCGCCGATCGATTCGCCACACAGCAGGAGCTCGGCGGCGCGGCCGGGCCCGACGAGGGGCGCGAGCAGCGCGGCCTCGATGACCGACGGCACGCCGACGCGCACCTCGGGCAATCCGAACGTCGCGCCGCGCGCGGCCACGCGCAGGTCACACGCGAGCGCGAGCTCGAAGCCCGCACCGAGCGCGTGGCCGTTGACCGCGGCGATCACGGGAAACGGCGCCGCGTGCACGGCGTGGATCGCGTCGTGGAGCCCCGTGATCAGCGCCTTGGCGCGCGCGACGTCGAGGCTCGCGAGCACGTGGACGTCCATCCCCGCGGTGAACGCGCGCCCGCGACCGGTGATCACGGCGACGCGGACGGACGCATCCTCGGCGAGGTCGCGGAAGGCGTCGCGCAAGGCACGAATCAGGCCGGGCTCGAGGAGATTGAGCGGCGGACGGTCGAGCGTGACGCGCGCGACCGGTCCCGCGCGCTCGATCATCAGCGTGTCGGCCAGGCTAGTACCGCCGCATCGTGGGCTCGATCGTGCGCGCCCAGGCATCGAGCCCGCCGGAGAGATTCCGGACGCGCGTGAAGCCGAGCTGCCGGAGGTAATCCGCCACGGCCGCGCTGCGGACTCCGTGATGGCAGTACACGACGATGTCGTCCGCCGGGTTCAGCTCTTCGGTCCGGAGCTCGAACTCTTCCATCGGGATGTGGACCGCGTCGGGAAGGCGGCAGAGCTTCGTCTCCCAGTCGTCCCGGACGTCGACGAGAACGGGGCGGTCGTTCTCGTCGAGCCGCGCCTTCAGCTCCTGCGGCGTGATCTCCTGCACGGCGCTCAGCTGTTCCGCGACGCGTGGCGCCCCACGAGGAGCTCGGTGAGCCAGCCGTTCACGGCGGAGGCGTGCTCGATCTGCGGGAAGTGACCGCACGCGTCGATCCAGTGGACGCGCGTGCGCGGCAGCACGTCGGCCGCTTCCGCGCAGTAGGCCGGGGCGACCACGCGGTCCTGCTTGCCGTGGATCAGCAGCACGGGCGGCTCGAGGCTCGCGAGCGCGCGCCGATAATCCGGGGCGTGGTCGACGATCTCGCGGCGGATGTCACGGAGCGTGGCGAGATACGCGGCCTTCGCCTCGGGCGAGGTCCGCTCCGCGTAGCCCTCGCGGACGAGGTAGTCGACTTCCTCGGCGACCGGCGCGTGGAAGCAACGCGCGATCGCCGCGCGATACATGGGCGCGCAGGCGCAGAGCGCGAGCAGCTCGCCGAGCACGTGCGTCGCCGCGATCCGGTACGGCAGCGACGGCCGGTACGACGTGCCGGGCACGAGCGCGCCGATCAGCGCGAGGCGTTCCACGCGCGCGGGATGCGTGAGCGCGTACGTGAGCGCGACCGCGCCGCCGAGCGAGTGGCCGACGATCGCGGCGCGGCCGACGCCCATCACCTGGAGGAAGCCGTGGAGCGCGCGGGCCGAATCGGCGAGGCGGTATCGCGCCGGCGGCTTCGCCGAGCGTCCGAAGCCGGGCAGGTCGACGGAGAACACGGTGGCGACACGCGCGAGCGCCCCGATGTTGTGGCGCCACGACTCCGCGAATCCGCCGAGACCATGCACGAGGACGACGGCGGGACCGCGGCCTTCGGCGACGTAGTGCAGCGTCAGGCCGTCGACTTCCGCGCCGCGGAGCTGAACGTCCGGCATGGGACTTCGGATTCTACCAGAGACGCTGCGGCGCGGGTGGTGCCTCGGCGACGGGCTGGCCGAGCAGGCGCTTCATCGTCAGCGCGTTGCGCACGGGATAGTCCCGGTTGTTGTTGTTGAACGACACGAAGACGTCGCCGTCGTCGTCCGCGCTCGCCTCGACCTCCGCGCGCAGCTCGCGGAGCTCCGCCTCGCTGTAGAGGTAGTCGTATTTCTCGCGCACGGCCGGCTCCTCGCCGCGGAGCTGCCGCAGCCACCCCTCGGCGTTGCGCCCGTGGAGACGGAACACCACCGCGCTCGCGGTGCGCGCCACCACGCGGGGCACCGCGTGCGCCGCCGGGGGCGCGTCGACGATCACGTGGGCGAGCCCCGACCGGCGGAGCACCGCGAGCGTCTCGTCCGCGTGGTCGGGAAACCAGGAGCGGTCGCGGACCTCGACGGCGATCCGGCAGCCCGGCACGCGCGCGGGCAGCGCCTCGAGCTCGCCGAGCCGTTCGTGGGAGAACCGGACCCACGGCGCGAACTGGAAGAGCACGTACCCGAGCTTCCGCGCGTCCTCGAGCGGTCCCAACGCGGCGCGGAAGAGGCGGAACGTGGCGTCGAACGCCTCGCGCGGCAGCGACGACGCCTGGACCTCGCCCCGATGCGTGCGGGCGAACCGAGCGGGCAGCAGCGCCTGCACCTCGTCCGGCAGCGTCTCGGGACGGGGATGGTGGCCGGTGAGCAGCGCGTAGGCCTTCACGTTGAACACGAAGCCGTCCGGCGTTCGCTCCGCCCAGCGCAGCACGTTGCGCGCGTCGGGGATCGCGTAGAAGGAGCTGTTGACCTCGACCGTCTCGAAGAACCGCGCGTAGTAACGCAGCCGCGCTTCCGCCGTCATGGATTTCTTCGGATAGAACGCGCCGTCCTCGATGAGGGCCTGGTCGGCCCACGCGCAGATGCCGACGCGGATCAGCTGATCTTCTCGTACACCCCGGGCGGGATGACCTTGAAGACCCCGATGGGCTGCGACACGTTCTTGAACGAGCGCTCGCCGAGGCTCTCGAGCACGAACGTCTGACGGATCCGCTCCGCCGTCGCGGGGCCCACGATGATCTCGCCGCCCACGGCCGACCCCGCGAAGCGGGCCGCGATGTTCGTCGTCGGCCCGGTCGCGGTGAACGTCCAGCGCGTGCCGAGCTTCGTGGCGCCGATGAGCGCCTCGCCGGTGTTGATCCCCATGTGGAGCTGGATCGCCGGGAAGATGCCGCCGTACTCCTCGTTCAACCGTTCCGTGCGCTGGCGGATGGCGAATGCCGCCTGCGTCGCGTTGAGCGCGTTGTCGCTCCCGCCCCGCTCCGACTGGAAGATCACCATCAGGCCGTCGCCCGCCGTCTCGTTCACGTCGCCGTGGTGGGCCTGGATGATCTCGAGGAAGCTCGTGAAGTAGGTCTGTACGAGCTGGTTCAGCTTGCGCGGTTCCAGAGACTCCGAGAGCTTGGTGTAGCCCGCGATATCGAGGAAGAGCACCGAGACCTCGGCGTTCTTCTTCTCGAGCTCCGTGGCGTTGGGGCTCTGCTCGAGGAGCTTCTTCACCGACTCGGGCACGAACTTGGACAGCTCCCCCTTGAGCTGCTCGAGCAGCTCGAGACGCTGCCGCGACTCCTGCAGGCTCTGGAGCGCGCCGCCCAGCTCGGCGTTCTTCGTCTCGAGATCCGTACGGGCCTGCGCCAGCCGGGCCGTCATGTCGTTGAACGTGGCCGCGAGCGCGCCGATCTCGTCGTGCGAGCCGACGGGCACACGAGCGTCGAAGTCGCCGTCGCCCACGCGCCGCGCGACGCCCGCCAGGGTGTCGATCGGCCGGACCACCACGCGCCGCATCGCGACCGTCATCACGGCGCCCGCGGCGAAAATCGTCAGCGCGGCGATCACGAGCTGGCTGTTCCGCTGGCGGCGGGTCTCGGCGAACACCGGCTCCATCGAGGTCGCCACGCGAACGACCGCTCGCACCTTGTGGTCGGCGCCGTGGCAGCCCTGGCACTTCTCCTGGTTCTCGACGGGCTGGTGGACGACGTAGAACTGCTGGCCGCTCTCCATCTCGAACGAGTCCTGCGTCTTGAGGGTCTGGACGGCTTGCCGGAAGGACGGCGACGTGTTAGTCGCGCCCGGGACCCGCTGCATCCGCTTGATGTTCTCCATGACCTCCTTGGAGAGCTCGGCGTTCTTCATCACCTGGCCGAGCGTCGAGAGGTCGGTGAACGCCTCGGAGCCGTTCGCCCGGTAGATGGTGAGGCCTTCGACCGGACGGGACCCCCTCAGCTCCTGGATGACGCTGCGGGTGACGTCCGGGCGCTCCTGGAGCATCGCGCCCTCGATGCTGGCCACGATGGTCTCCGTCTGGCGGCGGGCGGCCAGCTTGCCCTGCTCGAGCAGGACCTGGGACTGGAGCCGGATCGACCAGATGGTGGCCGCGCCGAACCCGAGGATCAGGACTGCGATGATGACGACGGTGATCTTCGCGGTGAGCCGCGACCGGAGCATCCTGCCGCGAGCGTAACAGAAGAGGGGGCCGCCTCTAGCTCTAGACAATATGGAAGGACCGGCCTGCCGTATCGCATAGTCGTGGGTTGTTCCGGGCAGGAACAGAGCCACAGGCGATAGGAGGCCGGTCATGGAGAAG
>Ga0194126_10008013_pt1 | contig 14509 bp, 14 predicted proteins | sample TA2KigC150mmetaG_FD_148641 | JGI IMG/M metagenome (GOLD analysis project Ga0194126, IMG submission 148641) | Freshwater microbial communities from Lake Tanganyika, Tanzania - TA2015035 Kigoma Deep Cast 150m | ecosystem: Environmental > Aquatic > Freshwater > Lake | place: Tanzania: Lake... | reverse complement strand
CAGGCGGCGCGGCAGGAATAGGCAAGAAAATCTCTGAGGTTTTTTTGGCTGAAGGCGCCTGCGTTTATATATTTGATGTCAACAGCCCGGCAGGGAATGAAACTGTTGAAGAGTTTGAAAAAAAATATGGAAAAAATAAAGTATTTTTTAAAAATGCAAGTGTTACAAATGAACTTTCAGTGGAAGAAAAAATCCAGGAAATAATAAATGAAAGGGAAGCTGTTGATATACTTGTAAATAATGCCGGAATAACAGCAGATAATCTGATTCTAAGGATGAGCCTTGATGACTGGAAAAAGGTAATTGATATTAATCTTACAGGAGCTTTTATTTGTTCAAAATATGCTGTTAAACATATGGTCAAAAGAAGAAGCGGAAGAATAATTAATATTTCATCAATAGTAGGCGTAAGGGGAAATGCAGGGCAGTGTAATTATTCAGCCTCAAAGGCGGGCCTTATCGGGCTTACAAAATCACTTGCAAGGGAAGTTGCAAGCAGGAATATTAATGTAAATGCTATTGCCCCCGGATACATTGAAACAGAAATGACCCAAAAACTTGGCGATAAAATAAAAGAAAGCCTCATTGGCGCAATACCTTCAGGAAAACTCGGTAAGCCTGAAGATGTGGCAAAGGCGGCAGTTTTTCTTGCAGGCCCTGATTCTGAATATATAACAGGCACCGTAATAAGCATTGATGGCGGAATGGGCATTTAACTTTATTTAAAAAGATAAATATTTCCCGGGTATAGCAAAGGTTATAATATAAAACATTTTTAAAATAAATAAAAACAGGCAAGGAATAGATACATGACAGAAAAAAATAAATGCGACAGGCGTGTAGTTATTACCGGCATGGGAGTAATATCTGCCATTGGTACAGGTCTTGATGAGTTTGAAGCAGCACTTATTTCGGGAAAGTCCGGCGCAAGCCTTATTGATACATTTGATACTTCGGGCCATTCTACAAAAATAGCTGCACAAATCAAGGATTTTAATCCTTCTGATTATATGGATTTTAAAGCTTCAAAAAGAATGGACAGGTTTGCACAGTTTGCAGTTGCTGCAGCATCGATGGCAGTAAAAGATGCAAATCTTGATATAAGCTCTTCAAATGAAAATGATACAGGAGTTTATGTTGGAAGCGGAATAGGAGGGCTGCTGACGCTTGAGGTTCAGCATAAAATACTGCTTGAGCGCGGAGCTGCAAGGGTCACGCCTTTTTTAATACCTATGATAATCTGCAATATGGCAGCAGCGCAGGTGTCCATTTTTACCGGAGCCAAAGGTCCTGTAAGTTCTGCAACCACTGCATGTGCAGCCGGGTCAAATTCAATAGGCGATGCTTTTGAAATAATAAAAAGAGGAGCGGCAAAAGTTATGATAGCGGGAGGAAGCGAGGCTGCAATAACTCCCCTTGGAATGGCCGGTTTTTCAAATATGAATGCGATGTCTTCAAGAAATGATGAGCCAAAAAAAGCATCAAGGCCCTTTGATGTTGACAGGGATGGTTTTGTAATGGGGGAAGGCTCCGGTATATTTATACTTGAGGAACTTGAATATGCAGTTTCAAGAGGTGCAAATATATATGCTGAAATATTCGGATATGGAATGAGCGGTGAGGCATTCCATATGACAGCGCTTGAAGAAACTGGCGCAAATGTCATAAGGTGCATAAATAATTGCCTGGCGGAAGGCGAAGTTGACAAGAGTAAAATAGATTATATAAATGCACACGGCACCGCAACACCTTTAAATGATGTTGTTGAAAGCGTTGCAATTAAAAACTGTTTTGGCAAATATGCAGAACAATTAAACATAAGCTCTACCAAGTCAATGCACGGGCATTGCCTTGGTGCTGCCGGCGCAATAGAGGCAGTCGCAACCGTGCTTGCAGTAAAAAATGATTTTATACCTCCGACAATAAATCTTGATAATCCTGATATAAACTGCGGAGGGCTGAATTTTACGCCAAATAAAAGCGTGGAAAAAAAAGTTGATTATGCCCTTTCAAACTCAATGGGTTTCGGGGGCCATAACGTAACCATAGGTTTTAAAAAGTTTGTCGAGTAATAAATTAATGGAAAAAATAATTTGTAAAAAATGCGGGAAAAATATAAGCGAAGAAGACTTTATAGGCAACCTTAAAGTCTGTGTGCATTGCGGTTTCCACGACATGCTTTCTGCGCATGAAAGAATAAAAATAACTGCAGATCCCGGCAGCTTTACAGAACTTGCAAAAGATATGCATTCTGTGGATTTCTTGAAGTTTCAAGACTTAAAGCCATACAGTGAAAGGATTGAGGAAGCCATACAGAAATCAGGCATAAATGAAGCTGTTGTTGCCGGAGAAGCTGCAATAAAAGGAATAATGGCCTCGATTTGTGTCATGGATTTCAATTTTATGGGCGGAAGCATGGGAAGCGTTGTAGGAGAAAAAATAAAAATAACTGCCGATAACAGCATTGAAAAAAATCTTCCCCTGTTAATTTTTTGTGCCTCAGGCGGTGCAAGAATGCAGGAAGGCATTATTTCTCTCATGCAAATGGCTAAAACAGTTTCATGCATAAAAAGGCTAAAGCAGGAAGGACTTGCCTATTTCTGCATAATAACACATCCTACTACCGGGGGAGTGAGCGCAAGCTTTGCAACGGTTGCAGACATTATAATAACTGAGCCAGGGGCACTTTTCTGTTTTGCCGGGCCCAGGGTGGTTGAACAAACTATTAAAAAGGAAGTGCCTGCTGATTTCGGGCTGGCAGAAAGAAATCTTAAGAACGGGCTTGTTGATATGATTGTAAAAAGGCATGATATGAGGGATGTGCTGGGGAAGCTTTTGTTTATGTTTACAAATAAAAATTTAAATCCGTAAAAAAATAAATGGAAGTTGAAAAAATAAAAAATCTGCACAAGAGTTTTTTAAAGGATACGTTAAAATCTGTTTTTAAAATCGAAAAACTTAAGAGAATAACCGGGTTTAGCGGTGTTCATTTCAATGATGCTGAAAAAAAACTTGCAGAAAAAATAGAAAATTACAGGAAGGTTGAAAGAGAAGCAATAAAGTCGTGGCGAATAGTTGAATTATCAAGGGATGAAAAAAGGCCCCATACGCCTGATTATATAAATGGCATATTTGATGATTTTATATCTTTTTCAGGAGACAGGCAGGGCTATGATGATAAATCAATTATTACAGGACTTGGAATTCTTGACGGCAGCACAGTTGCAGTAATAGGGCATAATAAGGGAAGCGGCATAAAAGAAAGAATTGAATATAATTTCGGTTCAAGCATGCCGCAGGGGTACAGGAAAGCTGCAAGGATAATGGATATTGCGCAAAGATTCGGTTTTTGCCTGGTGACTTTTATTGACACTCCGGGCGCTTACCCTGCACTTGAAGCAGAGGACTCGGGACAGGCGGGCGCTATTGCAAGGAGTATATACGAGATGTTTTCACTTGATGTTCCAACCATAACCGTGCTTATCGGCGAGGGAGGAAGCGGTGGAGCTCTTGCCCTTGCAATCGGTAATTTTATAATGATGCTTGAAAACTCAACTTACTCTGTTATATCACCGGAAGGCTGCGCTTCTATTTTGTGGAGAGACTCCTCTGCAGCAAAACTGGCCTCAAGAGCTCTTAAATTAACTTCAAGGGATTTGTTAAAACTTGGGGTTATAGATAAAATTATTTATGAGCCTATGGGGGGTGCGCAGAATAATCCTGGAAGAATGATAAAAATAGTAAAAAGTTATCTTAAAAATATAATTAAAAAATATTCTAATTTAAAAGATTTTGATTTTAAAACTCACAGAGCCCAAAAATATGAGTCTATTGGCATCACTGCAGGGAGCGTCCAACAAAAATTATAATTTTATCATTTGAATGTATGAAATCCTGCGGTTCCGGGAACTGGGCAATTATAATATTTTCCTGCACTGCATAATTAACATCAATATAGTTTATTTCATAAAAAATACCCTTTGCACCAAGAATTTCTACTGCTTTTTCAAAATTAAGCCCTGCAAGATCAGGCACCTGGATAAGCTCTTCATTAGTGGAAATAAATAAAGTGATATAAGTATTTTTATAAACTGTTGATCCTTCACCCGGATAAGTGCCAATGACTGTTCCGGGGCTTAAGTTTGAGTCCATATTTTTTTTGGTAATAACATTTAGTCCAAGAGCTTCCAGATTTGATTTGGCAAAATAATAGTCATAACCTTTAAAATCAGGAACAGTTATAAGCTCTGCACCGGCACTTATTTTAAGGTCAACAGTACTGTTTTCTGCAACCTCAGACATCGGCAAAGGTGACTGGCCTATAATAGTATTGCTCTTGTAAATATCGCTGTATTGTTCTGAAATCTTGCCTGCAGCAAGTCCTGCTTTTTTAAGAATTTCTTCTGCATCTTCCTTATTAAGCGAGAGCACATTTGGAACTGTAACTGTGATTCTTTCAGTGCCCAAACTAACAGTAACATTTATTGCTGTGTTTTTCTCTACTTCAGTTCCGGCCGGGGGTTCCTGTTTAATGATATAATCTTTTATGATTTCCTCACTGAACAGGCTGCTTTTTTTTATAAGCAAAAGACCTGAGCCTGAAAGTATTTTTTCTGCGCTAAAAAAATCTGTGTTTTCAAGTTGCGGTACAATAAGCGTTTCAGGCCTGGCAATTATATTTTTTAAATTTGTTTGTGCCAGTAAAAATAATATTAAAAAAGTAATAAAAAGAAATGCCATAACTGCTGCAGCATAGATAAGGCCGGTTATTATTTTTCTGTGCAAAGTATTAAAATGGTAGTAATCTTTAAGGCCTGCTGGAGAATGGCTCCTGCTATCAACACTCGATTTGTAAAACCCTTTGATAACTCCATTTTTTTTATAACCATTTTTATGAATATTTTCAAAAGACAGGGGCCTGTTGCTTATAAAATTTTCAAGGTCTATTTTTAAGTTTGCAATATTGCTGTACCTGTCATCAGGATTTTTTTCAAGGCATTTCATAATAATAGCTTCAATTCCTGGAGGTATGCTGCTGTTTATTTCAGATGGAGCCTGAGGTTTTTCACTTATGTGCCTTATACTGATGTCTATTGAACTGCCCCCGCGAAAAGGAACATCTGCTGTAAGCATTTCATACATAAGTATGCCAAGGGAATATATGTCAGTCCTGTTATCAAGTGCTTTGCCCTGCGCCTGCTCAGGTGAAAGATAATGTGCTGTGCCTAAAATATTAACAGTTTTAGTTATATCTGCTGCGGTAAACTTTGCAATCCCAAAGTCTGTGACCTTAAGTAAGCCGTTTTTGTCCAAAAGTATATTCTGCGGTTTTATATCTCTGTGTATTAAATTATTATCATGCGCAAGCTCAAGTGCATTGCAGATTTGTATGCAGTAATTTGCTGCAGTGCCAGGAGTTATGGCGCCATTCTTATCAATCAATTCCTTAAGGCTTGCGCCGTCTACAAATTCCAGCACAATGTAATACATACCATTAAACTCACCGAAGTCATAAACAGAGATTATATTGGGGCTTTTAAGCCTTGACAGTATCTGGGCTTCTCTCTGGAATCTTGCTGTAAAGCTTTTAATGCCGGAATAAGACTCATTTAATATTTTAATTGCAACTTTTTTATGCAGCTTCATATCCTGCCCGGCATAAATTTCAGCCATGCCTCCTGAGGCAATTTTATACTGTATATTATATCTTTTATTTATAACAGTCCCTGTAAGCCTGTTTTGCGGCATATCAGGTGGTTTTTGATTATTTTTTTCTCCGGGCATGTTTTCTATATTAAATTTTTATTGTAATTACAGTAATATTATCATTTCCGCCATTGGTTTTAGCTTTCCTGATAAGAGCATCAGTTATTTTTTCAGGACTTATGTATTTTGTTATTATTTGGTTTATTTCAGTATCTTTAATCATTGAATTCAAACCATCCGAACAAAGAAGCAGCACATCACTTTTCTGAAGCGCAATGCTTGTATAATCAGATTTAAAACCATCTTCAAGGCCAAGAACATTTTCAAGATAATTTTTTAGCGGATGTGAAAAAGATTGTTCATATGTGATTATTCCATCCCTGTACATTTTACCCACAATTGTATGGTCTTCTGTTATAAGTAATAAATTCCTGCCTCTTTTTAAATAGAGCCTGCTATCACCCGCATGGATTACATGGGCGCTGTAAGCTTTATTTTCATGCAGTATAAAGCAGCCTGTAAAGGTTGTACCCATTCCCTTATATAAAGGTTTTGAATCAGCCAGTTTTAAAACGCAGTCGTTTGCATGTAAAATTGCTGATGTTAGAAGAGTTTTTATTTTCTCTTTAACCGGGTTTTCCTGCGCTGCCCCAGGGTTTATATTATTTTTAAAAAAACCGGCAAATGCTTCCACAGCAGCCCTGCTTGCAACTTCACCGGCATTATGGCCGCCCATGCCATCGGCAACAATGAAAAGATTATCTGAGGTATAGAAAAAATCTTCATTTTTTTCCCTGATATTTCCAATATCTGATTTTGCGAAATATTCCATAAAAGGTATTATAAGGCATAAACTGGCAATAATAAAATATGTTTAAATATCGGTAAAAACAGTTTATTATTTGAAGGTGTTCCTTCAATATTTTAAAGAAAGATAAATGAAAAACCTGGAATGTAAAGACAGAAAACCTCTGACAAAAGCTAAAAAAATAACACTTATATCCCTTGGATGTTTTTTTGTTGGGCTTGGCATCCTGGGCATATTTATTCCTGTCCTGCCCACAACACCTTTTTTACTTGTTGCAGCAGCTCTTTTTGCAAAAAGTTCAGAAACAATGTACAGGTGGCTGACATGTAACAGGATATTCGGGAAATATTTGAGAAATTACTGGCAGGGAAAAGGTATTCCTTTAAAAATTAAAATATTTGCTATATCCCTTTTATGGATAGCTATTGGTTTTTCAGCATATTTTGCTGTGAAAATATTACTTGTGAGGATTATTTTAGCAGTTGTTGCAATTGCTGTAACAATTCATATAATTTATATAAGACCTGCAAAAAAATAAAATTTTCATTATTTTATATTATTTCACAGGGCAGCGCAGGGTAAAGTAAACCGCAAAGTACAAGATTTTTTACCAGTGCATAAACTGCCGGAAATCTTTAGTTTTATACCCGGATTAAATTCTGCAGCAAACACTTTATACTCTGCAGGGCATATAACAGAACCTATAGTGGAAGAAAGTTCCTCCCTTTTAGCTTTTTTCAGGATATTGTGCCAGGGGCATTCAGTTATTAAAGCTTCAATACTGCTGTCTTTCTTATTTAATTCAAATTTGAACCCGTCAAGAGCAAGCTTTGTCTTTAATGCTTCAAGTAAAGTAGCTGCACAACCTGTCTTTAACTGTATTCTTTCCTTTAGAAACCTTGCCTGTATCTTGGGCAGTATTAACCATACTTTTTTATCAAGTTCAAGTGCAGTGTCAAAACCATATGTTTCTTCAACTTTTAAAAACCATAATCCATCCACGCTTGTGAAGCATTTATGGAAATATTCAATTATTTCTTTTTCAGTAAGATTTATCATTTATCCCAAAACAAATCAAATTTACTGGTATTTTTTTGCATTTAATTTCTTCTATATCATAAATACCCATTTTAATAAAGTCTTTACGTTCTTTTTTGGATGTTCCGGCAGTTAAACCCGGACAGTATTTTAGCGCAGTCATGAATTTAATCCAGGTAAATCTTCAGTTACAAATTAAAAAATGCCATCTGTAACTATCCTTTATAAGTGGTTTTCTCTTGCCGGAGTATGTTTTTCCAGTGCTTTTTCATAAATACGATATGTCTTTGAATGCATAAAGCCCAGTTTTTCAAGTGAGTTCCTGATATGGAAGTTGTCTTCCAAAATATAATTGGCTTCCATCCGTATCCTTTTATGAGCCAGGTGTTTGTGCAGATTAATATACATAATAGCGTCCAAAGCTTTGCCTTTCCAGTCCGGATGCACTGCCAGGGCAAAAAGCCTGTAATCCGTCAGTTTTTTAGCGCCATACAGAAGTTTAATCCATCCAAAAGGAAGGAGGTTGCCCTTTATTTGTTTCAGCAGGATATTAATATCCGGAAATCCCAGACAAAAGCCGACAGCTTTTCCTGAGTCTTCAACCATCCATACAGCGTCAGGATCAACAATAAGGCGGAGTTTAGAAAGCATGTCCTGCATGACATCAAGCTCAAGCGGAACAAAACCCCAATTGCCTGCCAGCGCTGTATTGGATATTTCCCAAATAGATATTGCATCTTCTATGATGCGGCCCATATTAATTCTTCTAATGCTTATACCAGGATATCGTTTTTTAAACTTTTCAATAAAATTTATATATCTTTCAGGGAGCCTGTATCCTTTTTTAACATCAGCTTCATATACAAGAAGATCCTTTGCTTTTTTATAGCCCCCGCGCGTAAAGAAATCATTATAATAAAAAGGATTCCAGGGAGACATAAAAACAGGAGGGGTTTTGCAGCCTTTAAAAACAAAACCCCAGTTTTCTGCCGACGGATTGATTGGCCCCCTTACTGATGACATATTTTTTTCTTTTAAATAAGTTTCCGCTGCCTCAATAAGCATTTTTGCTGTCTGTTCATTATTAATACATTCAAAGGCTCCAAAAAATCCCATATCTGTCTTGTAGAATTTGTTATGATTAAAATCAATATATGAAATTATCCTGCCTGCAGCATCTCCATTATCATCCAATGCCAAAAAAAGCTCAAAATCGGCATTTTTTAGTATAGGATTATTTTTTGAAGTATATGCTTTTATTTCATCAAGCCAAACAGGGGGGATGTAGCAGGGATTGTCTTCAAAAAGTTTTTGGGGCAAATAAACAAAATCCCTCATTTCTTTTTTAGATCTTACTTTTATTATTTTTATTTCTTGTTCCTCTTGCTAATTTATTAATAAAACTTTTTACAGAGAACATGGAATAATTTTAAATTTACATTATAAGGCAAAAAGCATAATTCAGGAACAATGATAAAATAAATTGATTATCCGGGTTACTTTATGAAACATAATATAACAGAAAAAGAAACACCCCGGGTAATTAAAATCTAGCAAAATAAACGCAGCCTCATTATATGATTATTTAAAAGATTACAACCCAAATACATCATTTTTAGAAATTTTAAAAATCAATAATAAATTTTTTATTAAAAAAAATTTAATTATTTTAGAATATTTTTAATTTTATTGTAGACATTTATAAGGTTTTAATTAAAAATATCATTTAATCAAAAATTTTTTATTTTATCCCTTAAGTTTTCCTAAAAATATTTTTTATATAAAAAAACAGAAAAAGGAGTGATGATGGAAAAATTTTTTTCTTTCAAGAAAAGAGGGACATCTGCCAGGACTGAGGTTCTTGCGGGAATTGCGACTTTTTTGACTATGAGCTATATCATTGTAGTAAATCCCGCGATACTTTCAGATTCCGGAATGGATTTTAACGGTGTATTATTTGCTACAGTTTTGGTGTCATCATTATCCTCTATCTTTATGGGCCTTTTTGCAAATCTTCCTTATGCCCTGGCCCCAGGAATGGGTTTAAATGCATTCTTTACCTATACCATGGTTCTTGGGGGCGGATTTTCATGGCAGACAGCCCTTGGCGCAGTTTTTATTTCAGGCATTATTTTTATTATCCTTTCTCTTACAAAAGTAAGGACCATAATACTCAGGGCAGTCCCTGCTTCAATACGTTATGCAGTTGCCGGCGGTATTGGTTTATTTATTGCTTTAATTGGGCTGAGGTCTGTAGATTTTATTGTTCCAAATCCTGCAACTACCATTGCTTTTGGGGGCATAAACCCGACAACAGCAATTTTTGTCGGCGGACTGCTGCTTACCGGTTTTTTAGTGGTAAAAAGAATAAAAGGCGCTCTTATTATAGGTATAGCCGCTACTTCAATTGTTGCACTGATTGTGTCCCAGTTTATTGAGACTCCTTTAGTTACAATGCCAACAAGGGTCTTTGCACTGCCGTCATTATCTGTATTTTTTCAGCTTGATATTCTTGGTGCTTTGAAGTTTTCCTTAATTGGCCCAATTTTTGCATTGCTTTTTACTGATATGTTTGACAGCATATCAACGTTTTTAGGAATTGCCACCACAGCTGGACTTGTTGATAAAGAAGGCCAGCCTATAAACGGGCATAAAGCACTTCTGGTTGACGCTGTCTCAACAACAATTTCAGGCCTTTTCGGAACATCATCGGGCACAACATATATTGAAAGCGCTGCCGGTATAGAAGAGGGCGGAAGGACAGGCCTTACAGCAGTTGTAGCTGGACTGCTGTTTTTGCCTTTTATGTTTTTTTCTCCCATTCTAAGCTTTATTCCTGCTATTGCAACTGCTCCTGTACTTGTGATAGTGGGCCTATTCATGATGACCGGCATTGTTAGCCTTGACTGGAAAAATTATGAGGAAAGCCTGCCTGCATTTTTGGCTTTTATATTAATTCCTCTTACTTACAATATTACACAGGGAATTATATGGGGCCTGCTTTTCTACACAGCCATTAAGATTATCAGGGGAAAAGCCAGGGAAGTGCACCCGATGCTTTATATTATAGACGTACTTGCAATTGTTGGCCTAATATTGCATATTTTCTAAAAAAGTTTTAATTTTAATAAATTAATTATATAGTTTTATTGAAGTCAATGTAATAATTTATCGCATTTTACATTGTGCAAAAAATTATCCTCATCTGCTCAAAGAATCAGTAAAGCATAAGTGATTATAATAAAATATGAAATATTATTTAAAATTTAACGCATTGGACAAAAACGTCTACATTTATTTTTATATGTGGACGTTTTTATCCATGATATTATTTGGTATAAGAGCGAATATAGCTTCAATACGAATCTTACTTGGTATGGTTTCTTGTAATAAACTTCTTTTTAAAAATAATCCTAAAATTATTGGAGAGAATAATTGTACAAATATATAAATATTTAAATTTTCAAAATGAATTAAAATGTATTGTATATGTGTATTGTTTGTAATATAATGAGCTTATTAAATGTAAAGGAGATGATTTGTTATGACGAAAACATCTATTGTTAATATTAGAACTGAACCAGAAATAAAAAAACAAGTAGAGAACCTGTTTTCAAAATTTGGTATTAGTGTATCAGATGCTGTTAATATCTTTTTCCATCAATCCTTAATGCAAGGCGGACTTCCGTTTCAAATCCAATTGCCAAAACCAAATCCTGAAACAATTGCTGCAATAGAGGATGTAAACAAAAATCAGAATATGAGCCGCACTTTCGAAAGTGTTGATGAACTAATGAAGGATTTAAATGCTTAAGGTAAGATATTCTGCAAGATTCAAAAAGGATTTTAAATTAGTTCAAAAAAGAGGATATGAGATAAACCTGCTTGAAGAAATTGTATCAATGTTGTGCGATGAAAAGCCATTACCTCCAAAATATAATGACCACCCATTAAGCGGTAATTATTCAGGATTTAGAGAATGCCATATAACTCCTGACTGGTTGCTGATATATAAAATTGAAAAAGACATTTTAACTTTATCATTGACCAGAACAGGAACACACAGCGAATTGTTTTAAGTACGCTAAAAATAGATACATACTGCTGTACTTATAAAATTAAACAATGGAGAAGTTATTACAGGGTACAAAGAGTTTAGGGTTTAGAAAAAGAAGTTAAGATTTCGTGGGTGTAACAATTTCGAGTCAGCAAATATTGCAGAAAATAAACGCCAAATATCTCGCATAGTTCTTTTAATATAAACCCCATGGAATGAATTTCCTTTATTAGCGCTATAAGGTTATTGGTAAAATAGGCTTAATTCTATATAATAAGAAAAACCTGTTCTCCCTGATATATATTTCATAAAACAGGTATAATTTTAAATATTTTTTTGTTAAAATTTGGCACTGTCGGGCGAATGGCGGAATTGGTAGACGCGCTAGGTTCAGGGTCTAGTGTTCGCAAGGACATGGGGGTTCAAGTCCCCCTTCGCCCACCACACTGAAAGGTTATTCTTTGGAAAAAAGAGGCAGAAGAGATGTAGTAATAATCTTAATACTGATGATAATAATAGCTGCAGTAATTGGCAGCTGGCTCACAGGACTGTGGAGCTGTGAAATGGGCAGAAAAGACCTTACTGAGCAAGACAAGCTTACAATTGCAGACTATATCAACTCAATATCAGTGCTTGTACAGCATTCTAACAAAGTATCAATTAATTACTTTACAACCCTAAATAAAATAAGGGATATAACAACTGCTGAACTTGACAGCAATCTTTCAAAAGCCATTGAAGAGAGCAAAGTTATTTTTGAGAATAACAGTGAAATGAATCCTCCCCAGTATTTTGAAGTGACGCATGGATATTTAAATCTTGTATTTGAAACAAGAAACAGCGCTTATGAGGAATTTAAACCGGCGCTTTTTAATGTCCTTGCTGATCTTGATGCTGAAAATTCTTCAAAACAGATATCAAATGCTTTTTTATACATGTATATGAGTGATGAAATATACAAGTATTTTCAGGAAGAGCTCAAAAAATCAGGCGAAAAACTTGGTATAGGCAACTTGACAATAATTGATTCTGCCATACTTTCAAATAAAGATCTGTTAAACAGCCTTGCTGTAGCAAGCCTGATTGCTGATTATAAGGCTGTTACAAACCTGCAGGAGAGGCGGGGAGTTGCAGTAATACCAGGCAGCATAAGGTATTATCCAGAGCAGATAAATGAACAGGATGAGCACTTCATAATTAAAAAAGGCAATGAAGTAAGCGTTGCGATAAATATTGAGAACCAGGGCAATGTTTCTGAAAACGATGTTCCTGTAAAAGCAGTATATACTGTTGAAGGAATTTCAAAATCAGAAAACCGGGAGCAGGTTATTGAGCTTATTAATCCTTCTGAGCAAAAAACAGTTACCTTTACAGGTTTTACTGCGTATCCGGGAAAAAGATGCCAGATAAAAATCGATGCAGGACCTGTAGAAAATGAAGCAATACTGGCAAATAATTCTTATACATTTAAATTCATGATGGAAAACTGATGAGCATCCTGGAAAAAAGCAAATCTTTTACCCTGCTAATAATCTCAGATGTAAATTCAAAAATAAGAAAGTATAGTCTTTCCAATATTATATTCCGTTTTCTATTTGTTTTTGTCCTCCTTTTTATAACGGTTGTTGTTTTCTTTGTATACAATCTTGTAATAGCACAGCAGAAATTAAAAGATAAAGTAGTTGAAATTGAAAGAATGGAGGAGCGAATAAACTATGAAATAATTTCGCTTGAAAACCTTACAGTAAAAACTAAAGAAATTGAAGCTAAAACAAAAATACTTGAAAAATATTTAAGCCAGATTGAAGAACTTGATAAAATGGTCAGGGATATAACTGGAAAAGGCGGCTTTGAAGAAAAAATATCTATATATAATTATGATTTAAATGCTGCAGCAAATCCTGCAAACCTTTCAAGCGAAATTTTCTACTATATCACAACAATGGACCAGGAACAGGAACTTGATGATATCGACATGCTTCTTGATGCTCTCATAATGAAAGTCCCGGATATATCTATAAAGTTATCCGAGGATAAACTTAATATGGAGAATTTTATTTATGAAATGGAGCATACCCCGGACATATGGCCCACATGGGGAAAAATTACAACACTTTTCTGCGATGGTAGGGCAAAAGTCTGGAGAAGAGGACTGCATAAAGGGCTTGATATAGCAAATAAGACCGGTACGCAAATTCTTTCTTCTGCAAGCGGAGTGGTGATTTTTTCTGGATGGCATGGAGGGTACGGAAGAAAGGTAATAATATTTCATGGTTTTGGCTATACAACTGTCTATGCCCACTTAAACAGCATTTATGTTAACGTTGGCCAGGAAGTAGAAAAAGGCCAGAAGATTGGAACAATGGGAAATACCGGAAGAAGTTATGGCTCTCATCTTCATTACGAGGTATATATAGAGGGTATTCCTGTAAATCCCCTGGAATATCTGCCGTAGGTTTTTACTGAGTATTTATTAATTTTTAGTAAATTTAATGTTATTAATTTGAAGATATTAATATGGTATTATATCTATAATTAAAAGTTAGAGAACCAAGGTAAGGTAATTAAAAAATATGGAAAGCATAATTAAAATATCATACCTGGGCCCAGAGGGGACCTTTACAGAAGAAGCTTTAATGCAATATGTGGAACTTCTTTGTGGAAAGAAAAAAGACTTAACAGAAAAGTATTTAATAGAAAAAATGGCAATAGCCACAATTCCTGAGGTTATAAAAAGCGTGGACAGGGGGGAGGCTCTACAGGGCATAATCCCAATAGAAAATTCAATTGAGGGCTCAGTTAACCTGACACAGGATATACTTACTTTTGAGAGCGAGGTAAAGATTATTGCAGAAATTGCAATTCCAATAAGGCATTATTTAATAGCAAAGCCGACAAAA
>Ga0194126_10007999_pt1 | contig 14524 bp, 10 predicted proteins | sample TA2KigC150mmetaG_FD_148641 | JGI IMG/M metagenome (GOLD analysis project Ga0194126, IMG submission 148641) | Freshwater microbial communities from Lake Tanganyika, Tanzania - TA2015035 Kigoma Deep Cast 150m | ecosystem: Environmental > Aquatic > Freshwater > Lake | place: Tanzania: Lake... | reverse complement strand
CAAACCTGCCAAGAATGAGTATACAAAGATACAACACGAATCTTCGTTTGTCAATTGCGGATTTCCGTTTTTTTTTATTCCGGATTTCCGGAATGCTCCCGAAAAAAAATTCGGTTAAATAATAGATTATGAGGAATTTAAGAAAATCGACTGGCAGCCACAAAAAAAACAAGGGGTTTTGAAAAACGGCGAGAAAATGGTCATCAGACAATTTTTGCCACCAATACACGGAAACACAAAAAGGCACAAAAGCGTTTGTGAAGTTTTGTGTCTTGGAGACTTCATGGTTTAAAAATGGGTCTCTTTAAACACCAAGGCCGATAAGATCTTCACTAAGGATACAAAAGTGGAGATGGTTATTCAATCTTTCAAGAATACTTGTTTTCAATAAAAGTTGTATCTTTGTTCCGATTTCTTCAGGGCAGGGTGCAATTCCCGACCGGCGGTACAGCCCGCGAGTCCCGGATAACCGAGTGACAGAGCCGTTGAAACTTCGGCGCCGACAGTAAAGTCTGGATGAAAGAAGAGATTGTTTTACTTAGAAAATATTTACAAAGCCCTGGAGAAATTCAGGGCTTTTATATATCCCTGCGCAAGCAGGGATCTCACGCGAAAGCAGGGATCTCACGCGAAAGCAGGGATCTCATGCGAAAGCAGGGATCTCAGGTTTTAACCACAGAGGACACAGAGTATTGCGCAAAGGGCGCAGAGAATGATAGAAAAAAAAGACATACGATTCATGCAACGGGCGCTGCGGCTTGCAGTCAAGGCGACGGGGGCGGTTCATCCCAATCCTTTTGTCGGAGCGGTGATTGTTAAGCATGGAAAGATTGTTGGGGAGGGGTTTCATGCACAGTTTGGAGGACCTCATGCTGAGATCCTCGCCCTGGATCAAGCTGGCAAATCAGCACGGAAAGCCACCCTTTATGTCACGCTGGAGCCCTGCAATCACCATGGTAAAACACCTCCCTGTACCGAGGCGATCATCCGGCACGGTGTTTCACGGGTCGTGATCGCCGGCAAAGACCCGAATCCGCTGGTTTCAGGAAAAGGGATCGATAAATTGAAGGAACATGGCATACAGGTTACAACAGGTGTGCTTGCTTCCCAGGCAGAACAGATCAATGCGCCTTTCTTTAAGTTCATTCAGACAGGCTTGCCTTATGTGACGCTCAAATCAGGGATGACCCTCGACGGAAAGATCGCTACCGCCTCCGGCGACTCCCAATGGATCACCCATGATCAAGCCAGAAAGGATGTTCACCTTCTCAGATCCAAAGTATCTGCAATCCTTACGGGTATTGATACCATTATCGCTGATGACCCCTTGCTGACTGCCAGGAAGGGCGAGAAGACCGTTTTTGAGCCGGTGCGGATCGTGGTCGACAGCCTGGCCAGAATTCCATTGAAATCACGGATACTCAATTCTTGCGATAACCGGAAAACCTGGATCATGGTAACGGATCGGGCGCCAAAATCAAGCATCCGGACGATTGAAAAAACCGGAGCTTTGGTGAAGGTGCTCCCTTCTTCCGAGGAGGGAAAAGTTGACCTGCATGCGCTGATGCGTTTCCTGGGCCAAAAAGGGATCAGTCACCTTTTGGTGGAAGCGGGCAGTTCGCTCAATTTTGCCATGCTCAAGGCCCAATTGGTTGACAAACTGATCTTGTACATCAGCCCGAAAATCATCGGTGGAAAAGACAGTTACCCGGTTTTTGGCGGTGCCGGAGTGGATAAACTTGCCGGTGCGATCGAACCCTTTGGGATGAAAATCCGTAGAATGGGTGCTGATTTTAAAGTGGAAGCATATCTAAATAAAAGATAACAGATGTTTACAGGGATCATAGAAGAAAAGGGAAGTATTCTGAACATGCATAAGGGGAGGACCTCTGCATCCCTAACCATTGGCGCCAGAAAGATCCTGGATGGCATGAAAACCGGCGACAGCATTGCGGTCAATGGCATATGTCTCACCGTCACTTCTTTTACGAAGACCTCTTTCACGGTGGATGTGATGCCTGAAACGATGCGTTCGACCAGTCTGGGTGACTTGAAAGAAAAGTCCATGGTCAACCTGGAGCGGGCGCTCCGGCTTGAGGACAGGATGGGCGGACACATGGTCAGTGGCCACATTGATGGAATTGGAACGATCTCTTCCAGAAAACGAGAGGATAACGCTCTCTGGCTGACCATTGAAGCCGGCATGGACATTTTATTGTACATGGTGAAGAAAGGCTCCATCGCTGTTGATGGCGTCAGTCTGACCATTGCTGACCTGCGGGATGCCTCCTTCAGCATCAGCCTGATCCCTTTAACACAGCAGGAAACGATATTGGAAGAGAAGAAAGAGGGTGATATCGTCAATATCGAATGTGATATGATCGGTAAGTATGTCGAACGCTTTCTTTCAGCCGGTAACCATGAGATGGCACAAAAGAAGAGCCGTATCGACATGGATTTTTTAAGAGAACATGAATTTTTCTGATAACGGATGACAAAATTTAAGTTTAATACGATTGACGAAGCGATTGAGGATATCCGGGAAAGCCGGATGCTGGTCGTGGTGGATGACGAGAGCCGGGAGAATGAAGGAGACCTGGTGATCGCGGCTGAAAAAGTAACCCCTGAGATCATCAACTTCATGGTGAAGCATGGGGGAGGTCTGGTGTGTCTTCCTATCACCGGGGAACGTCTGGAGGATCTGAAAATCGACCGGATGGTGGTCAATAATACCGACCGGAATAAAACCGCTTTCACGGTTTCTGTGGATGCCAGATCCTGCAAAACAGGTATTTCTGCCCATGAACGTGCCATGACCATTCTAAAAATGATCGATCCGAAGGCAGGCCCCAATGATTTTACACGGCCTGGTCATATCTTTCCCATTGAGTACAAGGAAGGAGGGGTGCTTGTCAGGGCCGGGCATACTGAAGCTTCCATCGACCTGGCGACCTTGGCTGGGTGTTACCCGGCAGGCGTCATCTGCGAGATCATGAATGAAGATGGTACCATGGCCCGGGTTCCGCAACTTATGGAATACGTGAAGAAACACAACCTGAAGATCATCACTATTGCCGACCTGATCGATTACCGAAGAAAGAACGAGATCCTGATCGAACGGATCTCAGTTGTGGATATGCCCACAAAATTTGGAGAGTTCCGGGCATTCAGCTACCTCAACAAGATCACCGGAGAAAACCATGTGGCGCTGGTGAAAGGGGATATTGATGATGGCTCTCCTGTTCTCGTCAGGGTGCACTCCGAATGCCTTACAGGGGATGTTTTTGGAAGCGAGCGGTGCGATTGTGGTGAGCAAAAAGACTTCGCTTTGAAGAAGATCAGTGAAGCTGGCAGGGGCATATTCCTTTATATGCGCCAGGAAGGCAGAGGCATCGGCCTGATCAACAAACTGAAAGCGTATTCCTTGCAGGATAAAGGTTTTGATACGGTGGAAGCCAACCATGCCCTGGGTTTTGCAGCCGACCTGCGGGATTATGGCATTGGGGCTCAGATACTGGTCAACCTGGGAGTTAAAAAACTCATTTTGATGACCAACAATCCCAAGAAATTGACCGGGATCCAGGGGTGGGGATTACAAGTGGTTGGAAGGGAACCCATCCAGCCCACTGCCAATGAGAACAACCTCTTCTATCTGAAAACAAAAAAAGAAAAATTAGGTCATTTATTATATATTCAGGAGGATAAAAAAAAATGAAAGTAATTGAAGGTAAACTGGAGGCCAAAGACCTCCGATTCGGAATTGCCATTGGCAGGTTCAATGAGTTCATCGGCGGCAAATTGCTGGCCGGGTGCCTGGATGCACTCAAACGACATGGAGCAGATGAGAAGAACATCGACATCGCCTGGTCGCCAGGATCATTTGAATTACCACTGGTGGCCAAGAAACTGGCACGATCAAAAAAATATGATGCCGTGATCTGCCTGGGCGCTGTGATCAAAGGCGACACACCGCATTTTAACTACATCGCTGCTGAAGTCTCCAAAGGGATTGCCCATGTGATGCTGGAAACTGAAATCCCCATTGCATTTGGCGTGCTGACTACCGATTCGCTGGAACAGGCCATCGAAAGAGCCGGAACTAAAAGTGGCAACAAGGGCTTCGACGCCGCCATGACCGCCATCGAAATGGCCAACGTGCTCAAGCAAATCAAGTAAATCTCCCCACTCTCTTGCAAGGAGAGGGGGCAGGGGGGTGAGGTCATTGTTCACTTCTCCACTACCACAAAAACCGTCCGCCGGTTCTTTGATCTCCCTTCCTCCGTATCATTACCGGCTACCGGCATCGATTCACCATAGCCCTTGAAACTGAGCCGGCCGGCGCTGATGCCTTTCTCAATCAGGTAGTGGTATACAGATCCAGCCCGCCGCTCCGATAAAACCTGGTTGTCTGCATCCTTGCCAATATTATCCGTATGTCCCTGGATCTCAATCCGGATGGTTGGGTTCTCTTCCATGAACCTCACCAGTTCATCCAGCATGGGTGTTGACTCGCTGGTCAATTCAAAGGAGTTGAAGCTAAAATAGATATCCCGGATCACATAAGATTTACCAATCTCGATGGGCTTGATCTCCACATCTACCTGTGCCGGCTTTTCCAGAATGGTATCTTCCTGAGACAGATACCTCGACTCGAAAACATATCCTTCTTTCTTGAAGGTCATCACATAATCACTTGTAAAAGGGGCAATGGCCAGGTATTTCCCGGTGAGGGTATCCAATGGGATCTCTGAGATCTTCCTTGTCTCAATGTTCTTGAGTTCGATCCTGGCTCTCACCGGCTCCTGCGTGCCTTCATCTTTCAGCGTACCTTTCAGGAACAATATCTTCTCCGGACGGGCTTCATCATACAGTTCAAAGGAGTACAAGTCCCATCCACCCTTGCCTTCCAGCTTGTTGGAGCAGAAATACCCATATTTCCCATCGGTGCTGACAAAGAATCCCACATCGTCATCCGCTGAATTGATCGGATATCCGATATTAACTGGTTTTTTCCAGGTTCTGTCATCCTGCAGCCGGGAATAAAAAATATCATATCCACCCATACCAACCCTTCCATCAGAAGAGAAATAGAGGGTTTTGCTGTCGCTGTGGATGAAAGGTGCCTTCTCGTTTCCATTGGTGTTGATCAACTTTCCGAGATTTTCCGGAGCGCCCCAGACGCCATTATCATCCATCACTGATTGATAGATATCATAACCTCCATACCCGCCGCTCCGGTCGCTGACAAAATACAAGGTCTTACCATCCGCCGAGATCGACGGCTGTGATTCCCATGAATCGGGCTGATTGATGGCCTTTCCGATCGACTGGATTGAACTCCAGTCTTCATATGCATTATCGGAATAAAAAATATCGCAATTCAGGTAAGCGCCTTTGGTTCGCTGACATACCGTATAGTACAACCTGTTATTGTCCGCTGTAAGCGTAGCTCCTCCTTCGTTGTCAAACACATTAAATGGCTCAGGCATCTCTTCGCCTGCTTCGAAAGTACCGTCAAATGACTGGTTGCTGTACATAAACCGTTCCTTGAATCCGCTCCGTTGAACCAGTTCATTGCGGGCAGGCAGGAGCTTGATCTCTCTGGTGTATAAGGCTATCTGTCCGTCGGGGGAGATGATCGGGAGATACTCGTTCTCGATGGTTGAGATCCCTTCTACCACCACGGGCCTGAATGGCTTGGGATTCCGGTACGATTCACTGAAAAAGTTTGCATAATTCAACAGGTTCACCGCCCGTTCATAGTCCTCATCGTTTTTGATCTTTTCTACATCCAGCAGAAAACGATCCAGGTACTTCGCCGATTCATCCCACCGCTCAGCGCCAAAAAAGATATCTCCCAGGTAATAATAGGTATAGGCATCATAATCCGGACATAGTTCAATGACTTTCAGAAAATGCTTTTCAGCCTCCTTGATGTTGGGTTCTCTCTTTTTAACCTGCATCAGACCCAGCACGAAATAGGCATCCACGAAGGCAGACTCGGCATCGATGACCTCATTCAGGAAGCGTGTGGCTTCAGCATTTTTTCCCTGTTTATATGCTGACATTGCCTGATCATACAACTTCTCCGCTTTTTTGCCATAGGCATGCGGACAACCATGATCTTCCTGCGAAAACAAATGGATAGACACAGAAAGAAACACGACAACAATTGCCAATGGTATGATGTGATCCGGATGTTTCATGATGGGTCTTCAAATATACGAAGGATTAGGCTTCGTATTGTGCCGATCATATTATCTTTGTGCAGGAACAAAATTGCATCTTATGACCTCAGATCCAAGAAATCATCCAGGCAAGGAATACACCAACGGGGAAGTCACCGTGATGTGGAAACCCGCTCTTTGTGATCACTCCGCATTATGCATCATGGGGTTGCCAAAGGTTTTCGATCCCGGGCAGCGGCCATGGATCGATATACATGCAGCATCAACAGACGATATCATTCGGGTTGTCGACACCTGTCAGGAGCTTCTTTATTATTTCTAATTTTATCAACTGTTGTTTTATTTTCAATGTCTTTGTAAATGGTTGATTTTGCGCACCTTCATGTGCACTCGCAATATTCCATCCTGGATGGGGCATCCGATATCAGGAAACTTGTTGCCAAGGCCAAGGACGATGGGATGAAAGCCCTGGCACTGACCGACCATGGCAACATGTTCGGTGCCCTGGAGTTTCATACCCATGCTACCAAAGAGGGGATCAAACCCATCCTCGGCTGTGAGGTTTATGTGGCTAAAAGAAAGCATACAGAGCGGAAGGAAAAGATCGATCAGATTCGGGATCACCTGATCCTGCTGGTAAAGAACCACCAGGGTTACAAGAACCTGATCCGGCTTGTTTCCATTGCCTATCTTGATGGTTTCTATACCAAGCCCCGGATTGATAAGGAATTGCTTGAGAAATACCACGAGGGACTGATCGCTTCCTCGGCATGTCTGGCAGGCGAGATCCCGCGGGCAATCCGAGAGGATAACATCGACTTGGCCAGAAAGGTCATTCAGCAGTATACCGACATCTTCGGGGAAGATTTTTACCTGGAGATGATGCGGCATCCGGCAACCGGCGACCGTTGGGATACAACGGTGTTTCCGGCACAACAAAAAGTCAATGAAGCCCTCGTAAAACTATCTGCAGAAACAGGTGTCAAGCTGATTGCAACCAACGATGTTCATTACATCAATGCCGCGGATGCTGAAGCCCATGATCTGCTCATCTGCCTCAATACGGCAAAAGAACTCAATGATCCGAACCGGATGCGCTATACCGGACAGGAGTGGTTTAAAACCCGGGACGAGATGGAAGCTTTGTTTGCAGACCATCCTGAAGCGCTGATAAATACACAGGAGATCGTCGACAAGGTGGAAACTTACGAGCTGGAAAACAAACCGGTGATGCCGAATTTCATCCTCCCTGATGGTTTCACCAACGACCAGGAGTACCTCAGGCACCTGACGTATGAAGGAGCTAAAGTGCGGTACAAAGAGGTCACGGAAGAGGTGAAAGCCAGAATTGAGTTTGAACTGTCAACCATCGAATGGATGGGCTATCCGGGCTATTTTCTCATTGTCAGCGACTTTATCGACGCTGCCCGGAAGATGGATGTTTGGGTAGGTCCTGGCCGTGGTTCTGCGGCAGGCTCCATCGTGGCTTACTGCCTGAAGATCACCAATGTTGATCCCTTGCAATATGGTCTTCTTTTCGAAAGGTTTTTGAATCCTGACCGGATATCCATGCCCGATATTGATATCGATTTTGATGAAGATGGCCGTGAGAAGGTGATCAAATATGTAATCGATAAATACGGAAAGGATAAGGTCGCCCAGGTGATCACCTTCGGGACAATGGGTGCCAAGATGGCCATACGCGATATTGGCCGGGTGCTTGAATTGCATAAGGATACTGTTAACAACATTGCCAAACTGATTCCTGACCGGCCGGGAACGACCCTTGCAGAGGCCTATGAGGAGGTAGCGCAACTCCGTGCTGCAAGAGCTTCCGAAGACCCTAAAATAGCCGAAACACTTCGGTTTGCTGAAACCCTCGAAGGATCTGTTCGGCAAACGGGTGTCCATGCCTGTGCCATCATCATCGGGAAAGAAGATCTGGCTGAGCATATCCCGCTTGCTGCAGCAGGCAAGGAAGAACAGAAGTTCCCCATCTCTCAGTATGAAGGGAATACCATCGAGAAGGTCGGCATGCTGAAGATGGACTTGCTCGGATTAAAAACCCTCTCCATCATCAACGATTCGCTGATCAACATCAAAAAATCCAGGGGTATTGATGTGGACATCGAAAACATCTCCCTGGATGATCCGGAAACTTACAAACTCTTTGGATTGGGTAAGACGACCGGGGTGTTCCAGTTTGAGTCGGACGGGATGAAAAAACACCTGAAAGAGCTGAAGCCGAATAAAATTGAGGATCTCATCGCGATGAACGCCCTTTACCGGCCTGGACCCATGTCGCACATCCCCAGTTATATCGCCAGAAAATTCAACCGGGAAAAGATCACCTACGACCTTCCCGAGATGGAACCGGTTCTGAAAGATACTTACGGGATCACCGTTTATCAGGAGCAGGTCATGAAGCTTTCGCAGATATTGGGTGGCTTTACCGGTGGTCAAGCCGACTCCCTCCGGAAAGCGATGGGAAAAAAAGACCGGCCGGTACTGGAAATGCTTCGGCCAAAATTCCTTGAAGGATTCAAGAATAAAGGCCACCAGGATGCCCTTGCAGAAAAAATATGGAACGAATGGGTAGCCTTTGCCGATTATGCCTTCAACAAATCCCATTCAACGTGCTATGCTTATGTGGCCTACCGGATGGCCTATCTCAAAGCGCACTACCCGGAGGAATTTATGGCGGCCGTGCTGGGAAGGAACCTTCGCGACATCAAGGAAATCACCCTGTTCATTGAAGAATGTCGCAGGCTGGGTATCCCTGTCCTCGGGCCGGATGTGAATGAGAGCGACCTGACCTTCACGGTCAATGCCAAAGGAGAGATCAGGTTCGGTATGGCCGGGATCAAAAATGTGGGTGAAAATGCGGCGAAGAACGTGGTTGATGAGCGGGAGAAAAACGGTCCTTTCAAGGATATCTTTGACTTTGCCAATCGCATTGATCTCCGGTCGGTGAATAAACGAAGTTTTGAAGCCCTCGCCCGGGCGGGTGCTTTTGATGCTTTCCCCGGCGTTCACCGAGCGCAGTATTTCTATCAGCAAGACAAGGACGACACGATTTTCCTGGACAAGATCATCCGTCATGCCGCCGTCTTCCAGGATAAAAAGAAACATCAGCAACAATCGCTTTTCGGTGATCAGCAGGATATGTTCATCCAGCCCCTGAAGATGCCGGAATGTCCCGAATGGTCAAAGCTGGAAAGGATGAAGATGGAAAAGGAGATCATCGGATTTTACATGACCGGCCATCCGCTGGATGAATGGAAAATCGAAATAGACAATTTCTGCTCGGTGACGATTGAAGAGCTGAAACAGAACCTGGATAAATACAAGAACAAGGAGGTGATCGTTGCCGGGATGATCACCGAGAAGCTCGAACGGGTCAACAAAAACGGTAAGAAATACGGCACGTTCCGGCTGGAAGATTATTCCGACTCGATATCGCTGATGATGTTTTCGGATGATTACCTCAAACTCCAACACCTGCTGACGGATGGGAACATGGTGCTGATTAAACTTCGAATCGAGGTGAAGATAGAACCCAATGAGCGGATCAACTACCGGATCCAAAACTTCTTCCTCCTGGCAGATGTGATGGATAAGTTCACCCGTTCGGTGATCCTCCAACTCGACCTGAATCAGGTAAGCAAGGAAAACATCGCCCGATTGGTTCAACTGGCTAAATCCCACAAGGGAAGATGCGCCCTGAAGATCCTGGTGAGAGACGATGAGGCAAAAGTGACTTTCGACACCGTCTCCAACAAATTCCGGGTTCAGGCCTCTGATTTCATCAAAGCACTCGAAGAATCTCAGGAATTCAATTACACCCTGGAAGTTGTCAAACCATAAATCTCTATTGTGCCCTATTGTGCCTATTGTGGTTAATTTCACATGATGGTTATTCAACCGGAAATCGTATTTTTGAACCCCACATTAAACCCATCTTATATATGACCTTAAAATTAACCGATGCCGATTTTGATGAACTGGTGATCAAGTCTGATAAACTTGCTGTTGTTGATTTCTCAGCCGTATGGTGCGGTCCATGCCGCATGGTCTCTCCAATTATCCATGACCTGGCCAAAGAATATGAAGGCCGGATCGTAGTAGGAGAGATGGATGTCGACAGCAACCCTGCGACAACCGCGAGTTTTGGGATCCGCAATATTCCCACTGTCCTTTTCTTCAAAAATGGCCAGATTGTAGATAAACAAGTAGGTGCAGCGGCAAAGACTGCTTACAAAAACCTGGTTGAAAAACACATCTGATCCCATTGTCGAAGCCAATTGACCAGAGCCGGCTGCGGAAGTTCGGATCGCTGGAACTTTTAGCCCGGCAGGTGGTGGAGGGATTCATCACAGGACTTCACAAGAGCCCATTTCACGGCTTTTCTGTTGAGTTTGCCGAGCATCGCCTGTACAACCCGGGCGAATCGATCCGCAACATCGACTGGAAAGTATATGGCCGTACCGACCGGCTCTACAGCAAGAAGTTCGAAGAAGAGACCAACCTCCGCTGCCAGATCATCATCGACCGGAGTTCTTCCATGTATTTCCCTGTTTTGGATGATCTTTCTCCGGAAAAACCCAACAAGATCACCTTTGCCGTCTATGTGGCTGCTGCACTTATCTATCTGCTGCGTCGCCAGCGTGATGCGGTAGGTCTAAGCATCTTCAGCGATACCATTGAACTGAACACCCAGGCCAAGTCGAGCTCAGTCCATCACAAGTTACTGTATGGTCATTTGGAGAATATGCTCGAGCCTATTCCCCCGAGCGAAAGAAAAAATACATTTGTGGTGGATGCCCTCCACCAGATCGCGGAAACCATCCACAAACGCTCCCTGGTAGTAATCCTCAGCGATATGATGGAATCAAAGGAAAACACCCAGGAACTTTTTACAGCCCTCCAACATCTCAGGCACAACAAGCACGAGGTGATCCTCTTTCATGTTACCGATCGATCAAAAGAACTCGACTTTGAGTATGAAAACCGTCCCTACCGGTTCATCGACATGGAATCCGGTGAAGAGATCAAAGTCCACCCCAGAAATGTCCGGGAAAAGTACATTCAGCTGATCCGGCAATTCAAACAGGAACTCCAGCTCCGCTGTATGCAGTACCATGTCGATTTCATTGAGTCTGATATCAACCAGGGCTTCGACCAAATCCTCCTCGCATACCTCCTCAAACGCGAAAAACTCCTCTAGCTCGCCATTGCAACGCCGCTGCGCGGCTCGCAATGACGATCTAACAAGCTTTTCTTACCTTTGCGCCGATATTTCAAGCGCTATGTCAAAACCGGCTGACCTTCCTTCCCGCTATGATCCTTCGTTGACTGAGGACAAATGGTATGACTTCTGGATTAAAAATGGTTTCTTCAGATCTGTTCCTGATCATCGTGAACCTTACTGTATCGTCATCCCTCCCCCCAATGTCACCGGCGTTCTTCACATGGGGCATATGCTGAATAACACCATCCAGGATATTCTGGTGCGGCGCGCCCGGATGCAGGGTAAGAATGCACTCTGGGTACCTGGCACCGATCACGCCTCCATTGCAACGGAAGCGAAGGTAGTAGCCAAACTAAAGGATGATGGGATCGAAAAGGCAACACTTACCAGAGACCAATTCCTTGCTCATGCCTGGGAGTGGAAAGAAAAACATGGTGGGATCATCCTCTATCAGTTGAGGAAACTCGGCGCTTCCTGCGATTGGGAACGTACCTGTTTTACCATGGATGAACCTCGGTATGAATCGGTAATCGATGTGTTCATTGACCTTTTCCGCAAAGGGATGATCTATCGTGGCGTCAGGATGGTGAACTGGGATCCGCAGGCGCTTACCGCCTTGTCGGATGAAGAAGTGAACTACAAAGAGATTCAGTCGAAACTCTACTATGTCAGATACCGGATCGAAGGCACGGAGGATGAATGGATCACCATCGCCACCACCAGGCCGGAGACCATCCTGGGAGATACCGCTGTTTGCGTTCATCCGGCGGATGAAAGATACCTGTCGATGAAAGGCAAACGGGTCATCATTCCCCTGGTCAACCGGTCAGTGCCACTGATCTTTGATGAATATGTCGACCGGGAATTCGGCACCGGCGCGCTGAAGATCACTCCTGCCCACGACATCAACGACTACAACATAGGCCTCAAATATCACCTGGAAAGTATCGATATCTTTAACCCGGATGGCGCCCTCAGTGAAAAAGCCATTTTATATGTAGGGGAAGACCGTTTTGTTGTCAGGGAAAAGATCACAGAAGATCTTAAAACGCGCGGTCACATTGTTAAAATTGAAGACTATACCAACAAAGTCGGGTATTCTGAACGGACAGATGTGGTGATCGAACCCCGTATTTCCATGCAGTGGTTCCTCCGGATGGATAAACTGTCTGCTCCGGCACTCGACGCGGTGATGACCGATCAGGTGAAGTTTCATCCGGCCAAGTACAAGAACATGTACCGGCACTGGATGGAGAACGTGAAAGACTGGTGTATTTCCCGGCAACTTTGGTGGGGGCACCGGATCCCGGCTTGGTATACTCCCGATGGGGAAGTGGTGGTCGCCAGGACCCGGGAAGAAGCTTTTCGGATGGCCTCAGAACAACTGGCCGGAAAAGTGAATTTCAGTGCGGATGATCTGAAGCAGGATGAAGATGTGCTGGACACCTGGTTTTCCTCATGGCTTTGGCCCGTCTCGGTTTTCGATGGGATCCGGCAGCCTGACAATCCTGATATACGCTATTATTATCCAACCAATGACCTGGTAACGGCACCCGAGATCATCTTCTTCTGGGTTGCACGGATGATCATGGCAGGGCAGGAGTACCGCCAGGAAATCCCGTTCCACAATGTTTATTTTACCGGCATCGTCAGGGACAAGGTCGGAAGGAAGATGTCGAAATCTTTGGGCAACAGTCCTGATCCTATTGAGATGATGAACCGGAACGGCGCCGATGCCGTCAGACTGGGCATGCTGCTTTGTTCTCCGGCCGGCAATGATCTCCTGTTCGATGAAACCCTGGTGGAGCAGGGACGGAACTTCTGCAACAAGATATGGAATGCCCTCCGCCTGGTGAAGAGCTGGCAGGTGGAACAGTCACTTCAACAACCGCATTATTGCGCCGTTTCCGTGGAATGGTTCCGGGCCGTGTTAAGTAAATCGCTGATGGATTTGGAAGACCGGCTTGCCCGCTACCGCCTCTCCGAAGCCCTGATGTCTGCCTATAAGCTCGTGTGGGACGATTTCTGCTCCTGGTACCTGGAGATGATCAAGCCCGATTATGGCAAACCTGTTGATGCTCAAACCCTGGATCAAACCATCTCATTCTTCGAACAGTTGGTGAAATTATTTCATCCGTTTATCCCATTCATTACAGAAGAGATCTGGCATCATTTAAGGGAAAGAGAAACAGGTGAAACCATCATGTTCCAGCCCTATCCGGCTAACGAAGCTTCAAAGCAGGAGATGATCAGTCAGTTCGAATTCGTGGAGCAAGTCATCATGGCGATACGCAATTTCCGGAAACAGAAAAATATCCCGCAGAAGCAATCCATCAGCCTTTTCATCAGGAAAAACAATAACGAAAAACCCGATACCACCTTTGATGAGGTTGCTGCTCGGCTCTGTAACCTGGAACAAATATCCTACACGACGCAGAAGCCGGAAAACACCGCTGTGATCCTTGTCGGAACCACCGAGTTCTACATTCCCCTTGAAGAAAAGGTAGATGCCACAACCGAAATAGCGAAACTTGAAGACGAACTGAAATACCAAAGAGGCTTTCTCGAAACGGTAAGAAAGAAACTATCCAACGAGCGATTTGTCAACAATGCCTCTCCTCAGATCGTGGAAAACGAACGGAAAAAAGAATCCGACGCCCTTGCACGCATCAAGGTCATTGAAGCACAGCTGGAAGAACTTCGGAAGATGATGGGATGATGTGCTGATGAGAGGATGTGATGATAGCTGATCACTTCTTGCTGATCACTGATCACTGACAGCAATCTTCCCACGCACCACCGCCTCTCCACCCATTGCGCACACCACAACGTACATTCCCGGCACCCAGGAGGAGACGTTGATTTCCAGGTGGGTTTGGCCGCGAGGTAGCGTGTGAGAAGCTACCCGCGTGCAGCGGAGGTCGTAAATATCGATGGTGGCGGCATCCCAGGTTCTTACAAAGGTCTTGACCCAACTTGAGCATTATGCCCCGAAAAAGAGGTGAAAAAGAGGTAAAAACAACATTTTTTCGATGGATTAAAAATATAAGTCGTTGATATTCAATGATAATATTTTTTGAAATTG
>Ga0194126_10007993_pt1 | contig 14535 bp, 12 predicted proteins | sample TA2KigC150mmetaG_FD_148641 | JGI IMG/M metagenome (GOLD analysis project Ga0194126, IMG submission 148641) | Freshwater microbial communities from Lake Tanganyika, Tanzania - TA2015035 Kigoma Deep Cast 150m | ecosystem: Environmental > Aquatic > Freshwater > Lake | place: Tanzania: Lake... | reverse complement strand
ACACAAAGCCCTTGGTTCTTCTGGTAAACGGTCATTACTTGAGGGAGATCCCTATACTTTTCGATGACATCGCGGGAATTATCAGTAGAGCCATCATCGATGATCAGCAGTTCGAAGTCTTGCATACTTTGGTTAAGAACGGTTCTGATCGCCTGATCGAGATATCGACCATAGTTGTGATTTGCAATATAGACTGTTACAAGAGGAGTTTTAGGTCCATTCATAATATGCCTCTTAAATCACTCATATTAATTTCTTCCAATCGAGGTCTGTGCAAATGGACGGCTGGGGCTGCGGTTGGCGAACTTTCGCATTGATGGAGAGTAGCTCTTGATGTGAATGAAAAAACTCCACAATGTCGTCCAGCCGGTAGGATAATAACTTGCCCTGACGGCGCATCGTCTGTAGAAAAGCCTCGATCACTTCACAGTCTTCCCGAGTGTCGAGGGTCAAGCGCCATGGTCGAGCGTGATTTTCATCTACGGGGACTTTCGCCGTACGAAACTGATCTCTGTGTCTTGTTATGTAGTTCGTCAGATACTCGGTTCCCTCACAGTCGTGTGCAGCTTTCCAGATGGCATGGAGCAGGTCGGCGTCGAAGACTTCCACTTCTGTTCCGCTGGGTAGAGTTTTAAGGTCGGAATATTCGGCATTTACTTGGAGATGGTATTGAACGGCTCGGTCGACATAGTCCGGGTCTACCAGGATATCGTCTCCAGTTATTCGCAAGATCAAATCCACAGAATGCCCTTCGATCGCTCCAAGCATTCTGCCAAGGACATCGTCGGTTGGTCCCCGATACCATGAAACTCCAGAATTGATAGCCAATTCGACCAGAATGTCATCCTCAGGTTCTTTCGTTGTACAAAGGACGATGCGATCGATGCAGCGGGCTTGTTTCAGCCTTTCAAACAAATGCTGCAGAGCAGGCATTCCGGCTATGTTAATCATTGCCTTTCCAGGGAGTCGCGCTGATTTCATTCTTGCCACAACAAGCGCCCAAACGACCTGCGGTACGTCTGACCTCGTAAGCGGTTCTTCATTTGGGCAATCGCGTAACAGGGGCCTGCCCAAGAATTTCTCCCATTCAACGGTTTCGACCAAAGAAGGGGCAGTACGTTTCATCACAAGATCTCCTTTGGACAATGCATGTCCCTTTTTCAGGGCCTCGATCGTCACCCATTGTTTTTTTACCTGGTTGCGGTATTCCCTTTCCTTGATCGTAAAAAATTCCGGATTGTCTCCAATAGCGGTTTCGGCTCGCCGGACCATCTCAACAAACCGGGCAAATTCATCAGGATTGAGTGAAGAATGATAATCTACACCTCGTGCAGATCTATCCAGAGTAATATGTTTTTCGAGGACGCAAGCCCCCGACACCATAGCCAGCAAAGGCAAAATCAAGGCAAATGGATCGTCACCGTCGACGTGGTCCATATAGCCAATGTCGCAACGGTCTCCGAATATATCCTTGAAGAATTTCAATCGCATCAGACACGAATCTTTAACTGCAGTAGGATATCCTTGAAAGCCATGCAACAGGACGGGCCTTTCGGTCCTTCCTGTTGCAAGAATAATTTTCAAAGCTTTGCCTATCTCACGAATGGTGCTTCCACCCACGCCAAAAAGAATTCGGGCTTCTATGTGCGACAGGGCTTCGAGAAGAGGTGTATTGTCCAGGTCTGAAGAATGTACTTTGAATCGCGAAACTCCACAATCAATGGCTGTTTGCAGGGATTGAAGTCCAAAAATGTCACAATAAACAGACTGATTCTTACTGGTGAAATACATAAGGATCTGACGCCAAGTGTCATGGGGAAATGATTGCTGTTTAAAATGCTCAAAACGCGGATGCGATGTTACAACGAGTTCGTTCGCTGAGTATACCTGAAATTTCACAGCGTCGGACCCTACTTTAAGTGCCGATTCTGCAAGTTTTACTGCTAAATCTGGTTTGCCTTGATGGGCATTCGCGATTTCAGCAATGATCTCCACTTTGTTGTATTTCATTAATCGGCCCCACTTTAACCCACTGATACGTATCTTTGAAAATGCAGCGGCGGCAGATCGGGATGTTTTCAATATGGCCTTCGCAATGCATTCGGCGTACATTATTAAGAATGTCGCCATACCAGATTTCCTTGAGCGTCTGAACTTCTTGAGGAGGGGCGATGTAACGTGCGGGCATTTTCACTTGGGAAAGCAATTCGAATCCCTTCTTTCCCCTTCTTACTTTGTCCAGCACGGCTTCATAGTCCCTTTCAGCATAGTTAAAAGCCTGAGTATCTAAATATCCTATTGGATATTCACTGCCCCAGTCATAACAGCACATGCTCACACGGCCATCATAGGTCACCATCAATCGCTGATATATCTGTTCACAAGGTAGCCTCCCTTTTGATATAAATAAATTGCCGTCAAGATCCCGCCAATGGGCTGGGGATTTCGGTATACCCCTTTCTTGAAAATAATTACCCAGTATCTTATGAGTTTGTTCATCCAAATCCGACAGCCTTCCTCCTCTTTCTGAGTAGGCCTTTACGGATACATCATCGACACAATCAGAAAACAGTTCAAAGAAACGCTCTTGTTCCGAGAATGTATCTTCGGTCAAAATCATCTGGATCTTTGTTCGGGGAAACTTTGCGCCCATCTCCTGCCGAAGTCGGGCAAAACGGCGAATATTTGCATATACGTCTTCGAAACGGTTTTCCTTGAAACGACCCACACGCATCTTTTCATACGTTGTTTTTGTTCCACCGTCGAAGGAGTAGATCATCAAATCAAGTCCTGACTTAATTAATGCTTTACTTCTCGCCTCATCGAGTGTCACCGCGTTCGTATTGATGATGGTCTCCAATATACCGGCTTTCTTGGCATAATCAATAAATTCAGGCAGAAGGGGATGAAGGAGTGATTCGCCGCGCCAATTCAATTTGATTGATGGCACCCCCAATTCCACGCACTGATCGATGATTGCATAGTACAGTTCTTTGTGCATTAGCTTATCAGGTGTTGCGATCCATTGACGATAGCAAAATTGACATGCTAGGTTACAAGAAGAAGCAACTTCAATATCTACACATAATGGCATTAGACCCGACTTTAAAAACTTTTCATTGTGCAGTGCGTGTTGGATTGCATAACGCGGATTACTGCGCCAAGCTCTGCGGTATTGTTGGTAATTCTCTTTATACTCAATCAAAACATGCTCTGCTTTGCCTGTTCCAATCCTAGCGAGAGAGTGGACATAAGCCTTATTCAAGTGCATATTGTCAAGCATGTAATTCACCCGCTCTCGCTCGCTATCATGATCACTTTCAATGGAATATTTTCGTTCCAGTATCATATAGACCCAAAAGTTGTTTGATTGATTTTAGCCAAAGCTTCCTGTGTATATCCTTAGAGAAGAATTAAACTTTATCCTATTTGCCATTCGTTTGCGATATAAACAATGCCTGCATTCGCCGTTGACTCGTAAACATGATCAGAAGCTACGACTTCAAGCACTTTGGAGTTGTGAAAAATATCCTGCACTAAATCGCCAACACCTCCAATCTTAATCTCCATTAAATATTTACCAGGCAAAAGATTAAAAGCATAAAATGTACACAGCAGAACATTTTTACCTTTTCTCAAAACCATTTTTTCACGGACTTCATTTGGAATTCGTGAGTAGACGATAATCGTTCCAGATTGATCGGAGATTTTTAACGAAGCTTGCGGCACTAAATCCATTTCTCTCACGGCTTCTAAGTGAAATTTGAATGTTACAGAGTTGCCCACGTTAAGCTTGTCAATTGTTCTGCCAGATTCGTTCAACATCTCTACCCCTATAACTCGCACTTCACCTGCGCCCGGACGTTCGTCTTGGTTTTGAGTTTTTGAAGTTGGTATCTCTTGGGGGCGTGAGTGCATTGCCTTAAAATACTCAGCAATAACGCCTCCAACCTCACCATCATACTTTACGGCTCCTTGATTTAATAACAGTGCCCTGGAACACAACCGGGCCACTGTGTAAATATTGTGTGACACAAGACATAGAACAACGCCTTTCTTCAGAATATTGTTTTCAATATATTGAAAACATTTTTTTTGAAAGGCTACATCCCCAACAGCAAGAACTTCATCTACCAACAAAATGTCTGGAGAGCTGTGGGCTGCCACAGCAAATCCAAGGCGGACGTACATGCCACTGCTATAATTCTTGACCGGCATCTCCAAAAAATCACCGATATCGGCAAAACTCACAATTGAGTCAAACTTGCGATTTATCTCTGCCCGGGTCATACCAAGTATTGCACCGTTTATATAGATGTTTTCACGCCCAGTAAGCATTGGGTGAAATCCGGCACCTATCTCTATAAGAGCCCCTACTCGACCGCGAATGCGAATAAATCCTTTATCGGGCTTAATGATGCCGTTAAGCATTTTTAACAGTGTGCTCTTTCCCGATCCATTTGGTCCAACGATGCCCAGGGTATCACCTGGCTTAAGTTCGAATGACACATCCCGCAATGCCCAGAACTCGCCCTTGCGTAACTGATCTGAGTGAGTTGGAAGACCCAGGAAATCGCGGGCAACGTCCTGGGCACCGTATAGCATGGAGCGTTGCAGGTTGGTGGCGAATTTCTTTGAAATCCCTTTAACACTTATTGCTATGTCTTGATTCATAATTCCTTGATCCCTTGGGGGCAAATCATAGACCCGATCGTCTACCCCAGTTCTTTAACATCAACTGTAAAGCTTTTAAAAGATCAAAAACAGTGTTTACGGGTGGATCAATATCAGTATGGTAGATCATCGGAGATCCCATAAAGTTCTCACGATAATAACGCGCTTGGTTTGCGGCGAATCCCCATATCAAAGTCGGGCATCCTGCAGCCAACGCTACGAGTACGGCACCGGACATGCTACCTAACGCCATAACACAGTGTTTCAATGCCGCAACCTGAATGTCCATGCGATGTTCCGCCGGAATGTTGATTAGGTCCAGGCATCCAGCCGGTACACCGTCTGCGAAATACGCGCCTCCAGGCTCCCCAAATATCGACACAAGGCAATCGGGCCAAACGTTTTGGATACGATGAATTATATCAAGATATTTCTCTATAGCCCAGTTCTTGTCAGCCCGCCGTACCACACGATAACGAGGAAAGATCGCAACCATCTTTCGCTCATCCGGCATAATTCGGCGAAATGCTCGCTCCCCTTCTGGAGTTGGCTCAAGATACTCAAATAACTGATACTGGAAATCTATATGTTTTATCACCGACATATCACTAGTTGGACAAACCCCCTGAGGTATTTGCAAACCAAACTCTAATGCGTCTGGTTCATAATGATTCGCTTTCCAGGGGACGAAGTAGAAGGTGTCATCAGGCAACCTCTGCTTGAATTCAGTAAACATCTCCTCTACCTGCTGTTCCAAGTCAGGGCAATCTATAGGTTTCTCGACCCAGATGCGACGAGGCTTATGCAAGTGACGAAGTGAACTTATTATGCTTCGTACTGTATGGGTTTCAATTTGCCTGCCAGGATACCCTCCGCGCCAACCATCGGTGTAATATCCATGTCCAGAAACCTCCAATTTTAAAAAAGAATCAGGTAGTGGCCAGAATTCGTCCACATAAGGATAGAATGGCTGTCTGCCTTGAACACTTGCGGCAATCTTCCGGTAATCTCTGAACTCCCCCTTGCAGACCTTTCGCACCCACCCCTGCCAGAACAACAATTCCCATCCAAACTCCCCGATAAATGGACCAAAAAAAACCGTTTTCATATCGACTTAACCTCAAAGCGATTTTTATGTGAGCTTCTCACGCATTTTCCTCAACACTTTCTTCTTTTCATCCGGCGATCCATTGAGAAATACATCCCAATTATCACTCATAATAAAACCCATCCTGATGCATGTATCCTTTGAAACATAAGCATGTATTCCCATCCTTCCCATAGGGATAATATTCGTATAAGCAATATTGTCAATCTTTTCGTCAATAATGTCCAAGTTTCGCTTCGTGCTCACCGGATATATATGGGTTCTTGTATTACACCAAATATCTTCGATTTCCTTTCTTAGCACTGATGTTGTAAATGAAGACGCTTCTTCGACATATGCATTCTCCCGGCAGCCGTCTACCCATGGAAATGCATAATCAAGAAGAGAGTATTCACTATCAACATAGAACTGCTGCTTGTACTCCATAATTCGAGTAAAGTTGTAATTGTTCGGGAAAGATACAATATAATTTGGCAAAACGAATGCCTCAGATTTAACTGCAACATACACTTTTGTTGTATTAATAAACTCCAGCCTTTCAGATAATGGTATGGTAGAAATAATCATATCCCCAACGATTTCTTCTCCATTAATCGTAACTCTCCTTAAGTCTTCAGAAATTGTTGCTTTCCCTTTGATTATCCTAACGTTCTTAGTCATTCCATCCCACATTGGGTTAAAGTTCCCAGGATGCCCCTGCCACTTATCACCAAACATCCCACTTGATTTTGGCTTTAAAGTGAGATTCCGAAACCTTGCCCACTCTGCGTCCATGTCTTTAGGATGGATTTTCCATTGCTTGATATTATAATTTTTTACATACATATCATATAATGTTTTACCTATTCGGGCTATTACATAGTTTTCAAAACTGGAGAAATCAGGCTTCTCGAGATTAACATTATATAGCTCAAATATGATCTGCTCGGGCTCAGGAAATCTTAAAACGTTTTGAATGGTGATCGGGAAATCATGAATCGAACCATTCTCAAGCATACCATCCACTGATAAACCAGGGTGGTATTTTCCATCTTGGGAGGGGGGTTTGTGCTGGGTTACGAATTCCTCGAATACTTGCTGCAAACGAGGTTCATCCGTATACATAATTTGTGGCCCGAATTCATAGGGTATCTTCTGATAGAACTTTGTACGCACGCATCCGCCAATTTCTCTTTCTTCAATTATCGTTATATTGGAAACACCTTTCTTCTTGAGAAAATAGGCAGCCGCACATCCAGCGGGCCCGCCTCCCAGAATTAATACTTTCATTTAATCCTCCGAACAAATTTTGACGATCTTTCGATTGCTAGAATATCTCTTGAGAAATGGAGCATCGGTCTAAATACGCTCGGCTATGCGCAATTCTGCCAGGTGGAAAAATCGCCAGCCAAATAAGAAGAGGATGATGGAAAATGCGCTAGCCCATGCGAAACCCGAAGGGTCAGTGAGATAGCCAACGAAGGCAGTATCTCTGGAAGCGGATATAAGAGGAGTCAGGGGATTGTATTTCATGAGCAAGAGCATCAGCCCTTTTTCCGGAGGAGGATAAATCACCGGAGCCAGAAACATTAAGAATGAGGTCATTATGCCGACAACGTGCGTCGTATCACGAAATATCACGTTGCAAAGTGTTAGACAAAAACCAAGGCCAAGAACCAGCATAAAAAGCGGTAATAAGATAAGAGGTAAAAGTAGAAATGTCCATTTGAGTGAAGTCTGAAAAACAAGCAACACTACAAATAAAAGTAATAAGCGTATGAGGAGATCAATAACCACAGTACCGATAGACGAAAAGACAAGGGCCTCTTTCGGAAAATTGATCTTTGTCACTATGCTGCCACCTGATACCAGAGCATTAGCACAGGTTGATAAACCTCCTGAGAAAGTTTGCCAGACAGCCAGTCCAAACATAACATAAACTGGATAAGGAACATCTGTAGCATTAACTTTAAGTAGTCCTGAATAATTTAGTAACACAAAGGTGAGGGTTGCAACCAAAGGTAGTATAAGTGCCCACAAAATTCCTAAGATTGTCTGGCGATACCGGGCAGAAAAATCGCGCATAAATAAGCGCCAGATTAACTCAAGACTGGTGATCAACTCAATGTACATCTCACGCCAGACTCCAAACCCCCACCCCGTCTGACTACTCGGAGTATAGATTTTTTCCTTAGAAACACTTACTTGACAATTCTTATTATCTTCAAAAGAACCCGTTGATCTCATTGAAAATTCCCTCCTGTAAAGCTAAAAAATCTTTCAGTTCCATGTTATTTTACATGCAATGTCAGATTGTATAGGAGGCAACTCTAAGACAAGTCCTAATTTCGTTGACTGGACCTCCTCTGTTTTAGTAGTCAGGCCATTTTTGGTATCCCACCATTGTATCTTAACCATTGTGCATGGAATATCTTTTAATGTGAGTCTTGCTTCGGTTATGGGTCTCACCTTTCGTTTTTCCATGATGGCACCGAGATTATGATCTGCGTTCTGTATCCATAAAATGGCGAGCCCTTTACCTATCAGGCCGATCGCTCTAATATTTGGCTCATGGTCGATCAAGTAGTCGGGTAGCTCAATTCGGTCTATTGTGAGGCGGTCCTGTCCGGTGTTATAAAGTTCTACGGTATGCGCACCTCCAGGAATATGAATTGCGACGTTCATATCATAATCAGCGCCCCAGATATTCCATCGGGCACTGTGTTCGGATTTGATCCAATTTCCTTTCCCAGGCCCTGCAGGGAAAGCGTTGCTGTATACGAGATTGGCATCCAATTTTATTTCCAGTGTTGCGGAGACCCACACGTGACTGACGTGCAGTATAATAGGACCTGCGACGGTCCGGTTGACTTTGAGGACTATTGGTTTTTGTTCTTTCGGGTTGGCCCTTCCATGAAGGTATAATGGGCCGAAAGATGAAGATCGCGCGTTAGGATCAAGAAAAACTTCCCCCGATATCTTTTTATTGTCGTAACTTGTCAACACCAGGTCGCGCAGATCCCGCTTCTCTCCCGGATGGATCCACGACAGCCCCGTTTGAATCGGTTTGAAATTGGCCGAATTCCAGGGGATATCTTGTAGGAATTTCGAAAGAGATGTGTATAAATGGTACAAATTATTCTTATGAATATAGTTGTCCCAGCACCAGGCGAGGGCTGTTCCTGATCCACCCGAAAGAGCCGATGACCATATTGCATTACGAATATGAATACCAGAGGGATCGATTTCAAAAAGTCTTTCCAATAGATGAATAGCCGGACCAAACTCCCCGATAATATGCGGTTTTTTATATTTACTGGTCATATATCTCGATATAAATGGTAAAAGCCCGGCCATATCGAAACCACGATATACGTGATACTGCGTGAAGTCGATCCCCTCCAATTCCCATATTTCCGCAGGTCCTTCAGTGTTTGCAAAGGAAGTTGATATCAGATGTTGATTTATGTCTGTTAGACGTAGAAAATCTATCATTTCCACATGCCACTGCTTTACTTGTGGGATGATCATGTCGAATCCTTGAAAAGTGTTCAGCTCATTCCAAAGCTCCCAGCAAAAAATATTCGGATCCCAACCCCAGCGTGCCACGATATAGCGCAGACGCTGGCGTATCAATCGCCGCGCCTCGGGCGATGTGAAAAGTTCTATGGGATCATGAAGGGGCCCCCCATTTTCAATGTTGTACGGGCAATCTGCCCATGGGTTTTCTACCTTTGGTGGACGCCCAAGTTTCTTCTGATAGGGTTCCGGAGAATCAATAGTAAAAAAAACATGCACACCATTCTCCCTAGCCGTATCGAGGACGTAATCCATGCGCCAAGCGTTGGCAAGATCGTAGTGACCTGGACCTGTACCTTTATGTTCGATATGAAGCGTATTGTTCCACTGGAGCCATATCCTCGCAAGGTTTACCCCAGACTTACCTGCCGAGGATAGCCAAACGTCGTAATCAGCGATCCCTTTCCTAATGGGCCATGCCATATTTTCCCCTATGGGGAAAAAAGGAGAATCATCATCGTAGCTGAAATACTGTGCATTTGGTTTTCTTCGGATAAACCCTTTTGCTTTTGATGATTTAACCTCGAAGGAAATTGAATTTGAAAACGCAGTCTCTTGACCATCTCTTATTCTAATTTTTAAAATCCAGTGTCCTGGAACTTGTGGGGTAAACCGTATTCGCCAATGCGGGAGCCCCCTATTTGCCAAAACTTCTTTTTTCCCATCCGTAGTGGTACGTAGAAAATCCTGGTAATAAAAAGCTGGTACAATTAATTCTTTCCCTTCCGGTGAAGTGAAATGGCCATCTATCTGAATTTGATCTGGGTCGAAAGGATTTCGGAATTGAGCATTAACCCGGAAAGCAACTTCCAATTTTTCAAATGTATTGGCCGGTTTTGTGATAACACTAATGCTTCCTATAGAAGGGTGTGCATAGATAGCATTTATGAAAAGTGCCCCGATGATAATCTGAATGAAGGGATAGATAAGGAATTCCCGTTTTACATTCATCAATTTGAAGAGAAGTATAAAGAAAGTGTTCTTGAACGCCTTGATAAATGGAAGAATATTACGCATGTATTTATTTTTAGAGATGCACTTAGGAAAATTAAATTGATTTTTAGGTAATTAGTTAACTTCCAACAGTTCCATACATTGTCGGTCGCTTCGCAACAACAATTATATCCCATGTTGATTCTGAGGGGGGGGTGTTAATATTTTCAAATGCTTGCATAGTTATCATTTGAAGGCCTGCCTCCATTAAAAAAAAGGCCAATTCTTGAGGAAAAAAGTAGCGCATTTTGTGATTTTCTTCTGTTTCTTGGACAACACTCTTTCTTTCTATGGTGAGTACATGGTAATGAACATGGGCCAAATGATTTAATACATCAAGGTTGGTAGTTACAGTACGGATAATACGCCCTTTTACATTATTTATATGTTTCACTCGCTCGCTGGGGCGAATGGTCAACACAGCCGGTCCATACCAGACATCAAAAATGAACAATCCCTTTTTGGGGCGTAGATGCCTTTGTACCGTCCTTAGAGCAGAAAGAACGTTCTCGTTACTGGTTTGGTACCCGAGAACGGCAAACATCATCAATACAGTGTCAAAATTTTTATCAAGGTCAAGGGAACGAATATCGCCCTCCAAGAAAATAGGTTGAAAGTTTAGAGTTGAAGGTTTAATGTCTGAAATTTTCTCTTTTGCAATGCGAAGCATATCGGGTGAGATATCGACGCCGGTGACTTCATAGCCGTGTCGGGCCAAAGGAATGGCATGGTTGCCGGTACCGCATCCGAGATCGAGAATGGTTTTTATTGGACCATCTCCGTACTTTTTGAAGACCTCCTCGATCATGTCGCATTCAGCTTCATAATTCTTGTCAGCATAGAGGAGATCATAAGAATCTGCATAACCTTTACCGAAAACTTTTTCCGGTTTATCTTGTCTTTTTGGTTTCTCTTGTTTATCTGGTTTTTTTATTGCTAACATCTTCTATTTTAATCAAGTGATGCTTACGTTATTTCAGTATTGTTTTTCTGACTACTTCGCAGACTTGTTCGATCTGAGCCTCTGTCAACGCAAGCCCTGAAGGAAGGTAAAGACCCCGACGAGCCAGGCGTTCAGCGACAGGATAATGTTCGTCTTTGAATAATCCATTTTTTCTAAATATGGGTTCCTCATGCATGGGCCAGAAAAAAGGGCGGGTCACAATCCCACTTTTAGCAAGAACCTTAGCAAACTCTTCAGCATCATAGGGGACTTCATCTTTTAAAACAACCCCATATACCCAGTATATATTTTCTGCATAATCAGTTCTGGGCAAAGGAAGCTGGATTTTGTCAATGTCTGACAAATATTCAGTATACTTTTGCCCCATTTTTCGCTTCCGGCAAACAAACTCATCAAGTCGCTCAAGTTGAGCACAACCAAGTGCCGCCTGAAGATTGGACATTCGGAAATTCCAGCCAATCTCTTCGTGGAAAAACCGTTTTTTTGCCTGGAAACAGAGATTGCGTAAAGAACGGCACCGTTCGGCAAGATCTGGATCATCTGTAACGACCATCCCACCTTCGCCTGTTGTTATATGCTTATTAGGGTAAAAACTGAAGGTGCTAATATCACCAAAACTGCCACAAGGCTTACCTTTATATGTTTGGCCATGCATTTGAGCAGCATCTTCAATCAACTTGAGACCATATTGTTTGGTGATATCCAAAATAGGGTCCATATCGCAAGGCAAACCATAGATGTGGACTGACATAATCGCCTTTGTTTTATTTGTAATCTTCCTTTGGATCTGAGTTGTATCGATATTCCAGGTTAAAGGGTCTACGTCCACGACGACCGGCATGGCACCTGCTCTAAAAATAGCAGCCGCACATGAAATGATAGTAAAGGTGGGTAGAATCACCTCATCCCCTGGCCCCAATTTAAGTGCGGCAACTGAAACATCGAGTGCAGCCGACCCATTGCAAACTGCTATACCGTAATTACGACCGACACAGCGAGAAAACTCCTCCTCAAGGCGTTGAACAAAAGGCCCTTCGGAGGAAATCCAGCCAGTATCAATACACTCCATAAGGTATTTTTTCTCATTACCATCAAGTAAAGGCTCGTTAACGGGAATCATGGATTTTAAGTTTAAAGTTTAGGGTTTATAGTTGAAGGTTTATGGATCAACCGTTTAAGTTGAGATTTTCTGAGTGCAGAGAGCTTGTCAGCGATGGCTGCAATTTTATCCAGTAATTCGCCTAATTCTTTTCTCTGGATGAATTCAAGTTCTTCAGCTATTTCAAATTGACAAGCTATTTCCATGAGAGAACCATAGGCATTTTGTGTAAAGTGAGCTTGATCTTTGAAACTTGTTCGACCACTCCCTTCAGCGATGTTGGATGCAACCGAAATTGCAGCTTTATTTATTTGGGATATCAGACCGAATCTCTCTTCTGATGGAAATTGTTTTGTTATTCGATATATATCAACGACCATTTGTTTTGTCATTTGCCAAACTTCTAATTTTTGGTAGGCGAACCGATTCATAATTTTTGATGAACCTTCAACCATAAACATTCAACTTTCAACCATTTCCTAAAAGCGGGTTTTGTCGTCTTCGCCTGAGTAAGGGCCTTGTTTTACTTCAATCATTGAAGTTTCTTCCAACATTTCAAAGGAGTGCCCTCCACCACATAACAGAATTACATCTCCGGATTCTAATATTCGGGAGCCTATGAATTCTTTGTTGGAGGAATACAAGTCAATTTTAACCTTTCCTTTCCTTATAAAGAGGGCTTCCTGTGTATATAACACCTGTCTAGTAACAAGATTATGGACATGCGCCGCTATTTTATGACCTTCCGGATGCTTCATATATGCAACCTGTTGCGAAAAACTGTCCGGCGTAAAAAAATGGATGCCCGGCTCATCAAAATGGGCTCTAATTATCAGGGCAATTGGTTCGAGACCGTGGACGATATGTTCGATGGATGGATTTTGCATATTTAGTCCTTGTCTTTGGTTTGCCTGGTCTGTCAGGTTTCCTTAGTTTCTCTGGTTTATCTCGTTCAGCAGTGTGTGCTCGACATACCTCAATGAGAGCGATGGCTTTTCAAAAAATCTTCGTAAGTCACACGAAGTCCTTCCCTTAGAGGGACCCTGTGCTTCCACCCTAAACCGTGAAGGCGCGAAACATCCAGAAGTTTACGAGGACTACCATCGGGTTTGGTTGTATCCCACCGGATTTCTCCCCTGTAACCTACTACCTCGGCTATCAAATCTGCAACTTCATGAATACTAATGTCCTCTCCGGTACCAATGTTTAGGACCTTATTATTATCGTAATTGTTCATCAAAAAAACAGATGCGTCTGCCATATCGTCACTAAACATAAACTCACGACGAGGAGTGCCCGTCCCCCAAACTTCAACAGAAGAACGTCCTGCAACCTTTGCGCCGTGAAAACGCCTGATCAAGGCAGGCAAAACATGAGAGTTCATTGGATCGTAGTTATCGTTGGTGCCGTAAAGATTTGTTGGCATTACTGAAATAAAATTAGTTCCGTATTGGCGGTTGTAGGATTGGCAGAGTTTGATGCCAGCAATCTTGGCAATGGCGTAATGCTCATTTGTAGATTCAAGCTCACCCGTTAAGAGGTATTCCTCTTTCATAGGCTGAGGGGCAAATTTTGGGTAAATACAAGAACTGCCAAGAAACAGGAGCTTCTTGATTCCATATTTGTAGGCGGCATGAATAGCGTTAGCCTCGATGATAAGGTTGTTGTAAATGAAGTCGGCCGGACAGGTACTGTTGGCATAGATTCCGCCGACCTTGGCGGCCGCCAAGAAAACATAATCGGGCCGCTCCCGTTCAAAGAATTCATTTACATCCTTTTGAATCTCAAGGTCTAACTCCTTGTGAGTCCGTAGAACCAGGTTAGTATAGCCTTGGGACTCCAAGCACCGAACAATGGCCGAGCCAACCAAGCCGGTATGGCCAGCTACGTAAATCTTTGAATCTCGCTCCATTCGAACTCCGAGTCAAATCTGCAGTGTTGATTCATCTCAACCTAAACCTTAGCCTTAACCTGGGACTTTTTCGTTGGATAGCTTGCGAATGACATCCTGGCATTGCTTCATTTCTTCCAGGTTTTTGATGTCTGCATCAACCATCATCCGGACGAGGCCTTGGAATTTGATCTTTGGCTCCCAGCCAAGCTTTTTTCTGGCCTTTGAGGCGTCGCCCTGCAGAAATT
>Ga0194126_10007992_pt1 | contig 14535 bp, 15 predicted proteins | sample TA2KigC150mmetaG_FD_148641 | JGI IMG/M metagenome (GOLD analysis project Ga0194126, IMG submission 148641) | Freshwater microbial communities from Lake Tanganyika, Tanzania - TA2015035 Kigoma Deep Cast 150m | ecosystem: Environmental > Aquatic > Freshwater > Lake | place: Tanzania: Lake... | reverse complement strand
TAACAGCCGCGCATACGATTTGCCGCGGAGCAAAATAGTGTGCTTGCGCCCTCGAACAAGGGCTTTTATTTTTACTCGGAACAAACTTCACGGATTCAGGATTTTTTTAAGAGATATATTTGCAGGTTTGTTTGACCTTATTTCCAAGGAATGGATACCTGCACGCGAAATAAATATATGATGATTAGGCAATGAACATGGATATTTTTGATAAAGTTTCGCAGCTTTTTCTGGAGATTTTGATTCTAAAATTTTTCTGCTTAAAAAGGTTTTAGGGATTAATTTCCCATCTTGATACAATTCTTTAAGTTCTTCCTTTTCATCACTAAAAAAAATTGAATTACCCTGAAACGCGAAGGACTCGTTCAATCCAGCTGCACTGCCAAATAATTGGAATGGGTGCGAAATTGAGGTAAAATAACTTTTTTTTCTGTTACCCAATTCAACCTCTACATTTGCAATTACTATTGGACAAATTTCATCGTATTCATCGGAATGGATCATATAGGATCCACTTTTATGCCGAAGAACTGCCGTAGAACACCCGAAACTTTCATCGGTTTCTGCTAGTATGCATGAAAATAGTCCTCCGAGTGCTGTTGCAAAACCGAGTCTATCTTTATCTTGATATTCATTAATGCCTTTCAACATGCCTGTTATTTCTTTCCAGATTTCAGGGAAAGTCTTTTGAATTTTTTTTTGAAGTACCTGGGTATCCTTTCGATCTTTCATTAGCCAAGATTGATATTTGCTAAAAAGTTCACCATGACCTCGCTTCCTGCTTTTACGAAGTAAAGAAAAGTAACCACCCCAATACCGGCCAAGTTCCCGCCCAATTTCTTCATAATTACCCGAGATGGTTATTATGCCTGACATAGTATTTCTCCTGGATTTTTAAAAACTCTACATAAAACTGATAAATCACCTGAACTGTATTTGGAACAAACATCAGCCAGTCACTTGGGCTTTAGTGTTCTGGCCTTTTCCCCCAGAGAAAGAATACATTATTTGCCTGTTTTCTGTATTTGCCCCTCCATTACAAATTGTATCCTAAAAGTTGTGCACCCTTTGTGGCTTTTTCGTTTCTCATGGGCATTTTTTTACAGTGGACCCAGCCTAATAGTTCTTGAACGTTTGAAGGGCCAAAGTACTTAAGTTTTAAGCTGCCATTTTTTCGTAGTAATGCACTTATTCTCAATGTAATGTCATCCGAACTATACAAAAGATATTTTAATGCTTTTCGTATTGATGGTAGGTTGTTCTCATTGACAAAAGCTACATGTGTTTGAAAACGTGCTGCACTATTGTAACCTGAATTCAGTTTTGCATAAATTTCAGCGAATTGATTTTTTGTTAGGCTATCTATTCTTCTCTCTCTCAACATACGTCTAAAAGCAGTCGATCTTCTTTGAAATTCAATTGTCCAATTTCCGTTTGTTTTGTCCCATTTTGAATATTGTAAAAAAAGTTGGGGGATGTTTTGTTCACGCCATTTTGCTGAACGTGAGATTGGCTTGTCAATATCTGAATATCGTACTTTTACTAACCAATGCCAAAAATGATCTATTGTCAGGTAAACAGGGATGCCTGGCCATTCTCGTTCGGATATTGCTTTAACTAAAGAGGAAACTTCATCAATTGCCCTCCAAAAGGCTAAATATTTTTTTGCGGTTTTAGAAATAAATTGCTTTGTAGCGACTGTTGATTTCCGCTTTCTGAACTTAAATTTTGAAAAAATATTTTCTGCGGCTTTTCTCTGCTTTTTTGATGCTTCATAAGCCAAAATGTATCTTTGAATGTCCTCGGGCTCTAGCTCGCTACTTATTTCAGATATTCTTTTTACTTCGTTTGCTAATGCATTTAACAGATCAGGGTTTGAGGTTACAATGTTGGTTTCAATATTTTTTAGAAGTCCACCTTGAGTCATATTTGACGAACCAACTACTGCACCGATAATTTTTGACCCTGAATAAAAAATGCATATTTTTGAGTGAAATTCCTTGCCAAGATATTTAATGCTATCACATATATGATAAACTTCCTGTAAAGTATATGGATTAGTTGGAGGTCTGAGCGATACGCAAAGGTTGACTTCCATTTTTTGTTTTAGCCATGTTTTTATCAGTTTATTGTCTGTAAAAAATGCGACAAATAGATCCGCTCTTGTCGCTTTTTTTGCAAGCTTTTGAATGTGATATTCATAAGAACAGGTCATCTTTTCGTTTGTCGTTAAGACTAAATTTGCCATAAGATAGCCCCCTGTTAATTATGTACAGATTCATTGGGTTCATAACTGAACGCCATTTTTTCAATATATTTTTTGATATTCTCAATAAGCCATTTGGGCTTCAGTATTCTGGCATTGTCCCCCAGCGAGAGGATGAATGAGATAAGCTCTGATTCAGACGCCACGGTAAAGGTTATGTCGGCTGAGCCGTCGGGGTTGTGCTTTATCTTCTGATCCCGGCTCCAGATCCGCTCGCACATGTAATCTCTGACTACTTATCAAATCATATCAGGCTTGCAAAAAAAGCATCGGCTGACACCGTGCGAACGCCATTGCGCAGATGGTCAATTCCGCTTTTTTGCACTACCTGATACACAAACGGGATATTAACACGCTCTTTAAAATACAGCAGCGACTGCGCCGGGCTGCTGTCGGCAACCTTGGCCTCGACTGCAAACCAGGGACTTTCATCAACAGTTACCAGAAAATCAACCTCCTTATTATCAACATTGCGCAGATAATACAGCTGCGTGCGGTAACCTTCATGGTCGTGCAGAAACGAAACGAGTTTCAAAAGATGCCCGGCAACCATATTTTCAAAACGCGCAGCCGCATCATCAACTTCCGACCAGTCCCACAGATACAGTTTGGGCTGCTTTTTAAGAGAGCGGACAGCTTTGCCCGCAAAAGGGTAAATCCTGAAATGATAATAAAAGGTTTCAAGCAGGCTGAGCCAGTGTGTTACCGCCCGGTGGCTTACTTCAAGGTCTTCGCGCAGGGCATTGGCTGACAGCAGTGAGCCCACCCGTGAAGGCAGCATATCACTGAGCATTTTCATGCTGCCGATATCGCGAATCTGGGCCATGTCCTGGATATCTTCGCGGAACAGACGCTCTATTTTTTCGTTGTGCCATCTGCGCAGAAAACGATCCTGCTGTTTGATCAAAGGCTCGGGAAAACCGCCAAAGCGCAAGAGCGTTTCAAAATCATCAGCGCAGCGTACCGGACTGATATCCAGCTCCTCAAAAGGACGGGGCAGATTGCGACGGGCAAGCGTTTCAGCCAATGTGAAGGGATGCAGCACATAATAATGATAGCGGCCCTGCAGGGAGTCGCCGCCTCTGCGGTATACATCGAGGCGGGAGCTGCCGGTTACGAGAAATTTGTAACGGTCCTTGAGCTTGTCGTACTCTCCCTTGATAAAGGTTTTCCATTTTCTGTACTTATGAATTTCATCCAGTATGATGAGCTCAGCGGAGCCCGACCACTGTGAGGCCGTGATTTTTTTACGGTCCTGCCGGTTATCCCAGTTAAGATACTCATGCCCTTTATAATGGGCCGCGACAAGGCCGGTGGACAGGGTTGTTTTGCCGACCTGCCGGGGTCCGCCGATAAACACCATTTTTTCGGCCAGATCATCTATGATACTGTCGGTTAGATAACGGTTTTTCAGCATATCCGGGCCTTTGCCTGCACATTGAAGCGTTCGATTTTTTTTGCCTATAGGTTAAAAAACTCTCTTATTATTTTGCCTTTAGGCAATTTTTGTCAAGCCGTTTTTCACCGTTCAGGACGTTTTCAAAAAATACATTTTTAACCTGTTCCCGATTTTTTTCTCGCTATTTTGTCAAATATTCCGGCAGCCCGCTTGCCGGTGTCCATGTCAGAAACAACAGGCAGCCGAAATACGTGCTCTTTCGGACGTGCGGAAGCCCGTCCCTCAAAAATCAATCATTCTTACTGTATGTTTTTAACCCCCCATCGTTTCGTAGCCGAGTCGGGTGCATGATCAAGGATGCGGTCGTTATGCTGTTTGAGCGCCCGAATGTGCGAGTTCATAACGACCCCTTGAGCATGTGCCCGTCGAGGGAATCGCGACTTTAGTCGAGACGCGAAACGCCGGGGCGCCCTTTCTTGAGGGTACCCATTCTTTGGGCGACAAAGAACGGGTACAAAAATATTTTTCATGCCACATAATTCTGCATCATCGTTTGAATTTTGTCCTTAATCTCCCCTACCAGCCATTTGGGCTTCATTACCCTCGCCTTATCCCCCAGCGAGAGGATGAATGAGATCAGTTCAGATTCCGAGGCAGCGGTAAAGGTTATGTCGGCTGAGCCGTCGGGGTTGTGCTTTATCTTCTGATCCCGGCTCCAGATCCGCTCGCACATGTAGCCCTTTGCCCAGCCGGTAAGGCGCACGGTTACTGAAAAGCTCTCGCGCTGCCTGTGCTACAGCATGCCAACCGGTAGTGCCCTGCACGTTTCAGTCAGTTGCAGCATCTCGCTGCACAGGCACACGACCCCGCAATCGTTCATTTCCTTGCCGAAGCGTTCAAGCGCAGAGAACTGCCTTGTCCAATCGCGGGAGGGCGATGCGCCTTTTTTGATCTCCAGCGGGTACAGGCGATCATTCTGCTCAATGATCAGATCGATTTCACGGCCGTCTTTATCGCGGTAATAAAAGATATTGGGAACCTGCATGCGACTCCACCAGCTTTTTAAAATTTCGGCCACAACATAGGTTTCAAAAACAGCGCCTGCCATGGCCCCTGATGCAAGGGTTTCCGGCGAGGTCCAGCCGGTGAGGTGTGAACACAGGCCCGTATCAAGAAAATAGAGCTTGGGCGTTTTATAGAGCCGTTTGGTGATATTATTGTGATAGGGCTGCAACAGATACACCTGAAAGCTTGCGACAAGAATGGACAGCCAGTTCTTCGCAGTGGTAACACTTACGCTGGTGTCGCGGGCAAGGTCCGAGAGATTGAGCATCTGGCCGGTTCGGGCGGCACAGGCTTTGAGAAAAACAGAGAATTTTTCAATATCCCCGACATGGGCAAGATCGCGCACATCGCGCTGCAGATATGTCTGAATGTAGGAGCTGCAGAAAAGCGAACGATTGTGAACCTCACCCGTGCAGAGCGCCGGGAATGAACCTGTCCAGATATCTGCATAGAGAGACCTGAGGTCTGCTGTACGGCCTGATTCAATCCTCGGTTTCACTCTATCGTGAGTCGGCAGGAAAGGCTCAAGCCGCACGGTGCGTTTTTCTTTTTCCCGTGCTGAGAAACCAAGCATGTTCACAACGGCAACCCTGCCTGCAAGGCTTTCCGTGACGCCCTGCATCATGTGAAACTGCTGAGAGCCGGTGAGCCAGAAATCGCCCGGGCGGCGGCATCGATCGATACTGATTTTTATCTGCGGCAGCAGCTCGGGGGCATACTGTATTTCATCAATAAGCAGCGGCGGTGGAAACTGCTGGAGGAAAAGGGCCGGATCCTGCCGGGCGATACTCCGCAGACTATAGTCATCAAGCGTGACATACCTTCGCCCTGACGCGCAGAGATGCTCAAGCAAAGTCGTTTTGCCTACCTGCCGCGGGCCGGTCAACAGCATTGCCGGAAACTGCTCCGAGGCCTCAAGCCAGACATCTTCTATGGAACGCGTGAAATACATAAGCCTGCCGACTAATTTAATCTATGATTATAAAATAGCCGATACAAATAAAAAATCAAGCAAAATTAAAGCCCTATCAAACAATATCCGGCCCATGAAAGGTTTTTGGCTTTGGAAATTTAGGTTTAAAAAACCGTACCGCCCTTTGGGTGTACCCATTCTTGATGGAATCGTAAAAAGTCACCGGGTGTCACCTCGAACCCTTCGGCTGCGCTCAGGACAGGCTCCGTGAGCGGTCTTGTAAGTGCAAAAAAAACCAAGATTTCTCCCTTCGGTCGAAATGACAAAACAGCATTTTTCAGACTTTTTACGGCGGCATCATTCTTTGGGCGCGCAAAGAACGGGTACAAAAAAAATCATCCATAATTTTTCGCCATCCCCTGAATTTTTTCATCCACAAATACTCGTGGCCGGGCAGCGCGGCCACTACATATCTTTTTCAGGTTTTGGGTTTTAAAACCCCTTTGCAGCGCAGCCGAGCGAAGCGTGCGCACGCGGATACGAACGACACGCTGTCTGAGCGCCCGAATGTGCGAGTTCGTGTCGTTCCCGTGTGCGTGCGTTTCGCGAGGGCAGCCGAAGGCCAAGCTGCAGGGGTGCCCTTTTTTGGGCACGCAAAAAAGGGGTACGTAAAAAATCATCCATAATTCTTCGCCATCGCCTGAATTTTATTCTTAATCTCCCCCACCAGCCATTTTGGCTTCATTACACGCGCCTTATCCCCCAGCGAAAGGATGAAGGAGATAAGCTCTGATTCAGAGGCAGCGGTAAAGGTTATGTCGGCTGAGCCGTCGGGATTCTCCTTTATCTTCTGATCCCGGCTCCAGGTCCGCTCGCACATGTAGCCCTTTGCCCAGCCGGTAAGGCGCACGGTTACTTTAAAGTGATCCTCCTGCATGAATCCGTAGCTCTTGTCAAACACCTTGTCAAAATCAAAATTGGGCGGGAATACAAAGGGCGTGTCAGTCATCTCGACCTGCACCATACAGTGAACGGCAAGCAGAGGATCAAAACGCGGGGTTTTGTACGGACGCCCGGGTGTTTTTGCCATCTGAGCGAGCACATAGAGCGTGTTGTTGTGCGAGAGCATCTTAAGGGGTTTGATGTAAAAGGTTTTCGGCTCTCTGTCCATGGCTGCCCGGTAGGTAATGCAGCAGACCTTTAGATCGCGCATGGCCTGGATGAGGGTTGTAATAGTCTGCTGATGAGCGGTGTAATCGATTGTGCCGTGATGAAAGCTTGCAAACAAGTCGGCCGAAGTCTCGACACCGTCGGGAAGTAGCTGCCGACTTTTTAAAATGCCTGACTGCACCATGGTATTGAAATCGGGTCCGACAAGATGCTTGGTGAATGACTTGCACATCTGCAGCAGGGTTGCCTCATCAGCGGTGAGGCACTGGGCGGGCTGCGGGCGAAGTGCTTTCTTCATGGAGATATAGCGCTCGCGGCCCTGTATGTCATCCTCGATCTGTGCGCCGTACACATCCTGAATATCGCGCACAAGCCTGATAACGGTCGGCTTTGAGCAGCCAAGCATGTCGGCAAGCCGGTTCAGCGAATACCTGTCGCTGGTGAACAGCAGGTGCGCGAACAGCTTGATCAGCTTGGCCCCGTAGGTTTTGTCGTCAAGTTTATTGGGCATATAGTCTTCCTCCCAACCGAAATCAAAAAAAGTTTGCACCACGAAATGCACGAAAAACACGAAATTTTAGGTTTCGGCGCTATTCACAGGCCTGTAATCAACACCTTAAGATTTCTCACCCGCCAGAGGCGGGATTCGAAATGACAGAAAAATGGTTTTCTGCGGCTTTGTCCACCCCTATTTTATTACGGCCCGAACGATCCTTGCGTTTCATGTAATGAAAAGATCATACACAGCCGTGCAACAGCGGTCAAGCAGGTAAACCGAATAAATGAAAACCATAGCCGCGCTATGAAACGATGTGGCGCTATCTTTGAGGTGTAAAGACCGTAGGCCGGACAAAGCATGCCCTGAGCCAAGGCGAAGGGCGGGAGTGTCCGGCAAGATTCGATTACCGCAAAAGACGCCGGACACACTTCGTTTAGTCCGGCCTACAGGATGCGGGTCGATGTCCGCTCATGGTTCGACAGGCTCACCACGAACGGATGTACATCTTTAATGTAAGGAGCTGCATATTCATGGAATGGGACGCGTGCAACACGGTGCTGCTGTACAACCTGCCCCGGCTGACTCTTCTGCCGGCCGTGGAGCACATTCTGCGGCAGCGCGGCATCCGCTTTGTGAATGTTCGCAGCGGTTGGGAAGTTTTCAGCATCCCGGCCTTTCTCTCAATTATCGACCCCGGCATGTGCCAGCAGGGTGAACCCTGGCGGGTAGACCGGGATGAGCTGGCGCTCTATTTTAACAAGATTGAACAGTTCAGCCACTTGTCGGGCTGCTATTTCTTCACCCGGCGGCTCAGCATTGAGGCTCCGGCTGTTATTAAAAAACGCACCTTCCCGCTGCCGCTGGAGATCACGGAAAGCTTTCTTGGCACACTCGTGGACTATAGCAGCGCCGCATGCGAGCGCGGGATTCGATGCAACACCGTACAAACATAAGGAGGCATTATGTCAAAAGGAAGAAATTATCAGTCAACCAAGTACAGGGAACATTTGAGAATACTACGAAAATTAAATGATGAAGGGCCGCCTGACTCCGAAGCCGATGACAACGAGCGCTTTGTGCATGCGCAATGCGCCCGTTACCTGTCAAATATCCTGTGCGCAGGGGTGAGCCTTGATAAAAATGCTGTCAAACTTCTGGCCTGGATTGTCGGAAACGACATCAGCAGTCTGTTTGATTGCCTGAAAAAAATAGGGGGGGCAAAAGCGGAGAAGAAAATCAATGAGATCCTCGAAGAAGACCTGATTGAAGATGCCGATGATTTTGCCGGGGCCGTCATGCGCGTGGCCCAGGTGTGCTCCGCCAGTGCCCGCCATAAGCTGCAGAAAACCTGCGTGGCCCTTTTGCAGGAAAAAGCCCGGAATTTCTTGGAAGACAGCGCCGCATGTATCGGGAAAAATATCCAGTCGCTGAAAGCGACGTTTAATGCCACTGACCGGGAAGTCGATCTGTGTTTATTTGTTTTCATCAATGAGACGTTCAATGAAGCAGATGGCTATTTCAACGATATCTTAAGATGCCTCAGATTTGAGGGCCGCAAGTACCTGCGCTGGGCGCTCGGGCTTACACAGGCCGACCTTGATGCAATCATCAATTGTAATCTGCGCAAAGCAGGCATGATTGAATACGATTCCCAGTGTTTTTCCATTTCAGGGGAACTCTCAAATATCCTGGGCAATGATTCGCCCGATTTTGTCATCAAGGAGTTTTGCGAGCTGAAACCCGGCAACACAGTCAACCTCAAGCATCACATCATTACCCCGCAGCAGACCTGCCACATACTGAGCCTGCTGGGCAAAAAGCCTGACAAATCAACCCATATCCTGCTCTACGGCCCGCCCGGCACCGGCAAGACATCGTTTGCGCAGGGCATTGCCGCCAGGCTCGATCTTCCGGCCTATGAAATCAGGCGGCCGGATGACAGCAACAGCACAAGCTGCCGCAGGGCCGCGCTGATCGCCTGCTACAACCTGACCTGCGCAGGCGAGCGGGGCTCGCTGATCATTGTTGACGAGGCGGATACGATTTTAAACACCGAAAAGGGCGGCTTTTTCTTTTTCGGTAAAAGCTCCGTTGAGAGCCGGGACAAGGCCTGGCTCAATTACTATATGGATCAGCCTGGCGCGCGGGTTATCTGGATCGTCAACGATGCTTCAGACATCGATCCGTCGGTGATGCGCCGGTTTGCCTTCAGCGCGTATTTCAGCAATTTCAACCGCACCCAGCGCGTAGTGCTCTGGAACACCGTGCTTGAACGCCGGGGCGCTGCACGTTTGCTGAACGAGCAGCAGGTCGCCTCTCTTGCTTCTCAGTACAGCGTCAGCGCAGGCGTTATCGACCTTGCCGTTGAAAAAGCCGCTGAGATAGCGCCCGCCCAGGCTGAGGGCTTTTACAGCGCCGTGTGCATGGGCATTGAGGCGCACACCAAACTCGTGGCCGGAGGGCACACACCAGCCCGCAGGGAGAAAACGGAAAAAGCCTACTCCCTTAAAGGACTCAACATCAACGGTGACCTTCAGGGCCTGATGAGCCATGTGGAAGCTTATGACAGCTATCTTAAAGACCCTGATTCAGACTTGAACGTATGCATGAACATCCTCTTTTACGGCCCGCCGGGCACGGGCAAAAGCGAACTTGCCCGCTACATTGCCGAACATCTCGGCCGGGAGCTCATGGTCAGGAGGGCAAGCGACCTGATAAGCAAGTGGGTTGGTGAGAGCGAGCAGAATATCGCCAAAGTGTTTGCCGAAGCCGGGCAGAGCGGTGCGGTGCTGGTTATTGACGAGGCGGATTCGTTTATTTTCTCGCGGGATACGGCCGTGCGCTCATGGGAGACCATGCAGGTCAATGAATTTCTCACCCAGATGGAGCGCTTCAGGGGAATCCTTATCTGCACCACGAACCGCATGACCGGCATTGATGAGGCCTCAATCAGGCGCTTCAGCCGGAAGATCGAGTTCAATTTCCTGACACCGCAGGGAGCGGAGATTTTCTATATAAAACTGTGCGCCCCGCTCACCGCCTGGCCGCTGGACAAAAAAAGCCGCGAACGCCTGCGTGGCACATTAGACCTTGCTCCGGGCGATTTCAAAACCGTGCGCGACCGCTACTGTCTGTTTAAACCCGATACAATCAACCACCAAATGCTCGTGGGCGCGCTTGAAGAAGAAGCCGTTATGAAAACCGCGAATACGGGCAAGAAAATTATCGGTTTCACCGCTCAAGGCAAGGAGAAAACAGTATGATGCTACGCAGACATTTTATCAAAAGCACTGCCGCGTTTCTGGCCTCAATTGCAGCTGCTCCGGGTAACACATGTGCGGCGATCTTTGCACCCGGACCGCTGTCGTCGGAGCAGCACCGACGCGCATGCCTTGTGGCGGCAATCGAAGAGTACTGCTCGGTGAGCGGAATCGACGGCCCAAATGAGGACTACGTGGAGGCGCTCAACAGTGCCTGCTCAAAAATCAGGCCGGAAAACCATCTCGAGTATGCAATTGCCGCTTCCTGCGCCGAGGCGGAAAAAGGGCAGGAACTCTGCGATGAATACCACCGCAGAAAGCAGGGCATGGAGCCGGAACTGTTCACGCACGAGGTGTTGACCGGACCCGGTGCGCTCCTGCCCGATACATACGGGCTGATTATTTTCAAGGAACAGCTGGAGCGTTTTCTCGGCGGGCTGGTTGCGGAGGAGGGGGAAGTGCGGCTTGATGCCGGCATGGCGCTGAGGAAACGCATGGGCGCGCAAAGGCTTTCGTTCATGGATTTTTACGAAGGCCTGCATCCGAGGTTTGCAGCGCGCCTGAGCACGCAGCAGTCCTATGACCTGTATAATTTTTTATCGGATTACCATCCGTGTCACAGCTACGTGATCTGCTTGGCAGTCGTGGCGCGCGCGGGGCTGTAATGAACACAAACCATTCCGGAGGGATCATGAACCGAAAAGAGAATCTTGTGCTGCTCTACAACCTGTCCGATGATTTGCTGCCTTTGACGCAGCAGGTCCTGCGGGACCGGGGCATGCCGTTTATCAGCGTGAAAAGCGCTTCTGATATTTTTGCCATTCCGGCGTTTCTGGCGATTGTTAATCCGGACTGTTTTCAGGGAAAGTTCTGGAGCGTTGAGTGGTTTGAACTTAAACCGTGTTTCGAGCGCATCAATACGTTTTTACCGACCCCGCAATGGTTTATGTTTACACGGCCGCTTTCAATAGCGGTGCCCGACGTGATTCAACGACGCACCATCACCATGACGGAATGCATTACTACGGACTTTCTGCAGCGGGTGCTGGCGCGGGCAGAAACCCAATAGTGCGGAGTGAAGGGGCTGCCCCTGCGCTCAGGAACTCAGGCAGGCCATGACCGCTTCGGCCATGAGACGATAACCCGCCTCAGAAGGGTGCACGCGATCATAGAGCACCAGGCTGGCATGCGGGGTGCCCGCGGCAATTGCAGCTTGCCAGTGCTCATCTGCCAGGGCAACGCCGCAACCCTTCTCGCGTACAATGTCTTTCAAAGCCGTGTAAAACGGCGCGACCACCGTCTGTTCTTCGGAGTCTTCGGGCAGCGTTGAGGTCAGCAGCAGCACCTCGGCACTGCTCTCCTGGCGGATTCTCTCAATGATGGCTTCGATCGCGCGCCGGTACTCGGCAACCGTGCAGCCGCAGAATGCGTCATTGAGCGCGAACTGCACCAGCACGAGATCAGGGGAGTAGCTGAGCGCGTCCTGCTGCAAACGGTACAGGCCCCCGGGGGCTGTGTCACCGGGTATGCCGCTGTTGATAAGCGTGACATCAGACTTGGGATAGCGCGCCATCAGCATATCACGCAGGAACTCAACATACCCGCGCGCGACCATCCAGCCGCTGGTGAGCGAATCGCCCAGCGCCGCAATGGTCACGGCTTCTCCGGTCGTTAATTTTGCTATGGTTTTTTCAGGATGCATAGGCGGGCGGATAAAGAATTTTTTCTTTTTACTGCAGCCTTCTAAAAGTAAAAACGAATTCCCGTTCGTGGTGAGCCTGTCGAACCATGAACGGGGGCTGCAGTGTTATACCTCATCCGTTCTGCCCTTCGACAGGCTCAGGGCGAACGGACGGTGTTGTATCGCAGGCTATCCTGCCAAAGCTTTGCCGAGCGCGAAGGCCTCTTTGAGCAGGGCCTTCTTTTTCAGGACATCGCCGGGCGCCAGGCCCGTTGCATACACCGAGCCGACAAACACGGCCTCAACGTAGGCAAACGCATCCTGAAATGTGCGCAGGGCATTGACCGCGCCGGAGCGAAACGGGTCCGCGTCGCCATAGGTCAGGGCCACGGCCATGCGCTTGCCTTTGAGGGCATAACCGCCCGGCCCGCCCAGGGCATAGCAGCGGTCCATGAAAAGCTTGAGCTGCGCTGACACGGTAAACCAGTACACCGGGCTTGCGTAGATAAGGCCGTCGGAGGCGACAATTTTAGCGTACAGCTTCTGCATGTCATCCCTGATCACGCAGAACCGGTCATCAGCAGCATGGCATTTGTCGCAGGCCGTGCAGGGCCGGATCGTGAGCGCGCTCAGGTTAATAGTCTCAACCCGCGCGCCGGCTGCGCGGGCGCCGTCGGCGATCGCATGCGCCAGCAGGGTGCTGTTGCCGTTTTTGCGGGGGCTTGACGTGAGCTCGAGAATTTTTTTCGCCATAAAGAGACCCTCCACTACTGTTTGGCAGGATAGTAAAAAGCATGTGTGAGCACGCGTTTATCAGCAGACCTCGATACCCTTCTGCCGCAGATAGTCCTTGACCTGCCGGATGGTGAATGTCCTGAAATGAAAAACAGACGCTGCCAGCAGGATCTGAGCGCCGCCGAGTGCCACGGCCTCATAAAAGTGCTCAAGCGTTCCGGCTCCGCCGGATGCCACGACCGGAACGCTGACCGCGGCCGCTATGGCCCGCGTAAACTCAAGGTCATAGCCGGCGCAGGTTCCGTCACCGTCCATGCTGGTTGGCAGAATCATGCCGGCTCCGGCCTGCTCGCAGCGTGAAGCCCAGACAACCGCATCAAGGCCGACCGGCTTTGTTCCGCCGGCAATTACGAGTTCAAATCCCGAGGGCATGACCGGGTTACGCCGGGCATCGACCGCAATGGTTATGGTATCGCTGCCGAACTTCTGCGCAGCCGCGCGCACAAGCTCCGGATGTTTCACGGCCGCGCTGTTCATGGAAACCCGGGAAGCGCCGGCTGAGAGCACCTGCTCAATGTCATCAAGCGAGGCGATGCCGCCGCCCACGGTCAGCGGGATATCGATAACCTCTGCGACCTTTCTGACCCAATCAAGCATGGTGCCCCGATTCTCAAGCGTTGCCGCGATATCAAGCATGGCAAGCTCGTCGGCGCCCTCCTGCTGATAAAAAGCCGCGTTCTGGACCGGATCGCCCGCGTCCTTTAAATCAACGAAATGAACGCCTTTCACGACACGTCCGTCTTTCATATCAAGGCAGGGCATGATTTTGATTGCAGCCATGGCAGCATTCCTTTCCGGATTAAAAGCGGTGCAGCAGGAGCCGCGGCACCGGTGATTGTGTGGCAACGCTGATGCGTGACGGCAACGGCAGCTGCGTCATTTCTCTAAACCGGCAGCTCCGGCGACCACGCTGTCGAGCACGCCGTTGATGAACGCTCCCGACTTGTCGCAGCCGAATTTTTTGCCGAGTTCGATTGCCTCGTTGAGCGTCACCTTAGCGGGGATATCATCGCAGTGGAGCACTTCATAAATCGCCACGCGCAGGATATTGCGGTCAATCGGCGCGATGCGCTCAAGCGACCAGTTTTGCGCGGTAGCGACAATAATGGCATCAATCTCCACGCGCTTCTGACATACGCCCCGGGCAATCCGCTCGGCGAACTGCCTGATTTCATCGCTGTGGGCGTGATGCTCCCAGAACAGCGGCAGGGCCTGCTCAATATCCTGAGAGTTCATCTCAAGCTGATACAAAATCTGAACGGCAACACTTCTGCCTTTTCTGCGGCTCATCGGTCAACGGTCTCAATCAAAGAATTCAGGGCGCTCATGCCGCCGTTAGCAGGCTGTTGAAAAACGCCCCTCTGCTGCGTTGTGCTCATCATTCGTCACTGCGGCGTACGGCAAAGTACGCCTCATTCCTCATAATTTCGCACGCCTTGCATGTGTGCGTTTTTGAACAGCCTGTATAACAAGACTTTTTCAACACC
>Ga0194126_10007987_pt1 | contig 14543 bp, 10 predicted proteins | sample TA2KigC150mmetaG_FD_148641 | JGI IMG/M metagenome (GOLD analysis project Ga0194126, IMG submission 148641) | Freshwater microbial communities from Lake Tanganyika, Tanzania - TA2015035 Kigoma Deep Cast 150m | ecosystem: Environmental > Aquatic > Freshwater > Lake | place: Tanzania: Lake... | reverse complement strand
TCATCAAGCTTTCCGCAGCTTTCTTTGTCCTCGCCGGAGGTCTGGGTGCGGCGCTGGGGAGTGCGTCCCTTCGGGAATTGCTGCGCAAACCTCAGCTCTATGTGATGAGCGTCCTGGGGGCGCTGCCCGGGGCTGTTTACATTGTATATGGGATCTACATTGCTGGTTTCCTCGCCCAGCAATTCGGCGGGAGATTTATTCCATCCCTGTACCTGAGCCCGGCCTATTACCTGGGGTGGATCGGGATGATCAACCTCGTCATGGGGGGCATGCCGATCGTGCTTGGCTGGCTGGGTCTGTATTTCGTTCGGGAGCGATCTGATTTCCGCTTCCTCGCTGGACTGTGGGCCGGTTATGCCCTGTACGGGCTGTATTTCACCTACCATATCTCCACCCATGATTACTATCATCTGATCTTGATCCCCATCGTGGGGCTTTCCATCGGTCCGGCGGTGGATGGTTTTCTGGCCGCCCTCGCGAAATCTCCTCGTTATGACCGCTGGAAGATGCTGCCGCTTCTGATTGGGTTGTCCGGTTTGTTCCTCGTGATTTTGGATACACGTGCGAACCTTAAGGCAGGCGATTATCGCGCCGAGCCGGCGCGCTGGGTGGAAATCAGTGAACGGGTAGATGCGGAGGCGCGCCTGATCGCTCTCACCCAGGATTACGGCATGCGCCTGGCATATTGGGGCTGGCGGCCGACCGCCGTCTGGCCACGATCCGGGGATATCTATTATCACGAAAATCGCGGCGCCGAGTTTGAATTTGCACAGCTGTTCGAGGAGCTGGCTCGCAAACGGGACTACTTCCTGATCACCGACTTCGAGGAATTGGAAAGGCAACCCTTCCTAAAGACTTATTTGAACGATACCTACAATTTGGCAACCTCAGGCGATGGATACTTCATCTATGATCTGCGAAACCCGCTTAAGTAGGTGGCATTGATCGCCTTGCCGTCAAGGGATGTTGCGCAGGAATGGTTGGGAGTGTTGTTAGAGAATGAATTTTCGCGGATGGATTAAAGGCAAGTCACAGATTGAATTGATCTTTCAGGCTGGTTTGATCCTGGGAATCCTCGGATTCCTGGTTTATGTGGTCGCGCTTGCGTGGCTGGGCTGGTATACGCGGTACATGGCGGATGATTTCTGCAATGCCGTGATGTTCGCCAGGGATCCGATCGGAGGCTTGGTCCTGCGGTACATGGAGGGATGGGGAGGCAATCGGTATTCCAACATCTGGCTGGTGGGATTGTCCGAATTGCTTTTTTCGAAGCATGTGAATACCCTGCCGGTCATCCATCTATTTGCATGGCTGGCCGGGTTGGTGTGGTTGTGGATCGAGATCCGGCGGCGGGTTGGCGCACCCTGGCCGGCCTTCATGACCGCATTTCTGGGATTATCCATCGCCTTCTTTTCTCTCTTGCAGGTCACCAACCTGTATCAGACCGTCTTCTGGCGATCCTCGATGACCACGCATTTTGCACCGATCGTCTACGGCACATTGCTGGCTGCATATCTGCTTCGGTTGCTTAATGAAAACAGGCGCCCGCTTCGAATCCGTTCCAAATTCGCCGCGACCCTTTCCGCCTTCCTGGTGGGCGGTTTTTCGGAACCGGCGGATGCCCTGCAGATCACCCTGCTGCTCCTTTTCATCCTCGGAACATATGCCTGGGTGAATAAACCGGCGCGTAATAAGATCTTGTCCCTGCTTGGATGGGCCTTCGTCGGCGCGCTTCTTTCCCTGTTGGTCATGTTCCTTTCCCCGTCCAATTTCCGACGCCTGGGTGATCCTCCCGGCCTGGTTCAATTCATCCGGGATACCATCCAGTATGCATTTATTTTCATTTCTTCTACGTTTGCCGTTCTCCCGCTCCCGTCACTCCTCTCCGTGATGCTCCCTGCCTTGCTGTTCTGGATCCACGGACGAACGACCGCGGTCAGGCATGGGCGCGAGCGGAGGCGCTCGATGTGGATGATGATGGCAGTCGCACCTCTGATCATGTATGTGCTCGTGATGGCGAGCTTTTCCCCGAGCGTCTACGGGCAGGGATATCCTGTGGAACGCGTCCGCTTCTATGCCCGCCTGATCATGACCGTCTGGCTGATGCTGGAGGGTGCCCTGCTCGGCTGGTCGTTGGCCGACCTTCCAGGCGGCCGGTTGAATCGCCTGGTGGTGTTTGGTGGAAGCATCCTGTTCACGGCCATCTCGGCTTTTTATCCATTTCGAGCGGCGATTCAGGCAGCTCTGAAGATTCCCGAGTACAGCGAACGCGCCGCTTTGTGGGACGCGCGCGATGATTACGTGCGCAGGCTGGCTGAGTCGGGGGAAAGCGACCTGGTCGTGCCCGGGTTTTCCGGCGTGTATGGGGTTAAAGAGTGGGACGATTACGAGACTCATTGGGTCAACCTGTGCGCGGCGGAGTATTACGGGGTGAATTCGATCCGCACGGTTTCGGTGCCGGATGAATACCTGTGGGAATTCTTCAGTGGGCAGTGATACTCCCATCCTCGTTACCGGCGCGCATCGCAGCGGAACCACCTGGGTCGGAAGAATGCTGGCAGCTGAACGCGGCACGGCGTACATCAGCGAGCCGCTCAACGTGTGGCACCGCAAAGGCGTGTATCGCTCGCCGGTCGACCATTGGTATACATATATTACGGAGGAAAACGAAGCCCGTTACCTGCCGGGCTTCGACGATTTGCTCCGTTTTCGTTATCACCTCTGGCGGGAGATTCCCTCGCTCCGATCCGGCAGGGATTTTCTGCGCATGGTCCGCGACTATGTGAATTTTGTGAATGGACGCCTGAGAAGGCTGAGGCCTTTGATCAAGGATCCATTCGCAGTGTTCTCGGCCGGCTGGTTCGCGCGGAGGTTGAATTGCCGGGTTGTGATCACGGTCCGTCACCCCGCGGGATTTGCCAGCAGCCTGAAGCGTCTAGGTTGGCCGTTCGATTTCAAGGATCTGCTGGACCAGCCTTTGTTGATGCGCGATCATCTCGAGCCGGATCGCGCCCAAATGGAATCCATCCAGAGTGAGGATCTGATCGGTCAGGCGTCTTTGCTGTGGCGAATGATTTACCGTGTAGTCCACACATTTCAAACCCTGGAACCAGCCCCCCTTATCGTCCGACATGAAGACCTCTCGCGCGATCCGCTTGCCGAATACCGAAAACTGTACGAGTCAATCGGACTGATTTTCGACAAACATGTGGGCGAGATCATCCTCAATTCGAGCAGTTCTGAAAACCCGGGCGAATTGTCAAAAAGAAAGGTGCATTCGGTCAAATTGGACAGCCGTGCTGGACTTGACAATTGGAAAAGGCGTCTGGATCTGGAGGAAATCAGGCGTATCCGCAAGGTGACCGAGGAAGTATCCGGCCTGTACTATTCGAACGAAGATTGGAGTTAATCGTGAAAACTGTGCCTCTGCCGCTGGTTTCCATTATCACTCCATCGTTCAATCAATCCGGTTTTCTCAAGTCGACCATTGAATCGGTGCTGGCGCAGGATTATCCGCGCCTCGAATACATTGTCGTGGACGGCGGGTCCACCGATGGGAGCGTGGAGGTGATCAAGGCGTATGCGCACAGGCTGGCATGGTGGGTAAGTGAAAGGGATCAGGGGCAGACGGATGCGATCAACAAGGGGTTTGCGCGGGCGAAGGGTGAGATCCTGGCATGGATCAATTCGGATGACACCTACAATCCCGGCGCGGTGGGTTGCGCCGTGAAATGCCTGATGGAGAACCCGCAGGCCGCGCTGGTGTACAGCGACTGCGATTACATCGATGAACAAGGCCGGGTGATCGGGAGGTTTCCCGCCGCGCAAACGGATTACGCGCGTCTGCGCCGCGGGTACGTTCATATTCCTCAACAAACGATGTTCTTCCGGTCCCGCTATTGGCGTGAAGTCGGACCGCTCGATCCCACATTTTACTTCGCCATGGATTACGATTTGTGGACTCGCCTCGCGGCGCGCGCACCGCTTAAATACATCGCCGGCCAGACCTGGGCAAACTTCCGTCTGCATGCTTCGGGTAAGACCACGACGGAGGACGACCGCTGCTGGCCGGAGATGCTGCGCGTGCATTATCGCGATGGAGGTGGTTTCTTTTCGCCAATTGTGGCAAAATATCACCTTCGCAAAATCATCGGTCCGCTCTGGAAGCGGCGCATCAAATCCGGTTGGAAATCATGAACGATCTGTTTACAGCCCCATCCCTGGATGACCTGGTTCGATTGCTGCGGGCCTGGCGTTTCTGGGTGCTGGGTGGGCTGCTGGGCGCCCTGCTGGGAGCGGCGCTGCATGCCATTCTGCCTCCCCGCCATCTTGCCCGGGCCACGGTCAATGTGGATTTCAACCTGGAACAAGCCTGGCCGCAGGAGACCGATCGCCAGCATTTCTATTATCTCGAACGCGAATCGCGCAAGCTGGAGGAGATCGCCTGGTCCGATCGGATCATGGACCAATTGTCGCTTGATTACAAAATCCCTCCGGCGGAATTGCGCGGGGAGATCCTGCAGCTCAGCCAGCCGGCCGAGGCGGGCTGGCATTTCTACGCGGAGCATCAAGACCCCCAGGTTGCCGCTGCGTTGGCGTCTGCATGGGCGGAGGCTTTCACTGTTCGCGTCCAAGAGCAAATCGAGTCCGGTGGGGTGAACGAGTTTGTCAAGGTGGAGACCACACAATCTGCGAACCTGCCGATCGAACGCCGCATCGCGTTGAGCAGTTACCTGCTTGCCGGCTCGATGGGATTGCTGACACTGGCTGCTTTTTTCGTTTTGTTTCTGGATCCAAAAAGGTTCCGATGAAGGACCTGTTCACCCGGCCGGAAAAAATTTTGCGCTTGATGTGGGGGGCAGCCCTGTTTGCATTACCGGTGACCAGTTTTCGCTGGTTCCCTCTCCTCAGTGATGGTACGCTGGTTCGTCCGCTTGCCATGTACCCATTGATGATCCTGTTGCCGGTTTTGCTCCTGTTAGGATGGCGAAGAAAAATCAAGCTGGGCTGGCCGGGCGCCTTTGTTGCGCTTGGGGCGTTCGTCCTGTTCGCCTTCGCTGCGACCGGTTTCGGGCTTCTGATCGATCCGTTGCCGCTGCGAGGCCAGATCTATTCCGGCCGGGCGGTCCGGGCACTTGGGACCCTGATCATTGGCCTGGCCTTCTACCTGTGCGCGGTGTGGATGAATAAAAATACGGAGGATCTGCGTTTCTCCATGCGCTGGATCCTCGCCGGCCTGTGCCTGGACCTTGCCTGGAGTGGATTGCAGGCGGTCACGTTCTATACCGGTTTGCTCGAAAAGGAGACTGTCACCCACTGGCAGCTTGCCTTTTCGATGCGCGAGCTGGTGCGTTCGAATCGAATTTCCGGCCTTGCCTACGAACCCGCCTGGCTGGCCGGTCAAATGGCGACGATATTTCTCCCTTTCCTGTTTGCCTCCGTGTTGACAGGATTTCGCCTGACACGATTCAAGTGGGTCGAACCTGTGCTTCTGGGAACCTCCCTTCTCGTTCTGTTGGCAACCTATTCGCGCGGAGGATTGCTGACGGCGGTCGGGGCGATGGGGCTGACGATCCATTTCCTCGGCCGCGGTTCGGTCCGCGCAGCCTGGGGATGGTTTCTCACGGGATTTCGCGGCCGACCTCCCTCCAGGCTGCTGCGCACGGGCATCCTGCTGGGGTTGGCTGGCATTCTCGCCGGGTCATTCCTCTTTCTCGGGCAAAGGGATTACTTTCGCCGGCTGTGGGAAATTGATGCGGAGAGCTTGAGCGAGTACATCATCGATATCAACGCCGGCGCGCGCGGTGCCTATACGGCCGGGGCACTGGCTGCGTATGAACAATATCCATGGGCGGGAGTGGGACTGGGAGCGAGCGGCTTCTTCATTTACCAGAATTTGCCGGATTGGGCTCTGACGACCGTGCCGGAAATCGCCCGTCAACTGAGTCCGGAAAGCCGGCTGTATCCGAATCCGAAGAACTTGTACGTCCGCCTGTTGGCGGAGACCGGCGTGATCGGTTTCATTCTGTTCCTGGCCTTTCAATTGCATGTTCTTGGAGATGTGCTTGCGTTGTGGAAGCGCGGGCTTCCCTGGATGCGGTTTGCCGCCACGGCAGGCATGGTTGCCTGGTGGGGGATCACCTTTTATAATTTCACGCAGGATTCACTGACGACTCCGAATCTCTGGCTCTTGCCAGGGATTATGGCGGGGCTGTCTGCAGGATCAGCACTTGAGGAACGAAGAACATGATCGTACTTTCCGTGGGGATGCCGCGCGCCGGATCGGCCTGGCATTATAGCCTCATCCATGACCTGATGAAGACCAGCGGCAGCGTGGATGCGCGCCGGATCCGCGAGCAGTATCACCTGCAGAAAATCCTGACCGAGGTCAACTGCAACATCGGCGTGCTTTCCGCCAGGCGGTTGGCAATGGTAATGGTGCCCGCCTTGATGGGCAATACCTTCGTGATCAAGGCGCATGCCTCGCCGTCGACAGCCTCACGGATTTTATCCTCGCTCGGTTGGCTGCGCATTACCTACATCTACCGCGACCCTCGCGACGCCATGCTCTCCGCCCACGAATTCGGCCGGCGCGCCCTGGAGAAGGGCAGGCCGAATGCCTTTTCCCATCTGTCCGATTTTCAAACCTGCATCGAGTTCATGATGGAATACACCCGCATCTGGGAGAAGTGGATGAGAGAAAAACGCGTGCTGATGGCACGTTACGAGGACCTTCTGACGAGGTATGACCTGGAGACCGGCCGTCTGGTGGGATTCCTTCCATTGGATGGGAATCGGCCGCAGATCCAGGAAGTGATCGAGAAATATCGTCCGGGGGCCGGAGAGGAACGGCAGGGTTTGCATTTTTATAAGGGCAGGATCGGACGATTTCGCGAATCCTACAGTGAGGACCAGAAGAAGGTGCTGCAGGATAAGCTGGCTGCAATCCTTCCGCGCATGGGGTACGAACCCTGATCCTCTTGCTCAATATGTAATTCAGCTGTAACGTCCTTTGCGCTTGTCGCCACCCCTGTTTTTCGATATGATTAGCCTGTATGTTGCGTAAATTTGATGCGCCATATATGGCGGACTGGTTCGCCATCTCGCTGAGATGGATCATGGTGGTCGGCCTGGTCATCTCGCTCAGCCTCGGCGGCAAACTGGAGGTTTCGAGCTCATGGCCGCTTGGCCTGATCATCCTTTGGAACCTGGCCATGACCGCGCTGGCGGGTTTGAACGTGCGCATGACCTTTCACCGCCACATCAACCTGCTCATGGATTTGGTCCTGGCGGGTTCTTTTTACCTGGCACAGGGAGGCATCCAGGGACCCGCTTTCTGGGCGGGTTTGCTCCCGATCCTGACCGGATCGATATTCTTTGAAATATTGGGTGCCTTCGTGGCCGCCATCTTGTTCGGCGGATTTGTTCTGTTCATCGCCTTTCGCGATCAGGATCAGGTGTCCTTTGCGATCACGCTGGTTGCCATACTGGCCTCGATGGGATTGGTGTTTGGCATTTTGGGCAAACGCCTGATCAAACATATGCGCAAGAACCGCGAAGTTTTCCTGAACACGGAGGAGAAGAAGCGCGCCGTGCAAAGCGAGCGCTTGCGCGCCATCTATGAACTGACCTCCACGCTTTCCTCCACCCTGAGTTACAAGCGCGTGCTCGAATCCGCCCTGGATATGAGCGCCACCGCCCTGAACCCGGATCCGGACGCGCTGATCGCTGATCCGTTGGTCGGGGCGGTGATGTTGTTCAACGCCGGAAAGCTGCGCGTCGGCTCCGCACGCAGGCTCACCAGCGCGGATATGCGCGTGACCTTCGACGGCGCAGAAGGCGTGCTCAAGAAGGCGTTGGACGAGGGGGAGCCCGTCATTTTCAAGGATGTGGGATACGACCCGGAGCTGGGGCGTGTGATCGCGTTGAGAAACTGCACCAGTGGATACTGCTTCCCGCTGCGCAGCGGATTCAACGTCTATGGGGTCCTCCTGTTCGCCCATCCCGAACCAAAATATTTCACGGAGGATCGCCGTTCCCTGTTGGAGATCATCGGCCGCCAATCCGTGATCGCGATCCAGAACGCGCGTCTCTACCAGGACCTGGTGGAGGAGAAGGAGCGCATGGTGGAGGTGCACGAGGAGGCGCGCAAGAAACTGGCGCGCGACCTGCACGACGGTCCCACCCAGTCCGTGGCGGCAATGGCCATGCGCCTCAACATCACCAAGCGCATCCTGGCAAAGGACGTCAATGCCGCGGGGGAGGAGATTGTCAAGCTGGAGGAGCTGGCGCACAAAACCACCAAGGAGATCCGTCACATGCTCTTCACGCTGCGTCCGCTGATCCTTGAATCCCAGGGGCTCACGGCAGCCCTGCAGGCCATGGCGGATAAAATGCTGGAAACTTACAATCAGAAGGTGACCATCAGCATCGACGAGCGGGTAACGGGACAGCTGGAGATGGGCAAACAGGGTGTGATCTTTTACATTATCGAAGAAGCGGTTAACAACGCCCGCAAGCACGCCGCAGCGGAAACGATCGCTGTGCGCCTGCACCAGATGGATGTGGGGATCGCCCTGCTGGAGATCGCCGACAACGGAGTTGGTTTCGACGTGAAAGCGGTGGCTCAATCGTATGACAAGCGTACCAGCAGCAGCCTGGGGATGGTCAACCTGCGTGAGCGCGCCGAACTGGTCAGCGGTCTGCTTCAGATCGATTCCGCACCGGGGCATGGGACCAAGGTTCAGGTGTACATACCGTTGACCGAGGAAGCCATGGATCGTCTGCTTCATGCACGACCAAGATAATGCCCAGCGCTTCGAAGCTCCACTATTTTTTCCACTCCCCAGGTGACCGCCACAGGAAATTTCCGCCGATCCTCCTGATCCACGGAGCAGGTGGAAATTATTCCTCCTGGCCGCCCCAAATCCGGCGCCTGCCGCAGTGTGTGATCTACGCCCCGGACCTGCCCGGCCACGGAAGATCAGAAGGAGTGGGCCGGCAGAATGTCGAGGCATATGCCGATGACATTCATGATTTCATGGACGGATTGAAATTACGATCGGCGGTATTGACGGGAGTCTCAATGGGCGGGGCGATTGCGCTTCAATTCGCGTTGAAGTATCCCAAACAGGCTGCGGGATTGATCCTGCTGGGCAGCGGCTCGAGGCTGCGCGTAGCTCCTGCAATCCTGACCGCCCTGGGCTCGCCGAATTTGTTCGAATCTGCCGTGGATACGATCAATGAGAATTGTTTCAGCGCGGATGTGTCGCCCCGCATAAAGGAACTATCCAAAGCGGTCATGCTGGAAATGCGCCCGACGGTCATGCTCGGAGATTTTCAAGCCTGCGACCGGTTCGACGTCACCGCACAGCTGCCGGAGATTCAAATCCCCACGTTGATCCTGTGTGGTTCGGAGGACAAAATGACCCCGCCGAAGTATTCCGAATACCTGAAGGAATCCATCGCCGGGGCGCAATTGAAGATCCTGGAGGGAGCGGGTCACATGTCGATGGCGGAACAGCCAGATGTGGTGGCTGGGTGGATCGCCGAATTTATCTCTCAACTTTCGAAGCGTAAGGTCACACCCTCCAGCCGCAAGGTGAAGCGTTGAATGAAGAGGGATCTCCATCGTAATTCACGCCAGAGCAATTCGGATAATCCCTGAATTCCCTCGGCTTCTGTTCTGACTGAATCGGTGGCAAAAGGCCCGGTTACAAGAATTTTTTACAGGGTGCAGCACTAATAGCTTAACGCGAGTGCCGGTTTCCTGCCGTATTTCGACCTCTTTTGGTAAAGGTTTTTTATGCAAGAAGCAGGAAATTACGGCAGTGGCTAAAAGGATGGGCTGATTTCATTTTACCGCGGAGAACGCAGAGTTCGCAGAGCAGGACAAAAGGGCTTCTCTGCGTTCTTGGCGGACTCTGCGATTAGCTGCGTGGAAAGCCCGCGGCTTTAGCCACTCTCGAAATTGCTCGATGTCCTTGCGAGCGGGCGGCAGGTGCACCTCGTTCAACTCATGCAGGAAACCCATAAAAAAATACAAGCGCGCCTGCGGATTACATCTCCAGAAACTTCAACAGTTCATACACCAGCATGCCCGGCCAGAAGATGGCTTTGAGCACCCCAAGCAAGCCGATCCAGATCGTATCGGCGTGTTGGATGTAGTACACCAGCGCCCCGAGAAAACCCAAACCATAGACAGGTGTGTTGGCCGTGTGCCTGTAGATCACCTTTCTGCGTTTCTGTTCCTGCTCCGCAATTTCTTCGTTTCCGGTCATTCATTTCTCCTTCTGATGGTCTCAGCCATCACGGATACATACGAGAAACCGGCGATTCAGATGCAAGCTGGTCAGGAGTTGCGCAGTCTCCCTTCGATCGAATCCTGGTTATTCTGTTCCATCGTTATAATAAGCCCTGAAACAAATTCGCAGCATACCATGGTCAGGAGAGGCATCGCCCATGCGTGAAATCTTTTATCCATCCAGCGTGGCAGTGATCGGCGTTTCCGAAAAGAGCGACAATCTGGGCCGCAACATCATCGCGAATCTGGTGGAATACAGCTTCAACGGGATCGTCTACGCGGTCGGACCCGGGGGCGGAAAGATCGAGACCCGGCGCATCTACCGCACGGTGGGCGATATTCCAGACCATGTCGACCTGGCTGTCATCATCACACCGGCCCGGACGGTGCCGGGTATCCTGGAAGAGTGCGGACAGAAGGGAATCCGCTGGGCGATCATCGAAACGGCCGGTTTCCGGGAGTACGGGGAGGAGGGCAAAAAGCTGGAGACTCAAATGCAGCATGTGGCCGGGCAGTACCATATCCGTTTCATCGGTCCCAATTGCATCGGGGCGATCAACATGGAAAACGGCCTGTGCGTGCCCTTCCCGCTCCTGAAAAAGTTCGTCAAGCTCGGGGATGTTTCCGTCATCATGCAAAGCGGGGGGGTGGGAATGAGTTCGCTTAATATCATGGCCAACGAGGGGATCGGGTTGAACAAGTTCGTATCCGTGGGAAACATGCTCAATATCGACTCGGAGGATATCCTTGAGCATCTGATCGAAGACGAACAGACGCGCTTGATTTTCTTCTACCTGGAAAGCATGCGCAACGGCCGCCGGCTGATGGAGATCGCCCGCCGCTCGAAGAAACCCATCCTGGCGTTCAAAGCCAACATCGGGAGTTTAAGCAACAACATCGCCATGTCCCATACCGCATCCCTGACCAGCGATGACAAGGTGGTGGACGCCGCGTTCAAACAGGCGGGCATCATCCGCATCCACGATGCAACCACGCTGGGCAACAATCTCAAGATCCTCGAGCTTCCGCCCATGCGGGGCAGGAATCTAGCCATCATCTCCCGCTCGGGGGGACACGCGGTGATTGCAGCGGATGCCTGTGAGCTTTCCGGGTTCCACCTGGCCTCCTTCCCGGGGAGTTTTCTGAGGGAGATCGAGAGACACTTTCGGGCGTCGGTGATCCGCCTGACCAACCCGCTGGACCTGGGAGATCTGTTCGATCTGGATGTATACGCCCAGATCCTGGAGCAAACCCTGCAGCTGGAAGGAGTGGACGGAGCGGTGTTTCTGCATACGGCCATCTCCGAGAAGGAAAACCTGGCAACCCGCGAATTGCTGGGCAGTGTGATGGACATGGTCCGGAAGTATGACAAGCCGGTGGCCTTCTATCTATCTGCGAACGCCGAGGAGACCAATTACCTCAAACAGAACTATTCCTTTCCGATCTTCGGCCAGGTGGTTGAGACCATTCGTGCCATGGAAATCAACCATCACTATCATCACACCCGACAAATGATGAGTCTGGAAGAGGAAACGCAATCCTTCTCCGTGGACAAAGTCAGGGTCAAGGCCTTGATCGACGCGGCGGCCCGCGAAGGACGGGAGCTGTTGTTGTCCGAATCCATTCAGGCTCTGGAATGCTATGGCATTAAAGCCGTGAAAAGCATGGTCGCCAGAACCGTGGAAGACGCCCGCAGGGCTGCTTCAGCCATCGGTTACCCGGTGGCCATTAAGATCATTGCAGAGGAGATCTCCCACAAGTCCGATATGGGCGGTGTCCAGTTGAACCTTAACAATGAACAAGCCCTGGAAACCGCCTTCGAGGACATGATGAAACGCATCCATCAGGCTTATCCGTCCGCCAGGCTGGACGGTGTGTTGGTGCAACCGATGATGACGGGCGGGAGAGAGTTGATCCTCGGCGGGCGGCAGGATCTGCAATTCGGTCCGGTGGTGATGGCCGGCCTGGGCGGGATCTTCGTCGAGATCTTTGAAGATACGGCCGTGCGGGTCGCGCCGATCTCACGCCGCGAGGCTGAGGGGATGCTGGCCGGCTTGAAAGGCTTTCCGGTTCTGAAAGGGGCGCGCGGTCACCGCCCGGCGGATACCGCAGCCGTCGTGGAAGCCATCCTGCGGCTATCCCAGCTGCTGACGGATTTTCCCGAAATCCGGGAATTGGATATCAACCCATTAAAGGTCCTGCATGAAGGCGAGGGGTGTCACGCGCTGGATGCACGGATCATTGTTCGGGGATGAAGGATTATGGAGTGGGATCGAAACGCACCTCCTGACGGGAGGTGCGTTTCATAAAGAAATTACCCGACTCGACAACGGACGCGAAGCCCTGTTATTCCACGATCACCCGGTCGCTGCCGCTGCGGCCAAAGACCTCCGGCGAGTACATTTCCTCCGCCTTGGCCGGCGGGACGATGAACGTCCCCGGCGTGGTCGCTCGAGCGTAGTAGGTATATTCATACACGCCATCCCACAGCAGCGGTGTGAAGGCTTCGGCGCGATCATCGCGCAGGTTCTGGTGTTCGTACCACGGACCCCACCACCACCACCCGTAGCGATAATCGAAATTGGTCGGGTCCTGCGGAATGGATTGCGATACTGCCAGCGCCGGGTTGACGATCTCGAGGCCGGCCGGAAGCGGGTCGACCAGGGCGACATGGTAGCGGCGGTTGTCCGCCACCATGGAAATGATCACCTTCACGTTCGCGCCGGCATTGATGAACCACGTGCCATTGCCGCCCTGTGTCACATCCTGAGGATCGTCGACACCCTCATAGCGGCGTTGAATCACAAATCCCATGTCCAGGGGGTCGAGATCCAGGTCTGTCGGTGCGTATCTCAAACCAAGCCGGTAATACAACCTGCCGGGTCCATCCTTGCTTACGATCAGATCCTGTGTCCCGCTGTAGGCCGTCTCGGAGAGCACATAGGTCATTGGAACGTTAATATCGTAACGATCCGTGGTTCGACCGCGGAACTCGCTGCTGCCGGCGTAGGTATTACCCAGCCAGACGCGCGCCACAAAGTCCGGCGTCTGCGCCTCGTAGGTGTTGAAATAACGGTCGAGCGCGAGCAGAACGAACACGTTATCCTGCGTGCTCCCCCAGTGACCCTTCTTGCGATGTGCCAGCAGACCGTTGACCACCTTGGGGATCAGGTCGCTTTGCGGGTTGTCCTCCATCAAGGCCTCGAGCAGAATTCCATCGGTGCGGCGGTCGGAGCTGAGCAGCAGATAGGTCTGGTCATCGTAGAAGGTCGTGAAGTTCGCCGCGCCAGCCGTCTCGACCACATGGTTGTTGACATACAGCCGGATGGACTCGAGCTGGGCGGGGTCGTCGATCACCGGCCACAGCCAGCCGATCGCCTCCAGCGAGAGATTCTCCAGCCCGGCCTCGCGCAGGAGATTCTCCGCCTTTCGCGCGTCGCGGTCACCTGTCAAATTTCTTACGTACAGGGCATAGGCGCTCAACGTCCAGCGCGTGCTCTGGCTGTACCAGGAGGGGTAATGGCTTTCGATATCGCGAAGATAATTCAAGGCGTTCTGCTGCATGTCGTACGGTACATCGAATCCCTTCTGTCCGGCGCGGTACAAGGCATGGGTTACATGAATGGTATTGAAGGGGATCGAATCAAACCCTCGCCGCCAGTAGGGGAAACCTCCGTCATAATTCTGCATGCCCTGAAGCCGCGCGAGATCGCGGTCCACCGCCGCCTCCATGGCCTCGGTGGAGGGCAAGCCTTCCGCCTCGAACGCGGTCAGCACATCGCGCAGGGCTGCGATCGCCAGCATACGCGAAGACAGCTGCTCGGAACACTCAAAGGGATACCCAACCAGAACCATCACCGCGTCGGTCAGGGCGTGCAAGGCGGTGGAGGAGGTGCTGATCTCGAGTCCGCCGAATTGCGGGAACACGCCGGTGGGATACTGCACCGGCTGTGCGGTCGCGCCCTCATCGATCACGCCATAAGTGGCAAAGGCTTCGCTCGTCGCCGGAGTGTAAACCGGCAGGTCCACCATGGCCGCATCGGTGTACCTTCCGGATACCGCCGCGAATTGGATTTGAGTTGTACCAGCCATGACCGTGGCGGATGGGAAGCGCACCTCCACCCGGTCATTCCCCGGTACGGTCACGCGCAAGCCGGCATTTTCCAGCACGAGGTTGCTGGCGCGCACCGCAACCTCCACGGTGATGGGTCCATCCGTTTGATTCTGTAGAACCACCGGC
>Ga0194126_10007982_pt1 | contig 14547 bp, 11 predicted proteins | sample TA2KigC150mmetaG_FD_148641 | JGI IMG/M metagenome (GOLD analysis project Ga0194126, IMG submission 148641) | Freshwater microbial communities from Lake Tanganyika, Tanzania - TA2015035 Kigoma Deep Cast 150m | ecosystem: Environmental > Aquatic > Freshwater > Lake | place: Tanzania: Lake... | reverse complement strand
ACCCTCGCCCCTCTTCGCTTGCCTTCCTCCGCCCCGCCACTCGCCACTCGCCACCCGCCACTGTTCCTCCTCGCCCCGCCTGCCCTTGACTTCGTCTGCTGCTTCCCACCATGCTGATCGCATGATGTCCGACGTACACAGGGGACTTGAACCCCATCGGGACCGCGCCCATGCCCGACGCGCAAGCCTTCGGCTGCCCGTCGAGCAAGGCGACTGGCCGCAGGAACAGAACTACGGATTCACGCTGGGTTTCCGCTACCTCCCGTGAACCGATCGACACGGTCTTGACCAACGGCATCCATTTCACTGTCGCCGGAGGCGCCCCATCGCTGTGCGGCAGCGTGAAACCGGAGACGCAATGCAAACACCGGTCACATGCAACCGACTAGATATCAGGCTGCGGATCATCCGTGACGTCTGCATCCGACACCGTGCGAGTGCCATGAGACGGCTTCGATTCCCTGCTCTTGTCCTGTTCAGTACGTCGGTCGTCGCCGGGGGGACGGGACGCGCGGCGGACTCGGAAACGGCCGAATCCGCGCCCCGGCCGGTGCTCGTCGATGAAGCCCGATCGGTGCTCACGCGGGCGGAACGCCTCGGAGCCCGGGTATGGAGATTCCCCCAGTTCGACCTGCGACAGCCGGATGCCGCGTTTCAGACCGATGGCCGTCCGCAGTGGCGATTCGAACCCGAACATCACGGCCGTCCCGCGTATGTGCTGGGTTTCACGGACCGGCGGTCCGAGGGGTTCACCGACTGGTCGACCAGTGCCCGGCATCCGCTGCCGCTGCTGCCCAATCGGAGCTACGTCATCTCGGTGCTGATGCGGTCAGCGTTCCCGCGGCCGGCCGAAGTGAACCTGGGCCTGAAGTTCGTGGACCACGGCGGCAAGCAGGTCATCTGGTCGCTCAACGGGCTGCCCCATCGGACCGAAGGCTGGCAGCGCTGGGAATGGCGGCTGACCACCGATCCGCGTACGTCGCACGGGCTCTTTTCGGTTCTGCTCGTTGGGCTGCCTGCGGATACGAACCTGGCCCTGGCCGATGTGGCGATCATCGAACTGCCCGCGGCGGCGCTGCAACCGTTCCGACCGGGGGACGGCGCGAGCTTCCGGGGCGGTCCGGGCGCGTTGCCGATGCGGATCGAGAGCGTCCGGCAAGACGGCGGGCAGACCGTCGTCGAGACCACGGGCGCGCGCTACCGTTTCGATGGCGCTCACAACTCGCTGGCCTGCGAACAGCGGCTCGAGAAGGAGCGGGAGGTGGTGCGGTGGACGTCCTCGTTGCCCCTGGCCGGGCTGCGGGTGATCCGCCAGACGGACACCGAATGCCTGCTGGGGAACGCCCACCTCACGCTGGGCGTGCAGTGCGACAGCCTGGTGATGGTCGTACCGCACAGCGAACTGGCCCTGACCGCGCGCAGCGCCATCGGCGGCCGTTGGAATCGTCTGGCTGCGGGCCATCTCCTGGCGGTGGACGACTTCGGCGGTTTCGCCGTCAACCCCGACATCCCCGCCGGCTGCGGCCGCCTGGCCCGGGTCCATGTCGGCTCGCCCTGGTCGGGCGTGGTGCCGGGCCGGCACGAAGCGGGCCAGGTGGACTTCAGCGGACGGGTCGACGACACGACCTTCTTGAGCGAGGCCGCGCCGGGCTGGGAGATCACCTGGCACCTGGGTCCGGGCGAACGCATGGGCCTGAGCGTCTTCCCGCCCCGGCCGTATCCCTGGCGGGAGTCGTTCGATTTCTCGTGGCTGCTGGCCCACCCGAAGGATCCGCTCGGCGGGTATTCGGAACGGAAGCGTGGACCGCAGCACGTCGAGCTGTTGTGGGATTTCCTGCAGCGGGGCTGGGCGATGAGTTGGGGGCCCCGCCACGAACCGTACGACGAGGCATCGCTGCGGGCCCACATCCAGGCCATCCACGCGGCGGGTTCGCGGGCGGCGGTCTACGCCAGCGCACACTGGTATTACAGTCGCGAGCCGGACGAGTTCATGGCCGAGGTGCGGAGGCTGCGGGACACGTACGGCCTGGACGGGATCTACTATGACGGCATTCCCTCGCAGGAATGGGTGGTCGCCTACGAGGAGATGCGCATGACGCGGGCCCTGTTCCCCGAAGGCCCGGTCATCGTCCACAACACCGGTCAGAACTACAACGGCAATCCGCCGCTCGGCGAACCCTCCCTGCGCATCCCCGCCGTCGAGACGTACGCCACCGCCACGCTGGCCGGCGAGCTGGTGCATGGCACGGGCGCCGACTGGCCGTTCCTGCGGTACTCGGCGTCGCAATACCGCGTGGCCAACTGCATCGGCGTGATGAAGGGCGACGCGTGGGAGGGCGTCCCGGACGTCGAGAAGAACCTGACGATGCTGCTCCACAACGGGCGCGGCCAGTACCGCCGGTACCCCGTCGAGTACTTCGCGGTCTTGAACGAGCTGGACCAGCTTTGGAAGAAGCACGGCGGCGAGCCGGGCTTCTACGAGAAGCACCATGTCCCCTGCGTCGAACGCGCGTTGCGGGCGCGTCGCGGCGGCCAGTGAGCCTCGACGGCCCCGTGAACGCGGGGGTCTGACACGGGGACGCAGCCCGTTGTCGGGAGAGAAGGCCGATCGGGTCGTGCCGCCCGACCCATGGGGGTGCCCGAACCGCCCGCCATCGCCCCGCGGGGGCGGGTCTACGGCGCGACGATCGGGCCGCCGGGCGGGTCGCGGAGAACGGTGTCGGCGCCGGGGACGGACTCGTCCACCGCCGGGTAGTCCAGCGAGTAGTGCAGCCCGCGGCTCTCGGTTCGCTGCATGGCGCTGCGCACGATCAGTTCGGCGACGGCGGCGAGGTTGCGAAGTTCGATCACGTCCGGCGTGACGAGGTACTGCTTGTAGTACTGCCGGATCTCGGCGCGCAGGTTGCGGATGCGGCGCAGGGCGCGCTCCAGCCGCTTGTTCGTGCGCACGATGCCGACGTAGTCCCACATGCAGGTGCGGACCTCGTTCCAGTTGTGCTCGACCACGACGGCCTCGTCGCTCGGCACCGCGTCGCCGCTGGCCCAGTCCGGGATCGCCACCGGCGCCGGCACGCCCGCCGCCTGGCGCTCGGCCGCGATCGCCACGGCGGCATTCCGCGAGCACACCACGGCCTCCAGCAGCGAGTTGCTCGCGAGCCGGTTCGCGCCGTGGAGGCCGGTGCAGGCGACCTCGCCGACGGCGAAGAGGCCCGGCAGCGCGGTGCGTCCCGAGGGGTCGGCCTCGAGGCCGCCGCAGCAGTAGTGGGCGGCGGGCACGACCGGGATGCGGTCGCGGGCCATGTCGATGCCCAGCTTGAGGCACCGCGCGTAGATGTTCGGGAAGCGGTTGACGAGGAAGTCCGCGCTCTTGTGCGTGATGTCGAGGTAGACGCAGGGATCGCCGCGCTTCTTCATCTCGTGGTCGATCGCCCGCGCGACGACGTCCCTCGGCGCCAGCTCGGCCCGCGCGTCGTAGCGCGGCATGAACCGTTCGCCCGCGTCGGAGAAAAGCATCCCCCCCTCGCCCCGCACGGCCTCGCTGACCAGGAACGACTTCGCCTGCGGGTGGTAGAGACAGGTCGGATGGAACTGCACGAACTCCATGTTGCGGACGGGCAGGCCGACGCGCCAGCCGAGGGCGACGCCGTCGCCCGTGGCGACGTCGGGGTTCGTCGTGTAGAGGTAGACCTTCCCCGCGCCGCCGGTGGCCAGGACGGTCCAGCCGGCCCGCACGGCGACGATCTCGCCGCTTGCGCGGTCGATGAAGTAGGCGCCGACGCAGCGGTCCGTGCCCCGCAGCCGCAGCCATCCGGTCGTGACCAGGTCGATCGCCATCCAGTTCGGGCACAGGGTGATTCCGGGGCGGTTCGCGACGACGTCGAGCAGCACGCGGATCAGCTCCTGCCCGGTGATATCGCCGGCGTGGAGCACGCGGCGGCGGGAGTGGCCGCCCTCGTGGCCGAGGTCGTATTCCTCGCCCGAGCCCTCGCGCCGCTCGAACGAGATGCCCAGCGCCTCCAGTTCGCGGATCCGGGCGGGGCCGTCGGAGAGGATCGAGCGGACGGCGGCCTCGTGGCCGAGCCCGCCGCCGGTGGAGAGCGTGTCCTCCACGTGCGACTCGATCGTGTCGCCCGGGGCGATGGCGCAGGCGATGCCTCCCTGCGCGTAGTTCGTGTTGCTCTCCGCGAGGTCCCTCTTCGAGGCCACCAGCACCCGGCCGTGCGGCGCGAGGTGGTGCGCCGCCAGGAGCCCCGCCAGCCCGCTGCCGATCACCAGGAAGTCGCAATCCACCGTTCGCATGGCATCAATGTACCCCGAAACGGCGGCGGAATGAAGCCGGGGCGGGGCGCGTGGTGATCGATGCGTGATGAGTCGCGGGGACGTCCCCCCGATCCGCTCCGCCATCAGCCCTTCATCCGCGGATCCGGCCCGCCCGGGCGCCGCCGAGCCCCCGCGGATGCGCTTGCCGGAGCCGCGGGCGGCTGCTTTAATGCTGCGGTCACGGTCCTCGGGACGCGGGAAGGCCGCGAAAACGCGGCGGAAGGGGTATCGCCATGATCGGGATCTTGGACATCGTCGTCTTCATCGTCTTCATCATCGCGGTCGTCTCGGTCGGGCTGATCAAGTCGCGGAACGAGGGCGACAGCGAATCCTACTTCCTCGCCGGCCGCGGGCTGACCTGGTGGCTGATCGGCATCTCGCTGATCGCGGCCAACATCTCGGCCGAGCAGTTCGTCGGCATGTCCGGCCAGGCCGCCGACTACCTCGGCATCGCCATCGCCAGCTACGAGTGGATGGCGGCGGTCACGCTGGTCGTCGTCGCCTTCGCCTTCCTTCCCTACTTCCTCAAGGCCGGCATCTTCACGATCCCCGAGTTCCTGGAGCATCGCTACAATCACTGGGCGCGACTCACGATGGCCGTCTTCATGATGATCATCCTCGTCGGCGTGTCGCTCTCCGGCGTCATCTACGCCGGATCGCTCGCGATGAGCGACCTGCTGACCCTCTTCGGCTACCCCGTCTCGCTCGCCGCATGCTGCTGGATCATGGGCCTGATGGCCGCCCTCTACGTCGCCACCGGCGGTCTCAAGGCCTGCGCGTGGGCGGACCTGATCCAGGGCACGGCGCTCATCATCGGCGGCGGCGTCATCGCCTACTTCGCCTTCACGAAGCTCGGCGTCACCCCCGCCGCCGACCTCCTCGCCGCGGGCGGCGTCCCGGCGGCCGGCGTGGCGGACACCGCCAGCGGCATGACCAAGCTCTTCGCGCTGAACGGCGACAAGCTGCACATGGTGCTGCCGAAGACCGACCTGAACATCCCGTGGACGGCGCTCGTCGTCGGCCTCTGGATCCCGAACTTCTACTACTGGGGCCTGAACCAGTACATCACGCAGCGCGTGCTCGGCTCCGCCTCGCTGCGCGAAGGGCAGAAGGGCATCGTCTTCGCGGCGGCCCTGAAGCTGGTCGTCCCCTTCATCATCGTGTTCCCCGGCCTCATCGCCTTCAACCTGTTCCACAAGGACATGGCGACCTTTGCGGCCAAGGACCCCAAGATGGTCCTGGAGAACACGAAGACCCTCGCCGCCTACGATGCCGAGAAGGCCCGGGCGGATTCGCTCACCCTCTTCACCTTCGACTCCGGCTGGGCCTCGCTCAACGCGGAGAAGGCCGCGGAATTGAAGGCGTGGAACGAGCAGGTCGCCTCCCGCGCCGCGGCGGCGGGCAAGCGGGCGGACGAGAAGAAGCTGATCGGGTACAAGACCGATTCGGCGCTCGGCCTGCTGATCGGCAAGCTGATCCCCGGCGGCGTCGGCCTCCTCGGATTCGTGATGGCGGCCATGCTCGGAGCCATCGTGAGCTCGCTGGCGGCGGTGCTGAACGCGGCGTCGACGATCTTCACCATGGACATCTACGGGAAGTACCTGAACAAGCAGGCAAGCCAGAAGAGCCTCGTCGCCGTCGGCCGCATCTGCGTCGGCATCTTCGTGGTCATCGGCTGCATCGTCTCGCCGCAGCTCGCGAACCCGAGGTTCGGAGGCATCTTCAAGTACATCCAGGAGTTCCAGGGCTACGTGTCGCCGGGCATCCTGGCGGTGTTCGTCTTCGGGCTGCTGAACCGGCGCGCACCGGGCGTCTCGGGCGTGGTCGCCCTGCTGCTCAACCCGGTTCTCTACTTCGTGATCGGCGCCGTCGCCCCGCAGGTTGCGTTCCTCGACCGCATGGCCATCTGTTTCTTCGCCGTGCTGGCGGTGATGTGGATCATCGGCCTCGTGAAGCCGCTGCCTCAACCGGTCGTGTTCGCGACCAACACCCGCATCAACGTCGAGACCTCGAAGCCTGCACTGGGATTCGGCGTGCTGGTCGTGATTGCGACGCTGATTCTCTACGCGATCTTCTGGTGATCCGATGCCGACGATCCGCATCCCGCAGAACGACCGCGAGGCGCGCGCCGCCCTGGCCGCCCTCGCCGCGCGCGCGAAGCTCGACCTCCGCGGCGGACGCATCCGCCGTTCGTCGTCGCGCTTCTGCCTCGGCGTCGAGCACGGCGACTACAACGGCACCGAGCTCTTCGGCGTCGGCACCGACCGGTTCATCTGGATGGCGTACAAGCCGAACGACTCCGGCCGCGTCCGCCTGTTCAGCGGGAACTTCCCCGGCGACGGCGTCGTCGCGTTCACGCCGGGCGGGGTCCCGGCCCCGAAGAGCGTGCCGGACTCGTGGGCGCGGTTCCCGTTCGGCGTGGACTTCATCCTGCGCCGCGCCGGCTTCCCCACCGCCCGCGGGTTCGACGCCGTGCTGGTGGGCAACATCCCCGGCGGCGGCATGTCGCGATCGGCGTCGCTGGCGCTGAACCTCATCCTGACCGTGCTCGAGGTCAACGGCGCGAAGCCGCAGAGCGATCTCCAGGTCGTCGACCTCGCCCAGGCCGTCGAGAACGACTACATCGGCTCGCCCTGCGGACAGCTCGACCAGATCATGATCCTCTTCGCCCGCGCCGGCATGGGCACGCACTACAACCCCGCGACGCGGTCGGTGAAGCACGTGAAGCTCGGCCCCGGCGCGCCGGATTTCCGCATCGTCAGCCTCGACACCGGAACCGTCCGCCCCGGCCTCGAGAAGTCGACCTACAAGGTCCGCCGCGCCGAGTGCGAACAGCTCGCCGCGATGGCCACCCCGGAGTTCGGCATCCGGTGCCTCGCCGACGTGAAGACCGACGCCCTGTACCGGAAGATCCTCGACCGCTTCGGCGCGTCGCACCCGGGGCCCTGCGACCGGCTGACCTACATTTTCCACGCCCAGCGCCGCTTCCACCGCATGCTCCGCGCGTGGAAGGCCGGCGACGTGGAGACCGTCGGCGCCATCTTCCGGCAGGACGGCCTCGGCCTGCGCGACGACTACCGCATCTCCGGCCCCGAACTCGAGGCCATGTGCGACATCGTACGCACCGTGCCGGGCGTCCTCGGCGAGCGGATGCTCGGCGGCGGCGACAAGGGCGCCTCGGGCGCGCTGGCGAAGCCGTCGGCGGTCAAGGCCCTCCGCGCCGCCGTCGCCACGGCCTATCCGCGGGCCTACCCCGCCCTCAAGGACCGCTTCGCCGTCCACGAGTGCCGCATGGTCGACGGAATCGTCACGATGCCGTTCTAGGTTGCGGCCCCGGGATGAGGGCGTGGGGAGACGGGAGACGGGTCGTGCCAACCAAGGAATGGTCATGAACCATTCTGTCTTCCGTCTCGTCGTGTCTTCGCTGCTCGCCGCAACCGCGGCACGGGCCGGCGGCGGGGCGGTTCACGTCGCCGACTTCGGCGCGGTGCCGGACGACGGCCGCTGCGACGCGAAGGCCATCGATGCCGCGATTCACGCGGCCGCCATCAGCAACCGGAGTTGTGTCGTCTTCGCCGCCGGGACCTACCTCCTGTCCACGCCCATCGCACCGGAAACGCGCGACGGCTTCCACATCGGCATCCTGCAGACCACCAACCTTGCCCTCGTCGGACAAACCCACGCCGGCGGCCGGCCGGCCACGCGCATCGAACGCGCCATCCCGCCCGGCAACGATGTCCAGGTTCCGAGCCAGATCCGGATCGACGGATCGTCCGGCATCGCCATCCGGAACCTCGTCCTTGCCAACAACCCGCCGCTCGGGTCCACGGCGAAGGTGATCGCGGTGGACAGGGACCGGGACGTCGTCGAGGTCGAGGTGCTCGAAGGGCAGCCTTCCTACGACGGCATGCGCGCCGCCTCGGCCCACGCCTGGAACCTCGCCGCCGGCAAGCTCCGCCGCTTCGGCACGACGCCGGCCGAGGCCACGCTGACCATCGGCACGAAGGTCGAGGCCTACTGGAAGGCCGTCCCCGGAACCGGCGCACGGCGGCTGCGCATGACCGGCGCCGGGTTTGCCGCCAAGGTCGCGGTCGGTGACGGCATCTCGTGGCATCGCCGGGCGGACGGAGAGGGCCAGCAGATCTCGGCCATGAACTCGAGCGACCTCGTCTTCGAGAACCTCGCCATACCCAATGCGTACAACATGGGGATGCTCGCCGGCTACAACCGCAACCTGACGCTGCGCGGCATCCGGCTCGAGCCGGAGGGCGGGAATCTCGCCGTCGGCGCGCGCGACGGACTGCACCTGAGCAACACCTCCGGCGACCTGCTCGTCGAGGACTGCCATTTCAAAGGCCTTCGCATGGATCCGCTGGTGATCCGCCGGACCTTCGGCCGCGTCACCACGTTCGATCCGGACGGGCGTGTCTTCATCGCCCCCGGCTACGCCATCCCGGCCGGCGACGCGCTGCGATTCTGGGCCGGTCGCGAGCCGGCCGACCTCGCCGTGCGCACGTGCACGCCGGTCCGCGGCCGCGGCTACGCGTACACGTTCGCCGGCCCCCTGCCCGACGGCGTCGTCACCGGCACCCCGGTCAGCTTCCTCACCCACAGCCTGCGCAAGGGCGTCGTCCGCGCCTGCGTCTTCGAGGACAACTTCGGCAGCGCCATCGTCAACTTCGAGGAGAACCTCACGGTCGAACGCTGCACGTTCGACAACAACTCATACCAGGTGAAGTACGGACCGAACGCGGAGTCCGGCGGGTTCACCCGCAACAACGTCTTCCGCGACAACCAATGCAAGGACGTCCCGTGGATCGACATCGCCCTGCGCGGCCGTCCGGCCGTCCTGCTCATCCACTCGATCAGCCGCTACTTCAGGAATCCCACCTTCAACGGGCCGGTCGAGATCACCGGCAACGTCTTCCGCAACCCGCACGCCGTCTCCAACTCCGCCGCCATCGACATCCGCAACGCCCGCGGGGTGGTTGTCCGCGGCAACACCTTCGAGGGCTTCGCCACCCCCGTCACCGCCGACCCGGCCACGACGGACGCCATCCGCATCGAGCCGTGACCGGCGGCGAGCGCCGGACCGCCGTCCAACCCTTGGAAGCCCTTGCGGGGGCGCCGTCCAAGGGTTGGAAACACGAAGCCCCGGCCGCGCGGGGCGGACGGGGCTTCGCAGAAGGCGGGATGGACTACTCGAACTCGATCGTGATCGGCTTCGAGGTGTCGGTGATCTTGAGGCCTTCGAGGTTCATGGCGGCGAGCTTGCCCATGGTCTCGGTCTGCGGGGCCTTCTTGTTCATGAGCAGCTTCATCGCCTCGGGGTTCCCGACGAGCTTGTCCATCGGGATGTCGAAGATCGTGACGCCCTTCTTGTCGGGGTTGATGTTCGACGCGTCGCTCTTGACGACCGAGCCGTTGACGCGGATCTCCATGGAGACCCGCATGCCGGCGAGCATCGGGCCCATCATCGCGCCCATCTGGGCGTCCATGCCCGGAGGCGTGGCTTCCTCGGCGGCGGGGGCCGCGGGGGCCTTTGGCGGCGGGACGAGCTTCAGGACCGCGCGGCTGCCGGGCTTGAACTCCACCTTGAAGTTCTCCTTCTCATCCTTCTCCTGGTCCCCGCCCCCGATGGGCAGCAGCACCTGGGTCACGTCCTCGAAGGTGTAGGTCAGCGCGAACCCCTTCCAGCCGGCGGCGTTGGACTTCGCCTCCTTCTTCACGAGCTTGGCCTTGCCGCCCAGTTCCGCGCCCTTCTTCTCGATCTGGTCGGCGAACATCGCGAGCGGATCCGTCTTCGCGCCGGCGTTCGTCGATGCGCCCATCTGGCTGAACTGCTCCATCATGCCGGTCATCTGGGGCGAAAGGTAGTCCTCCGACACGATGGTGCCCGTCCCGTCCTTGTTCACCGTGACCACCATCCTGCTCTCGAGGCAGCCCGCGCCGAGCATCGCAAGCGCCGCCAACCCAGCCGCAACCATCCGTTTCATGGGAATCCTCCGGGGCGTCCGGATCGCGGACGCCGGACGAACGCTACACCGCGAAGGCGCGGCACGCAACCGGAGAACGGATGCCGCTGCGGCTCGACGAATGCGAAGCTGACCGGCTCCCCGGATGATCCGAAGACGCGCCCCCCGCGCATCCGGCCATCCATTCACCGATGCATCCGTCTACAGCCCCGCGAACTGCCGCAGGTACTTGACCGCGATGCGAAGGTCCTTCGGCCAGGGCGCTTCGATGTGCAGAGGGGTCCCCGCCGCCGGATGGACGAGGTCGACCGAGAGCGCGTGGAGGGCCAGGCGGCCGATCAGAGGGCGCTCGGCCTCGCGGTCCCCCTTGTAGCCGGCCTTGATCTTCGACAGGAAAAGCCCCTTGCCGTCGCCGTAGCGATCGTCGGCGACCAGCGGGCACCGGAGTGTCTGCAGGTGAACGCGGATCTGGTGCATCCGTCCGGTCTGCGGGCGGCACTCGACCAGTTCGTAGCCGCGGTAGGCCTCGATCCGCTTGAAGACGGTGACGGCCTTCCGGGCCGTGCGCCCGCCCGCCTTGGCGAAGCCGGGCCGGGCGGGATCGATGCCGACGGGCCGGTCGACCGTGATCTCGGCCTCCGGCAGCGAGCCGCGGACGAGCGCGAGGTAGACCTTGGCCACGCCGCGGTCCTCGAACTGGCGGACGAGGTCGCGCAGCGCCGCCGGCGAGCGCCCCAGGATCATGACCCCCGTCGTGTCGCGGTCGAGCCGGTGCGCGTTGGCCAGGTAGGTGAAGCCGCCCGACACGGCCCAGCCGGCGCCGACGAGGATGCCGGCGTTCAGGCGCGACATCAGCGACGGAAGCCCCTTGTCCCAGCGGTCCGGGACGGCCAGCAGGCCCGACGGCTTGTCGACCGCGACCACCGCCTCGTCGAGGAACACGATGGGCACCGGCGGGGCGTCCGGTCCGAGATGAAAGGCGTTCGGGATGCAGTCGCTCATGGAGGCCAGTATGGCAGACCCTGCCGGATCATGCATCCCGATCTTCACGGCGCGCCCGCTTGCCCGGGCGACGGCGCCGGGCCATACTGCGGCGCATGAGCGAACGCATCGACGCGGTCTTCCGGCAACTGGCGAAGGACGGCCGCAAGGGCTTCATCGCCTACATCACCGCCGGCGACCCCACCGTGGAGCGCACGGTCGAGGACGTCCTTCGGCTGGCCGCGGCCGGAACCGATCTCGTCGAACTCGGCGTGCCGTTCTCCGACCCGCTGGCCGACGGACGCGTCAACGTCGAGTCCGCCGGTCGCGCGCTGAAGGGCGGCGCCACGCTGGCCCGCGTTCTCGACGGCGTCCGCGCGGTCCGGAGGCGGTCCGGGGTGCCCATCGTCCTCTACAGTTACCTCAATCCCCTGCTCGCCCGCGGGTTCGAGGCGACGGTCCGGCGCATCGCGGCCGCGGGGGTCGACGGCGTGCTGATCCTCGACATGGCGGTCGAGGAGGCGCCCTCGTTCGCCCCCGCCATGCGGGCCGCGGGGGTCGCGCCGATCCTGCTCGTCACGCCGACGAGCACCGCCGCGCGCATGAAGCGCATCGCCGCCGAGGCGGCGGGCTTCGTCTACTGCGTGTCGCGCACCGGCGTCACCGGGGCGCGCAAGGATCTCTCGACCGACGCCGGCGACGTCCTCGCGCGGATGCGCCGGGCCACGCGCCTGCCGCTCGCGCTCGGCTTCGGCATCTCGACGCCGGGCCAGGCCGCCGCCGCCGCGGCCGCCGCCGATGCCGTCGTGGTCGGAAGCGCGCTGGTCGACCGGCTCCACGGGGCCGGCGGCGATGCGAAGGCGCGCGCGGCGGTCTTCGCCTGGGTCGCCCGGATGGCGCGCGCCGCCCACGGCGCGGGGGCCTGACCCATGCCGCGCATTCTCGGCCTCGATCCCGGCACGAAGCGCGTCGGCGTGGCGCTCTCCGACCCCACCCTCCTGATCGCCTCGCCCCACACGGTGCTCGAGGCCGAGCCGCGGTCGCGCCTCGCCGCGGCGCTGAAGGCGCTCTGCCGCGAGAAGGAGGTCGACCGCATCGTCGTCGGCCTGCCGCTACGCATGGACGGCGACGAGGGGCCCGCCGCGGAGAAGGCCCGCGCGTTCGCCGCATGGGCGGGCGAGGCGCTCGGGCTTCCGGTCGAGTTCTGGGACGAGCGCCTCTCCACCGTCACCGCGCAGAACGCCCTGATCGAGGGCGGCGCGCGGCGCGAGAAGCGCAGGGAGGTCGTGGACATGATCGCCGCACAGATCGTGCTCCAGCACTACCTCGACAGCCGCCGGCCCCCGGAGCCGTTCGCGTTCGGGGACGAGGACCCGCGGTGACGCAGGCGGGCCAGCCGTCCGCCGTCCGCGCCCGCTTCCGCGTGCGCCCGGAGGCGGCGAAGACCGGCGCCCGGCGCTACCTGGCCATCGTCGCGTATGACGGCGGCGCCTACTCCGGCTGGCAGGTCCAACCGCAGCATCCCTCCGTCCAGGGAGAGCTGGAACGCGGGATCGGCGAGATCACGGGCCACCGCCCGCGGGTGCATTCCAGCGGCCGCACCGACACCGGGGTCCACGCCCGCGCCCAGCCGGTCCACTTCGACCTCCCGTTCCGCGCCGACCCCGGCAAACTGCAGCTGGGGCTGAACGCGCTGCTGCCGCCGGACATCCGTGTCACGGCGCTCCGGGCCGTCGCGCCGGACTTCCACGCCCGCTACAGCTGCACGGGAAAGGAGTACCGCTACTTCATCTGGAACGCGGCCGTGCTCCCGCCGTTCGAGCGACGCCACCGCACGTGGGAGCGGCGACCGCTCGACGTGAAGGCCATGCGCGAGGCGGCGGGCCGGCTCCTCGGCCGCCGCGACTTCGCCCCCTTCTCCGCCAACCCGAACCGCGAGATCGAGGGGACCGTGCGCGACCTCCGCGCGCTCGACGTGCTGCGCCGGGGGCCGCTGGTCACGATCGTCGCGCGGGCCGACGGCTTCCTCTACCGCATGGTCCGCAGCCTCGCGGGCTTCCTCATCCGCGTCGGCCGCGGCGAGCTTCCGCCCGAATCCGCGGAGGAGATCCTCGCGCACGGCGTCCGCACCGCCCGCGTCCCCACCGCCCCGCCGGAGGGGCTCTTCCTGTGGCGCGTCTTCTATCCACCGCAACGAAAGGGACGGCCGGCATGAGCGGGCGACCGGTTGCATGGACCATCGCCGGGACGGACCCGTCGGGCGGGGCCGGGATCCAGGCCGATCTCAAGGTCTTCCACGCGCTCGGCGTCTACGGCGGCTCGGCGATCACCGCGGTCATCGCGCAGAACACGCTCGGCGTGCGCGCGATCGAGCCGGTGTCCCCCGCGATGCTGACCGCGCAGCTCGAGGCCCTGCGCGAGGACCTGTCGCCGCGCGCGGTGAAGATCGGGATGCTGGCCACGGCCCACGCGGTGCGCGAGACGGCCCGCGTGCTCGCCGGCCTCGACGCCTTCGTCGTGTGCGACCCGGTCCTGGCCTCGTCGGGCGGCGCGGCCTTTCTCGACGCGGACGGGCGGCGGGCGATGATCGAAAGCCTGCTGCCCCGCGTCGGCCTGCTCACGCCCAACGCCGTCGAGGCGGGGCTGCTGACGGGCCACGAGGTGCGCGGCCCGGACGATGTCCCCGCGGTCGCCCGCACGCTGCGCGATCTCGGCGCCCGCGCGGTTCTGCTCAAGGGCGGGCACCTGCGGAGCACGGACGCGCGCGACTACCTCGACGCCGACACCCGGGTCCGCTGGATCGTCAGCCCGCGGCGGGACGTCACGCACACCCACGGCACGGGCTGCACCCTCTCGTCCGCCATCGCCGCCTTCGTCGCGCACGGCAAGCCGCTCGAGACGGCGGTCCTGCTCGGCAAGGCCTACGTCAACCAGGGACTGCGGCTCGGCGGCGGGATCGGGCGAGGGCGCGGCCCGCTCGCCCATCTCGGGTGGCCGGCGGACGAGCGCGATCTCCCGTCGGTTGAACCGGCCGGGACACCCGCGTAGAATTGCCCGCGGAGCTTCCGGCGATGACGACACCCTGGTACCCGCTGACGTTCCGCCCCGTCTACAAGGACTACATCTGGGGCGGCGACCGGATCGTGACGAAGTACGCCCGCGCCATGCCCCCCGGCATCTACGCGGAATCGTGGGAGATCTCGACGCGGCCCGAGGGCATGAGTGTCGTCGCCGACGGCGGCTTCGCGGGCGCGACGCTCCAGTCCCTCGT
>Ga0194126_10007977_pt1 | contig 14552 bp, 8 predicted proteins | sample TA2KigC150mmetaG_FD_148641 | JGI IMG/M metagenome (GOLD analysis project Ga0194126, IMG submission 148641) | Freshwater microbial communities from Lake Tanganyika, Tanzania - TA2015035 Kigoma Deep Cast 150m | ecosystem: Environmental > Aquatic > Freshwater > Lake | place: Tanzania: Lake... | reverse complement strand
GGATGCGCTGCTGAATTCCGCGGACTGGGTGCGTGCCGGCCGGGGCCGCAAGGCGCTCGTGATCGCCGCCGACGTGGCGAAGTACGCTCCGCACAGCCCGGGCGAGTACACGCAAGGGGCGGGAGCCGTGGCCATGCTCGTGACTGAAGACCCGCGCATCCTCGTGCTCGACGACGCCGTGGGCGTAAGCGTGGAGAGCGCCGCCGACTTTTTTAAGCCCCGCCGCAGCTTTGGCAAGGCTGCGCTCGCCGCAGCCGTGGGCGGAACGGTCGATGCCGCAAGCGATCACCCCTTTTGGGCGACGCCCGACGCGGTCATTGAGCAGTTTTTGGAGTTCCCCGTGTTTGACGGTCCCTACTCGAACGACTGCTACGTCGGTCGGGTGCGCGAGGCCTTGGGCCGCTACGAATCAGAGTCGGGTCTGCGTGCCATGAACGACTGGTTTGGCATGTGCTTTCACCTGCCCTACGCCTTTCAGGGTCGCCGCATGTGGCCCGAAATCGCATTAGATCTTTATGCCGACCAGGGATTGCTCGCCCAAGTAGAAGCCGAGGCGGGCATCACGGAGGCCGAGGCCGGAGGACGCAAGGCCCTCGCCAAAGCGTGGAGCAAGTCCGCCGCCTACAAGGCCTACGTCGCTGAGAAAATCGGTCCGGGCGAGGCGGCCTCGATGCATGTCGGCAATATGTACACCGCCTCCATTTTTATGGGGCTCGTGAGCGCCCTCGCGGGCTACGCGGACCGCCGCGACCTCGGGGGCAAGCGCCTCGGGTTTTTGAGCTACGGCTCAGGCTCGAAGTCTAAGGTGTTCAGCGGCGTGCTGCGGGCCAATTTTGCGGCCCAATTGCGCGGACTCGACTTGGGTGCCGCGATGGTACGTCGCCGAAGCCTGACGTTTGCTGAGTACGAAGCCCTGCACGCGCGGACCGCAGAGGGCCCCTTGGCGCCGGCCACTCGGGGAGCGGTTCTGGACCGCATTGAAACGGAAGGCAACCTGCTCGGATACCGACGCTACCGCTGGGTGGGCTGAGCTGCTTAAGTTTGACCGATGAACGAAGCGCCCATTACGAACCGCGTTGCCCAAAGTGCCTTAGTCACCTTTGACCTCGAGGATTTTTGGCCCAAAGGCGGCGTGCTGCGCCTTGCGCTGTCTGATCTAGCACCGCAGGGGCTGGTCCGCGAGGTCGACGCTCGAGCATACGTACAGAATTTAGAAAAGCATACGTACGAGGGTAGCGTGGTCTGCCTCGAGGGGGCCGGCGACGTGATTGTTCCGCAGTGGCTGGGCCCAATGCTGGCGAGTGCGTTGGCTTCTCATGCTGCTTTTGTCGGGTTCGGTGCGCCGAATGAGGTGCTGTCAGCCTACTATGCTCAGGCGCTTGCCGAGGCCGATTGGACTCCGTACCGCGGAGCCAAAGTCCTTCTCAAAGGCTGCGGAACCCACCCCGTGCCCGATTCCGCCTACGCCGCGGCCGCGCTGCACCTCACCCGCATGGCCGACAAGCTCATGTACGGGGAGGCCTGCAGCAACGTACCGATTTTCAAGGCTGCTGGTTCCTAGTTTCTAGCTACCCGCGTGCCGAACAAAAAACCAAAAACCAGAAGTTAGAAACGAATGCCCATGGAATTTCGAATCCTTTCCCTCAAGCGCCGCATAGAGCCCTTGCGCCAGGCTATTTTGAACCACGAGCTGTACCCGATGATGCAGAGCATGGCCGAGGTGCGCACCTTTATGGAGCACCACGTTTTTGCGGTGTGGGATTTCATGCGGTTGCTCAAAGCGCTTCAGCGGGAACTTACCTGCGTGGACGAGGCCTGGGTTCCGACTGAAGACCGCGCGTCGCGCCGCCTCATCAACGAAATTGTGGTGGCAGAGGAGTCCGACGTCGACCTGAACGGCCGCCCGGCGAGCCACTACGAGCTCTACCTCGACGCCATGCGACAGGCTGGTGCCGATACCCGCGGAATCGTGCGCTTCGTGAGCAAGCTGCAGTCCGGGTTTAAGGCCAAAGACATGCTGCGCTTTAACCTCGCCGAGATCGACGAGGCCACCATGGACTTTTTGAAAGCGACCGACCGCATCCTCAAGCGCGGTAAGCTGCACCAGACGGCGGCGGCCTTCACCTTTGGGCGCGAAGATTTGATTCCCGACATGTTTACGGCGCTGATTAAGAAGCTCTATGCGGAGCATCCGAGCGAATTGAGCGCCTTTGTGTACTACCTCGACCGTCACATTGAACTCGACGGCGACGAACACGGCCCCATGGCGATTCAAATGATGAACAACCTGTGCAAAGAAGACGACGAACTCTGGCTGGAGGCCGAAGACGCCTGCGTCGAAGCGCTGGAGGCCCGCCTCAAGCTATGGGACGCCATTGCGGCCAAGGTTCGAGCCGGGGAACTCGTTAGCTGATTGGAGGCTGGGGTGTACCTTTAACGCCCTGTGAAAAAGCTATTTGCCCTTCTCTTAGCGGTGGCCGTTGCGCTGCCGGCTCAACTTCGCGCTGGCGAAGGAATGTGGATCCCCTTGCTGATCCAAAAGTTGAACTACGCCCAGATGAAAAAGGAGGGCCTTAAGCTTTCGGCTAAGGACCTCTACGACATCAACCACGGTTCGCTCAAGGACGCCATTGTCTCGTTTGGCGGATTTTGCACCGGCGAAATCATTTCGTCGCAAGGCTTGCTGCTGACCAACCACCACTGCGGGTACGACGCGATTCAAAAGCACTCGACGGTGGAGCACAACTACCTCGAAGACGGGTTTTGGGCAATGGACCGCAGCCAAGAGCTTCCGAATCCGGGGCTTTTTGCCAACTTTTTAGTGCGGATCGAAGACGTAACGGCCGCCGTTAACGGGTCGCTGAACGACCAAATGACCGAGGCGGAACGCGCGAAAGCCATTCAAGCCAAGGGGGCCGAATTGGCCAATGCGGCCACCGCCGGAACGCACTACGAGGCCTCCGTCGAGACGTTTTACCACGGCAACGAATTCTACCTTTTTGTCTACGAGAAGTTTAACGACGTGCGCCTCGTGGGAACTCCGCCGAGCAGTGTAGGCAAATATGGTGGCGACACCGACAACTGGATGTGGCCGCGCCACACCGGAGACTTTTCGATGTTCCGCGTCTATGCCGGCAAAGACGGCAAGCCCGCCGAGTACAGTGCCGAAAACGTGCCGTTGACCCCCAAGCACCACCTGCCCGTGAGCACTAAGGGGGTAAAGGACGGAGACTTCACCATGATTTTTGGCTACCCGGGCCGCACCGACCGCTACCTGAGCAGCTGGGGCGTTCAGCAGGCGATCGACCTGTACAACCCGACGGTGGTGAAAATCCGCGACCAAAAACTCGCCGTGTTGCGCAAGTACATGCAGGCAGACCCCGCCCTCAACATTTTGATGGCGTCAAACTACGCGTCGACGGCCAACTACTGGAAGTACTACATAGGCCAGACCGAGCAGCTCAAAAACAACAAGGTGAACGACAAAAAGCGCGACCTCGAGAAGCAGTTCTCGGCGTGGGTGGCGGCGTCGCCCGAGCGCCAAGCAAAGTACGGCGAGGCCTTGAAGCTGATGGCGGAGTACTACGACGCGACCAACCCCACGGTGAAAAACAACGTGTTTTTGATGGAGGCAGTGCTGCGCGGACCCTCGTCGGCGCTGTTTGCCTACCGGAACGTTCGCAGCCTGGAGCGCGCCTACAAAGACAAAGCAGGGTTTGCGAAGGCGCGTCCGATGATTGAAGAAATGGCTAAGGAGAACTTTGCCGAGTTCCACGCCGGCGCCGACCGCGACATGATGGTGGCCCTGTGGTCGATGTACATGGTCGACATTCCGACGGCCCAGCAGCCGAAGTTCCTTCAGGCCTTTGGCGGAAGCAAGGCGGCCCTTGAAGCTTGGGCGCAAAATGCTTTGGCTACGTCGCTGTTTATGGACGCCAAGCGCTTTGCGGCGTTTTTGGACAACCCCGATTCGGCTACGCTGGCCAACGACCCGTTGACCAAAGTGGCCAACGACTTCCGCACCACCTACTTCGGCGGTCAAGATGCGTCGCTCGCCGCCAAGAAGTCGAAGGCCTACCGCCTGCTGACGGCCGGAGTTCGCGAGATGGACCCCAACCGCGTGTGGTCGCCCGATGCCAACTCAACGATGCGCATGACCTACGGCCACGTGGGCAGCTACGAGCCTCGCGACGGCGTGAAGTACGACTACGTGACCTACCTCGACGGCGTCATGCAGAAGGAAGACCCGAGCAACCCCGAGTTTGTGGTTCCGGCCAAGCTGAAGGAGCTGTACAAGGCCAAGGATTTTGGCCCCTACGCCGACCAAACGGGCCGACTGCCGGTGGGCATTATTTCGGGCAACGACATCACCGGGGGCAACTCCGGGTCGCCGCTGATCAACGCCAAGGGCGAGCTGATCGGGGTGGCGTTCGACGGCAACTGGGAGGCGATGTCGGGCGACATTTTCTACGAAACCAAGCTGCAGCGCACGATTTCGTGCGACATCCGCTACGTGCTCTTCATCATCGACAAGTACGCAGGCGCCGGACACTTGGTCAAGGAGATGACGCTGCGCTAGTCGTTGACGTGCTAGAATGCAAAAGCCCGCCGGTGACGGCGGGCTTTTTTGTTGGGATTCGAGCGCCAGTGGCGTACTAAAACCCTAGGTTTTTTAGAGCTTTTTGCAGCTCTTCTTCGCTTCGAAACGTCAAGGTCACTGTGCCCGAGCCGTTTGCGGTTTTGCGGACTTTAGCCGGCAACCCGAGGATGTTTTTAAACGCTTGGGCGGTTGCGAGGTCGTTGATGTTCCGACCGCGCACCGCCGTGCTGCCCGCAACCGGGGCTTCGGCGCCGGGAATACCGTCGGGGTTTTGCACCAGGCGCACGGCTTCTTCGAGCTGGCGCACGGACCACTGCTGCGCGACGCAGTCCATATACAGCTCGTCTTGCGCGTTGGGGTCGTCGAGGCCGACGAGGGCTTTGGCGTGGCCCGCACTAATGGTGCGGTCGCGGAGTCCGGCCTGAATCAAGGGCGTAAGCTTTAGCAGGCCCACAAAGTTGGCGACGGTTGAGCGCTGCTTGCCTACGCGCTCCGCCACTTGCTGCTGGGTGAGGTTGCACTCGTCCATGAGGCGCTGGTACGAAAAAGCAACCTCCATCGGGTCCAAATCGCGGCGCTGAATGTTTTCGACCAGGGCCATTTCAAGCATCTGCTGGTCGTCAGCGAGGCGGACGTACACCGGCACGCGCTCGAGGCCCGCCAATTGGGCGGCGCGAAAACGGCGCTCGCCAGAAATGATCTCGAAGCGGTCAGACTCGAGGCGCCGCACCGTAATGGGCTGAATGATGCCCAGTTGGCGAATGGACTCGGCGAGTTCTTCGAGCGGACCCGGCTCAAACTGGGTGCGCGGTTGCTTGGGGTTGGCTTGGATTTGGCTCAGCGCCACCTCAAAAATGCTCGAGACCACGTCGCGAGCGCCCGGGTCTTGCGCCGATACGGCGGTGTGGTCGTTGAGAAGCGCGGAGAGTCCGCGGCCCAAGGCGGGGCGTTTCGGTGTGGCCATGCGCAAATATCGGAAGTTCCGAAGAACAAGAGGCTACGCCTGAGGTTACCTTTGCAGCCTTCATGAACGACATTCGGAATTTCTGCATCATCGCCCACATCGACCACGGTAAGAGCACCTTGGCCGACCGCCTGCTTGACGTAACCCAAAGCGTGACGTCGCGCGAGAAGATGGACCAGCTCCTCGACAACATGGATCTGGAGCGCGAGCGCGGCATCACCATTAAGAGCCACGCGATCCAAATGGACTACCAGCGCGGAACCGAGAAGTTTCGCATCAACCTAATCGACACCCCGGGCCACGTGGACTTTAGCTACGAGGTGAGCCGGAGCATCGCCGCCTGCGAAGGGGCCCTGCTCGTCGTAGATGCTGCACAAGGCATTCAGGCACAGACGATTAGCAACTTGTACTTGGCCATTGAGAACGACCTCGAAATCATTCCGGTGCTCAACAAAGTGGACCTTCCGAGCGCCAATCCCGAAGAAGTAGAAGACCAAATCATCGACCTCATCGGCTGCAAGCGTGAAGACATTTTGCGCGTGTCGGCCAAGACCGGCCTCGGCGTGCCCGAGCTGCTGGATGCGTTGGTGGATCGAGTTCCGGCCCCCAAAGGCAATGCCGACGCGCCCCTTCAAGCGGTCATTTTTGACAGTATGTACAACTCGTTTCGCGGAATCGAGGCCATCTTTCGCGTGAAAAACGGCGTGATCCGCAAGGGTGAGGCTGTCAAGTTTATGGCGACCGGCAAGACGTATTTTGCCGACGAAATCGGCATCCTGCGCCTCAACAAGGAGCCGCGCGACTACGTTGCTGCCGGTGACGTCGGCTACATCATTAGCGGAATCAAGGAAGCCAAAGAGGTAAAAGTCGGCGACACGATCACGACCGTTGCCAACCCAGCCGAAGCCGCGGTGGCGGGCTTTGAAGACGTTAAACCTATGGTTTTTGCCGGTATTTATCCGGTCGAGACCGAAGAGTTTGAAGAGCTACGTTCCGCCCTTGAAAAATTGCGCCTCAACGACGCGTCGCTCACCTTTGAAGCCGAGACCTCTGCGGCGCTTGGATTTGGTTTTCGCTGCGGCTTCCTCGGGATGCTGCACATGGAAATTGTTCAGGAACGCTTGGAGCGCGAGTTCAACATGACGGTAATCACGACGGTTCCCAACGTATCGTACTTCGCCTACACCAAGGCCGACGTCGACAAGGCACTGCTCGTGACCAACCCGTCAGACTACCCCGACCCTTCGGGGCTCGACCGCATCGAGGAGCCGTTTATCAAGGCCCAAGTCATCACCAAATCGGACTACGTGGGCGCCGTGATGTCGCTATGCATTGATAAGCGCGGAGTCATCACCGGCCAAAACTACCTCACGGCTGACCGTGTCGAGCTCAACTTCGACATGCCGCTGGCCGAAATCGTATTTGACTTTTACGACCGCCTCAAAACGATTTCGCGCGGATACGCTTCGTTTGACTACCATCCTATTGGGTACCGGGCTTCGCACCTGGTCAAGGTGGACATCATGCTCAACGGCGACCCGATCGATGCGCTTTCGGCCCTGATCCACAAGGACAAGTCCTACGACATCGGGCGCCGCCTGTGCGAAAAGCTGAAGGAACTGATTCCGCGCCAGCAGTTTGTGATCGCGATCCAAGCCGCCATTGGGGCCAAGATCATCGCCCGCGAAACCCTTTCGGCCCTGCGCAAAGACGTGACCGCTAAGTGTTATGGTGGCGACATTAGCCGCAAGCGCAAGTTGCTCGAAAAGCAAAAGGAGGGCAAGAAGCGCATGCGCCAGTTGGGGAACGTAGAGATTCCGCAGCAGGCCTTCTTGGCGGTGCTGAAGCTGAACGACTAATGCGCGTTGCGCAAGCTGCTCGTTACTAGCTACTGGTTTGGGGCTTCGCGCCGGTCGTTAACTTCGCGTTATGGCACAACCCTCATCCAAAGCATTTGAAACACTTGCCGCGAAGCGCGCCGAAGCCCAACTCGGCGGAGGGCAGGCCCGCATTGACGCCCAGCACGCCAAAAAGAAGCTGACGGCCCGCGAACGCCTTGAACTGCTCTTTGACGAGGGCAGCTTTGAGGAGTTGGGAGCGTTGGTAACCCACCGGAGCACCCTGTTTGGCATCGATAAGCAGCAGTTTTTGGGCGACGGCGTCGTTACGGGCTACGGAACGGTCAATGGCCGACTTACCTACGCCTACGCCCAAGACTTTACGGTGCTGGGGGGCTCGTTGGCCGAGGCGCATGCCGAGAAAATTTGCCGCGTCATGGATTTGGCGCTCGACAACGGCGCTCCGATCGTGGGCCTTAACGATTCGGGTGGAGCCCGCATTCAAGAGGGGGTGGTAAGTCTTGGCGGGTACGCCGACTTGTTTTACCGGAATACTTTGGCGTCGGGCGTTATTCCGCAGCTGAGTTTGATTTTGGGCCCGTGCGCGGGCGGAGCCGTTTATTCACCGGCCCTCACGGACTTCATCGGAATGGCCGAAGGCAGTTCCTACATGTTTGTAACGGGACCCAATGTGGTCAAGACGGTGACCCACGAAGAGGTGACCTCAGAGGAGCTCGGTGGCGCCATCACCCATGCTACCAAAAGTGGCGTTACGCACTTTACCTACCCCAACGGGGTGGCGGCAATCGAAGGCTTTAAAACACTCTTGAGCTATTTGCCGCAAAACAACATGGACGGGGTTCCAAAGCTTCCCTATGCGGGCGGAGCCGATGAGCGGCGGCCCAAGCTCGACGCGGTGATCCCCGAGAGCGCCCAGTATCCCTACGGCATGCACGAAGTGATTGATGAAGTGGTGGATTCGGGGAGCTTTTTTGAAGTGCACAAGGACTACGCGCCCAACATTGTGGTGGGGTTTGCGCGCCTCGCTGGACGCTCAATCGGAATCGTTGCCAACCAGCCCGCCTACCTCGCGGGGGTATTAGACATTCATGCATCGACCAAGGCGGCGCGCTTCGTGCGCTTTTGCGACGCCTTCAATATTCCGCTTTTGGTGCTCGAGGACGTACCCGGATTTTTGCCCGGAACGGACCAGGAGTGGAACGGCATCATCATGCATGGCGCCAAGCTGCTCTATGCGTTCAGTGAGGCGACCGTTCCGCGCATCACGGTCATCACGCGCAAAGCCTACGGCGGGGCCTACGACGTGATGAATTCCAAGCACATTGGGGCCGACCTCAATTTTGCATGGCCTTCGGCCGAAATCGCAGTGATGGGTGCAAAAGGCGCTGCCGAAATTATTTTCAAGAATGAAATCAGCAAGGCTTCAGATCCTGCAGCGGTTTGGGCCCAAAAGGAGGCCGAGTACGCCGAGGCTTTTGCCAACCCCTACCAGGCGGCGGCACGAGGCTATGTGGACGAAGTGATTTTTCCGCACGAAACGCGGGCGAAATTAATTCGCGCATTTGCTATGCTTGAGAACAAATCGGTGGCGCGTCCGAAGCGCAAGCACGGGAATATTCCGCTTTAATAGCCGTTTGGGCAATTGCCCATCTCGCGCTACATTTGCCGTCCCAATAAAGATGCCCCATCGTCTAATTGGCAGGACAGCGGATTTTGGTTCCGTATGTCTAGGTTCGAGTCCTAGTGGGGCAACAAGGGACCTAAGCCGCGCAGTACCCTGCGCGGCTTTTTTTATGGCCCGCCGAGGGAAGCTCGTTTAGAAATCGGTCTTAATCCAGTAATTCAGCGCGCAGAGCTTCCACACCAGCTTGGCGTGGCGTCGGTCCCCGCCATGGTAGGCGGCCAGAAGGCGGTCGAGCTTGGCGGAATCGAGCCAGTCCAGCGCGTCAAACGTCGTGTGCAGCAGGTCTTTGAGCGGCCCGTTGAGCCACGCAATTTCGCCCGGAGTCACGAAGCCCTTTTTGTCGTAGCGGGTGCGAATGGCGTCGGGAATGATGCCCGCCATGCTTTCCCGCAAGATGCTCTTGGTGGCGCCTTCGGGCGAAATTTTGGCGGAGTTGGGAACCGAAAAACCGAATTCGACCAGGCGGTGGTCCAAGTAGGGCACTCGGCTCTCGATGCCAAACGACATCGAATTGCGGTCGTTGTAGTGCAAAATGGTGGGCAGCGAAGTTGTGCCCATCAAATGGTACAAAAAGTTGTCGAGGTACGACGTGCTGTAGGGTTCGAGGTCGAGGTTGAGGGCGCGGGCGCTGTGCTGCAGCACCTGGGCCAGCTCGTGGCGGCCTTTGGCTTGGTGAATTTGTTCGGTTCCGCCCAGGACCATGAGCGTTTTGAGGGCAACTGACAGGCGCTCGGCAAATCCAAATTCTTGCTTGCGGCTGTGGCCAGCAAACGTTTGAGCGAGTGCGGACCATTGGCCCCCGCGAAGCTGGTCCGCAAAGAGCGGATAAAAGCTGTGCAAGTAACCGCCCAGGTATTCGTCGGCGCCCTGGCCGTCGATGAGCACCCTCAGGCCGGTTTGCTTGACGAGGTCCATCAGCGCGTAGTGCGACAGGAACGACGAACCGTTCACCGGCGCGTCGGCGGCGGAGCTGGCCCCGGCGAAGTAGGACTCGAGGTCGCGTCCGCTCGGACTGTAGTAGTGGGCCTCGGCCTGCGGGTAGGCGTCGAGCACCTGCTGCGCAAACGGACGTTCGTCGACGAAGTCGGCGTAGTAAATGTGAAAAACCTTTTGGGGCTGCTGCGGGCGCAGGCGGCACATGCTCGACACAATCGCGGAACTGTCGATGCCTCCGCTCAAGCAGGCCCCTACTTCAACCTGGCTGCGCAGGTGAATTTCGAGCGACTGGTTGAAGCGCTCGGCGAATTCGCGCTGGAGCTCCCGAGGGTCACCCGAACGCTTGGCCAGGGGGTCCAGCGACCAGTAGCGCTGAAAGCGCGTGCCGGAGGCGTCGACGATGAGGTTGTGGGCCGGAGCCAAGGCCTCAACCCCCCGGTAGTAGGTCTGGGTGCCGTAGCCGATCCAGCCGAGTCCTAAGCCCAGGTTGGCTTGGTCAACATTGAGTGTTTTTTGGAAGCCCGGACTTTGCTTGAGGGCCTTGATTTCGGAGGCGAACCACAGGCCGCCCTGTTCGTCGCGGCGGAACACAAAGGGCTTGATCCCAAAGCGATCGCGGGAACAAAACAGGCGCTGCGCGCGGTCGTCCCAAATGGCGAGCGCCCACATTCCCACAAAGTGGTTCACCGCGTCGGCGCCCCAAAAGTGGTAGCTTTTCAGTATGGCCTCGGTGTCGCTAGTCGTATCAAAGCGGTAGCCGTGCTGCTGAAGTTCCTGGCGTAGCTCCACGTAGTTGTAGACCTCGCCGTTGAACACCATGCTCAGGTGTTCAAAGCAGAAGGGCTGGTTGGACTCCTCGGTTAAGTCCATGATTTTTAGGTGGTTATGGCCAAGGGTGACCGGGCCAACGCTCGCCAAGTGCGACCCGTCAGGGCCGCGGTGGGTTTGGGCGGCGTTCATCGACGCCACGGCGGATTCGCGCGCTTCCGCGCCTAAATGGGGTCCGTAAACGCCGGTAATTCCACACATAATTTGAGGACGTGAAGCTAGGGCAGAAACCGCGTTGCTGCAGGGGGTCTTCGGCGAATTCCTCGCCCGAGATCGAGCTTATTCTTCGAAGCGCGACTTGAAGCCGCTGCTGCGTCCGCCGCCTTCCGAGGTGCTGTTGCCCGATCCCGAACCGCTCGGACGCTTGCGCCCGCGGCCACGGTGACGGCGCTGGCCTGAACGGCGGTCCGTCTCTTCGCGGCCGTGGGCCTTGAGGTAGCGGTAGCGGTAGATAACGGCTTGGCCAAAAATGCTGAGGCCAGCGTTGAAGGCCACCAGTCCGGCGGTGCCCAGCAGAACGTAGGCTTGCTGCGCCATTTTGGCGATAACGGCTTCGCCGACCAGCGAAAGTCCGAGTCCGGTGAGAATAAGGCCTAGAACGGCGAAGGTCAGCCAGTTGCGGCGGAGTACGGCAGATTGTTTCACGGCCGTAAACCTACAAAAATTCCGTCAGATTAGGGCAGCATCAGCGGGCTGGGGTCGCCCGATACCGCATACATCATCAGGCCAGCAAGCCAGCCGCCGTAGGTTCCGAGGGCATAGCCCAAGACCGCCAGCAGCACGCCGACAGGGGCGAGCGACGGGTGAAACGCTGCGGCCGCCACGGGCGCCGAGGCCGCTCCGCCGATGTTTGCTTTGGAACCGACCGCCAAAAAGAAGAACGGAGCCTTGATAAGGCGGGCTACGACCACCAAAATCAGCACGTGGATGGTCATCCATAGGGCACCCACGCCGATGAGGCCGGGTTGACTCAGGGCCTCCATGAGGTCCATTTTCATTCCGATGCTGCCGACCAAAATGTAAATAAATACCGACCCCCAACGGCTGGCGCCCACGCCTTCGAGGTTGCGGGCAGGGGTAAGCGACAACAGCAACCCAATGGTAGTCGCGATAATTACAATCCAAAAGAAGTCGCTGGTGAAGCTGAAGTTGGCCGTGTAGGGGGCGTGCTCGGTGAACCAGGGCGCAAGGAAGTCGCCCGCCGCGTGGCTAAGGGCGACGGCGCCAAAGGCGATGCCCAGAATCTTCATGGCGTCGGCCAAGGTTGGAATGCGGGCGGTGCGCTTGAGGAACTCTTCCATTTTGCCCTGAAGTTCTTTGACCGAGCGGTTGTCGGCCTTGAGCCAGGCGTCGACGCGGTCCGCCCGCCCGGCCCCGAGCAAGATCACGGCCATCCAGATTTCAGCTACCACGACGTCGACCGTGATCATGGCGGAGTAAATCGATTCGCTAGGCTTGAAGACTTCGTAGAGCGCCGCCTGGTTGGCGCCGCCCCCGATCCACGACCCAGCGATGGTCGAAAATCCGCGCCACACGGCATCGGGCCCAATTCCGCCCACAGTTTCAGGAGAGATCCACGAGACGATGAGCAGCGCGAGGGGTCCGCCCACCATAACGCTGAAGGTCGCCGTGAAAAACATAATGAGCGCCTTGGGCCCCAGGCCTACCACGGCTTTGAGGTCAATGCTGATGGTCAGCAGCACCAGCGACGCCGGCAGCAGGTAGCGCGAGGCGATAAAATAAATGTTGGTGTCTTTGGGAACCAGCCCGGTATTGGTCAGCAGCGACGGCACGAAGTAGCACAGCAGTAGGGCTGGGATTACGGCAAAGAATTTTTTGAATCGGGGCTCGCTGGCGGCCCAAAAGATGCCGCCGAGGATGGCCATGAGCAGTCCAAAGACGACCGCTTCGTTGGTGATGAGTGCAGGGTGTTCCATGTTCGGGAGCCAAATCTAGGGCTTAGTTGCGCTTCGCCGGAGCTTGTACTACCTTACCCCCATGAAGAAGCTACTCTTTGGCGGACTGGTTGTCGCCTCGGCCGCCGTCGCCGGGCAGGCCGTCATGACCCCCGAACTTCTGTGGAAGCTGGGCCGTGTGGGCCTGGATGATGCCGCCGCGAGCGGGTGGGTTGCCTACGGCGTGACCCGCTACGACCTCGAGGCCAACAAGGGCAACCGCGATCTCTACCTCGTGCACGCTTCGACGGGCGAAACCCGCAGCTTGGCCACCGAGCCAGGGGGCGAATACGGGGCGACGTTTGTCAAGGGCGGAACCCGGGTCGCCTACCTGCACCAGGGCAAACTCAAGTCGCGGGCCCTTGACGGCAGCGACGTGCGGGTGCACTTGGATGTTCCGGGCGGAGTCAGCGACGTGAAGCTGCGCGAGCTGGCCAACGGCCAATGGATGGTGGCCTTTGTGACACGCGAAAAGCTAGACCAAACCCCCTTGGAGCGTCATCCCGAGGCGCCCAAAGCCAACTATGCGGTTTTTAACGACTTGATGTACCGCCACTGGGACAGCTGGACCGACTATCACTACAACCACGTGGCCTTCGCGGTCGTTTTTCCTGACGCACCCAATCCGGCCACAGAGTTTACCGACCTCCTGAAGGGCGTGCGCGGACACGCTCCGCTGCCCCCGTTTGGCGGAGCCGAGTCGTTTGACGTGAGCCCCGACGGTTCATTTATTGTGTACTCGGCCAAGCTGAGCAGCGGTAAGGAATTCGCGCTGCACACCAATTCAAAGCTGTACCGCTACGACGTGGCGACGGCCCAGACGACGGAGCTTCCGGGATTAAACGGCTACGACGGCAACCCCCGCATTTCGCCCGACGGAACAACGCTGGCGTTTACCGCGATGCCCACCGACGGTTTTGAGTCCGACGTGAACCAGCTCCACCTGCTCGACCTTCGCACCCCGGGTGCTCCGCCCCGCCGCATCGACGTCGCCGGCGAGTACGTCAACGACCTCAAGTGGGTGGGCCCTTCGAGCTTAGTGCTGAACGTGACCCAGGAGGCCTCCAACCAGCTGGTCCGCCTCGAAGTAAAGGGTGCCAAGGTGGCCGCGATGCCGCTGACCTCAGGTGATTATGATTTTGGCGCGTTTGACTACGCCGGCAAGGTGCTGGTCGCTGAGCGCATGGACCAAAACCAGGCCAACGAACTGTATGTGCTGGGCGGCAAGGCGCCGGTAGCGCTGACGCACGCCAACGACGCAGACTACGCCAAGATTGCGCGCGGCAGGGTCGAAAAGCGCTGGATTCCAACGAGCGACGGCAAAAAGATGCTGATCTGGGTGATGTACCCGCCCAATTTTGATCCGGCGAAAAAGTACCCGGCGCTGCTGTACTGCCAAGGCGGACCCCAAAGCACCGTGAGCGCGTTTTACAGCTTTCGCTGGAATTTTCAGGTGATGGCCGCCCAAGGCTACATCGTGGTGGCGCCGAACCGGCGCGGAGTTCCGGGCTTTGGCCGCGAATGGAACGAGCAAATCTCAGGCGACTGGGGCGGGCAGGCGATGAAGGACTACCTCGCTGCGATTGACGCCGTGGCCGCTGAGCCCTACGTCGACGCTCAGCGCCTCGGAGCCGTGGGCGCCAGCTACGGCGGCTACAGCGTCTACCAGCTCGCGGGCATTCACGAGGGCCGGTTTAAGGCGTTGGTGTCGCACTGCGGACTCTTC
>Ga0194126_10007973_pt1 | contig 14553 bp, 7 predicted proteins | sample TA2KigC150mmetaG_FD_148641 | JGI IMG/M metagenome (GOLD analysis project Ga0194126, IMG submission 148641) | Freshwater microbial communities from Lake Tanganyika, Tanzania - TA2015035 Kigoma Deep Cast 150m | ecosystem: Environmental > Aquatic > Freshwater > Lake | place: Tanzania: Lake... | reverse complement strand
TGAAACCGCTGCTTCAGGCCGGTCCCAACGGGTACGTTCCCGTGCCGCCCGAAAAGCGATTTCTTATCAGGTGCTTCAGGCCGGTCCCAACGGGTACGTTCCCGTGCCGCCCGAAAAGCGATTTCTTATCAGGCACGGTTTGCCTGTCCCCTCGGTCCCCCCCTCGGTCCCCTCGCGGTGCTCGCGACGTCGCGCGAGCGCGACGCCGAGGGCGCGGAGCCGGTGGCGCAGCCGATGTACTGGACCTGCGAACCTGGCGGTGGCCGCGTGTTCGGCTGCGTGCCGGGCCACTTCGCGTCGACATTCGGAAACCCGTGGTTCCGCCTGCTGCTGCTCCGCGGGATCGCGTGGGCGGCGCGCGAGAATCCGCGCCGGTTCGACGGCCTCGTGTTCGAGGAGGTGCAAGCGAGATGAGATTGCGGGGAATCGCCCTTCCGATCATGGCGGCGTTGGCCGCGCTCGCCCACGCGGCAAGTTCCGCGACGGACCCCGGTGCGCCGTCATCGTCTCTGATTCAGACCCGGGACGGCGTCGTGCCGCCGCTCCGCCCGGTCGCGGCCGCCGTGAGCAACGCCATGAGCTTTCTGAAGAAGGCGGACGGCGGCTATGTTCCGGGCCGGCCCGCCGGCGGGCTGGCCGCCTATTTCACCGATGCCTTCATGAGCGTGGACGGGACGCGTTCGACGCGGAACATCGTCTACCCGGGACGGCTGCACGGGTACTTCATCCGGACCTTCCTGCGCTATCACGAGTACACTGGCGAGCGCGAATGGCTGCTGCGCGCCCGGGATCTGGCCGACTGGAACATCGCGCATTCCACGCCGGCCGATGGCGCGTACCCGAACCTGGCGTACTCGACGTTCGAGAAGGGCCGGCCCGCCGGGCACAAGGACAAGGACTGCATCCAGCCGGACAAGGCGGCGTTCATGGGCGCCAGCTATCTGATGCTCCACGAAGCCACCGGCGACGCACGGTATCTCGAGGCGGCGCGCAAGGTCGCCGCGACGCTCGTGGCGCGCCAGCGCGAGGACGGGAGCTGGCCCTTCCGCGTCGTGCCCGGCGATGGCACCGTCCGCCAGGACCGCGGCGGCGCCCCGGTGAACTTCGTCGAGTTCTTCGAACGGCTGCTGCGGCACGAGGACGGGGCCGGGTACCGCCGGACGCACGACAAGGCGCTCGCCTACATGATCGCGCGGAACGTGGAGAAGGGTGTCTGGAGCACCTACCACGAGGATGTCGGGCTGACGCAGGGAACGCATCTCTCCGCCGAGCCGATGACGCTCACGGCCGACTACCTCTTCCGCCATGTCCCTGCGCATCCGGAGTATCTGGAGATGGGGCGGCGCATCCTCCGGCAGATGGAGACCGCGCTGGTGCATACGAATGGCCACGGAGCGGCGCCGGCGCCGGCCGTGGCGGAGCAGACGGGCTTCGAGCACATCATGTCCGGCCACACCGCGCGCTACGGAGCGGCGCTGGCGCATCTCTTCCAGGTCACCCGGGACGAGGCCACGCGCCGCCGGGCGCTGTCCGTCCTGAACGGCGCGACCTACATGCAGACCGATGGGGGCATCTTCAAGACGTTCTTCTACGACACGAGGAAGAAGACCGCGAACACCAACGCCGACCGGATCTGGTTCTCCCAGCATCTCTACTCGGTCTACCACCTGCTCGAGTCGATGCCGGTGTTTCCCGAGCTCGCGCCGGACGGGCAGGATCACATCCTCGGCAGTTCGGTCGGACTTTGCGATGTGTCGTACGCGCCCGGCGCCGTTCGCTACGTCGCGCCGCTCCCGGCGCAGGTCGGCACCAAGCTCGGCTTCGTCCCGAGCGAGGTGACTCTGGACGACACCCCGCTTCCCAAGTTGGGGACACAGCCCGCCGGCAATGAAGGCGGCTGGTCGTTCGACCCGGCCACCCGCGTGCTCACCCTGCGCCATGACGCCGGCAGCGTGAATATCAGGACGGTAGTGGAAGCGGCGGCTGGTCCGAACCACCGGGTTGGGCCATCGCGAGGACCCTCTGAGCGAAATGCATCCGCCGTGGAATCAACCGACGTGTATCAGAGCGAGTTCAACGCCACCGCCGGGGAACTGCGGGGAACCGATGACTGGATCGGACGGGACGGGGCCGTCGTCCTGAACGGAAAGGGCATGGCCTGTCCGGCCGCCGGCAAGGCCGATGGCTTCGCCAAGCGCCCCCTCGACCTGCCCCCCGGCGTCACGCGCGTGCGCCTGTCGGCACGGGTCCTTTTCTCCCCGCTTCCCGGCAGCGACGCCCGTCTTCACCATATCCCCGGCGAGAAGCCTGCATGGATCGCCATCGGCTTCGGCAGCGACACCAATCCCCAGGCCGGCCTGGCGAGGGCCTCGCTGGTGACGATCCTCTCCCGCCGCGACGGCAGGATCCTCCTGGGTTTGGGGGAAAACGCCGGAGCCGCCGCGCCGTCCTTGGGAACGGCGGAAACCGACGCCGCCAGCCCGCTGGAACTGGCCATGGATTACGGGTTCTCCGATTCCACGGCCACCGTCTCGATCGCCGGCCGAGAAATCCTCCGCGCGGTCAAACCCCTCACGCCGAAAAACTTTCGCGCCCTGATGTTCCAGCTCCGCCGCATTCAATCCTCAACGGATCTGCAAACGGGCGGCATCGACTCTCTCCAGGTCGAGGTCTGGACGGCGGCCGAGAAACCCGCCCCCGCCGTGAAGACCGCGACGCCCGCGGCGCCGCCCGAACCCCTCGGCTCCCGCCTCAACCCCGAGGCGGTCCGCGCCAAAGCCATCGAAGCGCGTATCGATGGCGCCGGCAATGCCTCGGAAACGCTCGCCGCGCTCAAGGAGGGCTTCGCCAATCCTCCCTCCAGCTACCGTCCGCACACGCGCTGGTGGTGGCCGGGCAACGCGCTCACCCCGGACATCATCGACTGGCAGCTCGAACAAATGAAGGCACAGGGCTTCGGCGGCACCGAGCCCATGGCCTGGATCAAGGTCTACGAAAAGGGCAACGTCGAGTTCGAGTCGCCGGAATACATCAGCCTGATGAAGCACGCGGTGGACAAGTCCCGCGAACTGGGAATGTTCATCACCCCGCCCCTGTTCCCGGGCTGGGGCCACGGCGGTTCGGAAATCAAGGACGCCGACGGTTCCAAGGCGCTGGTCATCTCCGCCGCGGCGGTCGGCGGCGGGACCCTCCAGTGCGCGGTGCCGCTGCCCGCGCCCGATCAAATCCCCGGCTTGCATTGGAGCGCCTACATGGGCGCCGAGAAGAAGAAGAAGTTCGAGGCCCTGGTGGCCGTGGGTCTCGGTGACGATGGCAAGCCCGACCCCTGCCGCCGCATGGACCTGACCGCTTCCGTCACCGGCGACCGCGGCTTCTCCCGGAAACCCGCGCTCGCCGTCGACGCGACGCTGCCCCCCGGGCGCTGGCGGCTCATGGCCTTCTGGACCTGCTTCACCGGACAGGGGTGCGCCGCCGGAAACGTGGAGGAATCCAGGCTTGTAGACCACCTCGACCCGGACGCCGTGCGGGCCTACCTTGCCCACTCCGGCGGCCGCTATGTCGCCGCCTTCGCGGGGGATTTCGGACAAACCGTGGACTCGCTTTTCGGCGACAGTTACGAGGTCAGCCAGGATTTCAGCTACTGGAGCGAGGGGCTCTTCGAGCGCTTCAGCAGAGAGAAAGGCTACGACCTGCGCCCGTACCTTCCGCTGCTGGTCCATGACGGCGCGCCCGAAACGCCCTACGTGCGCTACGACTTCGGCCACTTCCTGCACCGGATGGGCATGGAGGGCATCACGCGCACCCTCGCCGACTACTGCGGCGAACTCGGCATCCACATGCGCCAGCAGCCGCATTACCGGTTCACTGCCGAGTTGATCGAGGCCTCCGGGACGTTCCAACGCCCGGAAACGGAGAACACCAAGCGCAGCTTCGATCCCATGTTCTGGCACAAACTGACCGCCAGCGGGGCCGCCCTCTATCCATCCAAGGAGAAACGCTGGGTTTCCTGCGAGGCCTTCACGTTCATCAACCAGAACTACCGGGTCACGATGGAGGAGATCAAACGCGCCACCGACCTCTTCCTGCGCGACGGCGTCACCCAGTTCTACAACCACGGCTACTACGCCTCGCCGGAGAGGGAGATCGCCCCCTCCCGCGACCTCATCTACATGAACCGCATCAGCCACGTGAACACCTGGTGGCCGTGGTATCGCGGACTGGCCGACTACCAGGCCCGCGCCGCCTTCCTCTCCCGCCAGGGCCGTGCCGAGGCGGACGTGCTGGTCTACTCCCCCACGCCCACGCTCTGGTCCGAGCGCGCCGAGTATCCCTGCAGCCATGTCCGCGACGTGCCCTTCGGGCCCCTGCCCAAGATCCTCGTCGCCAACGGCTATGACTTCGACTGCGTCAACGACGACCTGCTCCTCAACCACGCGAGGATCGAAAACGGGAAGCTCGTCATCCATGGCTACGACTACTCCGTGCTCGTCCTGCCGCGCGCCATCTGCCTCGCGCCGGAAACACTGGAAAGAATCTCCAGCTTCGTCGAACAGGGCGGCACGGTGCTGGCCCTGGCCCGGCTGCCGGAGTATTCCCCCGGCATGGCGGGGCGCGAAAAGCGCGACGCCGCCCTGCGCGCGCGTCGTGCCCAGTTGTTCGCCGAAAAAGGCGGCAACAGGACCATCGGCAGCGGGATGACGGCGTTCTTCCCGAACGTCGAAGGTTTGGAATATCTCGAGAAATGGTCGCCCGGCGCCAAGGAGTGGGGACCCACCCCGCCGCTGTCGCCCGCGTGGGAGGGTGTCATCGCCACCCTGCGCGCCCGCCTGGTCCCCGACTTCGAGATCGCGGGCCAGCCGCAGAGCGACGGCCTCACTTTCCGTCACACCCGCGTGGGCGGTGTGGAGGTCTGGTTCCTTACGAATCTAAGCACGAACCCGGTCCGCGCCGAGGTCACCCTCAACAGCCCGGCCGGCCGCGTCCCGCAGGCCTGGGACGCCCTGACCGGCGCCATCACCGCCGCCCCCGGCCGCCGCGCCGCGCCCGACGGGCGCATGGTCCTGCCCGTGTCCCTCGACCCCTGGGCCTCCCGCTTCTACCTTCTGGTTCCCGACGGCGTCGCCCCTGCCGCCGCGCCGCCGGCGCCCGTGCTCTCCCCGGCGCTCACGCTCGACGGCCCGTGGCAGGTCCGCTTCGACGGACTCGGCGGCGTGAAACTCGAGCGCACGTTCAAGACCCTCGCCGACTGGATCACGCTGCCGGATCTCAAGAACTTCTCCGGCAGCGCCACCTACACCTGCACATTTGGACTCTCGGACGTGAAGTCCCAAACCATCCTCGACCTCGGCGCCGTCCATGAGGTCGCGGCCGTCCGGGTCAACGGCCGGGACGCCGGCAGGGTCTGGATGCAGCCCTATCGGGTCGAGATCACCGGACTCGTCGGGCCCGGGACGAACACCCTGGAGATCGCCGTCGCCAATTCCATGTGGAACTACTGCGCCGGCCTGAAGGAGCCGACGCCCATCCCGCCGGAACTGCGCGCCCATTACGGCGAGAAGGAACGCTCCAGTTACCGCGCCTGGGAAAACTTCCTGCGCTGGCGCGGGCGCGAGGGCCTGATGCCTTCCGGCCTCCTCGGGCCGGTGGTGCTCAACGCCGCAAAGGAATAGCGTGAAAAGCTCCCATAGTCCGGTTGCGCTCCCGGTCCTCATGGTCGGGGTCCTGTCGCTCTCCGCCGCGTCCTCCGGGCAGGGCGCGGGCATGAGCGACGCGGCGCTTGCGAGGGTCCAGGCCGAATGCGAAGCACGGTGCGAGGCCTTCTTCCGCCGGCAGGCGGGGAAGCCGCTGGTGAAGGAGCCCATCCGGGAGGATTGGAATCACCGCGGCGATTTCACGCGTTACTATAACCAGTCCATCGTCCTGTTCGCGGCTCGGACGCTCTTCTTGAACGAACAGGTCGGGGAGGCGAACGCGGCCTTGCGCGAGATGTGTGAATACCATCTTGCACGCCCCCAGACGCTCCTTGAGACCCACAGCTTTCAGAACGTTCCGCGCGAATTGGTCAGGCTTTGCCAGCTCTACGGCCCGAACGGCTCCCGGGCGAAGGGATTGATAGAGGAGGGGACCTATCGGGTGATTCTCGAGACCATCTGGGCTTGGACGAGCGTCAAGTCGAAGGTGGCCGAGGCCGAGGTACAGGTATCGCAGACGTGGACCATCCGGTCTTCCGAGAACCACCATGCCAACTGGTTCAGCTCCTGCTGGGCGGCGTCCTTGTTCCTCGCGGGCGTGCCGGGGTATCGCGACCGCAAGTTCGAGGATGGCCACACGGCCGCTGAGCACTTCGATGCATGGACCGCGTACCTGCGCGAGTATTACCGCCAGCGCGGGAGCAAGGGGATGACGGTGGAGATCGATTCGCCATCGTACGCGTCGGCCACCCTGTCCGCGGCCTATACCGTGTATGACCTCGCCGCCGATCCCGTCCTGAAGCGCCGCGCGGGCGACTACATCACGCTCTATTGGGCGCTCTGGGCGCAGCAGCAGCTCGACGGCGTCAGCGGCGGGGCCAAGGCGCGCTGCAAGACCGGGGCGGCGGGAGGCGGCAATGATTTCATCCGCAGAGTTGCCTGGTATGTGACGGGAACCGGCACGCCGGAGTTCGAGCACTTGAGCATGCTGCCGTTCGTGACCTCCTCCTGGCGCATGCCCGGCGTCGTTCGCGACCTTGCGCTCGATCCCGATGGGCGCGGCGATTACGAGGTCCTCGAGCGACGGCCCGGACTCATGCGTCCGGGTCGCCAGAAGGAGGAGAGTCTGTGCCCGCTGAATCCCGATTTCGGCGGTATCGTGCGCTACGGCTGGTGCACGCCAGATTTCATCATGGGCTCGCTCCTGTTCGAGGCGCGGCCGAACACCGACTGGGCGACGATCAGTTCCCAGTGCCGCTGGCACGGGGTCATCTTCCGGGGCGCCACCGATGCCCGCATCTATCCCTACTGCGAAACCAGGAAGAGCACCTACAACCAGCACTGGGCCGTGCAGCACAAGGGCACGTTGATTTCCCAGAAACTCAAGACCAGCGTGCATGCGGACGGTCTCCGCGTCTGGTTCTCCAAGGAGGGATTGACCGTCCCCGTGAAAGAGGGCGACTGGTATTTCACGGAAGCCGCCGGGGCGTGGGCGGCGGTACGCGTGGTTGCCGGGAACACCGCTTTCCTCCGATACAAGCCCGCGCCGGGAAAGGGAAAGACGGACAGGGAATCCTCGGATGAGGAGGAGGACGCGACCCCGAAAGAAGGCTTGGTGTTGAAGTGCGACAACGATCTTTCGCCCGTGATCGTCGAAGCGGCACGCAAGGCGGACTTCCCGTCTCTCGCCGCCTTCCAGAAAGCCGTGCTTGCGCTGCCGCTGAAGCAGGAAGACGACCGGCTCTCCTACACAGGGCTGGGCGGCGGACGGTTTACCTTCTTCACCGACCAGAGCCGCCCGCCCGAGATCAACGGCCGGCCGGTGAACTACGCGCCGGCGAGGGTCTACGACAGCCCGTTCGTTCAATCCGAATGGGACAGCGGCGTCGTGACCATCCGGAAGGGCGACCGGAAGCTCTCGCTGGACTTCACTGCCGCCGAGCCTCCGCCCCATCCCGCCCTCGGCCGGCGGTTCGTGCCTGCGGATGTGGATTGGGGGCATCCGGTGTATGCCTCCGGATTCGATCGCCCGGACGCGCTGGAGGACTGGAAGCTCGAGGGCGGGACGCGCGTAGCCGTCGAAGACGGCAGGCTGGTGCTCGAGAGTCAGGATGCGGGCAATCCGAACACGGCGGACAGCAATCACCTGGTCTGCTGGCTCGCGAAGGAAATGCCGGGCGATTTCCTGCTCGAATTCAAGGTGCGTCCGCAGGACCGCAGGCGGGGGCTGAACATCGTCTTCTTCAACGCGCGCGGCCTCCATGGCGAGAGCGTCTTCGACCCCTCGCTCAAGCCGCGCACCGGCCGCTTCTCCCAGTACCACAGCGGCGACCTGAACAACTATCACATCTCCTACTGGGCGGCGGAGCGCGGCACGGTCAACGTGCGCAAGAACGCCGGTTTCCGGCACGTCGCCACCGGAAACGACCTCGTCACCCCCGCGCCGTCGAACGCCTTCCAGACCGTCCGCCTCTACAAGCGGCAGGGCGCCATCCGGCTCATGGTGGACGATGTCGTCTCTGTCGCCTATGACGACGACGGCAGGACCTTCGGCCCGGTCTGGTCGCACCCGGGATGGATCGCGCTCCGGCAGATGGCCCATACCGTCCGCTGCGAATACGACGACCTGAAGGTGTTCCCTCTCAAGCCGCAGCCGGGCGACCCGGCGGCGGGGTCGAGGGAGAAGCCATCGCCATGAAGCTGACCGGCGGTTCCCTGAAGAACGCCGTCGATCCCATGCAGGAGCATGCATGAAGCCGCGGCACAAGTGGGTTCTCGGGCCCGTTCTCGTCCTGACCGCGGCGGTTCTCGCCGTGGCGGCCGCGCCCATGGCCGGAGCGGCGGAGCGACGTGTGACGGTCCGGCTGCCGGACAAGCCCACGGCGGTCGTCGAACGGATCTTCGCCGTGTTCGGCCGCGTGGTGCAGGAACGTACCGGCGTCGTCCCGGAGGAAGGCCCCGACGGGAGGATTGTCTTTGCCCTGCGCGCCGGTTTCGGCGCGGAAGGCTACGAAATCGCCGACGGCGAGGACGGTGAAGTCGTCATCACCGGCAACGACGCGCGCGGGCTGCTCCACGGCGTCGGCGCGTTTCTTCGGGCGGCGCGTCTGGAGCCCGGCCGTTTCACGCCCGGCGCATGGCGCGGGACGAGCGCGCCGGCCAGCCCCTTGCGCATGGCCTATCTGGCCTCGCACACCGGCAACTGGTACGAGAATGCCCCGGCCGAGGCTGTTCAGCGCTACATCGAGGAACTGGGACTCTGGGGGTACAACGCGATCATGGTGTGTTGCGCGACCGAGCAGTTCGACAGCCTTTCCGATCCCAAGGCCCAACAGTTGATCGCCCACGTGCGCACGATCCTTGCGGCGAGCCGGCAGATCGGCATGAAAGCCGCGCTGGTCCACTGTGCCAACAACACCTACAAGTCCCTGCCGGATGAACTCGCGGCCGTGGAGACCACCCGGCAGATCACGGCGCTCGGCACCCATGTCTGTCCCGCCAAGCCCGCCGGACGGGAGCGGCTCATGCGGGAGTGGACGGAAGTCCTGGAGGCGTTTCGCCCGGTGGGGCTGGACTACGTGTGCTTCTGGCCCTTCGACAACGGAGGCTGCAATTGCGAGAAGTGCCGCCCTTGGGGCAGCAACGGCTACATTTCCATCAGCAGGGACATGGCGGCGGAGTTTCGCAGGTTCTACCCTCGGGGCGAGGTCATCCTGTCGGCGTGGCGGTTCCTGGCCGGGGAGTGGCACGATCTGTACGACGTGCTGGGCAAGGATGCCGGCTGGGCGCAGTACATCCTGGCCAACAGTTGTCGCGGATTCCCCGAAGATGTGGCGAAGGCCAATGAAGAAACCACCCAGCGGGGCTCTCCGGGGAACCTGGCGCTGATGGTGTTTCCGGAAATCAGCATGCTCGGCATGTATCCGTGGGGCGGACGCGGGGCCACGTACCGGGTGGCCGACTGGAAACGGGAGATCGAGCAGGCGCGCCGACTGGGCGCCCGGAGCATCATGCCTTACTCCGAAGGGATCTATGAGGATGCCGCCAAGGTGCTCTGGGTGCAGGCCTTCTGGGACCCCAGGCGCAGCGTGGAGGAAGTACTGAAAGAGTACATCCGCTACGAATACGACCCGCAGGTCCTGCCGCAGATCCTGGAGGTCATCGACCTGCTGGGCACGATGCAGGAGGTCTCGCTGAAGAGCAAGACGTTCACGCCGCTGGAAGCCCAGCGCGGCAGGCAGTGCGGCGATTTTGTGGACCAGATCGAGCCGAACCTGCCGGCGCATGTGCGCACCTCGTGGCGCTGGAAACTCCTCGCGAACCGATGTCGCCTGGAAGCCTGCCTGCGGCAGGGGCGGGCGTTCGAGCCCAACGGCGACTACACCGAGGAAGCCCGGCGCTGTCTCGATGAGATCGCCCGGATCTATTGCGTCGACGAGCGCACGCTGCCGTTCACCAAGCCGGGGATCCTGGACCGCAAGGCGGGCAGGAAGCAGCAGGTGGTGGACGACGAAGGCGCAGGTTCCAAGCCACCGAAGAGGAAGGAGAGCCCATGAAGGACGACCGAACGACTGCCGTGGGCAACGGTTCCATCGCGCGCGCGATCATTGCCGCCGTGATGATCCTGGCTCCCCCCACCTCTCGCGCCGAAGGCGGCCGCGTCGTCCTGAAGCGCGTCGAGCTTTCCCGCCAGGCCAGGGAGGAGGCCAAGGCGCCGGTGCGTCCCGGCGAACCGGGGAGGCAGCCGTTCTGGAACGTGGCGTCCCGCAAGTTCATGTACGCGCCCGCGTTCGACTTCGCGGCCGTCGGGGGAGCGAAGTCCTACCGCTTCACGGCGCGATCGGGTGCCGATTTCCAAGCCTACACGTTCACGGCGCCGACGCCGTGGAGCGATCTCGGGCCGATCTGGCGGGACCTGCCGGTCGGAATGGTCGAGCTCACGGTCGAGGCGCTCGATGGCGGCAAGGTCCTGGAGGAAGCGGGGCGGCGCCGGTTCTACCGCGACTCGCCTTTCCGGGGGCCGTACCGCGCGCCGGTTGTCGACTATCGCGAGAGCGCGCGGCGGCTCCTCGACCACACGTTCCAGCAGCCCTATGTCCAGTACTGGCTCACCCACGACACACCCGATCCGTGGCTCGGCCACTACAGCTATGCATCGAAGGTGATCGGCGCCGTGATCGAGGCGATGACGCTGGCGATCCGGGAGGACATGCCCTTCAGGAAGGACGCCCAGGTCATCGCGGAGAGGGCCGCCGCGTACCTGATCGAGACCAGCACCCCCGAGGGGTCGCCCTACCCCCATTTCCCGCTGACTTACGATCTCTCGCAGGCGAAGGCGCCGGTCGCCGCCGCGAGGATGCACAGCGGGAAGATCATGATGTTCTACCCCGCCGAGGTGGGGTTGCAGTATCTCGATCTGCACCGCGTCACGGGCAGCCCCGCGCTGCTGCAAGCCGTCCGGCGCATCGCCGACACCTACGTGCGCACCCAGTTGCCGTCCGGATCGTGGCCGATCATGGTGGACGTCGCCACGGGCAAGTCCGGTGGCGAGGCCGAGTGCATCCCCGTGCACATCGTCCGGTTCCTGCACGAACTGGTCCGCACGCACGGCCTCAACGAATACGAGAAGTGCCGCAAGGCGGCGTTCGACTGGATCATGGCCAACCCGGTGCGGACCTTCAACTGGTCGGCGCAGTTCGAGGACGGCAGTCCCTACCAGCCGCCGTACGCGAACATGAGCGCCCGGGCGGCGGCCCTGTACCTGGTCCTCTACCTCGAGGAAGACGGTGGCGGAGACAAATCGAAGGCCGACATGGCACGGGAGATCCTCCGGTTCTCGGAGGATCAGTTCATCATCTGGGAGCGGCCCGCGCCCGGACTGCGGGCCGACCTGTTCGACCCCGAGACCGGCCGCTGTCCGCAGGACCACTGGAGCTTCACGAGCACGCCGGCCTGGATCACGCCCTCCGTGCTCGAACAGTACGGCTTCTACCTTCCCGTCGGCACCAGCGGGGCGGTCGCGCTGGAGGCCTACTTGGCGGCTTGGAAGACGAGCGGGAGCGAAATGGATCTGGCCAAGGCCGTGTCGCTCGCCAACAACATGACCTATCTCCAGATGCTGCAGGGCGACGGGGGCATCCCCACGCAGTGGGTGACCGGCTATCGCGGATGCTACGGCTGGGTGAACAACCTCGCCTCGCAGGCCCGCGCCCTGCTGGCGATCGCCGACGCGCTGAAGGGGGTTTCGATCGTCCAGATAGAGGCGGGGGCGCGCTGCGCCCACGAAGCCGCTGGCACACCGTGCCCCTACGCCGCCCTCGAGGGCGCGTATTGCCCCTATACGGGGAATGCCCTTTCCGGCGGGGAGAAGAAAGCCAAAGGCAGGAATCCGGCCAAGAAGCCGGGTGGGGCGAGGGGCGGTCCCGGCACAACGTCGTGACGCGTCGCCTGTGAGACAGGGTTGGCCCAGGGTGGGGTGGAGGACCGAGGCATGAGACGTCCCATTGTCCTGATTGCCTGGTGGATGACCTCCGGGGGTGTGCTTCACGCGGCCGCCGAAGGGAAGACGCAGTTGCGCGATGAGCTTCAGCGACCGGTCGACGCGCGACTGCTGAAGATCGAAGCCTCCGGCATCGAAGGGTGCGGGCTGTTCACGGGACGAGTGCACGTGGCGCGCAGCGCGCGGGAGGCCCAACGGCTCTCCGACACGCTCGCGCCGGGCGATCAACTGCTTCTCGCCGGGACCAACTGGAGCGGCGCGCGGTTCAAGTTCGGCGGACGCGGCACGGCGGAGGCGCCGATCCTCGTCCGGCCGGAGCAGCCGGGCGACGCCGTCTTCGCCGGTGCGGCGGAGCTATCCTTCCACGGTTCGCACCTCATCGTCTCCGGACTGACGTTCAAAGAGGCGGTTCCGGGGGCGGATGGCGCCGTCCTCCTGCGTCTTGGCGCGAGGGAGGACAAGCCCGCCGATCACTGCCTCGTGCACCGCGTGACGTTTGAGAACTGCGGATCGAAGGACAGCAACGACTGGCCGCGCGTGCGCATGTGGCTGATGACGGTGCGCGGAAGCGACAATACCGTCGCGAACGGGACGTTCTCGGGTTTCCGGAATCACGGCCAGATGTTGGGCGCGGCGAATCTCCCGACCGGCGGACTTCAGCGCCTGCACGTGCTGAACAACGTCTTCCGCGACCGCCCGAAGATCGACCGCCAGAATGGCTACGAGATCATCCAGATCGGCTGGAGCGGCGAGAAGGCGAAGTCCGCCGGCGCGCTCATCCAGGGCAATACGTTCGAACAGTGCAACGGCGAGGGCGAGATCATCACGCTCAAGGCATCGGATATCTTCGTCCGCAGCAACGCCTTCCTGTCCTGCGAGGGCGCGCTGTGCCTGCGCCAGGCCGACCGCGTTCTCGTGGAGGGGAATCACTTCGACGGACGGCACCGGCCCGATACCGGCGGCGTGCGCATTCAGGGGGCGGGGCATGTCGTCGTCGGGAACACGTTTCGGAACCTGGGCAAACCGGGGAACTACTACAACTGGACCATCTCGCTCATGGCGGCGGACGCGGAGGCTTCCGGGGCCACCGTCGGGTACGGCCGCGCACGGGACATCCTGATCGCGGCGAACCGCTTCGAGACCAACGCGACGCGGATTGCGGCGGGCATCTATCCGCGCCCGGAGTACCCGCTGCTCCCGAAGAACGTCCGCGCGGTCGGGAACCTCTTCGTCGGCGGACCGGCCGGCGGCGTCTTCGACTACGTCGCCCCGGACGCGACCGGCGGGCTGAAGGCGGAACTCCACGAGGAACGGAATGGGTTCCGGCCCTGAACATGTCCTGCGAGGGGGGGCCGGCGCGCGGGTTGGCGCTCCGCAACGGTCCGCCCTGAGACGGGAGTGCCAGCTTTTGAGACGCGACGCCATGGCGCCGCGCGTCGCTTCGGACTACGCTGGCGTGCCGCCCGAAAAGCGATTTCTTATCAGGAGGAGCCGGTGACATGGGCACGATCCACGTCGGGCTGAACACGGAGTTCTCGCGCAGCTCGGACAAGCCGTTCGAGTGGGCGGTCCAGAAGGCCGCCGAGATGGGGTTCAAGTACATCGAACCGATGGTGCACTTCGGCCGGGAACTGATGAGCGAAGCCGGCTACTTCCACACGGTCTCGATGTTCGACGATCCGTACCGCATCAAGGACGCCTGCGACCGGGCGGGCCTGACCATGTCCGCCCTCCAGTCCCACGGCCCGCTCGGGCGGCCCGAGGTGCACGGCGAGTACATCAAGCTCGCCATCCGCGTCGCCGCCGAGATCGGCGTGCCGGTCGTCAACACCGACGAGGGCATCAAGGCGAAGTGGACCACCGAGGAGGAGGACTTCGTGCTGATCAAGTACACGCTGCAGGAGGCGGCCTTCGTCGCCGAACGGCGCAACGTGAAGATCGGCATCGAGCCGCACGCGCAGTACTCGCGCCACCCCGACGGACTCGACCGGATCTACAACCTGGTCAAGTCGCCGGCCATCGGCATCAACTTCGACACGGGCAACGCCTACCTCTGCGGCCACGATGTGTACGCGTGGCTGGAACGCGTCGCCTCGCGGCTCGTGCACCTCCACGCGAAGGACATCTCGGTGCAGCACGCCGACGCCGAGCGCGGCAAGGTGACCGGCACGCCCGTCGGCTGCGCCTGCGGCGAGGGCGTGCTCGACTGGGCGCGCATCGTCCGGATCGTCCGGGAGAAGTGCCCGCGCGACATCGTCTTCTCCGTCGAGTGCGGCACGCCCGCCCAGGCCGCGAAGAGCCTGGCGCACCTGGCTCCGCTGGTGGCATGAGGCGGCTGACCTGCGCAGCCTGGCTGGCCCTCGG
>Ga0194126_10007969_pt1 | contig 14561 bp, 17 predicted proteins | sample TA2KigC150mmetaG_FD_148641 | JGI IMG/M metagenome (GOLD analysis project Ga0194126, IMG submission 148641) | Freshwater microbial communities from Lake Tanganyika, Tanzania - TA2015035 Kigoma Deep Cast 150m | ecosystem: Environmental > Aquatic > Freshwater > Lake | place: Tanzania: Lake... | reverse complement strand
TTGCCGAACCTTGAATGGAAAGAAGGAGAGATTATAATAAAGTAATTAAGCGCGGGATTAGTATAGTGGCAGTACATCACCTTCCCAAGGTGAGGGCGCCGGTTCGATTCCGGTATCCCGCTCCAGAATAGGGAAATGAAATTTTTGTCTTCGCTAAAAAACAAAAGTCTGTCCAATCAAACCTGTCTCTTGCGGGTTGATTTCAATATTGAAAACGGGGAGTTGCGCGACTATCAACGCGGAGCAAAACAGATTCCTTGGCGAATAAAAAAAATCCTGCCGACCATACACTTTTTAACCGAAAGGGGAGCAAGAATGGTAATTTTAAGCCATCGCGGCCGACCAAAAAAAGCATCAAGCGTCAAGCATCAGGCATCAAGCCATAGTTTAAAGCCTTTTGCAAAAATTCTTTCAAAACTATTAAAAAGGCCGGTTAGATTTGTCAATTTTACTCGGGGAACAGATGATGTCTCGAAATTGACGCCCATATTAAAGACATCAAATATCGTCTTATTGGAAAATTTAAGATTTTATCCGGCAGAGGAAAAAAACGGCAAAAAATTTGCCGAAAAACTGGCTGGGTGGGGAGATTTTTACGTCAATGACGCTTTTGGCGTCTGTCATCGAAAAAATGCTTCTCTCGCCGCGATTGCTAAATTTTTGCCTTCTTATGCCGGTCTGCTTCTGGAAGAAGAAATTAAAATTCTTTCCCGGATAATGAAAAATCCGAAAAAACCCTTGGTATTTATTATCGGCGGCGCAAAAATTTCTGATAAACTTGGGGTGGTTAAAAAATTTATTAAAAAAGCCGATTATATTTTATTGGGCGGGGGAGTGGCCAACACTTTCTTCGCCGCTCAAAAATTGCCGATTGGTAAATCTCTCTGCGAAAAGAAAATAATCCGGGCGGCCTCCAATTTATTGACATCCGGCGCCAACAAATTGCTTCTTCCGGCGGATGCCGTTATTTATCAAAAGAAAATATTGGATATCGGAGCAAAAACCATTGAGACATACGTCGGGATTATTAAAAAAGCCGGAACTGTTATTTGGAGCGGGCCGATGGGCTATATTGAAAATCCCAAATTTGCCAATGGCTCAAAAGCCATCGCCGAAGCCATCATCAAAAGCCGCGCTTTCGCTGTGGTCGGCGGCGGCGAAACCGCCTCTATTTTTCAAGCGGCAAATTCCAAATTCCAAATTCCCCGCCTGCACCGACGCTTTGGCGGGCAGGCAAATTCCAAACATATTTTTACTTCCACCGGCGGCGGGGCAATGCTGGAATTTTTGAGCGGTAAAAAATTGCCCGGCATTATTGCCCTGGATAAATCAAAGAAAATGTTGCAACGAAGTTAAATCATCCGCGTTAATCCGCGATACCCATTATTGTAATTCAGAAGAAAAACATGAAAAACCCGATTTATGAACAATTAAAAAAACTGCCGATAAAAGATTTTGATTTTTCTTTTATAGATACCGAGACCACCGGGCCGGAACCGCGCCATGAATTGATTGAAATAGCGGCGATCAAAGTCAGCAGTTATAATTTCGCGATTTTAGAAGAGTGGGAAGCAAAAATTAAACCCCGGCGAATTGAGTTAGCCGACCGCGAATCTCTCGCTATTGTTCGCTATAGCCAAGAGGATTGGCGCGAGGCAATGGATTTAGAAAGCGCCATAAAGATATTTCTGGAAAAAACCGCCAAGACGATTTTGGTTGGCCACAATCTGCTTTTTGACTGGTTTTACATTAATCAAGCTCTGGCGGAATGCAAACTTCAGCCGACTTTTCATTATAAGGGGCTGGATACTTTTTCGCTTGGCTGGCAAAAATTGCGCCATTTGCCAAATTTGAAAAATTTATCTTTATCAGAAATGGCAAGGCATTTTGGCATCGTGCAGGAAAGGCCCCATTCGGCGTTAGACGATGCCCGCACCGCTTATAAGGTTTTTTTAAAATTAACGGACACGAATAAAAATGGATAAAATAATCGCCTATATTGACGGCGGAGCGAGAAACAATCCGGGACCGGCGGCCATCGGCGTAATTTTTGAAAAAAGCGGGAAAGAAATAGGAATGGGGGAATACAGCAAATTTATCGGCCAAGCCACCAATAACGGAGCCGAGTATCAGGCCGCAATTTTCGCCTTAAAAAAAATTAAACAATTGATCGGCAGAGAAAAAAGCAAGAGCGCGGAAGTTGAAATCCGCTCGGACAGCGAACTTTTGATAAATCAATTAAAAGGCCGATATAAAATAAAAGAAAAGAGCCTCACGCCGTTTTTTATTGAAATTTGGAATTTGAAACAGGATTTCGGAAAAGTAAAATTTGTTCAAGTGGCGCGCGAAGAAAACAAAAAGGCAGACAGGCTGGTTAATAAAGAATTGGATGCGCAAGGGTCTTCTTTGTTTTAATCTTTTTTGGTAAATAAAAAACCGGCAAGTCGTAAGCCGGATTCTGTATTCACCCGCCTGTTGGCGGGTAAAGCGATAATTTATCTGGGCCATCGATTGCTCTCAGGCTCTAGCGGTATTCCCCGATTTTAATCGGGGCACAACCTTGCACCCGGTAAGGATTTAGCATCCGACGCTCTTGCGAGATCGGAGCTCCGACAAAAACGTCGGAGCCGTTTCACCTCTGCTTTTTTATCCCTAGAGCAGAGTTAGGCCAACTAGCTTGGGATTGGGCCTTCCCTCGGCTTTCGCTTCGGGACGTCACTGTTCGCACCTCTCGTCTTACGACGGCGGGCCGTTAGCCCGTACCTTTTTACTGCCTGCCTATTAGCGGGCCGGAGTGTCCGGACTTTCCTCCCGCCTAAGTTTTGCTTCGCAAAATTTTGGCGGGTAATCGCCTGACTTGCCGATTTTATTTCATTTTAATTCAATAATTTAATTTGTCAATGATGGACGGCTCGAGTCAAGCCGCCTAAATTATTAATGGTTCTTTCAATTGTTTTGAAGCAATGCCGGAGGTTGCGGTTGATTTCTTTGCCGAAAAATCTTAAAACGTGCCAGCCGTAGCTGGTTAATTCATTGTTCCGTTTTCTATCTCGGCTTAGGGCGTCGGGAAGAATATGATATCTTTCTCCGTCGCACTCAATATCAATGTTTCCTTTCCGACAGAACACGCCGAAATCTAAACAATAAAACTGATTATCAACTTTAACATATAATTGTCTTTCTGCTTCTATTGCTCGCTTTTTCATTTCTAAATACATTTTCTCTTCCAAGGGGCTGGTTTCCCATAAATCATTGATTTCTTGGGCGCTTAACAATTTTTCCAAACTGGTTGGGATATGAACGATTCTCCGCCATCTCTTGCTCGGAATTGGTCGGGGAAGTTTTTTGATTCCGCTCAAATGAAACTGAAAATAATCACTGCCGGCTTTCTCGTGTTTAATTTCATCGGGAAAAAGTTCAATTCTTTTAACCACGCTGACTTTTTTAACTTCGCCATAATAAACAACTTTGTGCCGTAATTTATCGCCAAAATCAGCCGGGAAGTAGAAAGCAATATATTCAACGTAACGCGCATTTCGGGGCGCTGATTCAACCGGAATATGATACCACTTCTCCCCCTGAATAACTGGCCAAAGATTTTTTCTTGGCACAATTCCCACTAAAGCTGGTTGTTTTGGCATAGTTTTTACGTTCCTCGGCAATCCATTAATTTAATCTCGTCTCCATCTTTTAGAATATCATTATAGTTTGGTCTTTTGTCGTTTAATAAAAGCCCAAAAAAAATTTTAACCTTAATCGGTTTTGGAAAATCTTCCATAAATTTATCCCTCAATTAATTCCTTGCCCCGTACTGAATTTATTCTAATACCGGGGCTCCCGCCCAATTTTGGGCGAGGCTCACCCATTTTATGGGCGGCGACTTTTTGCTAAATAAACCACCCGGGTGGTTTATTTAGCAATAAATGACAAATCGGTTCGCTTATTTCTTCTTTTTTGGGTTTGTAAAATGGTTTTGACATATTTATAAATTGCTTAATTGCCGATTTAATTCGCGCTTAAGAATGGCTGGAAAATCGCGGATAATTGCTTGTTGGTCAGCCGGTAAAAATACGCCAAGTTCGGCTCGAAAATCCATTTTTTTTGCATCTGCGATAATTTCATCTTTTATCGCGGCTAAACGTTTTTTCTGGTCTGGTGAAAGAATTCCCTTGCGCATTATAAAATATAAGTCATAGAAGTCGCGCGGCTTCTTGCGTTCACGTAGCGCACCGAAAATCTTTTCTTCTACTAATTCATTTTCTGGTAAATGAATTAATGTATATGTTGCGACAAGGTCATTTGCCACGCTGTCTACTTCACCCCGTATTTCTCGGCTATTACGGCTTGAAACATTAATTTCAACGCCGACCGGCTGATAGTCAAGAATTTTAAAAGTAGCCACGCCAAAATATCCTCCGGTGGTGGCGTCTAATTTCACACCTAATTCAACCCTAATTCCAATCCGCTCCATTTCTGCCAGGACTTTCACAAATAACCCTTCAATAAAAGTTTTGGTTTGAGACGGCGGAATTCCAAACAGCGAAAAATCCAAGTCCTCTGAAAAACGCGGACTGCCATAAATCATACGCAAAGCGGTGCCGCCTTTGAAAAGTATTTTCTCAGCTTCAGGCAATTTATAAAGTTCTGTTAAAAATATATGCTGAAAATATTCGCGGACAATATTAGGAAATATTCCTGTTTGATTTTGCCGCGCCAGTTTTTCAAGCGCTTCGTGGGTAATCATAATAATGTAGTTTTGATAATGCTTATAAGTTTTGGATTATCAAATAATTTTGCATAACGCAGTGCTTTTACTGAATTAATTTTTTCTTTATTAAAACGGGAAATCGGTTTTTGTTTATTTTTCATTCTTAAATAATTTGCATCAACAAAAGCTTTTTCGGCATCGGCGATATGGAAATTTAATCCTTTTTGTTTTTGAATTTCATAACCCGTGTAAGCGGCTTTTTTTATTTTACGAAAAGAAAAAATTTTACCCAGCGCTTTGAATCGGCGTGTTGCTTTTGTGGTAACTGAAGTTATTTCGTAGACATTCTCCGGAATAATTCCGTGGTATGATAATGCGAATTCAAGCGATATATATGAAGGGCTGTAAAGTTTATTGGCAATATAAACATCCGGCGGTAAATTATCAGGAAAAACATACAAGCCGCGTTTAATTTGCACAATGAAATCTCGTTTTTTGTATCGATGAAGCAAACCGATGGCTGCAACGCGGGATACTCCAAAAAGCGCGCGAACATCGGTTGCGGTAAAAATAAACAACTTTTTTGCCTTTGTTTTAGCGGCGAAAATTGTCTGATTCACTAATTTGACCATATTGTCAATTTACCAAAACGCTATAAATTAGTCAATTAGCCACCTGTGTATAACTCTAAGGGATTAATCTTCTTTCTTTAAAACTAAAAACTTTGTTTTTGGCGATGTTTTTGGCGATTATGATGTGGTCTAAGACGTCTATGCCCATTATTTTGCCGGCTTCAATGAGGCGTTTGGTAATTTCTAAATCATCTTGCGATGGTTCGGGGTCGCCTGCCTTAGGCGGAACTACGGGGCAGGTTTTTTGAACGGTATCAATGGTCGGGCTTTGTATTCCGCCTAATTACATCTTATCCCAAAAACAAAAAAACCTCAATTTGAGGATTTTTTAAGGAAATTGCTTGAAAATTCGTCCCTGCCTTGCCGGCAGGCAGGCGCCGAATGGATCCCGCCAAGGCGGGAGAGCGAGGCGGGAAACGGAAACCTCGAAGGAGAACAAGTTCCCAACGGGGCATGCTTTACGAAAAGGCTGTGTATACTGAAAATAGTTCGGACGCATTTCGCCCCTCGCTTCGCTCGGGGCGATGGCAAGCCCCCAAAAATTTAATTCAGGCTTCGCCGCGTTCATTGACAATTTCAAGTTTTTCAGCGAGCTTCGCTCGCTAGTAAAATTTTATCAGATTTTACCTTTGGCGGCAAATTTTTGGAAAAGAAAAAGGCAGGAAGAGTGAATTCCTGCCTCGTATATGTGAAAGGCGTTTTGTTTAGGAGCGCCTGTTTCTCCTTTTTTTATGGTCATCAGCGAATGCCCGCTTCCATGTATTCCACTGGGAAAGCGGAATTTTCGCTACCGGGCGGTCGTGAATATAGACTACCCGGTAAGAGGTGTTTTTGGTTTGGCGAAACCAATCAACCTCTTCCTTGACGACCGGCGGCCGGGGGTCGCAGAAAAACTCTCTTACCATCCGCTTCTCGTACCGTTTTGCGGCAAGAGAGCGAATGTCCAACTGGGACCGCTCGAGCCAAACCCCCTTAAGCGACGGGCAAACAGGCTCTTTCTCGGCCAATGATTCGAGCGTTAACTTCTCGAGATCGGCCAAGACGATTTCCGCAAACTTCTTGCGGTCTTCGTCCCAGTTCATTTCGGCGACGAGCTGTTCCGGAGTGGGGTCATCAATCACCTCGACTTCGGCTACTGCCGAATCATGGTCAAAATGATAACCGGAAAAAACTTCCCGCCAGATGAAGGCGGGCATTTTGGAAAACTTCATCGGTTCATCAATAAAGTTTTCCCTGATAACCGCCCAACTGTCTTGCATATCCCACTGGCGGTGGGTTTTGAACCGGAAGCGGCGAATCTCATAACCCTCTGCCGTCTTCAACAGAAGGAGCCCCACGACATCAGGGGACACGCAACCGCCAAGGTCGCGCCCCGAACACTCGTTCAGAGTGATTCGTGCGATCTCTCCTGGCAGAGGTTGAGGATACAGCTTCTCGCCGGTGTTAACCGACCCTTCAAATACAAACTTCATTTCCACCTCCTTCCACTGCCTGCCTATTTCTACGGTCAGGACTTAAGTGGCGCAGTCCGTTTTACGTCTCGCTGTCTTGACGGGCTATCTCGCACCACGCGCCAGTTTCTTACAAACCGGAAAATAATGAAAAATTTTCTTTTACTTAGACAAAACCGCCAATTGATTTTTGAGCCCAAAATTCGGTTCAATTTGGTTGCCGAGCCCCGCCGCAGGCGAGGCGAGGCATTGACTTTTCCTTACTGGCTGCCGAATTAAAACATCAACAAACCTTTAATATTATTCTGCCGAATTTAATCCACAACTCCAAGAAACGAAACCTACGCTGACCCGCCGCCAGCCGCCGCAAAGCGGCGGCCTGCCTCGCAGAAAAATTGCCTTTCTTTTAAGAAAAAATCGGCGCGCGCAAAATCAAAAAATGATGAGGCAATTTTTCTGCTCGGCTCCGCGCTACGCGCGGGGCGGGGGAACGACTCCCGGGCAAAAATTCCTCCCTCAAACTCCCCCAATTTTTGCCCGCTCGCTTATGAAAAAGATTTACAAAAACGGCAAGGTGTGACAGTATTGTATATATGTACGTCAAACTAGAACCATTCGGGTACAACGTTTTCGGCGAAACAATTGGAAGCGCCTGGTTAAGTTTGGTTGAAGCAGTTATTAAAAACGGGATCGTCACCAACGACGAGGGAAGACAAAGATTGAGCCTACAGAATATTCGTATTAAGTCTACGACCCAATTATTTCCCGATCCCCTCATGGATAAATATGGTAACAAAAAGAATGTTGAAGAAATAATAAATCTTACTTTTAACAAAGAAATAATGCATGATTTTGATGTCGTGCCCTCTTTTAGCCCTGGTAGTAAAAGTTATTGCGCCAGAATAAAAGATTGGAGCATGTTAGATTTCGTTGTTGCCAGACTTACGGAAATTCCAGAATCTAAAAAAGCAATCATGAGCTTTGTGCGTCAGGAGGATTACAAAAGAACACTTGAACGGCCTAAAGACGACTATTTGCCATGTATAACAACCGTCCAATTCCGGCTTATTAAAATTGATAATGAAAGAGGTTACCACATGAATACGATATTTAACGCCCGTTCCATAGACGCGCATCAGAAAGCCGGTGGAAATTTCGCCGCCATTGCTCTTTTATCAAAAGAGGTTTCTGAAAGATTGGCCAAAAATCTTAATACCAATGTTTGGAGCGGGCCTCTTGATGGTTTTTTAACGGACGCGCATATTTATCAAGAGACCTTAGAAGAAGCAAAAGAGGTAATTAGATTATACAAACACTATGAGCAAAATATTGAGTAAACAAGGAAAGATAAAAATTGAGGACAAAGTAAACGAAGATGTTAATTTACTAAAAATTTTTAGCAATATTCTGAAAGATAAAAGAGGATATGTAGTTAAAATACCACAAAAGGGCGACAACGTTGTCGCTTGTTTATCTGGCGGGCAAGACTCAGTCGCCAACATAGGAATTTTGCTAAAAGAGTTTGGGCTGAATGTTTATCCATTTTTTATAAACAGGGGGCAATCTAATTATATATATGAAAAGGAAGCGGTGGATTACTTTGACCGATTCTATAAAGAGAAATTTCCAAAACTTTATCACAACTACAAAGAGATAACCGTTATGACGCCGGGTGCGGAATACAAAGATTTGTTGAGAAAAGCAAAAAGAATGGTAGACAATATTCCGTTGAGGCACAACGTGTCTTATCCCGCAAGAGGCCCGATTGTGTTTTTAACAGGAATGGAATACGGATATTCTCTATTAGCAGAAGGCGTTGAAATAAAAACAGTATTCGCCTCTAATATGAGTTCTGACTTTTCGTATCATTGTTCTCAAACGTGGGTTCGGTTAATGAATATTCTATTTTGCCAAATATTGAACGATTGGGCCTGGCAGTTTATATCGTTGCCCATAGAAACGGAATTTGGCAACCATTTTGACAAAGATGTTTTTATAAAGTGGGCTTACGATAATGACATACCATTACATAAGGCGCGAACTTGCGTTAAGTCTTTTGATATTGAATGCGGCGATTGCCCTACCTGTTGGGACAGGCGCAGAGGATACAAAGAGGCGGGTGTAGAAGACCCGACAAAATATAGATTCCCGATGTCTGAAAAATATCCAACATATTACGACCACGAAGACGAAGAAAAAAATGAAAAAAGAAATAGAAGTTAAAATTGAATTAACGCCGGAAGAATTTAACGCCTTTACGGAGGGTTTTAGCGGTTTTCATTTTGAAAGGACGTTTGGCTATTTCAAAGAAGATTTTTCAAACATCAAAGAGGGAATTTTCCCAAGAATAAAATATGTGGAACATCCCGACAAGAAAAAAGAGATTATCTTGACCGTAAAAAGAAAAGTAAAAGATAATGCTCATTTTTTTGAACGAGAAGAAATGGAGACAAAAATTCAAGAAGGAACAGACATTGAAACTTTGAGGGCGATACTCAAATCTCTGGGTTTTAACAAGGAAATTGTTTTTGAGAAGAAACGAAAGAATATTTTTAAGGATAATATGGTTATTTCTTTTGACGAACTTCCTTTTGGTTTTTTTGTGGAGTTTGAAGGAGAGCCGGAGATAATAAATAAGTATCTTGATGAGTATCGCCTTGCGGATCGGCCGCGAATTACGCGAGCGTATCTTGGTTTATGGGAAGATTATAGAAAAGCCCACAACATAGCCGAAGAAAATTGCATGTTTGAAGAACAAAATCGCGGTCAATAAAAAAGAGCATACGGCGGACGCACGATGATAAAAGGAAACCAAACTTGCCGTCTATTACAGGCGAAGAAATAAGGACCCTATTCGAAGTTCTCGCAAAAATACTTAATTCTATCACTGGTCGGCTGAATAGTGAGTCATGGACATACTCCCATGTCGAAAGCGATGTAAAAGATCATATTAAATTAGTTGTGAATCATCTCCGTAGATTTGAACCTTATCGTTTAAAAGAAATTGAAGAAAAATATCGGATACCAAAAGTTAAATAAATCTATGTCAGAAACAGAAAAAATATTTACGGTTTTTGAATTCGTAAACTCAATTAACAACTTTTTGATTACTCAAAAAGCCATTGTTCAAGGAGAAATCGGAGAAAAAATTAGTTGCTATCCCAATTACAACATTTTTTACTTATTAGACAAGGAACAGGAGGCTATGTTTAAATGTTTTATTTGGAATAATAAATTAGATGCCCTTGGAGTTGAATTGAAGCCGGGCCTGGAAATAAAAGTTGGAGGTTTCCCAGAGCTTGTCAAAAAAAGAGGAGATTTTACCTTTCATGTAGAAAAAATTGGTTTAGTTGGGGAAGGCATTTTAAAACAGGCATTTGAGGCGTTAAAAAAGAAACTATTTCAAGCCGGCTTTTTTGACATAACGAGAAAAAAGCCCCTTCCGAGATTTTGTCAGAAAATAGGAGTAATTACTTCTCAATATGGAAGAGGCGCTTTGCCTGATTTTAAAAAACACCTTGGCGGATATGGATTTCAAATTTATGTTTATGATGCCAGGGTAGAAGGACTTACGGCAATAGATGATATAACAGAAGCTATTCGTTGGTTAAATGAGAATATGCCGGATATTGATGTTTTGGTTTTGGTTAGAGGAGGCGGAAATTGGGAAAGCCTACGGGCTTTTAATTCGGAGATAGTGGCCAAAGCTATTTATAGTTCTAAAATTCCTATAATTTGCGGCGTAGGACACGAAACGGATGAAACAATTGCTGACTATGTATCTGATGTAAGAGCTTCTACGCCCACTGATGCCGCCAGAATCTTGAGCGATCCTTGGCGTTTAGTAACTGCGCAAATTAATGGATTCGAAAAACATCTAATTTCTTCAATTATTAAATTATTTAAATATGTTAAAGAAAAGGCTGAGTCTTTTGAAAAAGATCTAATTTTCAAATTTAAGTCTGTTCTGGGTAGCCAAAATATAAAAATTGACAGGTTATTTCAAAATTTAATCAGAGATAAAGATTATTGGGTAGAACAAATTAAAAAAATCTTAAAGCAGGAAGAAGAAAAATTAGGTCTTTCAAATCCGGTTTTAAAACTTAAGCAAGGCTATACAATGACCGTGGATGAACTTGGACAAATAATAAAAGACCCGGCAAAATTAAAAATTTCACAAACAATTAAGACAAAATTTTATAAAGGTCAAATTTATTCCGAAGTTAAAAGGGTTTAACAATATGGCAGAAGAAAAATTCAATTTTACAAAAGCTTATCAGGAAATAGAGGAAATTAATAAATGGTTTCAAAAAGAGGATATAGATTTGGATGAGGCGTTAAAGAAATACAAAAGAGGAATGGAACTTGTTAAGAAATGTAAAGAACGCTTACAGAATACAGAAAATACTTTTGAAGAAATAAAACAAAAATACTCGCGCGAAGAATAATTTAATTTTTGAAGCGTTTCGACCTCTCGATACCTCGCGACTCTTGGTTAGCCATTTGAGACGTATAAGACTTTTTACACCTAAAAATATCGGCTTTGTTTATGTGTTTTTAATATTTATTTTAGAAAATTTTAATTTTCCTTTTTATCGCATTTACTACAAATACGAAACCTGTCAGCTTTACGGTCATTAGGTTCGCGACAGTATAAGCAAAGTCCCTCATTCCATAACTCATCAGCAGTATCTTCTCCTTTTTGTTCAAGAGCTTTGATGTCTTTGTCTTTATTTTTCATATTTAAAATATTAATAAAATATATCGGCCTTTTGGTGCCTATGTTTTAGGTGATGATAAATTAAATTAATTTTCCTGGAAAATTAATAATCCAAGAACATATGCCCTTACATTCGAGAATTGCTTCGGGAGGGTATTTGCTATCAATAATTTCCCTAGCTTTTTTTAATAACATCGGAACAATATTTTGTTTAAGATCGACTTCAGACACATGAGTTGTAAAACTTAATTTGAAATCCAAATCATTATCGAGGTTTTCTTGCGGTTCACAATAAATCAATGACAATCTAGAAACCGGATGAAAACCATGATGTGGAGCTGCATAAGCGTATGCATTTAACTGAACTTCATACATAGGAAATAAAGAGTCTTGTTTGGGTGTAAATTTAGCGGTTTTATAATCAACAATATGATGAGAACTATCTTTTAGTTGAAAAATATCATCGGGATTGCCAGTTAAAATCCAGTCATACTCTGGGACAGAAACACTTATTCTCGGCGGCTCTATGTGTTTTTTCACATTTTTGATTGGCAACCAGTCGGGATGGTGGTTTCTTTCAGAAAATGAACGCCTAACACTTTTTTTGCTTAGACTATCCAAAGTACTAAAGATCCCTGGGAAATGAGAAGGGGATTTACCAAAATGCCTTTCTATCCAAAAACAACGGGGGCAAAAATCAGCTAATACTAGTCCGCCTAAATCCTTAGCGCTTATTACTTTTGTTTGATCTTGTTTGGGCATGAAGGGTTATAATATTTCAAATTAAAAAATACTGATAAAATTTAGATCCTCTCGGGTCTCTCGGAACCGCGTTGACTGAAGCTGCCGGGCTAGGAATCGAACCTAGATTAATGGCTTCAAAGGCCACTGTCCTACCTTTAGACGACCCGGCAATTTAAACTTAAAACTTATAACTGAAAACTAACTAAACTAAAAATCTAAACTCGTTCATAAGATGTATTTAGTTTTCGGTTTTTAGTTTTTTAAGTTTTCTATAATAGCCACTTCCAGCGGCACCATCGCAAAAGGCGAATACCGCATTTCCGTATAAGCCTCAATCAGCGATTTAATCAATTTAATCGTTTTTTCCGGCTGAATCATCTGGCTATGCTTTTTAATGGTTTTTAATTCATGGTCGGTCAGCTCTCGGGCAAAATAAGTTTCTAAATTGGGGCCAAATCTTAAAGCCAAAACCCGCCGCAAATAATGAATTAAATCCTTGTTGAATTGCGCCGGATTATAGCCCTCTTCATTAATTTGAGAAAGATATTGCAAACTCTCCGGCAGTTCGTTTTTTATCAATAATTCCGCCAATTCTGAAACTCTTTTAAAGGCGGTTTGGCCCAAAACCCTTTCTACGTCTTTTGCCTCAATTTTGCCGGGCGTTGAATCTTTAGATTGTTTTTCCAAAGAAACCAATTGGTCCAGCAAAGATTCGGCGTCCCGAAAACTGCCGCCGGCCACCGAAGCAATTAATTCCAGCGCCGGTTGGTCAATTTCAATTTTTTCCGTCTCGGCGATGCTCTTTAATTTTTCGGTTATTTTGTGAAGCGGCAATCTGCGGAATTGAAACCTCTGCGTACGGGAAACAATTGTGGCCGGCATTTTCTCGGCTTCTGTGGTGACCAAAATCAAAATGGCGTGCGCCGGCGGCTCTTCCAATGTTTTCAGCAGGGCGTTAAAAGCGTCCCGCGTTAATTGGTGACTTTCATCAATAATAAATACTTTGTATTTACAGGCGGCAGGGGAGACGCGGATGCTTTCTTTCAAGTTTCTGATTTCATCAATGCCGCGATTGGAAGCGGCGTCAATTTCAATGACATCCATAGCCACCCCTTTGTCGATTTCCACGCAAGACCGGCACTGATTGCAGGGTTCGCCCAGTTTTTTGAATTCCGGGTCGCTTTGCCGTTTTTCGCAATTGGCGATCTTGGCGATAATTCTGGCGGTCGTGGTCTTGCCGCTGCCCTTCGGACCGTAAAATAAATAAGCATGAGCCAAACGGTCAAAACGGGCGGCATTTTTTAGAATCTCCGCCACCGCCTCCTGACCGAGAACATCGGCTAAGGTTTTAGGACGATATTTACGATAAATTGCTAACGCCATCTTGCTTAAAATTATTCTAATGTTTAAATTTTAAAGGTTTTAGCTTTTATTTTCAAGTTCTTGACATTTTTTCCCGCCTGACTATACTTAAAACATATGAGTAAAATCGCGGTTTTAATACTGCCTTTTTTTATAACCAGCATCGCAATAATTGAACCAATTATCACTCGCGAATCAACAGCCGCCAGCCCAATCCAACAATTTAATAATCCAATTGAAAGCGCTGATCTTTTATCTCAAAACTCTCCCTTGCTGAAAGCTAACTCGGAAGAAAAACCAAAAGAGATAATTAGAATTCTGATAACCGCTTATTCCAGTTCGCCGGAAGAGACGGATGACACGCCGTTTATTACCGCTTCGGGAAGCCATGTCAGGCCCGGAGTGTTAGCGGCGAATTTTTTGCCATTCGGCACCCGCGTCCGCCTGCCGAAAATTTTCGGCGACCAAATCTTTATTGTTGAAGACCGCCTCCACAAAGATTACAACGATCGGGTGGATGTCTGGTTCTCCGCCAAAGAAGAGGCGTTAAAATTCGGCTGGAAAATAAGCGAACTGGAAGTGCTGTAATTGTTCTGTAATTGTTTTGGCATTTAGTTGGGATTATGCGCTATCTTGCCGGTTTTTTCGGATTGATTTTATTCGCGGTTCTTTTTTTTGCCGGATTTCAACTCGGTCTTTTTTTATTTTCAAATAAGGAACAAGTAAGCGTTGGTTTGAACGAATTAGGCGAAGCGCGGATTGTTTCTAATATCGTCAGCCCGAATCAGCCAACCTCAACCCCGCCAATTTCTTTTTGCGCCGAAGAAATTAACTTTTTAAACGAAGATGACACCAGATTCTGTCTGCAAGCGCCAAAGTTGATAGAAAACCGGGGCTTGGCGGTTGATTTGACCGGCCACAAAGTTTTGTTTTATGACCAAAAC
>Ga0194126_10007965_pt1 | contig 14565 bp, 10 predicted proteins | sample TA2KigC150mmetaG_FD_148641 | JGI IMG/M metagenome (GOLD analysis project Ga0194126, IMG submission 148641) | Freshwater microbial communities from Lake Tanganyika, Tanzania - TA2015035 Kigoma Deep Cast 150m | ecosystem: Environmental > Aquatic > Freshwater > Lake | place: Tanzania: Lake... | reverse complement strand
GCAATAACCACAGGAGTTTACGTTTTATGGAATTCAAAGACCAACCCCCAAATGGGTTTGCCCTGATCGCCGCCCTCATGGCCATTTGGATCCTTACGGCAGTGGGAATTCTGGTGTTTACCGTATCCACCCAGGATATCAGGATCAGCGGTAGGCTGATAGGTGAGAAGAAAGCCTTTTCGGCAGCGGAGACCGGGATTCACCGGCTTAGCCAAACTTTAGACCCGGCGAACCTATCAGGCTCGGCGGTTAGCAATGTCCAGGTGGATGCGACCAATGATCCGGCATCCCGTTACACTGTCGGGACACCAGCCCGCCCAGCCAGCGGCCCTTCCACCTTGCCTTTAGCCGGTTATGCCATTGGCGGCGGGCAGCAGTGGGGCCAGGAGAGGTTCATTGCCCGGATCACCGGGACGAACATAACATATAACAGCATGGTCCGGGTTGACGTGGGCGTGGGTTATGGACCGATTGAAATAACGACTATTTATCGATGACGGAAGAAGTAAGGAGAAAAAAATGAAAGCAAAAATTATAATATTATTATTTGCCCTTATCCTGAGCGGCATATTTCTTAATTCTGCTGCTTATGCTCAGGATCCTGAGCCTGATGATGAATCGGACCTCTTTAGATCCGTGTCCCCCGATGCCCTGATTGTCCTTGACTTATCAGAGAGTATGCGCTGGACACCCGCAGGCGAGAGGATGTATATAAACCCAGCTTCAGGCGCATGTGGGTCAATCAATGGTCCGTTTTATCCAGAGAGCGTTTCACCCTACACCACGCCTTGCGATATTAATCCTTACGGGACCGTTCCTCAATATAGCAATACATCATGCACCGGTCCTTTTTACACAAACACGTCTGTGTCCGGGTATTCTACGGATTGCAGCCGCCTGGCCATTGCCAAAAGGGCCATCTTTGATGTTCTCGATGACAACGACAGCAATACCATTACCAGCGCGGACGAGCAGACTCTCAATATCCGCTTCGGCTATATGAGGTTCTACAACTGCTCCAGCGATGACACAGGAGGAAGTTATAGCAGCGGGTGTAACAGCCTCATTAGGGGGATAGGCTCGACTTACAGCCAGATTTGGGGAAATGTAAGCGGGGAATCGGCCTCGGGAGGAACTCCCTTGTCCTCGGCATTAAATGAAGCAAAAATATACCTGGATTATCACAAATCCAGAGATAATGCCGCTGCCTGCCGGCAAAAGTTCGTCATCCTCATCACGGACGGTGCAGATACATATGCCTGCGGAGGTGGCGGCTCTGAAAATCAGACAGACCAGTATAAGAGAAGGAGGGAAACAGTAACCAGGGCCAAGGCTTTGGCCGACGCGGGATATAAGGTCTTTGTGGTGGGGTTTGGCGCAATCATGCCCCACTTTTTACGGAACAACCTGAACTGGACCGCTTATTATGGCGGAACGGACAACCCCCTCCTAGCCAATTCCGGAGATACGAGTGCTTATCTTCCCTCTTCCGTAACGAGCTGCCAGACCTCCCCCACCGAAACCTGTAACATTGAAGGGGATACTCACACCCGTGCCACCTCCAACGATCCAGGAGAAATACCACTTTCAGGTTATGCTTTCCTGGCCGGGAACGCGGCGGAACTTACCACCGCCCTGATACAGGCCATCGATTTGATCCGGGAGGCAACGTATTCATTTTCCCTGGCCTCTGTTTCTTCCCAGAGGACCCAGGATGAAAATCACCTCTATGAGGCTTCTTTCCAGCCTATTAACGACGACCCCTTCTGGATCGGCCATCTTAAAAAATACGTTATTAACAGTAACGGAAGCGTTGGCAGCGCGGTATGGAATGCGGGGAGTGTTTTGCAAGGTACTGCCGCAGGAAGCAGAAACATTAAGACCTACAAGTCGGGCAGTCTTATAGACTTTACAACCGCAAATATAACCACAACAGATCTGGGAATTACACCTTCTACGGACACGAGCAGAAGGGATGCCGTTGTGGGGTATTTCCGCGGCGAATCTTCTTACAACCCGGAGAACTGGAAGTTAGGGGATATTTTTCATTCCAACCCGGTGACCATAGGAACTCCTTCTCCCTTTTTTGAAGATTTGGTGGATACCAACAATGCCTATAGCGCCTACAGGAGTAGCAACGAAAGAACATCCGCCAATGAGCTGAGGATCATCATAGCCGGGGCCAATGACGGGCAATTTCATGCCTTCCGGACTTCTACGGGAAATGAAGTCTGGAGTTTTATTCCCCCCAATCTTCTCCCCAAGCTGAAAAATGTTGCCCATTCCACCCACCCAACCGGACTTCTCCATCAATATTTTGTGGACGGCCCGGTAACCGCAGCAGATGCCTGGTGGGGATCGGGGAGCGGCACAAGCAAGTTAGCTTCTGACTGGAAGACCTTATTGATATTCGGGGAAGGCCGGGGAGGGGGATCGACCCTCTGGAGCTCCTCTCCCTCCTGCGATTCGGGGTTTAATGCCACTTATTCATCAACTTATTCCAACTATTGCGGCTATTATGCCTTTGATATTACCAACACTTTAACCCCTGCTTATCTTTGGAGAATCACTCCCAATCCTTCGCAGGCCCCCTATCTGGGCGACCCCTGGAGCAAAGTTGGCATCGGCAGAGTAAAAATCAACGGGAATGAAAAATGGGTCGGCTTTTTCGGCGGGGGATATAACGCTTCGGACTGCGCCGGAGGGGGGGGGTGCGATGCGCGGGGGAAAGGGTTTTATGTAATAGATTTGAGCAATGGAAGTATTCTGTGGAGTTACACCCGGGCGGACAATTCAGACATGAACCACAGCATTCCGGCCTCCCCGGCCATTGTCGATACGGATAATGACGGCTTTATCGATACGGCCTACGTGGGCGACCTGGGCGGGAGTATGTGGAGATTTAAATTCTGCACCATGGCACAAGGGAATTCATGCAACACTGCCAACTGGAGCGGAGGGCGCTTGTTCGGGTCATCGACCGGAGTCATAAGGCCAATCTTTGCAACGGCTGCTGTGGCCAAAGATTTGTTTGGCAACCTGTGGGTTTATTGGGGGACGGGGGAAAAAACCGACCCCACAGCCCCCAACGCCCAGGAAAAATTCTATGCGGCCAAAGACAATGACCGGACCACTACTCATAATATTAATGATTTGGAAAATATCACCACGGGCACCTATACCGATTCAACCACAAAAAAAGGCTGGTACATTAACATTACCGGCGGGGGAGAAAAGATATTGTCCGACGCCACGGTTTTCGGGGGAGTGGTTTATTTCACTTCCTATGTTCCACCTACCGGCAACGATCCCTGTAGTCAGGCAGGAGAAGCCAAGTTATGGGGAGTTAACTACACGACAGGCGCAGGCGTTTTAATCCCCAGTGGCGGAGGCGGTGGCGGGAGCACTGTCAGAGCCATGGTCATAGGGGCCGGGATCGCCACCTCTCCGGTCATATCCTTTAAGCCATTAGGAGCAATGCCCCCGGACCTTTACGTAACAGTCAGCGGAGGATCAGGAACAGACGCCAGCACGACCAGGATTAATTTCGATCCACCGACTCTGGCAAACAGGACTAATATCCTTTACTGGAAAGATAGGCGGTTGGAGTAGAGCTAAAGCTGGTGGCTTCGTAAAAAGTCCTTTTTGACCCATTTTTGTCATTCCCGCCCCGATTTTCATCGGGATAAACTCCAGCGGGAATCCAGTTAATTCGTATCAATTTAGCTCTTTGAAATAGCCTTCTTAAATCCCTCCCCGCCTCCCCTGCCTACCGCAGGCAGGCTTTTCCAAAGGGAGGAGAGGTTCTTGATTGGAATTCGATAAAAGATTCAGCTTTTTCCCCCTTTGGGGATGAAGGGGGATTTGATAGCTTTTCAAAACGCTAAACTGTTACATTTTTGAGGCTCTTGAAAAAGTATTTTTTTGTGGTTCGACAAAGCTTGTCCTGAGCGAACCGTTCACCCTTCGATAACCTCAGGGCGAACGGTGAGTCGAAGGGCTCACCACGAACGGAAAAACTAAATAATTTCAACCTAAGCCCGTTCACCCTGAGCCTGTCGAAGGGTAAATTACGGACTTTTGCAAGAAGCTCTTTTGTTAATTCCGTTTTTTTGAAAAAGGGGGAATAGAAATGAATAAAAAGATTTTGGTTGGTCTGGTGGCGATATTATGGGTCTTTGGCGTAGCCGGCTTCGGTCCTATGGCAGAAGGAAAAGGCCTGACTCAAGGAGAGATCACTGGCAAGAACGGGAAAAAAGCAGCCATGGCCTCCGGGGAGGTAGGATATTTATATTTTGCTCAAGTAAACAACCGGGTAGTAAATTTAACGGGCCCATCATCTCAAAAAATCTATTTCCCTCCTCCCTGTACGGTTATCCGCATTGAAGGGAGAAAAGTTATTTTAAAGGATTTTTACGGGAAGGAAGAAAGCGTGATGGTGGAGAGTGCGGAGGGGATTAGAGTCGGGGATAAAGTGGTCGTGAAGCACGGCGCCATGCGCATTGGGATTTCTCTTGAGTGAAAAAGTAAATGGCCGACCTATCTGAAGAAACAACTCCTACCCGCCAGGAGACCTTCTTTTTTGCCCGCCCCTCATTTTCCTGCGCTAAGCCTTCCCGCCTGAGCCTGCGCACGGATGGGATTCTCCGCCTGATCTTATTGAGTTTTACAAAAGTAATGGAAATTCATCCGGTCTACTATTTCCCCCCTCACCCCGCCCTCTCCCCTCAAAGAGACTGTGTCATAATCGTGGAGAAGAGGCGTCATTCCGGCTAAAGCCGGAATCCATTTGCAGTTTTATTGAATAATTCCATATCCCTGGATGCCAGCTTTCGCTGGCATGACGGATTAAGACACAGTCTCAAAGGGGGGAGAGGAGAAAGGTGAGGGGGCCATCGGGGTGCACCCCAGCGTTCCATTATTTAGGCGAAGCTCAATAAGAAGATAGAAAGTGAACGACGGTCATCTGTCGCCAGTATTGACACCCCTGGATAATTCCGATAAGCTTTAAAAAATCAAAAAGGATAAAGTTACTGTCGTAACTGATTGCCTGCAGGGGATAGGCTGTCTATTTTTGTAAACTGGTTATGTTGATGGACACCAGTATTTTCCCGAGCAGGAATTTATTTTGGACACGGATGAACACAGATTGTCAGGATAAACTAAAAAGAAAATAATTATCCGCGTTTCTCTGCGAAAGTCTGCGTCCCAAATAAATTTAGAAATTGAAAATCATGGCACGGGTTAAATTAGCAAAAAATGCCGGCTTTTGCATGGGAGTGCGCCGGGCCATGGATATGGTCCTGGAAGCTGTTATGAAGCAAAACGGCTTCATTTATACCTACGGACCGTTGATCCACAATCCCCAGGTTCTCGATATCCTTGAGGGTAAGGGAGTAAAAGCCCTTGCCGAAGAGGATGCCGAAAAGTTACTTTCTTGCCCCCCGGAAAAATCTTCTGTAACAGTCATCATTCGAGCCCATGGAGTTAGCCCGGAAGAAAGCCAGAAGATCAAAGACATGGGTGTGAAAATACTAAACGCCACCTGCCCGCATGTTGGAAAAGTTCAGGGAATCATTAAGAGATATGCTTTAAAAGGGTACAGCATAATAATTGTCGGGGACAAGGATCATGCCGAAGTTATCGGCTTGCTTGGGTATGCTCAGGGGAAAGGATACGTGGTGCAGTCTCCTAAAGAGCTGGAATCCATTCCTCCATTAGATAAGGTTTGCCTTGTGGCCCAGACCACCCAGGATACAAACCGGTTTCAAGCTTTGGCCGCAGCGGTCCGGAATAAATTCCCGGGGGCGGAAGTGTTTAATACCATTTGTGCTTCCACAGAACGGCGGCAGGCTGAGGTTCTAACCCTGGCGCAGAAAGTTGAAGCCATGGTGGTAGTAGGGGGAAGCGGAAGCGGCAATACCCGCCGGCTGGTGAAGATTTCTGAAGATGCGGGCGTTCCCACCTTCCACGTGGAGACAGAGGAAGACCTGGATTTAAAAACTCTATCCAGGTATTCCATTATTGGCGTAACAGCCGGCGCTTCCACCCCCAACTGGCTGATTCTGAAGGTCGTAGAGCACCTCAAGGCCCTGGGAACGCCGAGAGGGGTGGCTCATTATTTGGAAAAAATTGGACGTCTGGCCGCCATCAGTTATATCCTCCTGGCCGTTGGGGCCGGATGCTTAACGTATGCCAGCGTTTTACTCCAGGGACTCGACCCAAAACTTTCTTGTCCCCTAGTTGCTGCTCTATATGTTTTTTCCATGCATGTCCTCAATCGTTTGGTGGACAAGCCTTCCGAAAGGTTCAACCAGCCCGGGCGAACGGACTTCTATGACCGCCATGGCAATTTGATGATGGCATCGGGAATATCGTCGGCAATAATAGCCCTGACTTTAACCTGGTTCCAGGGAATGTTGCCTTTTATGCTTCTTCTGGCCATTTCAGGGTTGGGGATGATTTATAATATTCGTCTGTTCCCCGGCCAGCCCGGAAAATTGTCCCGTTACCGGAAACTAAAAGACATTCCCGGTTCGAAAACAATCTTTGTGGCCCTGGCCTGGGGGATGGTTACCTCGCTTCTGCCTCCTTTAGCGCAAAAGGGGCAATTGTCAACTGGAACTTTAGTGGCTTTTCTCTTCAGCTCGATTTTGGTTTTCGTCCGATCCACGCTGTATGATTTTAAGGATATTCAAGGGGACTTGATGGTGGGCAAGGAGACTATCCCCATTGTATTGGGAAAAAGGAAGACAGAGATTTTAACCGTCTCGCTTCTATGTTTATTAGGCGGATTGTTAATCATTGCCGCTCCTTTAAAGTGGGCTACCACAGTTACATACTTCCTGCTGTTTTCCTTTGGTTATATTGTCGCCTATTATTTCCTATACCAGAAGAAGATTTTAGGTAGAGGTTTCTCATTTGAAGGGGTGGTGGATGGAAGTTTTATTTTCGCCGGCATGCTGGCTTTTTTATGGTCAATACTTTAAGAAATTTTTAGCCATAGAGGGCACAGAGGTCACAGAGAATGTTGAAAAAATTATGGGAACTCGATTGCATAGGAAATTCCTTTTTTTTGTAACACTTTAGAGCTTCTTGCAAAAGTCCGTAATTTACCCTTCGACAGGCTCAGGGTGAACGGGCTTAGGTTGAAATTATTTAGTTTTTCCGTTCGTGGTGAGCCCTTCGACTCACCGTTCGCCCTGAGGTTCTCGAAGGGTGAACGGTTCGCTCAGGACAAGCTCTGTCGAACAACAAAAAAATACTTTTGCAAGAGGCTCTTTAGTTATTTGAAAAAAGGAGTTAAGCAAGGGCCAAGTGTTTCCAGGGCCCGGGGGCCAAACAGGGGCGGTCACACTATTTTTTCAAAACTCTAAGCTGATTCCTTTTTTCAACTTTAGACACTTTAGCTCACTTTAGGCGCTTAACTTGTTGGATCATTTCATACGATGCCCATAAAACCTTTATACCTTGATTTTTTCAAATTTTTAGACCATGTGGAAAAAGACGATCCATGGTTGTCCTACCAAACCCTTTATATCCAGCCCCATCAAAAATTTTTTGAAGCCTACTTTGGGACGTTCGAACATTTTGACCCTGCCCAGATTTCCGAGAGGGTAAGAAAAATCAAAGCGGAAGATTACAGCCAGCTTCGAGCGTTGATTCAATTGCAGGATCCGCTGGCCCTGGCTGAGGAAGCCTTGAAGCAGTCCCGGGCTATCCTTCCGCTGAATCCTGAACCCCCGGTGTATCTCTTTGTGGGCTTTTTCAGCGCCGACGGCGCGACTCTTATGGTTGAGGGGGCGCCTTCCATTGCCCTGGGGCTGGAGCGGTTTAAGGATTTTAAAGATCTTGCCCTCCTGGTAGCCCATGAGTATTGCCATGGCGCGGAGCGTCTCCTTCTTAAAAGTTTTTCTCCCGCAAAAGAACGCCCGCTCTTTTATTCCATAATAGCGGAGGGGCTTTCTGTTCTCTTTAGCGAAATGGTTTACCCGGAGATTCCCTTGCACCGCCACCTTTTTCTAACCCGCGAGCGCCTGCAATGGTGCCTGGAAAACCAGGAGGTACTGCTGGAATTGGCCGGAGCGGATTTGGCTTCTGAAAAGCTCATTCCTATCCTGTTTGGGCCGGGAGATGCGAACGCCGGAATACCGCCGCGAGTGGGGTATTTTGTGGCCCGCCAGATGTTAGGGCATTGCCTGACCCATCATGGGGCGGAAGATTTTGGCCGGGAATTTCCCGGTTTCGAGGAATTATTTCGAAAAATCATTCAGGAAGGCCGAATGTAGCATTGATTAATTCGTAAAAAAGCAAAACTCCGTACTTGATACGGGGCCGGAATGACGGGAAAAGGAGCTTTCGGACTTTTTACGAGATCATCAACATTCAAAAAGGGAGAAAGGGTAAGAGACAGAGTGGTCACGGCAGGAGCCAAAACCAGGTTTTCATTGAACTACGACGGGGAGCTGAATGAACAGCAATTGGCCGTGGTCAAGGCGGCTGGAGGGCCCGTATTAGTCATAGCCGGCGCAGGCAGCGGAAAAACGCGGGTGGTTACTTACCGGGTGGCCTACTTGATAGAGTCTGGTGTTGATCCTTCGGGTATTCTTTTACTCACGTTTACGAATAAAGCAGCCAAAGAGATGCTCCACCGGGTAGAAATGCTTGTTCCCAATGCCGGAGGAGCGGGCGGAAGAGTGTGGGGCGGGACCTTTCATCATATCGGCAACCGCATAATTCGGCGGCATGCCCCTCTTGTGGGTTATCAACCAAATTATTCGATCCTCGATCAGGATGATGCCCGGAAATTGATGGGCGCCTGCATATCCGATCTTAAGATCAATCCCAAAAAGTCCGGATTTCCCAAGGGAGAAGTTTTGGGGAACCTGCTAAGCTTGGCGCTTAATACAAGGAAGCCAATCGATGAGGTCGTCCTGGATCGGTATCCCTTTTTCCAGGATTTTCTAAATGACATCCGGACAGTGGTGGAGCGTTACAAAAGCCGGAAACGCCAGTTTAACGCCATGGATTTTGATGACCTGCTGTTTTATTGGGAGACTCTTCTCCGGGAGCACCCGGAAGTGCGCACGCGTTACGGCCAACAATTCCGGCACATTTTGGTCGATGAATACCAGGACACAAACCGCCTCCAGGCAGATATTCTGGACCTCCTGGCCATGGAGCATGGGAACATCATGGTGGTGGGAGATGATTCGCAATCCGTCTATTCTTTCCGGGGAGCCAACTTTGCCAACATCCTAACCTTCCCGGAGCGCTATACGGCGGCTCAGGTCTTCAAGCTGGAGATCAATTACCGATCCACGCCGCAGATTTTGCATCTGGCCAACTTAAGCATTGTCCATAACCGCTATCAATTCCCCAAAGAGCTGCAAACCGTCCGCTCCAAGGGGCCAACGCCTTCACTGATGCCGGTCCAGGACGTTATGGAACAGGCTTCTTTCGTGGTCCGGAAGATGGAGGAGATCCATAAACAGGGGATTCCCCTTTCGCAGATGGCTGTCCTTTACCGGGCCCATTATCACTCCATGGAACTGCAGATGGAATTAACCCGGCGGGGAATTCCCTATGAGGTGCGGTCCGGCCTGCGTTTCTTCGAACAAGCCCACATCAAGGATGTAAGCGCCTATTTGAAAATTGCCTGCAACCCTCTTGACGAGCTGGCCTGGAAACGCGCTCTTCAGCTTTATCCCAGGGTCGGCAAAAGCACAGTGGATAAAATATGGCGGATGGTTTTTTCCGGCGTTTTGAATCCGAAGGTGCCGATGGATGGGCAGGAAGTTCTGGCAAAGATTCCTGCTTCCGCCCGGGAGAGCTGGCGTCTATTCAGCCGAACCCTCTCCAGGCTTCAGGAGATTGAGAAGACCTCCGGCCCGGGGGAAATGATCGAACTGGTGGTGAAAAAAGGGTATGAAACCTTTATTCAATCCAAGTATCCCGACTATGAATCCCGGATGGATGACCTGGGGCAGCTTGCCGCTTTCGCCAGGAGGTATTCATCCTGTCAGGATTTCCTAAGTGAACTGGCGCTCCTGACGTCCCTTGAGGAGGAGTCCGCTCCCGGCCGCAGAGGAGATGGGAATGAATCGGTAAAACTTAGCTCCGTGCATCAGGCCAAAGGGTTGGAGTGGTCAGTGGTTTTTATTATCTGGCTGGCCGAAGGGCGGTTTCCCTCCATGCGCAGCCTGGCGGAATCGGGGGGAGAGGCGGAAGAAGAGGAGCGCCGGCTGTTTTACGTGGCGGTCACGCGGGCCCGGGATGAGCTTTTTCTCTGCTATCCACGGTTTGCCCCTGACCGGGGAAGAAGGGAAATGTTTCAACAGCCATCTCGGTTTATTGCCGAGCTATCCGGGGTGGGGTATGAAAGGTTAGGCCCAGAGGAGGATGGCAATGATCGGTGGTAAGATTTTTAATCATTCACCGCAGAGATCGCCAAGAACGCAGAGGAACAATTGCAATAAAAATGTAAAAATCAAAATACAAAAAAAATTAAAGCATTATTTGTAACACTTTAGCTCTTTGAAAAAAGATGTGTTGTAAAGGCCAGGGGATTCCAGGGGCCGGGGGTTAGAGCGTAACGCTTGGAATCATAAGGCGCTTATATCTCCGCATATGGGGCGGGCAAGAACCCCCGCCTCCTCCGGAGGAAAAGATCTTCTGTCTTCGTGGCCAAGCGGAAACCCAACCGATGCTTCCGGCGCGTTCCGCTCTAACCCCCGGCCCTCAACAAAGGCTTTTATACCATTTTTTCAAATCGCTAAACTGTTACCATTATTCTAATTTTGATGGTTTTGTAAAAAGTCGTCACTCCGGCCTGCCTGTGCCTGGCAGACAGGTGAAAACCGGAGTCCAGGGGTTTGATAACTCTTTGAAATTACTGGATTCCGGCTGGAGTTTATCCCGATGAAAATCGGGGCCGGAATGACGGGAAAAGGAGCTTTCTGATTTTTTACGAGATCATCAATTTTGCTTTTATGAATTTATTTTTTTCCTCTGCGTGCTCCGCGGACTTTGCGGTGAAATGATTTAATCCGGAACGATCTTGACCCAGACTTTTCGAGTGCGCGGGCCGTCGAATTCGCAGAAGAACACTCCCTGCCAGGTTCCCAGGGCCAGCCGCCCGCCTTCGATAAAAATGGTCTGGGAAGGGCCGGTAATGGTAGACTTGATATGGGCGGCTGAATTTCCTTCCGTATGCTGATAACTACCTGTAAAAGGGATAAGGCGGTTAAGCTCGGCAAGGATGTCCTGCTGAACGCTTCGGTCAGCGTTCTCGTTGATGGTTAACGCCGCCGTTGTGTGCGGAACGAATAGAGTAAGCAGGCCGCTTTCCACCCTGTTCTCCTGGATGAGTTTTTGCACCTGGGCGGTGATGTCAACCAGCTCTGTCCGGCTGCGGGTGCGAACAGTTAGTTCCTGAAAAGGCATGAGACCCTCCTTGATTGAGAAGTGGAATTAAATTTTTAGCCACAGAGGACACTGAGGTCACAGAGAATGCTGAAAAAATTATGGGAACTCGAAACAGACAACCTGAAACTGCTTTTATTATCCTCTGTACTATTAACGTTCAATTTCTGAAAATTTTGTAACACTTTAGCTCTTTGAAAAAAGGTGTGTTGTAAGGGCCAAGGGATTCCAGGGGCCGGGGGCCAGAGCGGAACGCTTGGAATCATAAGGCGCTTATATCTCCGCATATGGGGCGGGCAGGAACCCCCGCCTCCTCCGGAGGAACATATCTTCTGCCTTCGTGGCCAAGCGGAAACCCAACCGATGCTTCCGGCGCGTTCCGCTCTAACCCCCGGCCCTCAACAAAGGCTTTAATACCATTTTTTCAAATCGCTAAACTGATACAGAATTTTTTTATTTTATCTATGTTTATCTGTGGCCTAAATTGTCTTTTTTAAGAGCTTTCTTTATATCTCTGTGATCTCCGTGTCCTCTGTGGCAAAGATAAAAATGAAAATAGATAGAAAAAACTATATCATTTTAGCATCTGCTTCACCCCGCCGGCAAGAACTCCTGGCGCTGGCAGGCGTCCGGCTTGAAATAATTCCCAGCCAGATCGATGAGCAGTTTTTCGAAGGGGAATCACCGGAAGAACACGTTCTCCGGCTGGCCAGGGCCAAAGCAGGGGATGTTGCCGGGCGGCATGCGGATCGTTGGGTTTTAGCAGCGGACACAGTGGTGGAAATCGATGGAAGGGTTTTGGGAAAGCCCAAAGATCGCGAGGAAGCAGAAGAAATGTTGCGGATGCTAAGTCACCGTGAGCATCGGGTGCTTACGGGGTATTGTATATTGAACTCAGCGCATCCGCAGAGGAAAGAAGGAAAGGCAGTTTCCCGGGTTAAGTTCAAGGCCCTTTCGGAAGAAGAGATTCGCTGGTACGTGGACACCGGTGAACCATTCGATAAGGCGGGGGGCTATGCCATCCAGGGGAAAGCAGCCTTTATGGTTAAGGAAGTCAAGGGTTCATACACTAACGTGGTGGGGTTGCCGCTCTGCGAGGTGGTCGAGGATTTGCAGGAATTAGGAGGGGGGGATTTTTTTGCCACAGAGGACACAGAGATCACAGAGCTATAACAAAAATTTATAACAAAAAACAAATTAGAACACGGATGAACGCAAATAAATCCAGATAAAAAAATTTTAAAAATCGAGCTTCTTGCAAAAGTCCGTAATTTACCCTTCGACAGGCTCAGGGTGAACGGGCTTAGGTTGAAATTATTTAGTTTTTCCGTTCGTGGTGAGCCCTTCGACTCACCGTTCGCCCTGAGGTTCTCGAAGGGTGAACGGTTCGCTCAGGACAAGCTTTGTCGAACCACAAAAAAATACTTTTGCAAGAGCCTCAATCTTAACAAAATTTTCATAGTTTGAACGTTAGTAATACGAGCGTAATAAATATCTTTACAAGTCATTGCGAGCCCAAGGGGCGCGGCAATCTCATTCTTCATGGGATTGCTTCGTCGTTCCACTCCTCGCAATGAAAGGTTATTTAATGCGTCGGTTTAGTACAGAATTATTTAATTTATCTGAAAAAATCTCTGAGTTCTCTGTGCCCTCTGTGGCAAAAAAGAAGAAACATGATGGATATTGCTGAAAATTTAGCGCGGGTTAAGGAGCGGATGGAAGCGGCTGCCAGGCGCGCCGGAAGAAGCCCTGAAGAAGTCCGCCTGGTGGCGGTCAGCAAAACCGTAGAGGTAGAACGCGTGCTTCAGGCCATCCAGGCCGGCGTAAAAGATTTTGGGGAGAATTACGTACAGGAGGCCAAGAAAAAAATTGAAACTTTAGGGCAAAACGTGTCCTGGCATTTCATTGGACACTTACAGACTAATAAGGCGAAATTGGCGGTTCGGCTCTGCGATTTGATCCATTCTGTGGATAGGCCGCACCTGGCCGGAGAATTGAACAGAGCTGCTTTGCAGCAGGGAAAAGTGTTGCCTGTTTTGCTCCAGATCAGCCTGAGCGGAGAATCAACCAAATTTGGAGCGTTAGAAAGCGAAATCCTGCGGATGGCCGAGGAGATATCAATGATGCCGGCCATCACCGTCAAGGGTCTTATGACCATGCCCCCTTTTTTTGAAAACCCGGAAGACTCCCGGCCTTATTTTATTAAGCTGAGAAAGTTGGGTGAACACTTGAGGCAACAGAATATACCAGGAATCATAGCCCAGGAGCTTTCCATGGGGATGTCCAACGATTTTGAGGTGGCCATAGAAGAAGGTTCTACCTTGATTCGAGTGGGAACTGCCATTTTTGGTCCCCGGGTCTCCCGGTAACTAAATAAATCTATTGTATAGGAAATTCCTTTTTGGACACGGATGAGCTTCTTGCAAAAGTCCGTAATTTACCCTTCGACAGGCTCAGGGTGAAGGGGCTTAAGTTGAAATTATTTAGTTTTTCCGTTCGTGGTGAGCCCTTCGACTCACCGTTCGCCCTGAGGTTCTCGAAGGGTGAACGGTTCGCTCAGGACAAGCTTTGTCGAACCACAAAAAAATACTTTTGCAAGAGGCTCGGATGTACACAGATTATTGGGATAAAATAAAAAGAAATAATTATCTGCGCTTTTCTGTGAAAATCTGTGTCCCAATAAATTTACTTGATCCGGCTTTTTGGCAATGGTAAATTTTATAAAAGAAAAATCAAGCGGGGGAAAATATGGCAATCAGTAAAGAACAGGTAATTAAGGCTGTGGTTGAGAAGGCGGGTCCCTCTATCAAAGTGGAGGCCAAGCTGGAAAAAGGCCTGTGGCGGGTAACGTTGAACAAAGAAGGAAAGACCTCCTCGCTGGAGTTAAAGAGGGGGTTTATGGAAGACTATTTTGACAAGGGGGAGTACCAACAGGAGATGGCCTTCGAGACCCGAATCAATAAAGCCCTGCGCGAGCTAAAGTGATTAAATTGCCTGATCAAGCTCTCAAACTTTTTGGTAGCGTTCAAAACAAGAGACCTAAACAAAAACCCAATTTACGATACGATAGAAAATTCATCTCATATTCCGAATTCCGTTGGATCGTAGTAAATTTTATAGGAGGATGTCAAGCTTCTTTTT
>Ga0194126_10007964_pt1 | contig 14567 bp, 15 predicted proteins | sample TA2KigC150mmetaG_FD_148641 | JGI IMG/M metagenome (GOLD analysis project Ga0194126, IMG submission 148641) | Freshwater microbial communities from Lake Tanganyika, Tanzania - TA2015035 Kigoma Deep Cast 150m | ecosystem: Environmental > Aquatic > Freshwater > Lake | place: Tanzania: Lake... | reverse complement strand
CGGCTGTTTTGAAAGCGAAGGAATCTGGGGTCGCATTCAAACTGGTTTACGTTGAAGTGGATGCTAAAAATGCGGATGTATTTGGCGGCGAGCCCGTATATGCCGGTGAAAAAGTGATTGGCGTTGCCACATCAGGCGGCTATGGACATATTGTTGGTAAGAGTCTGGCTTTTGTGTATGTCAATCCCGGCTATGACGCCCCCGGCGCTCAATTATCAATTGACATTTTAGGTGAGCGTTGTACGGCACGAGTGTTGGCGAAACCGGTGTACGACCCTGAAAACTTAAGATTGCGCGCCTGATACCCATAAGGAGAAAAATATGAGTACTAATATTCCCAAACATGCACAGGTCGTCATCATCGGGGGCGGAATTATTGGATGTAGTCTGGCGTATCATTTAACGAGAGCTGGAATTACTGACGTGGTTCTATTAGAACGCAAGATGCTCACGTCTGGCACGACCTGGCATGCGGCCGGGCTGGTGGGACAGTTACGCGCCACGCAAAACATGACCCGCCTGGCGCAGTATACGTCCCAACTGCTGAAAGACCTGGAAAAAGAAACGGGACAGCCGACCGGCTTCGTACAGAACGGGTCCATTTCTGTGGCGAACAATGCCGAACGGTTCGAAGAATTGAAGCGCGGCGCTTCGATGGCGCGGGTATTCGGCCTGGAGGTGGAAATCATCACTCCCAAAGAAGCGGCTGATATCTGGCCCCTGATGAACGCCAGCGATCTTGTCGGCGCGGTCTGGCTGCCCGGTGATGGCAGGACGAATCCCGCCGACACGACGCAAGCCTTTGCCAAAGGCGCGAAGCAAAAAGGCGCGGCGATCATCGAAGGAATCAGGGTGACAGGGATTCACCAGAAAAACGGTCAGGTCACGGGCGTCGCGACCGAAGAGGGCGATATCGCTTGCGAGATCGTGGTCAACTGCGCGGGCATGTGGGCGCGCGAAGTCGGCAAATGGGCTGGCGTCAACATACCGCTTCATGCCGCCGAACTTTCTATATCATCACAGAGACAATCAATGGACTGCAGAAGGACCTGCCCATCCTGCGAGACCCCGGCGGTTATGCCTACTATCGCGAGGAAGTGGGCGGATTGATGGTTGGCTTTTTCGAACCCAAAGCCAAGCCGTGGGGCATGAACGGCATCCCGAATGACGCGGAATTTATCCGCCTGCCGGAAGATTGGGCGCATCTCGACAGCGTCCTGGATGCGATGGCGCATCGGATGCCCATCACAAAGGAGATCGGTATTCACACGTTCTTCAACGGACCCGAAAGCTTTACCCCGGATGATCGTTATCATCTTGGCGAAGCGCCGGAGTTGAAGAACTTCTACGTCGCGGCCGGGTTCAATTCGATCGGCCTCCAGTCATCGGGCGGGGCAGGCAAAGTGCTGGCAGAATGGATCGCCACCGGGCATCCACCGATGGATCTATGGGATGTGGACATCCGCCGCAATATTTCGTTTCAAAACAACAGCCGTTATTTGCACGACCGCGTTGTGGAAGGTTTGGGTTTGCTATATGATATGCACTGGCCCTTCAAGCAATACCAAACGAGTCGCGGCATCCGCAAGTCGCCGTTGCACGACCGACTCGTCAAGGCGGGAGCGTGCTTCGGCGAAATGGCTGGCTGGGAACGCGCCAACTGGTACGCGCCAAAAGGCGTTGAACCTGTTTACAAGTATTCCTACGGGCGCCAAAACTGGTTCGAATATTCGGCAATAGAGCACAAAGCAGTTCGTGAAAATGTGGGGTTGTTCGACCAGACCTCCTTTCTCAACTTTTTGATTCAAGGCTCCGATGCCGTTCACATGCTCAACCGCGTTTGTGGAAACCAGATTGATGTACCAGTGGGCAAAGTGGTTTACACACAATTACTCAATGAACGGGGCGGGATTGAAGCGGACATCACTGTTTCCAGGCTTGCCCACGATTCGTTCATGATCGTGGATACCTGCACCATGCAAACGAAAACGTATCATTGGCTGAAGAGTCAAATCCGCGCCGGAGAGCATGTCGTTTTGACGGATGTCACCTCCGCCTATGCAATCATCAGCCTCATGGGACCCAATTCACGCGCACTGCTCGGCAAACTGACCAACGCCGATCTGTCCAATGCGGCATTTCCTTTCGGAACCACACAGGAAATTGAATTTGCCCATGCCTACGCCCGGGCGACCCGCATGACCTATGTCGGCGAGTTGGGCTGGGAACTTTACATCCCTACCGAATTTGCGCAACATATCTACGATGCGTTAATTGCTGAAGGCAAAGCGTTTGACTTGAAGCATTGCGGCTACCATGCGTTAAACTCACTGCGGATCGAGAAGGGCTATCGGCATTGGGGCCACGATATGAGCGATGAAGATACGCCACTTGAAGCCGGATTGGGCTTTGCGGTCAAATTGGACAAGGAAGAGTTCAACGGGCGCGCAGTGTTATTGAGACAGAAGACCGACGGCGTTAAGAAACGATTGGTTCAGTTTGCAATGCAGGATGCTCAACCCTTGCTTTATCACAATGAACCCATCTGGCGCAATGGTGAAATCGTCGGACATATTACCTCGGGCATGTTTGGTCATACCATCGGTTCATGCATTGGACTTGGGTATGTTCACCACAAAGAGCCAATCACAGCGGATTGGGTGGAAGCCGGGGCTTATGAAATTGAGGTGGCAGGGGAACGTTTTCCGGCACGCGCTTCGTTAAATCCGTTTTACGATCCCAAGGGCCTTCGAATCAGGGTTTAACCGGTTTGATGTGCTTTTGTAAATTTTGATGTATGTCTGCCCTGAGCGACCCGGAATCATCCTTGGCGTGTAAGGTGAGTAAATAAAAACTCGTATTGCGATTTGCTGTGTTTATTCAGACAATTATTGTCCTCATGCTATAATATAACAATAATGTATGCTACCAATCTTTCATACCCAGTAAATTGTTATGACACAGTCTGTTGTTGATTTTGACATAGAGTTTCGTAATGTAGTAAAGACCTTTGGTTCGGTGCGCGCCGTGAATGGCATCAGCTTCCAGATTCCAAAAGGTTCTTTTTACTCGTTCCTCGGTCCTTCGGGGTGCGGGAAGACTTCGTCGTTGCGGTTGATCGGCGGGTTTGAACAACCCGATGGCGGGGAGATTTATATCGCGGGCGAGTCGGTGGCGCAGATTCCATCGTATCAACGACATGTGAATATGGTGTTTCAATATTATGCGTTATTTCCGCATATGAATGTGGCGCGAAATGTGGGATATGGGCTTCGCCAACAACGACCAAAACTTTTGCCCGATGAAATTGATAAACGCGTCAAAGATGCCCTGGCGTTGGTGCGACTCTCCGGTTATGAGAATCGACGTAGTTGGGAACTCTCCGGTGGACAGCAGCAACGCGTCGCTCTTGCGCGGGCGCTGATCAACAAACCGACGGTGTTACTGCTCGATGAACCGCTGGCGGCGTTGGATCGCAAACTGCGAAAAGATATGCAGATCGAGTTGAAGACCTTGCAACGTGAAGTAGGCATCACGTTTGTGTTTGTGACACACGATCAAGAGGAAGCGCTTTCGATGAGCGACCGGATCGCGGTGATGCGTGATGGCAAAATTGTGCAGGAAGGTTCACCGACCGAGTTATACAATCACCCCGTTGACCGTTATGTAGCAGGTTTTATTGGGCAGTCGAATTTTATTCCGGGGGAGGTTGTAGAAGTGGGGGAACGAGTCACAGTGAGGACTCCGCTTGGGGTGATGTTGTCTGCTCCCGGGTCGAAAGACGCGAAGCCATTGGTAGAAAAGGCTAAGGCGGTGGTCGCTGTTCGGCCGGAACGAATCGGTTTATGGCGTGAGGGCGAAGCGGGCGGTCAATCCGGATTTAAAGGACGCGTATCGCAAGTCACATTTTTGGGCGATCAGACGGAATATCATGTCGAGACCGAAGAGGTGGGTCATCTTCTTGTCAAATTAAGTAGTGGTAATGCCGGTTTTGGCGGAGGCGATTCTGTAGTTGCGTATTGGAATCAAACTGCCGGGCTGGCTCTATTGGACGATTAGTCCACAATTTGCTAAAGGAGGCAGAGATGGATCGGATTGAGTTCATGAAGCACTATCGCAGGTTTGAAAAGGGGAGCATTACCAGGCGCGACTTTTTGCGCCTCACAGGTCTCGGCATGGCAGCCGCGGCGTTGGCGGCGTGCGCGCCCGCGGGCGGTAACGCAACCGAACCCGCCGCAGGCGCGAACCTGGGCGACCGTTTGGATTTGGCCACGTGGCCCAACTATCACAATCTGAAAAACTTTGAAGCGTTCACCGCGCAGACCGGCGTGAACATCAATGTGAACGTGTTTGGGTCGAACGAGGAGATGCTCGCGAAACTGCAAGCGGGCGGAACCGGTTGGGATGTGTTCGTACCGACGAACTACACCATCTCAACGTATGTCAAACTCGGTTTGATCGAGCCGCTCGACCTTTCACGCTTGCCGAACTTCGATGAGGCTTCGTTTGAAGCGCGCTTCCTCGCCGAAGCCCGTGTGGCTGGTGATACGAACTTGTATGCCATCCCGAAGGACTGGGGCACAACCGGATACATGGTCAACACGGCGAACGTCACCGACAAGATGACTTCGTGGAAACAGTTCTTCGACCTGACCATTGAAAAATATTCCGGCAAGACCACCATCCATGATTATCAGCTTACCTCCATCGGTAACGCGTTGTGTTATCACGGCTACTCGTTCAATTCCGTGGACCCTGCTGAACTCGCCAAAGCGGAAGAAATTTTGCTGGCGGTCAAGCCGCATCTCTTTGCCATCACCAGCGATTACCAACCGCCGATCCGCAACGGCGACGCGTATATCGCGATGGCATGGACTGGCGACGCGTTGCAAGTCAAACGCGATATTCCCACCGTTGAATACGTGCTTGGCAGTGAAGGCGGCGAAATCTGGGAAGATAACTGGGCAATCGTCAAGGATGCGCCGCATAAGGATGCCGCGTATGCGTTCCTCAACTTCATGCTCGATCCAAATGTCGCGGCAGAGGAAACCAACGGTCACGGTTATCCTCAAGTGGATCAGCGCGCCACTGCATTGCTTTCGGACGCGATGAAGAACGACCCCATCATGTATCCCGCGCAGGAACTGCTCACGCCGCTCGAATTCGGCGCCGCAGTCTGCCTCACCGACGAAAACCGCGCCGAACTCTGGGCGCGCGTCAAGAGCGCGTAAGTTTATCGTCATTGCGAGGAGGGCTTTAGCCCGACGAAGCAATCTCTCTATCACGGTGGAGATTGCTTCGGGCTATCGCCCTCGCAATGACGGGATTTCACCTTATGTCCCAACTCGAAACCCTCGCCTCGAACAATGACCGTTGCGGTGAATGCCCCATTTGGGATTCGCAAAACCGACGCCTGATCTGGAATGACATGAATGCCTCGCGCGTCTTTGCGTTTGATCATGCCACCCGGACTGTGACTGAACTCCCCACCAACGGACTCAACGCGGCGGGCAATGCCTTCAACGCAACCGGCGAGTTGGTCTTTGCTGGCACGGGCGGACTTCATCTGTGGAGGGAATCTCCCCATCTCCCCTCGGGAGAGGGCAGGGGTGAGGGACAACATCGCACATTGCTGACAGAACACGACGGCGAGACTTTGAACTTCAACGACAGCCTCGCCGACCCCAAAGGACGTCTCTATGCTGGTACGTGGTATTGGGGCGCGCAAGAGTATGAAAAACTCGGGAAGTTATATTTGATTGACACCGATGGCTCCATCTCGATTCAAGATGAAGGCATCGAACTCTCCAATGGGCTTGGACTAAGTCCCGACGAAAAGACTCTGTATTACACCGATTCGACCGCTCGCAAGATTTATGCCTATCATGTGGATCAAGTTTCAGGGTCATTATCGAATCGACGCGTCTTCGTGAATGTCCCGCTGACGGAAGGCATCCCCGATGGACTCACTGTCGACGCGCAAGGCTTCATCTGGAGCGCGCAATGGTACGGCTCGCAAATCGTCCGCTACGACCCCGATGGCAAAGTGGAGCGCGTGATTAAAATCCCCGCTTCGCAAGTGACCTGCATGGCGTTCGGCGGACCCGACATGAACGAGCTCTACATCACCACCGCCAGTGAAGATTGGCGCACGCGCTATGAACCGCCGGGATACGATTCGTCCAAAGTCCACATCGGCGGCGAACTCTTCCGCCTCACGCTGGATATTCAAGGCAAGCTGGAATATAAGACAAAATTTGTTTTCTAAAATACTCTGGTGGTTGAGTAGTCCTGAGCGAAGCGTAGCGAAGTCGAAGGACGTATCGAAACCACCACTCAGCGGAACAATTTTTGTTATAAAAATACTCTCACTAACGGTTGGTTTCGATACCTCACCTGCACTTGCGCGCTGGTGCAAGTGTCGTACTCAACCAACGGATTATTCATAAAAGTTTATGACTGTCTCAACTCGCAAAACAAAACTCACCACCGCGCTCCTCCTCGCGCCCGCGAGTTTGTGGTATTTGCTATTGTTGGTTGCGCCGCTGGTCATCGTCACTATTTTTAGTTTCGGCGAACGCGCGCCCGAAGGCGGTTATGCCGCCGCATTCACGTTCGAGCAATATCTCAAACTTCCCACGCGCAGTACGCCGTTCATCAACACTCTCTGGCTTGCATCGCTTGGCACATTCTTCTGCATTATCCTCGCATATCCCCTCGCGTATTACCTCGCCACCCGCGCCAGCGCGCAAATGAAATCCATTCTCGTTGCTCTTATCATCGTCCCATTTTGGACATCCTTCCTGATTCGGACATACGCCTGGATAACGATTCTCAGCAGTCGCGGGATTCCCGCCATCCTCGAACGCCTCGGACTTGTGCAGGACCTGGTACTGCTCAATACGCCTTTTGCCATCACCCTCGGCATTGTCTACAACTACCTCCCGCTGATGACGTTCCCTCTCTACGTCAGCCTCGAACGCCTCGATAAACGCCTCCTCGAAGCCTCGAAAGATTTGGGCGCGAATCGTTGGGGCACCTTCTGGCAAGTGACTTTCCCTCTCAGCGCGCCGGGACTCATCACTGGTTCCATGCTCGTGTTCATCCTTCTGATGGGTGAGTACCTCATCCCAGCCCTGCTCGGCGGCGGAAAAATTTTCTTCGTCGGCAACGCCCTCGTGGATTTGTTCCTGCAATCGCGCAACTGGCCCTTCGGCTCGGCGGTCTCGATGGCGTTGAACTTCATCATGCTCGTCATCATCTCGCTTTACCTCTGGCTCACCTCCCGTCTTGGAGGCGAAGGTCGGGAGGAAGTATCATTGTTCTAGAATTACATTGCTCCTGCCGCCGTCCTCGGCGGCGGGGACGCCGCTTGGGAGCAAACGATTATATGCGCGATCCCATCTCATCCCTCCTCAAAAACTACGCGACCCTCCTCTATATCTTCCTCTACGCGCCGATTGCCCTTGTTGTGCTATTCAGCTTCAACTCTGGCAACTACGCCGCCGACTTGCAGGGATTCTCCTTCCGCTGGTATGGCGAAACGTGGCGCGACCCGTTTGTGTTGGAAGCGTTCGGCAATAGCATTTTCATCGCGACCACCTCTGCCACCCTGGCGACCATCTTCGGCACGCTTGCGGCGCTGGCTTTACAGAATGTGCGCGGCTGGTTGCGTACCGTCTATGACAGTTTGATTTACATCGCCATCATCATCCCCGGTATTGTGATTGGTATTGCCACATTGATTTTCTTCGTGCAATTCTTTGGCTGGCTGAATCCAATTTTGCAAAATCTATTTGGTCCAACTGCCCCGCGTCTTAATCTAGGTATGCCCACCATCATCGCCGCGCACGCCTTGTTCACCATGTCCATTGTGCTGGTGATTGTCCGTTCCCGTATCGCCGGCATGGATCGCTCCCTGATTGAAGCCTCCAGCGATTTATACGCCACACCGTTCAACACCTTTTGGCAGGTTACGCTCCCGCAACTTTTCCCAGCCATCATGGCGGGATTCCTGCTCGCCTTCACATTCTCGTTCGATGATTTCATCGTCGCCTTCTTCGTTGCGGGACCCAATACCACGCTTCCCATTTATGTCTTTTCTTCCATTCGGCGCGGCGTCACGCCAAAGATTAATACCATTGCCACAGTGACATTAATTGTCTCTCTATCGTTTTTGTTTATCACTCAAAATCTTTTGACGCGTTCCAACGCGCGAGCGCGTACACCAGATAAGGAATGATCAGTCTATCTTGCGATTTGAAGAATACAAAAAGTGGAGTCGAAAAACGACTCCACTTTTTGTAATGTATCTCTCAAAACCTAGAACGCAAAATCCGGGTTCAAGCCATTTTGTGTGCCGGGCAATTCGTTGCCCGCCAACATTTCCACATACGTATGCAGATCGTCCACCGAATCAGTGATCACTTCCGCAAAGGGAATCAAGTCCTTCGCGGCAGAGACTCCCGAAAGGACGCCGATATTCAACCCCGCGCCTGCGCTGGCTGACGGATTATCCGAGGGGCACATACACATGTTCGGGCGCGCCTTCAGCGACAAGAGACCCTTCCCCCCTGCATTCCTTCCCTCAGGACTTCTGATCGTAAGCGCTGAGGATATGACTCACTTCGCCATTGCCCAAATGAATGAAGGCAGATACGGCGATACTTCGGTTCTCTCTCCGCAAGGGATTGCCGAAATGCACGCTCCTGCAGTTCCCCAAGGATGAAAATTTGGGGTGTAGGTCTGACCGTGATCTTGAACCTCGCCGTCGCCTTATCCTTGTTTGTCTATGCCCAAAGCGAAATGCCGCTCCGCTCGCTTTTTGTCTACAACCCTGAACTTGGCTATGGCGTAATCGTAGCCGCAGCAATTGGAATTGGCTGGAGCGTGGTCTACACGGCGATGAACCTGAGGACGCGGAGAGCGAAAAAAGGTTTTCGGGCCGCTGAGAATTTACAAAAACGCATTAGACAGGTAAGAGCTGGCGAGAGGAAGATATGACCGGAAACATTGGAATGCCCATTGCTTATGGCCGCACGGCGGAAATTTACAACTGGCATGACGGACAGGTGCTCAAACTTTTCCATAACTGGTTTGAGTTGGAAGATATTGAATTCGAGGCAAGGATTGCCCGTGCAATCCTTGCCAGCGGATTGTCTGTCCCGGCCGTAGGCGATGTCATTCAAGTAAATGGCCGCAATGGCCTGGCATACCAACGTGTAGATGGCGAAACAATGCTAAAGAAGATGATCACTAAACCCTGGAACGTTTTCAGCTATGCCCATCTTATGGCAGAACTCCACCTCAAGATGCATACCAGCGCCATTCAAGCGGATATCCCCTCACAGCGAAAAAAACTGAACAGCAAAATCCGCCGCGCGGAAACCCTCCCTGAACATCTCAGAGCCAAGGCGCTTGTTGCACTCGATACCATGCCAGACTACAACCGATTATGTCACGGCGATTTTCATCCTGGCAACATTCTAATGAGCGCGCAGGGTGAAATTGTCATTGACTGGATTGATGCTTCAAATGGAAACCCACTGGCGGATGTCGCCCGCACAACAATTCTCGCTCTTGGCGCGGTAGAAACTCGCCAAATTCAGGGTTTCCTACCAAAAGCCTTGCTGCGTATGTTTCACGCAGCATATATTCATTACTACTTCAAACTAAGCCCTGGCGATGAGGCTGAGTACAATCGTTGGTTGCCAATCGCCGCTGCCGCGAGGCTGAATGAAAACATTTCCGAGTTGCACGAGTGGCTAATTACAAATGCAGAAAGGGGCTTATAGAAGGATGAGAAGCGCCCAACACAGCCCCCGCTGCGCGGGTTACCCTGCGGGCACAATGTCTTCGACGTGCACTCCGTACTTGCTTCGCTCGCGCCCTGCGGGATGCTCCGCGAAGCGAACAGCCTGGTGGGTGGGATGACAAGCGCCAATGCGCTTTGGCTGGGCGATCCAGTCCCGTCAAGCGGGATGAACGATCAAGCTGGACGAACGGTGCTCGCTGGAGACTCGCTCGCCCGATCTGCAGCATTTTCAAGCATTTCGCGAAGCGTGGCTTCGAGTTTTCCCTGCTCCCAAGCACGCCGTTTCGCGGCAATCCACGCCCGCCTTGATCTCACTCACCAATGCGAACGGCATATTCCTGGCATCAGGTTTATACTACTTCCAACGAGCTTCTGGCCCCGCCTCCCTCCACCACTGCTGCAAGCCGTTGGGCTGCCAAGAGGTGATAATTTGACCAAGTTGTTCCTGGTAGCACTCCTGATGTTTTTCTTTGTTGCTTGCACGATGCAAAGCATCGCTCCTGCGGTTACTCCTTTACCTATCCCTCCTGCATCAACCGCAACAGAAATCCATTCAACCTCAACTTCTACGCCCAAGCCTCCAAGCCTGATCCTGATTTCGCCCAATGGTGAGTTTGTTGCGGAACTTGATAATGCGTACGGTCATCCAGCCTATGAGCCGCAAATCATCAAAATTCTTGATAAAAAGGGTTTGCTGTTGTGGGAAATTCCCTACCAACACGATACAGCAATGTCTGATCCACATCCAGGATTAACAATTTATGGCTGGTCAAAAGACAGTCTTTATTTGTATTTCCATTACTATTTCATCCCTGATGGCGGCGATAGAGCCTTTTGGTGGGATGGATTCGACCTGCAAAGGATTAATGCCCGAACTGGTGTAATTGAACAAGTCATACCCGGGGATAAAAATGGTTTTGTAGCCTTTGCTTTTTCACCCGATGGGACACAAATTGCCTTTACTCGTGCACAAGAAAATCCAAGTATTTTTTACATCCGTAATCTGGCGACTGGGGTACAAAAAACCGCTAACGTGATTGCCACTTCAACGAATTACATTCGCGTCGGCAGTATCGTCTGGTCTCCTTCTGGGGAAAAAATTGCCTTTCAAACCGAAAGTGATGATTATGTAGCACAAACCATTTATCTTGACCCATCCGATATGAAACAGAAGGTAGTGCATGAATACGCAGTCGATTCCTCATTTTTTGATGGATGGAGCGATGAGGAGAATCTCGTGTTTCTCGATATAAGGAATGGAAAGGGCTACATAATGCATTTGAATCCAAGAACTGGCGGGAGAATCGAAGTTGGAACATCAACTCCAAGACCATAGAATCGCCGCCCGACACCGCGACCTTGATCCTTGCCCTGCTCTGGGCGACCTGGCATTTGCCCGCGTTCTTCTTCCGCGATACCTACGTTGAATTGGGTGCGCTGGGTTTTGTGATGTTCGCCGTCATGCTGATTTTTGTAACAATGACCTTCACCTGGCTGTACAACAGCACAGGCGGCAGCGTCTGGATGGCAATCGTCTTTCACGCCTTTTTCAATTGGCTCTCCGTCTCCGAGGCGGGCGGACAGTTCGTCGCGCCGTTGATGTCCGTGCCGATCGTGGTATGGGCGTTCTTCATCCCGCGGAGATATGGTACGGAGAATTGTTCGCCTTTACCAAAACAAACAGTGTAAAAAGGAGGCTACCATGTGGTTCAACCCGATGATGGTTTGGTTGTTGAAATCCCCCATGCATGGATTCATCAGCAAGGGCGTGATGCTCGTCACCGTGACAGGGCGCAGGAGCGGCAAGTCCATTTCTACGCCGACGAATTATCTCCGTGACGGAAATTCACTGTGGGTCATCAGCTGGCGCGATCGCAACTGGTGGAAGAATCTGCGCGGCGGCGCGCAGACCCGCGTCCTTCTGGCGGGAAAGATGGTTGAGGGACGCGGTCAGGTCGTCGAAGATGAAAAACAGGCCGCACAGGCACTCTTCGATTACTATAGAAAAGTGCCGCAATATGCGAAGTATGTGCAGATCGGCCTCGACGCAGCCGGTTTGCCCATTTCAGCAGATTGCGAGCGCGCCGCGCAGAAGATGGTATTGGTGAAGATCGAAATATGAGGGTCGCATGAATAAAAAAACGGATAAGAATGTTAGGCAGGCCTTGATCCTGTGGGGTGTCTTCATCCTGCTCAACATCCTGATCAATGGCACCATCCCGTTTGCGTTGGGGAAAGATTTACGCGCCTGGACAGCCTCGCCAACCAAGGATGTGCTGTTCAACCTTATTCAATATGGTCTCATCTTTCTTGCCACTCCATTGATCCTGACCAAAGGATGGAAGACTGTCCGGCAACCGGCGTTTCTACTTCCATTGATTCTGGCGATAATTGCGATGACGCTGCGCACCTTCATACGGCCGGCCGCCGCGATCGCAGTCTTCGTCCTTGCCTGGCTGCACGCTCGCCATGACCTTTCGGAGCTGGGATTCCGTTCTCGCGATCTGCGCGGAGATGCATTCGCGCTGATCCTGATGACGCTGCTCATGAGCGTGCAGGGATTGTTCGGAGGCGCGTCCTTCCCATTTAATTTCCCGGCCGCGTTTCAGGCGGGGATCGATCGCTTGTTCTTCAATCCAGCTTCCACCACCGAGACCATTTTCTATTTCGGGTTCATGACCGAGCGGCTTTCGCTTAAATTTGGCCGCTGGTGGACTCCGATCCTCATCGGTTTGATGTACGGATTCCACGAGATGACCAACCCGGAATACTGGTACAAAGGGGTGTTCTTCCCCGTCATCTTCATCGGCGTGGCGTTGATCGCGATGATCTATCTCTGGCGGCGGAGCGTGATCGTCCTCTGGTTGGGCGATGGCTTGGGGAGGTTCATACGCAACTTGATGTGAAGTAGCGATGATATGACCCCGCACACTGGATCGCATGAAAAGGCTGCATACAGCCTGGCAGGGATCGCCGTCCTGCTTCGTTTCGCGAGGGATTGATTGTTCCCCCGTGGCTTTTCGATATTCTGGCCATCCGGTGGGTTGTGCCGCGCGGCCGCGATGAGTCACACCACCGCGTTACGCGGTTCCGCACGCTATGTCGGGCTGCAGGAAACTGCCATGTCATGAACGTCCATGAGGAGATGAAAATGAAGAGATCGCTGATTGCCTACGTTGTCATCCTTGTCCTTCTCTGCGCGGGATTCGTCGTCGGCGCGCGGATGATGGGCAGGCAGGGAATGTACCTCGGAGGCGGATATATGCTCACGCCCGCCATTGCCGCGCTTATCACGCGCCTGTTCTTCCACAAGCCGCGTTTCAAAGACGCGTACCTGCGCCTCGGCAAATTCGGCGACTATATCAAGTTCTGGCTGGTTTCATTGGGATACACTGCGTTATCCTTTGCGCTGTTCACGGCGGTTGGTGCCATTCGCTGGGATTTTTCAGGGCAGGTTTTCCTTGACCTGCTCGACCAGCAATTCGCCGCGACCGGGCAGGATCTGACCGCCTCCCTTCCGCCCGGTTTCACGCCGCAGATGATGCTGTGGCTTTTCGTGATCGGCGGGTTGACCGTCTTCAACATCTTCCCGGGCATCATCAACGGTTTTGGGGAGGAGTTCGGCCATCGCGGCTTCATGTTCCCTTTTTTATCGCCGGATAAACCCTGGCTCGGGTTGTGCATTGGCGGGTTCCTTTGGTATCTGTGGCATCAGCCGCTATTGTTGATCGTTCCGTCAGGTCCCGCCGTTCCGCTTTGGCAGACGATCACAACCCACGCCACTGCGATCGTCGGCTCAATCTTCATGCACACGTATTTTTGTTATGTATATGCCAGGAGCCGGAGCATCTTCGTTCCCTCCATTGCCCACATCGCAATGAACAATGCCATGCGCTCGCTGGCGTACTTTGTTGTTGTGCAAGACCAGTTCACCGCGAACATCGTGCAGTATCTGGTCATGGTCCCCGTCATTGTGTTCCTGTATTACAGGAAGGAGTTGGAGGTCATCCCCGGGTTCCTTGCCGGGAGGAATGAAGGAGGATAAGCCAAGCCCGCTCATTAACCACTGGAACCGGTGCAAACCAGCTCGGGTGTTGCGCCCGCCTCTTGGACAGCCTGCCTACGTGCCGGAGGGCTTTCCCGCGGATTTCAAATCCACCATCCCCTCCGGCGAGAGGATCACGATCGTGTTGTTGCCGCTCTTCTCGAGCACCTGGAACAACCGCAACTGGCGCAGGTCCGGGTTGTCTTCGAACAACCTGGCCGCGTTGGCCAGGTTTCTCAACGAGGCGCTTTCCCCGCGCGCCCGTTCCAGCGCGGCCAGGCCCTCCTTGCGGGCGTTGACCACCTGCGCGAAGATGTTCTTCAATTCCCCGGGGAACATGATGTCCTTGAGTTCCAGCGCCTTCAATTCGATCCCCAGGCCGGCTGTCTTGCTGGAGCATATTTCGAAAAGCGCTTTTCCGACCTCGGCCCGTTTTGCGAGCAGCGAGTCCACCTCCATCGATCCGATCACGTCCCTGGCGGCCAGCTGGAAGATCTGGTACAACGCCTCCTGGTAGCTGACCACCGTGTTGACGGCGGCGTAGGGATCGACAACCCGGTAGCCGGCCGACAGGCTGACCTTCAGGCTGACGTTGTCCGCGCTCAGCACCTCCTGGCCGGGAATGGTGATGTGGAACTCGCGCATGTCGATCCGTTGAACGGATTGCCAGGGGAACGCGTACCAATGCCGGCCCGGCTTAAGGATGCG
>Ga0194126_10007961_pt1 | contig 14569 bp, 10 predicted proteins | sample TA2KigC150mmetaG_FD_148641 | JGI IMG/M metagenome (GOLD analysis project Ga0194126, IMG submission 148641) | Freshwater microbial communities from Lake Tanganyika, Tanzania - TA2015035 Kigoma Deep Cast 150m | ecosystem: Environmental > Aquatic > Freshwater > Lake | place: Tanzania: Lake... | reverse complement strand
TCCTCTACATCACCTACTCGCGCGACCTGGCGGCGCTGGCGCGCCAGCACTTCGACCGGTACTGCTCCCGGGAGAAGCGCTTCCACGTAGTCACCTACCAGAACCTGTTGCGGCAACTGCTGCGAGCGGAGCTTCCGCCCGCCGCCGACGCCGAGCTGCGGCGCCGGTTTCGGGGTGACCTGGCGCCCTATTCGCGCTCGCTGGGCGGCTGGAGCGGCCGTGAGACGGCACTGTTCGACGAGATGCACGCTCACCTGGTGGGGGCGGCGCTGCCCGTCAAGACGGGACGTTTTGCGGGCTCCCACCAGCCCCGCGTGCCCCCGGAGAACTACCGCCAGCGCCGCCATCACTTCCTGGGCGCCGGCCCCGCCGCCACGGTGCTGGATCTGGCCACCCGGCTGGAGAAGTCCGATCCGCGAACGCTGGCGGAGCGCTACTTCCCCGAGCTGGCGCTGGCCTGGCGGGCCGCCTGCGCCTTGACACAACTGGCTCCGCTCAAGGCCGGCCTCGCGCCGGAGTTCCTGGAGTTCTCCTGCCTGGCGGTGGACGAATGCCAGGATCTGACACCGTTGGAAGCCTTCGTCCTGGCGGAGCTGGCCGCGGCGATCGCCCGCAAGCGCGGGCTGGTGACCGTGTTCCTGGCGGGTGATGAAGCTCAGACCGTGCGCCCCACGGATTTTGAGTGGCGCTGGATGAACGAGCTGCTGCACAGCCGCATCGGCACGCCCGCGGAGTTCAGCCTCGGCGCCAACCTGCGCAGCCCGCGCACCATCGCCCAACTGGTCAACCGCGTCTGGGACCTTTACGGCGGCATCGTGAAACGCGACCGCCCCAGCGGCACGGGCTACGCCGAGATTGATGACGACGCCACCGATCAGGTCTTCTACTGCACCGCCGCGCCGGGAGAGGAGCTGAACCGGCTGCTGGAGTACCTCGCGGCGCGCGAGGGCCTGGCCATCGTCAGTCTGGACGGGAGCCTTCCCGAAGGCGTTCCCAAGCACGTCAGCCCTTCGGTGCTGACCAGTTCCGACATCAAGGGCCTGGATTTCCATTCGGTGTGCGTGCTCAACCCGGGACGCCACCTCGAGTGGGTGCTGGCGGACAGCCAGTCCCGCCTGGGGATGACCGACCTCGAGAGCATCCGCCGGCGCCTGGCCATCGATCAGTTGCGCGTGGCGCTGAGCCGGCCCACCGAGCGGCTGATCTGGCTGGACGTCAGCCCCGCTCCCCGCATGGTCAAGGCCGCCTTGGAGTTCCTCGCTCGGGACGGCACGCCCGGCACGGTGGCGCAGGTGGTTCCCGCCGCCCTGCTCCAGGCCCTCGAGGAGGAGGCCCTGGACGTGGAGGAGCGCATCCAGCGCTGCCAGCAGGATGCGCGCCAGTTGCTGGCGGTGAAGCCCGATATGGCCTGGTCGCGCGCCAAGCAGGCGGTGTCGCTGTTGGGCGAAGGGGCGAACCTCGCCGCGGTGCGGGACGACTCGGTCCGCCACGCCGCGCACCTCACCCTGGCCGAGGTGTGTTTCACGCTGGCCTTCCGCAAGCTCCGCCTTTCATCCGAGCTCGGCAATCCCGACCTCATTGACGAAGCGGCCCGCGCCGCCACCGCCGCCGGCAAGCCGGGAACCGCGCTCATCATGCGGCAGATCGGGACCGTGTTGCAGGCGCGTCCGGAAGACCACCTGACGGCGCTCGGGGAACTGGCGCGGCACATGACGCGGCATCAGCAGGAGCTGGAACCCTGGCTGCTCGTGGAAATCGGCGGACAACTGCCGCGGTGGGTCGAGGAGCTGGAGAACGCGCTCTCCGCCGGAGATAACGCCTCCATCCTGGCGCAAATCCTGCCGCCGTTCTACGATGCCCTGCGGATGCCGGACAGCGAGCAGCGCAAGACGCGGCTGCGGCAGCGCTGCATCCAGTTCCTCATTCGCAACAAACGCCACGCCCAGGCGCTGGCGATCCTCGAGTCGCTCCCCGAACGCACGCCCGAGCAGGAAGCCGTCTGCCTCCAGGCCATGGGCGAGTACCGCCGGGCGGCGGAGGCCTATCGCGCCGCGGGCAACTTGAAAGAAGCCCTGGCCTGCTACCGGTCGATTCCTGACTTCGACGCCGCCTACGCGCTGCTTCAGGAGCTCAAGGACCATCCCGCTGCCGGGTCCTATGAGTGGCTGGTGCGGCTGCGCCAGGTGCTGGCGGAGCGGCCCGAGAAGTTCGCCCGGGTCATGCTGCCTTCCGAGAAAGGGCTGCTCGAAGAGCTGCTGGAACAGGCGCTGGGGACCAAACGCAAGAAGCCCGCTCCGCGCCAGGCGGCCCCGCGCAAGACCACAGCCCGCCGCACCACGCCCCGCAAGCCGTCCGAGAAGCCCTGAGGGCAGCGGCGCCGGCCCCAGTTTTTGGTACGCTGGCTGGGCGGAGGTCGTTTTACCCATGCGCACAAAGTGGACCCGTCGCGAGTGGATGCGGCTGGCGGTGGCGCTGCCGGCGGGAGGTTTTCTGGCCCGCTACCGGGCCTTGTCGGCGCCCTTGCGCCACAAGGTCAAGATCACCGATGTCAAGGCCATGGCGCTCAAGAGCATCGCCGGCAACTGCCTCATCCGCGTGGACACGGACGCGGGGCTGACCGGGTATGGCGAGGCCGGCTCCACCGGACCCATGGCCCGGGCGCGCCTGGAAACCATGCGGCCGCTGCTGGTGGGCCGCGACCCGCTGGCCATCGAGACCCACTTCCACGAGATGACCACGCTGATGCACACCTACATGGCGCACATTCCCACCATCAGCGGCATAGACATCGCCTTGTGGGACCTGGCCGGGAAGATCACCGGCCTGCCGGTGTGCACCCTGCTGGGCGGGCCGTTCCGGGATGCCATACCCATGTATTCGCACGGCATAGGCCTGAACATGCTCGAGAAGGCCTCCTGCCGCGACTGGGCGCAGCGCATCAGGCAGCAGCCGGAAGGCTTCACCGCCTTCAAGAACGGCATCGACGGAGTGGCGGGCGTGCGCTCAGCCCGATTTGCCGACCACCTGACCAGCGAGCAACTGCGCCGCATCGCGCGGGCCTACGCCAACGTGCGGGAGGCGGTGGGCGAGGAGATCGACATCGCCGTGCACTGCCACAACGAGTTCGACACGCCCAGCGCCATCGCCATCGCCAAGGCCGTCGAGCCGATGAACCCGCTGTTCTACGAAGATGCTCTCAACGTGCCGTTCTCGGAGGGCTGGCTGGCGCTGAAACGCTCCACCCGCATTCCCATCCTCACCGGCGAGAAGCTGGAGCTGGTGCGCGGCTTCCGGCCGTTCCTGGACAACCAGGCCGTGGACATCATCCATCCCGATCTGGCCTTCGCCGGAGGTATTACCGGCACCAGGAAGATCGCCGACTACGCGGCCTTGAGCCGGATTCCGGTGGCTCTGCACAATGTCGGCTCGCTGGTGCTGTGTTACGCCAACGCGCACTTCGGCGCCTCCATCCAGAACTTCTACCGCTCCGAAAGCGCGCTGGGGCGGCCCAACCGCTACGTCGAGTCCATGGCCAGGAGCAACCCGCCGCTGGTGCGCGAGAGCAAGCTGAAGGTTCCGGAAGGCCCCGGGCTGGGCCTGGATCTGGATTTCGGCTTCCTCAAGAAGAACCTGGCGCCGGGCGAGGAGTTCTGGGGGTGAGCGCGGCCCGGGCAGGCGGCCTTGCGGCTGGATGACACCATCGTGGCGGTCTCGACCCCGCCGGGGCGCGGGGGGTTGGGGATCATTCGTCTTTCCGGAAGCCAGGCGCGCGAGGTAGCCGAGAGCCTCTTGCGCTTCCGTGAAGGTCACCAGTGGAGACCCTGGGCCGCCTCGCTGGCGGAGCTCTGCGACCCCGAGGGAGGCGTCCTCGACCAAGTGGTGGTGACCTTCTTCGAGCGCCCGCGCTCCTACACCGCCGAGGACGTGGTCGAAATCTCTTGCCACGGCGCGCCGGTGCTGCTGCGCTACGGGGTGGAGCACGCGCTGGCCACCGGGGCGCGGCTGGCCGAGCCTGGCGAGTTCACTCTGCGGGCGTTCCTCCACGGCCGTCTGGACCTGCCGCGGGCCGAGGCGGTGCGCGACCTGATCGAAGCCACCACGCTGTACCAGGCCCGCGTGGCGGCACAGCAACTGGAAGGGTCGCTGTCGCGGCGGCTGGCCCCGCTCAAGGAGCAGTTGCTCGACCTGATCGCGCTGCTCGAAGCGGGCATCGACTTCGCCGAAGACGACCTCCCCGTGGCCGAGGACGCCGAGATCCTCGAGCGCCTCGCGCCGCTGGCCGCGGCACTCGAGCGGCTGGCGGCCAGCTTCGCCTATGGGAAGCTCGTGCACGACGGCTTCGCGCTGGCCATCGTAGGGCGGCCTAACGTGGGCAAGAGCAGCCTGTTCAACCGCCTGCTGGAGCAGGACCGCGCCATCGTGACCGCCATTGCGGGGACCACGCGTGATCTGGTGTCCGAGGTGACCGCGCTGGAAGGCATCCCGGTCAAGTTCATGGACACGGCCGGCATCCGCGCCGGCGAAAGCCTGGTCGAGACACTGGGCGTCGAGCGCAGCTATCGTGCCATGGCTGACGCCGACCTGACGCTGGTAGTGACGGACCTGTCCGCGCCGCTGGAACAAGAAGACGCGCGCCTGCTGGAACGCGCGCGCCAGGCGGGCCGGTATGTGCTGGTGGGCAACAAGTGCGATCTGCCCGCGCGCGCGGACCTGCCCGCGCCGGGTCTGAAGGTCTCGGCGCTGACCGGCGAGGGCATCGAACCGCTTCGCCGCCGCATCCTCGAGACGCTCGCGCCGGGCGACATCCAACTGGAGGCCGGCTTCATCACCAGCCTGCGCCACGAGCAGTTGCTGAAAGAAGCGCAGCAGGCGCTGGCGCATGCCGGCGCGGCCCTCGAACAGCGCCTCCCCCACGAGATGCTGCTCATCGACCTGTACACCGCGCTCCAGGCGGTGGACGGCGTCACCGGCGCCACCACCGCGGATGACATTCTGAACCGCATCTTCTCGACATTCTGCATTGGCAAGTGAGACCGGCATGAAGATTATCCCTGTCGCATGGCTGCTGGCGCTGCCGCTGGCCGCTGCCGAGTTCTGGGCAGCACCGGGCGGCAGCGACGATAATCCCGGAACGCGCGAGAGACCCTTCGCCACGCTGGAGCGCGCCCGCGACGCCGTGCGCGCCTCGCGCAACGGGGAACGCACCACGGTGTGGCTGCGCGGCGGCGTCTACCCGCTGAGCCGCAGCTTCGAGCTGAGCGCGGCGGACTCGGGCGCCGACGGCGCGCCGGTGATCTACCGCTCCTGGCCCGGCGAGACGGCGCGCATAGCCGGAGGCCGCCGGATCACGGGCTTCCAGCCCTGGCGCGGCAAGATCCTGCAAGCCGATCTGAAGGCCCAGGGCGTGGACAACTTCGGGAAACTCACCCGCCGGGGCATGGGTGTGGCGGTGAGGCCCGCGGCACTGGAGGTCTTTTTCCAGGACCGGCCCATGCCGCTGGCGCGCTGGCCCAACCGCGGATGGGCGCGGCTGGAGGGCGCGCCCGCGGGCCAGAACGGCGGCCAGTTCACCTACTCGGGCGAGCGCCCGAAGACCTGGGCCCGGACGGATGACCTGTGGGTGCACGGCTACTGGTACTACCACTGGGCGGACTCCTACGAGCGGGTGACCTCCATCGACACCGGGGCGCAGGTGGTGACCACCGTCGCGCCGCACGGCGTCTATGGTTACCGCGGCAACCAGCGCTTCCGGTTTCTCAACGTTCTGGAGGAAGTCGACGAGCCGGGCGAGTGGTATCTGGACCGCGGCGCCGGCGTACTCTACTTCTGGCCGCCGGCTTCGCTCGACAGCGGCGAGGTCTGGGTATCGCTGCTGGAGCAGCCGCTGGTGCGGCTGCGCAACGCTTCCTACCTCGAGCTGGTCGGCCTGGAGTTCGCCTTCACGCGCGGGCACGCCATCGAGATCACAGGCGGCGCGCGCAACACGGTGCTGGGCTGCGCCATCCGCAACACCGGCAACACCGGGGTGCGCGTCGACGGGGGCGAGTTCCACGTGGTCGCCTCCTGCGACATCTCCGAGACCGGCGACGGCGGCATCACTCTCAACGGCGGCGATCGCCAGACGTTGCGGCCCTCTTACCACGCCGCGCGCAACAACCACATTCACAGCTTCAGCCGCTGGGTGCGCACCTACCGCCCGGCGGTGCAGATCTCCGGCGTGGGCAACTACATCCAGCGCAACCTGATCCACGACGCGCCGCACACCGCCATCCTGCTCAGCGGCAACAACCACGTCATCGAGGGCAACGACATACACTCGGTGACGCTGGAGACCGGCGACGTGGGCGCCTTCTACATGGGCCGCGACTGGACCGCGCGCGGCAACCTGCTGCGCCACAACCTGATCCACAACCTGGGCAACGACGACACCAACGGGATCTACCTCGACGACTGCGCCAGCGGCACGCACGTCTTCGGCAACATCCTCTTCCGCGCCGCGCGCGAGGTACACGTGGGCGGCGGGCGCGACAATCTGATCGAGAACAACATCTTCATCGACCCCCGCCCCGCGGCGGTGAAATTCGACGCGCGCGCCACGGGCTGGGCCAAGGGCATGATCGAGGGCCCCAATCCCACTCTGATGGACCGCCTCAAGGCCATGCCTTACCAGGAGCCGCCGTGGAGCCATTACTATCCCGCGCTGGTGAACATCCTCAGCGACGCTCCCGCCCTGCCCAAGGGGAACGTGGTGCGGCGCAACCTCTTCTATCTCGGCCAGCCGCTCCAGTTCATGGACAATACCCAGGGGCTGGTGGCCATCTACGACAATCTCACCGGCGTCGATCCCGGTTTTGTGGATTTCCAGCGCAACGACTTCCGGCTGCGCGAGGATTCGCCGGCCTACGCGCTGGGCTTCGAGCCGATCCCCATGGAGCGGATCGGGCTGTGGTGGGATGAGTTCCGCGCTGCGATGCCGGCGCCTCCGGTGATCCACCACCGCCTGGAGCTGGTCGCGGAGCCTTCGGAGAACGCGGCCGGGACGATGCGGCTGGTGGTTCAGAACCTGGGCCGCGTTCCGGCCACGGGCTCGATAGAGCTGTGGGCGGCCCCCGCGGAGGGCGGCCAGATCAATCCCTGCCCCGACATGACATTTCGGCTGGCCGCCGGCGAACAGGCGGCGTGCCTCTTCCAGGTGAGCGTTGCGGCGGGTGTCCGCGACCTTACCGTGGGAGCGGCGCTGGCGGGCAGCGACATCGCGCCCATCGGCACGCTGGTGCGGCTGAAGAAGCCGTAGGCGGCCTCTGCTTGCCCTTCACCTGCCGGGGACGCCGAGGGCGCGGACGCCTTCGCGGCCGGAGCTGGCCCGATTCGGGCGCCCCCTTGGCGTGCTCTGCGCGAACCGGCGCTTACGCCGTGCGCATGGTTTCGGCTTTGGTGTCCGCGCTCTGGGAGGCGATGGCCGCCTGGGCCGCGGACAGAGGGGCGGTGGGGCGTGCCGGGGTGAGGCTGCTACGTTGTCCCCCGGCGCCCCGCAACGAGACCTCGGGGAGCTCAGACCTGAGCTGCTTCGGGGAGACGGCTCTGGACCGCCGCAACTACGCCTCTGGCCCGCGCCAACCAGTTCCGGGTCTCCTCCACATCCGGCTCAGCCGACTCACCGGGATACCGGAACTCCCAGGCATAGCGGGTCAGCGGGGCCAAACCCTGTAGGGGTCCAGCCAATTGGGGATCCGCCTCGACGCACCGGTTGGCAAGTTCCAGCAGGTCGTGGGTCTTGCGGAAGGGCGAATCACGCCACACCAGGTACGCCTTGAGCGCCTTCTCGACGGCCTGCTGGAGGTGGAACATGCTGTCCTCGGTATCGGGAGTCTCCAGCGCGAGGGACAGTTCAGCCCGCCGGATGTCCTTTCTGCATTTCTCCATCCAAGCCCGGGTGTCCCGGATGCGAACTGGGTCAACCGGCATATAGCAGCTTGCCTTCCCGCAGGATCGCGGAGGGCAGCGAGGCCTTCAGGTGCAGCCGCTCGTCGAAGCTGCGGCGGGTCCACACCAGGAAATCTCCGCTCCTGGGCAACCCTTCCATAGCCTCGTAGCCGGCGGCGGGGTCTTTCAGCCTGGCGGGGGCGTCGTCCGGCACCACGATCATCAGGTCGTAGTCGCTGTCTGGCCCAGCCTCGCCCCGAGCGGTTGAGCCGAACAAGTAGACCTTCAAGGGGCGGTAGACCTCAGTCAGACGGCGGACGATCTCCGCCAGGAGGGGATCGCCGACCGAAGTCAGCTCACCCTTGGGTGCTCGAAAGATCGGCTGAGCTTGAGGCAATTGGGCCATCCGCCTAGCCCTCAGAGCCATTCTAGAGCAAAAGGGGGGGCAGCGGCCTTCGCGGTCTCTGCGCCCCCTTGACGTGCTTTGCGCGAACCGGCGCTTACGCCGTGCGCATGGTTTCGGCTTTGACGTCGGCGCTCTTGGCAGCGATGGCGGCCAGGGCCGCGGCACGGATCCTAGCCTACGGTTCCGCCGAACAGGCGCCGATCAGCTCCTCCGTCACGGCCAGGAAGCGCTCCGCGCGCTTGATCTGTTCGCCAGCTTCCTCAGCGGGCACTGAGCGACCGGCCACGTAGTCGGCCACCAGGCGAGCCTTTTCCGCCTGGACGAACCCGTGGTGAAGATCCGCCGGCACCCTCCCGGTCCGCGCGAAATGCCGCCCAAACGCCGCAATTACCGCGGAGTGCTTCGAAAACGACAGGCCCTCACCCCGCAGTAAGGCGGAAGCGCAGTAGAACATGGCGTAGTACGCCCGGGACACAGCCACCTCGGTGTAGCCCAGTTCCAGCACAGCCTTGGCCGCAGCGAGGCTGCGCCGCGCCTGTGTGAGGAGATCCGCCTGCTCCGGGCTCACACTGGCACTCCCTCGCGGCGGACACTCCGTAGCAAAGCCCCATCCCCGGAAGTGTAATCCTCCTCCGCGACGAAGAAGCACATGATGACTACGTCGAACTGAAGGCAGACCTCGCCGACGATCGTTTCGGTGCGGTGCGACTCCCGCCAGTCATCGACGTGCCCTCGAAGCACCACCAGCACGTCAATATCGGACCAGGGCCGGGCGTCGCCGCGCGCCTGAGAGCCGTACAGGATCATTTGGAGCAGGCGTTCGCCGTACAGCGCTTCGAAGCGCCGGCGTAGTTCAGCCAGCGCCTGTCTCACGTTCTCTCTGACCGCCAGCTCCTGGGGCATGTTCGGCCCTCAGGCCCATTCTAAAACACCAGGGGCGCAGAAACCTTGGCGGCCGGAGCTTGCCCGTCTCGGGCGCCCCCTTGGCGTGCTTTGCGCGAAATCGGCGTTATGCCGTACGCATGGTTTCGGCTTTGACGTCGGCGCTCTTGGAAGCGATGGCGGCCTGGGCGGCGGCAAGCACCTTGCCCTATGGCTCCGCCGAACAGCCGCCCATCAACTCCTCGGTTACCGCCAGGAACCGCTCCGCCAGCTTGATCTGTTCCTCCGCCACGTCGCCCGGCAAGCTGCGACCCACCAAGTAATCGGCGCCCAACCGCACCTCCTGGGCCTGCACGAGAGCGCGGTGGAGATCCTGCGGAACTCTCCCAGTGCGGGCGAAGTGCCTGCCAAACGCTCCGATGACCGCTGAGTGGCTCGAGAACGAAAGTCCCTCAGCGGCCAAGAGCGCCGAGGCGCAATAGAACATGGCGTAGTAGGCACGAGACGCCGCAATCTCCGTGTAGCCCAGCCCGAGATTGTCTCTGGCCGCTGTCACATCGCGACGGGCCCGGTCCAGCAGGTCGGCCTGAGCAGCCGTCATACCAGCACACCCTCGCGGCGGACATTCCGCAGGAACGGTCCGCCACCCGAACCGAAGTCCTCCTCCGACATGAAGACGCACAGAATCACCGTGTCGCACTCGAGGGACAAGTCACCCACGATCTCTCCCGTGCGGCGTATCTCCTCGTACTCATCGACCTCCCCTCGGAGCACGACCAGCACGTCGATGTCGGACCAGGGCCGGGCGTCGCCGCGGGCCTGAGAGCCGTACAGGATCATTTGAACCAGACGTTCGCCGTACAGCGCCTCAAAGCGCCGCCGCAGTTCAGCCAGAGCCTGGCGGACGTTGTCCTGCACGACCACCATTGTAGCTTTGCCACGGCAAGAAAAAGGGGCCGGCGGGAAGGCCGGCCCCTCGGGGAAAACAAGCTGAAGCTTGTTCTACTACGCTGTTCGCATGGTTTCGGCTTTGGTGTCGGCGGATTTCGAGGCGATAGCCGCCTGGGCCGCGGCCAGACGAGCGATGGGCACACGGTAGGGAGAGCAGGACACGTAGTCCATCCCCACCCGGTAGCAGAACTCCACCGAGCTGGGCTCGCCGCCGTGCTCGCCGCAGATGCCCACTTCCAGGTCCGGGCGGGTCTGCCGGCCCAGCTTGATGCCCATATCCACCAGCTTGCCCACGCCTTCCTGGTCCAGCACCGCGAACGGGTCGGCCTTGAAGATCTTCAGATCCTCGTAGGCCCGCGAAAACCTCACGTAGTCGTCCCGCGAGATGCCCAGCGCCGTCTGCGTCAGGTCGTTGGTCCCGTAGCTGAAGAAGTCCGCCTCCCGCGCCACCTCGTCGGCGGTGAGGGCGGCGCGCGGAATCTCGATCATGGTCCCGACCATGTACTTCTGGTCCTTGAGACCGGCCTTGCCCAGCACCTCTTCGGCGATCTTCACCACGATGGCGCGCTGGTGCGCCAGCTCGGCCACGTTGCCCGTGAGCGGGATCATCACCTCGGGGATCACGTGCACGCCCTTCCTGGCCACCTGCACCACGGCCTCGAAGATGGCCCGCGCCTGCACCTCGGTGATCTCCGGATAGAGAATCCCCAGGCGGCAGCCGCGCAACCCCAGCATGGGATTGAACTCGTGCAGCTCCTCGACCCGCTTGAGCAGCGCCGGCATCTTCTTCTTCAGCTCACCCACCGTGCAGCCGTAGCGCTCGGCCATTTCCTTCTTGCCCTTGGCGTCGGTGTGGGGCAGCCTGGCGATGTCCACCATCAACTGCTCGCGCTTGGGCAGGAACTCGTGCAACGGCGGATCCAGCGTGCGGATGATGACCGGGAATCCGTCCATGGCTTTGAAGAGCCCGGCGAAATCCTTGCGCTGCATGGGCAGCAGCTTGGCCAGGGCCTTGCGGCGGCTCTTCTCGTCCTCGGCCAGGATCATGGCCTGCATGTGCTCGATGCGGTCCGGGGCAAAGAACATGTGCTCGGTGCGGCACAACCCGATGCCCTCGGCGCCGAAGCGGCGGGCCACCTTGGCGTCGCGCGGGATGTCGGCGTTAGCGCGCACCCCGAACGATCCGCGGAACTCGTCCGCCCAGCCCATGAAGCTGGCCAGGGCGCCGGAGCTGGGATCCGGCTCGACGGTCTTGGCCTGCCCGGCGAAGACCTCGCCCAAGGAGCCGTCCAGCGACAGCCAGTCGTACTCCTTGAGAGTCACGATCTTGCCGTCCACCTTGACGCTCATCTGCTTCTTGTGCTCCTGCACGTCCACCGCGCCGGCGCCGGCCACGCACGGGATGCCCATGCCGCGCGCCACCACCGCCGCGTGGGAGGTCATGCCGCCCCGCGAGGTGAGAATGCCCTTGGCCACTTCCATGCCGTGAATGTCGTCGGGCACGGTCTCGGAGCGCACCAGGATCACGGGGCCGGAGGGGGCGGCTTGGACGGCGTGATCGGCGGTGAACACCACGCGGCCCACCGCCGCGCCCGGCGAGGCCGGCAGGCCGGTGGCGATCTTCTGAAGATCCTTGCGCGACTCGGGAGCGATCAGCGGGTGCAGAAGCTGGTCGAGCTGCTGCGGGTCCACGCGCAGCACGGCTTCCTGCTTGGAGATCAGGTTCTCGTTCACCATGTCCACGGCGATCCTCACCGCGGCCGGGCCGGTGCGCTTGCCGTTGCGGGTCTGGAGCATGTACAGCTTGCCTTCCTGGATGGTGAACTCGAAGTCCTGCACGTCGCGGTAGTGGCGCTCCAGGCCGGCGGTGATGCGGACGAGCTGCTCGTATACCTCAGGCATAATGGCCTTCAGTTCGGCGATGGGCACGGGCGTGCGAACGCCCGACACCACGTCCTCGCCCTGGGCGTTGATCAGAAACTCGCCGTAGAATTCCTTGCCGCCGGTGGCCGGGTTGCGGGTGAAGCCCACGCCAGTGGCCGAGGTCTCGCCCAGGTTGCCGAACACCATGGCCTGCACGTTGACCGCGGTGCCCAGGTCCTCGGCGATCTTGTTCATCCGGCGATAGTGGGTGGCGCGGGGGTTATGCCAGGAGCGGAACACCGCGTCGCGCGCCATGGCGAGCTGCTGGCGGGCGTCCTGCGGGAAGGCCTGGCCGGTCTTCTTCTCCACCAGCCTCTTGTAGTCGGCGATGACCGCCTTCAAATCCTCGGCCGTCAGGTCGGTGTCCAGCGCGGCCTTGACCTTCTTCTTGCGCCCGTCGAAGATGTGCTCGAATTCCGCCTTGGGGATCTCCAGCACGACGTTGCCGAACATCTGGATGAAGCGGCGGTAGCAGTCGTAGGCGAAGCGCGGGTTGCCGCTCTTGGCCTCGATGGCCCCCACCGTCCGGTCGTTCATGCCCAGGTTGAGAATGGTGTCCATCATGCCGGGCATGGAGAACTTGGCGCCCGAGCGCACGCTCACCAGCAGCGGGTTTCCCGTGTCGCCCAGCTTCTGCCCCATGCGCTGCTCGAGCTGCGCCAGGGCCCGTCCGATCTGCGCGTCAACTTCCGCCGGCACCTGGTTGTGGTTGTTGAAGTAGATGCCGCAGACTTCGGTGGTAATGGTGAACCCGGGCGGGACCGGCGCTCCGGAGCGTGACATCTCCGCCAGCCCGGCGCCCTTGCCGCCCAACAGGTCCTTCATCTTCCCATCGCCGTCGGCGGTTCCTTCGCCGAAGGCGTAGACGTACTTGGTCATAGCAGTCAGTCCTTCTCCTATTCGGTAGTGACAATCTCCGAGAAATCGGCGATGGCCGAAAACTCACTCAACAGGTTCCCTAACAGGGTGAGCCGGTTGGCGCGGATGCGCGCATCCGGGGCGTTCACCAGCACTTCATCAAAGAACTTGTCCACCCGCGGCCGCAACGCGGCGATGCGCTCCAGAGCCATGGTGTAATCGTGTTGCCCGATCAGCCGCCCGCTGACCCGCGCCGCCAGGAAGCCCTCCCGCAGCTCTCGCTCCGCGCCAGGCTCGAGCAGCGTAGTGTCAACTACACCGGCTGAAGCCGGTGCTACTCCGGCCTGGCGCAGGATGTTCTGGATGCGCTTGAAGCTGGCGGCCAGCGGCTCGAAGTTCTCCGTGGGCCGGACCTGCTGAAGCGCCGCCAGCCGGCTGGCGAGGTCGCTCAGATCGTCCCAGCCCGCGGCCAGCACCGCATTGACTTCGTCGTAGCGGAAGCCGCGCACATCGCGGAAGTAGTAGCGCAGGCGGTCCGCGAAGAACTCCGCCAGGGCCTGGTCCCCAGCCAGCAGCTTCTTCAGCGGCAGCGCCAGCTCGCCCTCGACCAAAACCCTCACCACGCCTTGCGCGGCGCGGCGCAGCGCGAACGGATCGCGCGATCCGCTGGGAATCATGCCCTGCGCGAAGCAGCCCTGGAGGGCGTCGAGCTTGTCGGCCAGCGATACCAGCCGTCCCTCCAGCGTGGACGGAATCGCGTCCTCCATGCTCTCCGGCCGGTAGTGCTCGTAGATGGCCCGCCAGACTGGCTCAGGCTCGCCCTGCGCGCGGGCGTACAGGCCGCCCATGATGCCCTGGAGCTCCGTGAGCTCCTTGACCATGTCGGTGGTCAGATCGCACTTGGAGAGCAACGCCGCGCGCACCGCGTGCTCCGACCCTCCGAGATGGCGCACCAGGGCCACCATCCTGTCGGTCTTGTCCCCGTAGGTGCCCAGTTTGGCCTGATAGGTGACGTGGGCCAGGTCCTCCAGCCGCGCCTCCAGGCTCTTGCGCCGATCCACGTCCCAGAAGAAGCGGGCGTCGTTGAAGCGCGCACGCAGCACGCGCTCGTTGCCCTGGCGCACCAGCCCCTCCGGGTCGCCGCTGGTGTTCATGACGGCCACGAAGCGTGGCGCCAGCCTGCCTTCGGCGTCCGCGACGGAGAAGTACTTCTGGTGGTGGCGCATCACCGTAACCAGCACCTCTTCCGGCAACTCGAGGTAGGCCTGATCAAAGCCGCCCAGGATCGGCGTGGGCCACTCCGTGAGATACACCAGAGTCTGCATGAGGCCAGGATCGGGCTTGAGGCGCAGGCCCGTGCCGGCCAGCAGCGCGTCGATTCCCTGCTCGATTCGGCGGCGGCGTTCCTCGGCGGAGACGAGCACGCCGTTCTCGCGGATCCGCTCCTCGTAGTCCGCGCACGAGATCGCCACCTCGGGGGCCCCATGCAGCCGGTGCCCGCACGTACTGCCACCGGAGCGTACGCCGGCGATTTCAAACGGCACGACCTGTTCACCGAGTAAGGCCACGATCCATCGGATGGGCCGGATGAAGCGCGGCCCGCCCTTGCCACTCCAATACATCGTC
>Ga0194126_10007958_pt1 | contig 14571 bp, 11 predicted proteins | sample TA2KigC150mmetaG_FD_148641 | JGI IMG/M metagenome (GOLD analysis project Ga0194126, IMG submission 148641) | Freshwater microbial communities from Lake Tanganyika, Tanzania - TA2015035 Kigoma Deep Cast 150m | ecosystem: Environmental > Aquatic > Freshwater > Lake | place: Tanzania: Lake... | reverse complement strand
TGATCTAGCAACTTTCTCGAATACGAATAAAGCATTTATTGTCGGTGGAGATAGTAATAATCCTGATACTACTGCTACATTTAGAATTTCTACGCTACCACTACCTACACCAGGACCAACTGCAAACTCAACTGGGGGTAGAATTGGTATCAATGTAGGTGATGGCGCGTTAGATAAAAATCTTGTTATTTCTGGAGATGCTAGAATTACGGGTGATTTTACTTTCCAGACGGATATTGATGTAAATGGGGGTGATATTAGATCTACATCTAGTGCTTTCACGATTGCAAATCAAACAACAACTACATCTTTATCATTATCTGGTTATGCAACTACAATTAATATTGGTAATCTAGCTACAACAACACAGACATTAAACATTGGCACCTTAGCATCTGGGCAGTCATTAAACATTGGCACAGGCGCAACTGGTCAGACAACTTTAAATCTTCATACTTCCTCTACTGATTCTACCGTAAATATTGGAACTGTAGGAAATACAAATAATACTTATAAGTCTTTAGTTACGATTGGTGGCGCTTATGCAAGACCAAATGATAGTATTTTCCGCGTTAAAAACTATCAATCCATCTTTGATGGAAACATGGAGTTACGTGGAGATTCAAATACAAATACACTAAGTGTAACTACTACTTCTACTACGGTTGAGTTATTCCCAAGCGTTGCTACGTTAGTTAAAATTGGAGCATCCGCTGGCGCGGTTGAGTTAGGTGGTGTTGCAGGTGAATCCACTATTAGAAATGGTTTAAAAGTATTTGGTAAAACAACACTTGAATCTGATGTAGTACAGAATGGTGGATTTAGAAATTCTTCGGTTGGAGTTGCCAGAAACGTATTAGGCACTATTGAAATCGATACAGTTTCTAGAGCAAATAATGTTGCAACAATTACTACTATTGATGACCACAGTTTAACAACTGGAAATACGGTAAATATTAAGTGTAGTATTGAATCTTTTGAAACTATTGCACCAGTAACTATAACTGTAACTGGAAATAAAACATTTACTTATGCAAATAATGGTGCCGCCGTTGCTGCTGGCACGGATGCTACTGGTGTAGTATTAAATGGAGTTGGCACTCCACAACCAACAGGATCACTTGCGAATCTAAACGTAGATTATTATCAGTATATACCTCAGTTAGCTGGACCTGCTGGTATTTCTACCGTTACTAATAATAAATTAATTGCCTCAGCAAATAACGTCACATATTTTACTGGTTATAAGCATTACTTCACAGAAGGTAATCCAGTTAAATTTATTTCCGTTGGTAATTTAAGTAATGTTAATACTAATACTACTTATTATATCAAGGATAAAGATAACTCTGGATTCACACTTTCTACCCAATCCGATTTATCTACAGAATTAACTATTGGATTAACTGGATCATCGACTGATGCTGGAAATGCATCAATTGCCCTTGCTTATACTGCAATTGATACCTCTGGGTCGATACTATGGCCATCTTCTTCTACTACTTTAGAAGTAAATAATCCACAGGGTATTGGAAATGGCACACTACTTCTAATTGGCACAGAAATTGTAGCCACAACTGGATTACCATCAGCAACTCAACCATACACAGTTCCTGTGTTGAGAGGAAGAGAGGGTACGCAAGCAGTTACTCATGCTGATAATGTCCAGATTGTAAGACTTGCAAAACAACAAAATGCTGCTTATATTTTCCCAAATCCAATTACTGCTACTGGTACCAGTATCAATCTTTCTGATTTCTCTGGAGCCTTTGCTATCAATGATTTACTAAGATTAAATAGAGAAACTACTGCAGAAGAGTATGTAAGAATTACACAAATTAATACATCGGACGCTCAATCTTTTATCATCAATGATGGTAATATTGGCACTCCTGCTCTTCCGAATATTCCAAAAACTACTTTCTCTGTAATTTCTACTACTGGTAATACATTTGCTCTTGGAGATGTAACGATTGGTTATGATGATGGTGTAAATTCTAGCACTGCAACTGGAGATTCTTCGGTTACAACTGGGGGAGGAAATTTAAAGGTACATAATTCTATTGAATTGAGTGGAAATAGTGCTACATCTACTCCTAGTAAGCAATATTTGGTAGTCACTGATGGTGCTAAACCTAAGTTTTATGTTGAATCTGCAAGTGGCGATACAAAATTATATGATGGTGCAGACCTTAAGATATTTAAAGATTCCTTCTATTCTTCTGGCACATTTAACAAGGGAAGACTAGATGGTGCTACTGATATAGCACTTGAAGTTCTTGGTGCTTCTGGTAATACGAAAATTGCTGGCACATTAACAGTTGGGGATGACCTAGCAGTTAAGAATACTCTTGCTGGAAGTGATACATTTAGTGTTGATGCACAAACTGGTGATACATTTGTTGGTAGTCATCTAACAATTGGTAATTCTGCATCATCTATTCCTGCCAATACTTCAAACCATCCATTTAGATTATTTAATCTTGATGGAAATACCAAATCATTTGTTATTCGTGATAATGCATCTATTGATGCCTTTGGCAAAGATCAATTCTATAACAAAAATGGTGGTAGAAGAACACTTTATATGTCAACAACTAGCGGCACTGTAAGTGCTGCTCTAGAAACTAATGTTACTTATCTGGTAAGACCATCAAGTAATCTAACACTTAATCTTCCTTCAACTGCTTTAGCAGGAGATATGATTAGATTTGTGGATATTGGTGGGGCATTAAGATATAATGTTTCTCTGATTATCAATGCTCCAAATGGAGTTAGAGTTCAGGGTAATAATGATGGAGGATTTGGTCAGTTAATTGTTAACACTCCAAATGCAGCATTTGGATTGATTTATACGGGAACAACTGATAGTGCTAATAATTCTGTTCCTTCTGATATTCAAGGTTGGTGGTTAGTGGAGATTTAATCTATGGCAATTAGGTATAATCAACTTAGAAGACTGAAAGGATTCGCAGTTGGATCTATAGTACCATGGGCAGGCGATATCTCAACTGTTCCTGCTGGTTGGTTAGCTTGCACTGGACAAACGAGGCAAGCTTCTGATTATCCTTTACTTTATAGAATTATTGGAAATACATATGGCGGCACCGTTGGCAGCACTTTTACGCTTCCTTCCCTTTTAAATGGCAGAGGGGTTACTGATATTTACCAAGGACATTACGCTTACTTGAAAACTAAAGGAATTGCTCATTATGAATCTGCATCTTCTACACTAGCATCTGACCCATATTGGTCTAATGTTGGTTTAGATACAAATACGTCAAATTCATTTTCTGCACAATCTGAAATTGATGTTGTGGGTGCGTTTGTAAATCCATCAAACAAACCTAACTTAGTCGCTAATGTTACTGGAATAACTTTTGAAAAAGGTGCGTTTGCGTTGACATATAGTATTCATCCAAGAAAATTAAGTGATAGACATCAAGCAACAGGAACTCACACACATGGGTTTGTGACCTCAGAAGTAGATAGTCAAAATAGTTTTACTGTTGGTGGTCAAAGAGCATCAACGTGCGAGGCGGGATATACCAATACTGGTAGATGGGGGAATTCTTGTAAGGCAAATAATATTGGTTGCCATTCTCCTAAGACTATGGGGCAACGAAAAGTTGTGAGTGCTGCTAATGATTGTCTAGTCAATGGTGGTAGCACAGGAAACTCTCAAGGATTAGGTATGCTTAATAATGGGGATGGATTTACTGGTGGAAGTATGTATGCAGCTCAAGTTGCTGGTAACAATGTTAGATATGCATCTAGTTTATCAAATCCTGAAGGAAAAACTTGGGCTCAGATTGGGGCACACGTTCATACACATGCTGGAGCAACATTCAAATGTAATGTAGGTGTTCAAAGTTCATATACTTTTTATGATATTAATTCGTCTGGTGTTAGTATTGTACAACCACAGGGAACAGAAGCATCAATAAATATTAATACAGAAACACCTAGCTTGACCATGTTGTATATTATTAAGGCATTTTAATCTTATGGCAACCACTTACGCTTATCAAAAAGGAAAATTTGGTGGTCCATCAGGTACAATTTTTCCTTTTTTTAGAGATTTTATAGGCACAAATCCTCAAGACGAAGAATATGTAGCATATGTGCCAGCTGGATTTTTGAGATGCAGAGGACAAATATTATCTGCTAATCAATTTCCAGAATTGGCAAGTATTGTTGGTGTTGGAGAAGGTTGTATTTATAGAAAAGAAGGGACTACGTTACAAGATGCAGTTAATGGGGTTGGCGGCACTTTTCAATTACCTGATTTGGGGTCTAAGTTTATTAGTGCTGGATCTACACCAGGACAATATAATAATTTGAGACTATCTTCAAACGAGAATGTTTATAAAGCAGGAATTGAAGTTACTTTAGCTTCTGCTGGAAATGACATAACTTTTACATATGCTGGTAATTTCACTATTCCTGCACACTCTGCAAATGTTTTTGGCAATTGGACATTGCAAGCACAAACCACTACTAGTTCTGTTAATGTTTCAGATGGACAGATGTTGACCCATGCACATTACGCTAACGTGGCTCAATTACATAATGGATCCACACCGAGTTGTGGATTTAAATGGAAATATCAACCTTGTTGGGGCGGCGGTTGGTCTTGGTTTAACTTGTGCGCTTGTAACAGTAGTTCTGAAGTAAATAAACAAGAATTTATAGGTGATTTGATAGCAATGGGTATAGAATTATCTGAATTAGGTTCTGATACTGGAACTACACATAATCATTCTGGTGCTTCTCCTACGATTACTTCACAATCAAAATCTGCCAATATGGCAACTACTACCATAAGTGCATCTTCTATTGTCACAACAGTTAGGTTAAATACTGCCTCTACCATTAAGATAGACGCTATTTCTCCTAAGTTTATTCTCTGCGAATATCTAATAAAATACTAACATGGCAATAACGATTAACTCTTTTACGCCTAACACATCTCCAGTTACGGCTCCAGAACAAACTACAGTTACTTTTGAAGTAAGTGCCACTGAAAGTGACGGTGTTGCGTTATTGTATCAATGGGAAACTAGCACAGATTGGAATTCTACTTCTCAGACAGGAACTTGGTCAGCAATTTCTGGTGCTACTACAGCAACATATACTACACCACAACTTACACCTGCGGATGATGCTAAACTTTTCAGAGTAAGAGTCTATACTCTTTCTCCAAATCAGCAAGTATATTCTCCTAGTGTAAATGGTTTAGAATTAAATGTAGTTCCTCCTACTATCATATTAATAACTAATCCATTAGAGACACAGTATTCTGTTGCTGCTGGGTCTACATTAACTATGGTAGTCCAGTCAACATTGTCTGGTGAAAATGCTTCCACTTCATCTACTGCTATAACTGGTATTTCCTATCAATGGCAAAAAAAAGAAGCAGGATCTACTACATACAATGATGTATCTGCTGGTGGTTTAATAGCAATTACCACAGAAACAGTATTAGATCAATTAACACCCTCTATAACTCAATATTATAGAAGAAGCACATTAGTTTATTCTGGCGTTCCTTTTTCAGAAAATTTAGATGAATATAGAGTTATCGTAACGAGTAGTATTGGATCCAATTCTCCATTAACTTCTACATCAGCAACAATAATTGTTGGTGCTACTTTAAGTATACAAAAACAACCTGGAGTAGTTGCTGGATTTGACGGATTGGTTTATACACCCCCTGGTCTTCCTACAACTAAACCTGGCGCATATGATGATAACGCAATAATTATTTACAAATGGAATCCTGCTGATGTTTATGCTGTTACTCCTAGCGCGACCTACTTTCCTGGTAGAACTATTTTATCAGTAAATGCTTCTTCAACAGCTGGTAGTTTTAGTACATTATCTTATCTTTGGCAATATCAAACTGTAGATGGAAATTGGCAAGATATAACTGTATCTGGACTTGGAATTTTTAATGCTTATAACTACAATACAAACGCAATTACTTTTACTGAAATTGCATTTGTTGATTACTTAAAATTTAGATGTATTATATCTGGTACTGCAAACGAAGCACAATTAACCAGTGTTGAAGTTGCTATTTATATATGGCAACGTATTGTCATGTCTTCAGATCCAGTTCCTATCACTGTTGCTGAAGGTCAAACTGCAGATTTTATAGCACAAGTAGACACCACTGTTTATGCTACACAGGGTATTGTTAATACCAAATGGCAAAGAAAAAATCCAGGAAGTAGTACGTGGAATGACGTTACATCATATCAAAATAATGCACAACCAATTTACACTACTCCTGTATTAAATTCTCAAAATGATAATGGTGCGTATTATCGTCTACAAGTTGATGGGCAGAATTGCACAAATGAACCATTTTTCTCTCCAACTCAAAATGGTGTTCTGTTATCGGTATACAGTTTTGTAAGCGTAACTACACAACCATCTACGTCTTATGTTTATAATAATCAAATAGCATCTTTTGCTTTATCCGCAACTTCTACTAATAATGCTTCTTTGAGTTATCAATGGCAAGTTAGAGCTGCAAATCAAGCAACATGGTCTAATCTAAGTAATAGTGGCATTTATACAGGAGTAAATACTAATATTTTACTTATTAATCCCGCAACAATTGCCCTGAATAATTATAGATATAGATGTGTTGTTGATGCACCTGGCACTATTTCTTCTGTTACCAGTGACGAAGCATATTTGTATGTTTTGGTAGATAATTTTACTTCAATTTCTTCACTAAATGACCAATATTTAGTACAGGGTCAAGCATTACAATATACAGCAAATGCTCAATCTGCTAGTTTAGCAGCTGTTTCTTATCAATGGCAAGTTAAATATTCTTCTACGAGTGTTGCCCCTACTATATTAGGACAAGATATTACTATTAGCTCCACGCAATCATATACAATTGGTGGCACTAGTTATCCAGTAAGGGGTGTTTTATGGGTGCCTACTGGATTATCTGCATCTAGTATTGATGTTGTTGTTTGCTATCATCCCACTATTACTGATAGCGCAACTACAATTTTAGTATCCGCTAATAATATGATGAGTATTATGAAAAATAATGTTGGTATTAAAGATAAAATTATTTTCTGTGTAGCATATCCGCAAGATGCTATAACGGTAGCTCAAAACATTAATTTATTAACAGCAGCAGAATTATCTAATTTTAAATTTGGTGATAATCTCCCATATGCTAGAGCAGCACTTTTGTGGGCAAAAAATAATTTAAACGGTTTTATGTCGTCCAATGGTATAACAAAAACTATTAATAAAGTTTTTATGTTTGGGCATTCTCAAGGTGGATCTTTAGTTCACAAATTGAATACTTTAGAACAAACTAATGGAGCAATAGCAAATGCCCCAGGACCAATTCGTTTAGATCTTACTTGCTCTGCGGTAGAAGCAGTTAGTGGTACAAATACAACTTGTAATAAATTGTTTACTGCTTATGGCACCGCAAATTCAACACCCCTTACGTCCAATCAATATTATCAGAGATCTATGCAACCTTATGTTACTGGGCATCAAGCTCCAATAACATATTTGCAAGCATTAGATGATTCTACTGGTAATATTCCTGGCAATCCAAATTCTGGGCAACCTTATTATATGACACAACTTAATGCTGCTATGACTGCAAATGCTCAACCATATACTTATATAAGTTTAAATCATAATGGATCGGCAGCGGATAATCACGCAGCATTTATCACTAATAATATTTTTAAAGAAGCTATTAAAACTGTAGTCGAATCTACTATAGATTGGATTAATATTTCTGGTGCTACTAATGCAGTATTTACTATTCCTTCGGTTAGTGCTGCAAATTCTGGATATTATCGTTATCGTGCAATTAGTTTTGGTGGAGTAGTAGCATATAGTAATACTGCAATCGTTTCTGTTACTCCATTGAATATTAATGTAGTATCTAATAATCCATCTACGGTTATCGTATTAGAAGGAGCACAAAATACTTTGACTCTGAGTGTTACAGCAACTCCTTCTATTAATTCCGATTTAACATATGAATGGCAATTTAATACTAATCCCACTGGAAATACTGGATGGTCTCCATTTAGCATTGGATTTGGGGGGAGCAGTCCAGCATCAAATATATATACGCCATTAGCATTTTCTAGGTCGCAAACTGGACTTAGAGTAAGATGTGCAGTAGTGGGCACTGGAATCCCAGGTACTTGGTATAGTGGTGAAATAATTATAACTGTTAATAGAAGACTAACATATGTTCCTATACCAGTTACAATTGCCATTGCTCCCAATGAATTTCAAACTATTGATTTAGCATCAGTTTACACTGGTGGCACAATTTCATATCAATGGCAATATAGGACTTCTTCGTCTGGAACTTGGACTAACATATCAGGTTATACCACTCAAGCTTTGAATATTATTGGATATTCTGCATCACAATTACCAACTGCAGGATCTTTTGTAGTTAATACTGGTATGCAAATTCGTTGTTTAGTTACATTAACTGATGCAACACAATATCAATTTTTTACTTCTCTCACTGGTTTATCTACAAACATTATAAGTCCTGCAGGATCTGAAATTATAGTTAACAAAAATGCTTCCCCAGATTTAACATCTACTGTCAGTCTCATACCTGTTGAGAGTTTAAATGTGCAATATTCTGTGCAAAGTGCTAAAACTGGCGCAGCAATTGGCAGTATAATGTGTATTCCTAAAAAAGCAAATTATTCTGATCCTGGTCCTACTGGTGGAGATGATTGTATGGCATGGAATGTGCCACATCCATTGGTGCAAACTTTAAATAACACTGAAAAATTAAAATATGATCTTAGATTTGTTGGTTGGTTGCCGTTAACAGCATCTCCATTAATGTCTTCGACGAATAATAATAATGGAGCATTATTGAGTGCAGCAGAATTTCCAGAACTTGCTAGAATTATGGGTAATACTTTTGGTGGTTCTATAAATGTTTCTACATCTACTGCTGGATTTTTACCACCAAAAACAGGAGCGAATGGAAACAGTGGTGGACTTGGGGGCACTTTTGGTCTACCTTTAGTTTATGGTAAAAAATTGATGGGCACTGGCGCAGTAAATAATAATGCTGCTAGTGTTGCGGTCGTTACGAGATTTGATCCTATTGGTGGTTCGGGAAGTTTAAATGCAGTTGGATATCTTGGTGGAGCATATAATTATTATGAATCGGAGCAATTACCTGTGCAATCAGGTGGCACAGCAGGGACTTCAACAATAAATCCGAGTACATTTACTTTGGGTAATTACACTACTGCTGGGTGGGGAGATGCACAGGCAGACATTCAAACAACTTATTCTGAGACTCTTAATTACAGTGTTGGACCTTTGAGTACGAGGACATTTACTACTACAACTGTGCATAGTCATAACATGACTTCATATACACAAGTAAAACCAGATTTAGGACAGAAAATAGGCAGATGGAGTGCAGTTGGACAAAATAATGCTTGTAGAGAATTCCTGGCGGATAGTGGAGAGCAAGTCGCTGGTGTGCCATATATAGGAACAACAGTGGGGCATACACATGGTATTACTACTGGTGACGCATCAGCTGAAGGAATTGGTCATAACGCAGATACGGGCGGTCTTCCATCTACTTTTGCTGGACAAGTAAATCAATCTGAGACTGGTAGTTTCTTGACTAATGGCGCGTTAACTATGTCTCAGCAATCTAACAGTTTGTGGAATTCTGCTTTATCGTTTACATTACAAAATGCCGACAAAATGAGGATTAATACACCTCATTTCAGATTAAAATATTATATTAAAACATGGTAATAAATATTCATACAGGAAATCTCATTTAAAATGGAACAAACATCTCGCGTTGTATCGTTATACATTCCTTATCATAGTAATCCTGCTGTAAAGCAACAAAATTATATTATTTACAGAGGAGATAAAATTAATTTATCTGATTCTGATAGGGAAGAGTTAGTAAATCTTCTGCCAGAATATTGGCATACTGATAAAGATAAATTGACACACTTTGTAATTTCTGCGGATGGTAGTTATTATTGTGAAAGAATAAAAGAATTTTATAATTTTGCTACTAAACAAGCAGAAGAAAGAATATATGAATTTGATACTGCTTCTGTTGAAAATGTAGAGTCTATTCGTGATATTATTTTTTCATTCTATGAATCTAGAAAATTAAAAAATATCACCGATTTACAAAAACATTTTGTTGAAAGATTACAGAATTTTAATTTCTTTAAATCACATTTGTTGGGAATGAGGCAAGCATTTCTAAAAGAAAGTGATTACATGTTCTTATCTGATTATCCACATCCAGATGAAGAAACTAAACAAAAATGGGGTTTGTTCAGACAAGAATTGAGGGATTTAACTGACCAAGAAGCATGGAAAGAAGATGACTACCTAAATGTTTCTTTCCCAGTTTCACCAAGAGAGAAAGATCAGGTTCGAATGATGATAGACATTGCTACTCAAAGTGGTCTAACATCTGGTCTAGATTGTGTTGATTCTAGTTTTAATGCTGATTTCATTAAAGATTATGGTAAAGTTTTAGTTAAAATTAGAATTATTGATGCTCTGTCTGGACTTGGATTGCCATCTATTAGACAAATGCTTGGTGTTAATTTACCAGAATTTGGTTTAGATGGCACTAAATCAATGAATTTTGATTCTGAATTTGCTGGTAATGATATTACAGCAGAAAATATTTCAGTTGCAATGACACAAATGGAAATAGCAGATTTGGTTAACAAATATGCAAATGAAATTAATAATACTATTCAAAAATTAGATCCAACAATGTCTATCGGTAAAGTTTGGGAAATTGCCGAAGATATGCTAAAATATGAAGATAAAAATGAGATAACTGAAGAAGTCACGGAATTACTTGATAGTTTAAATAATGATACGCCAGAAGGAGAAAACACCAATGATTGATGTTGATAGATCTATGATATTAACCGAGATGCAGTTATTGGAAGAATATGCTGCAGCGTCTGGAAAAATTGTTGTTCATTTGAGAGCAGATGGACCTAAGCAATACCCAGAAAAAGCAAATGAAGTTTGGTCATTTTATGATGGAATATGTGATGATAATGTTAGACATCTTTTAATGCAACTTGGCGAGATTTATTGTAGATTTGAGTCTGCTGATCAAGCTAGAGATTGTATAGAGAGATGGTTTCCTACAAAACATTTACTAGATGATGAAGAATATGATTTAGGACCAGAATATTATATTTACGCATATGGTGTTACATCTGAAAAGTTAGGTTTATTACACAATTAAAGTTATGATTGATGATTTTAGTTATTTGATATCTGAAAAAGCAAAAATATTTCAACTGTTAGAAAAAAATAATATCAAATTGGAATATGAAATTAGTGATGATTTAGATGCTTTTTTGAAAGAGATATATCCAATAGTATTAGAAGCGTACAAAAGAAATTATAAAAAATATTGCTATGTAAATTTATTTTATGAGCATGATTTAAATTTACATAAAATTAGCGGATATAAAAAATTTTATAAGTATTATGATATTACTTCTTTTGATGAAGCATTACAAAAAAAATATAGAGATGTTGCTACTACGTTATTAATTAGTGGATCTTCTGGATTAGATTTTACTGAGTGGTTTTCTATAGAATACGATGTTAATCACAATGTATCAAAATATATTTTTTCGACACATCTTTCTCTACATGATTTAGATGAAGAAAATACACATATAATATTCAATCAATTAGGCATAAAAGAAACTGAATTTTTGTGGAAATTTAGAAAAAAAGCAGAGTTTTGTTACTTAACTAGATTATATTACAATAATCTATGGGATTTAAAGGGGTTTTCTTTTAGCGTTGACACTAATCATTTTTCTAGTCATAAAACAATTGCCAACAAATATAGTGAATATGATAATTTATTTTTTATTCTAAATGACAAGATTCCAGCAACTGATTTTATTGACGTGTTGTTTAAATGTAATGATGACAATTATATTGGAATAGAGTTAGGTGTTAGCGATGTTTCATACATAACAGAATTGTGTGATTGCGGTATTATTAATGAAGATACCAAAAATTACATTACCAACAGCAAAAAAACTTTAAATGCCAAATCCTTTACAGTTAGAATAGAGTGGCACAACTCCAAAAATATGCAAATTAAGTGGTATAATTCTGAAAGAAAATGACTAATTTTATAGGTGAGTCTTTTGTAGATAAAAAAGTATGTGAAGATATTATTGATTTCTTTAATAATTCTGATTATGCAGAGGAATGGAAGATTTTAGTTAATACAACAAAAAATAAAAGAAGTCAAGGTAAAAAAGCTTACAATCTTTCATTGCCAATAAAACATGATCACCCAGCAATTCTTGCATATAGAAAAGAATTGAATAAATGTTGTATGGAATATGTAAAAGAATATCCTTACAGTAATAGGTATGACGCTTGGGATATTGCCGAAAAGGTAAATATTCAATATTACAAACCAGGATGGGCATATTCTAAATTTCATACAGAACGTATAGGTTGTGATTTACCGTATGCTTATCGTCATCTAGTTTTTATGACATATTTAAATGATGTTACTGATGCTGGCGAAACTGAATTTTACCATCAAAAAATTAAATATAAACCAGAAGTGGGGAAAACATTAATATGGCCAGCAGATTGGACACATACGCATAGAGGTATAGCATCACCAACGCAAGATAAGTACATCATTACTGGGTGGTATGAATTTATAAAAATTACTTATGATTAAATCTCTTGACAACGTTTCCTAAATCCTATATAATACTGGAAACGCAACAGACCGATGACCACGCCAAACTGGCAGCACCATTCTAAGAAAGAAGCAAAACGCACCCTGAAACCTCAGGCAGTGCGTCAAGCAAAAGCACGTCTGCAATCACTTAAGCGCCACTTAGAGGTTATTAAATGACGCATTACGATAAATTAATTGACACGCTCATCATGCATCTCTATGATGCGTGGGAGCACAAATATTGGGATGAGCAGCTAGCAAAAAGAAAAGCACATGAGATTCTAACAACTGTAGAAGCATTTCAACAAAACCGTGTCTTATTAACTACAGACACATCTGTATATACACAATGGAGGGCATCTGACTGATGGCATTAGCACAACAAGTAACAGATTCATTAGATGAAGCAACATCAGCACTGCGTAACGCACTAGCATTTGCAGCACGACAAGAACGACCAGTGGTTTGCAATAGCATTTCTGAGATTATGTGTCGTATTGACCATCTTAAATCATTTGATGGTATTTTAGACACACTCGATAAAATGCAAAACGACATTAGTAAAAATAAAGAATGAAGAAAAAAGTTGATTATTTTACTATAGATAATAAAAAACTTTGTGCTGTAGAAAATTTTTTAGATAATCCAGATATTTACAGAGATTTTTTACTACAATGTAAAGACAAATATTTGCATCCAATTCCTGGTGTAGATCATTGGTTGGGATTTAGATTTTCGGTTACCGATAATTTTCTTTGTCGCCATCCTTTAATGATATCTTTATATCACCAATTAGCAAATATTGTTTTGCCAGAATTTAAATTACTTAAAAGTAAAATAGATTGGAATCTCTGTTTTCATTATGGTCCTAAAATATCTCAAGATTTAACCAGTGAGTTTTTTCAAGTATATTCATTACATAAAGATTTGAGATCTATTTGCGCTGGTGTAATTTACATGACTCCAGATGCTCCTCTAGATAGTGGCACAATTTTTTTGGATGGAGAGCAATCTTATTCAATTGATAATGTTTATAATAGAATGATTTTTTATGATTCTTCTATCACTCATGCTCCTCAAAATTTATTTGGAGATACCATAGAAAATGGAAGATTAGTAATTACTTTCTTCTTTTGGGAAAAAGAATCTTTAGATATTAAACGTTTTTATGAATCTACTGATGTATCTGATGTTTATGGATTAAATTTATGACTAATGAAAAAATTACTGTCAACATGGATGGTGGTGTCGGTGGATCATGGAAGGTACACAAAATGAGCAGATTTGAAAAGAATCCCGACGAAATCGTGCTGGAAGATGTTAAGATGTTTCACTATGAAACAATGGAAGAGGGTCGTCATGTATGGATTGGTATCTATCAAAATGATGGGTCAATCTACCATATGAATATTGGTGGCGACAATCTTAAAGTATACTTTAGTAATGAATCCTGTGACACATGACACACGAAGAAATGCTTGAAGAGGCAGCAAATAGAGAAACATACAATAAAGCATGGGCAGCAGTAGAGAAATTTTTTGACGAAAATGATGATGGTCTCCAAAAACTCGCTGACATTGAAAAAGAGGAAAGAATGAGAGAAGACGAAAGAATCAAAGTGATTCAAACTGCTTGTGGTGCTATCGGTAAGTATTCCGATGCTCTCAAAGCACTTGCTGAAACTGAAAAGGTAGAGCTACGAGCAGAGTTGGAAGCAAAGAGGAAAGAAAACTACCAACTGGTTGCTGATGTTGCCATGAGTGATTATGAGA
>Ga0194126_10007954_pt1 | contig 14577 bp, 22 predicted proteins | sample TA2KigC150mmetaG_FD_148641 | JGI IMG/M metagenome (GOLD analysis project Ga0194126, IMG submission 148641) | Freshwater microbial communities from Lake Tanganyika, Tanzania - TA2015035 Kigoma Deep Cast 150m | ecosystem: Environmental > Aquatic > Freshwater > Lake | place: Tanzania: Lake... | reverse complement strand
ATTGCTGCGGGATGATCATGCGGTTTTGAGCGCAGTTCTGAGCGCCATCGCGGACGCGTTCCCCGACTTTGCAGAAACTGAACAAGGAGAAAACCGATGACCACCCAAGAAATCAATAATCCCATCGGCTACATCGTCAGCGGCGGGTTGAAAGAAAACCTCAATGTACGGTTAACCGTCCCCACCCAGGAGGTGCAGGAAGGCAGCTTCATCGTGATCGAGAGCGGCGACTGGCAGTTCTACGGCATTGCCACCGACCTGCAACTGGGCGCTACCGACCCGCGCTTTGCCGACGAGCAGAGCGAGAACCGCCTGCCGCCCGGCTTAGCCAGCCTGCTGCACGGGCAGACGCTCTTCACCAACCTGGTGGTGCTGCCCGCGCTTATGCTGGAACGCGGCCCCGAGATAGATTCTTCTGCTTATGCCGCATGGCAGAAAGCCATTGAAACAGGAGAGAAAGAAGAGCCGCGGCCAATGCCTGTCAAGACTCTACCTTCCCACCACGCAGCTGCACGTCTGGCAGACGAAGCTGATATCGCCGAGATCTTTGGAAAACCGGCTGACGAAGGCAATTTTGTGATCGGTAGCACTCGCGAGCAAGGCCATCCAGTATGTATTGACCTCGATAAATTCATCCAGCGCTCCTCCGGCATCTTCGGCGCTACCGGTACCGGAAAATCCTTCCTGACCCGCATCCTGCTGGCCGGATTGATCGACCACGACCGCGCATCTATTCTTGTGTATGACATGCACAACGAGTACGGGTTGGATGACACCGCCTCGGATACCGGACAAAATGTCACGGGCCTGCGTACGGCGTTTGGGAAAAGCCGTGTGCAAATTGTTGGTCTTGGAGCCGACACGACCATCCGCGGCGAAGTGCCGGATTTCAACCTGGTGCTTGCCTACTCGGATATCACACCCGCGGATGTTGAACTGCTCACGCGTGAATTAAACTTAAGGGAAACCACACCTACCACTTTGGATGCGTTGGTGAACGAATTTGGAGAATCAGGTTGGTTCGGTGCATTCAAGAAAATGAAAACTGACTTCTGGATTGAAGATGAGAACGGGAAAAAAGTACCGGCACCAGGCAGCGTTGCTTACTGGGCGAGCAGAGCCGGCGTGAATTCGATGGCTGCTGAAGGCCTGCACAGTAAATTAAAGCGCTTATTCAATACGAAGTATATCCTGGAGAATCCACCCAGCAATGCCATCCAGGATATCATCGAAGCGCTGAAGAAAGGCAAGCATATTGTGTTGACTTTCGGCAAGCATGAAACCGATCTTGATTACCTGCTGGTCTCCAACCTGATCACCCGCCGGATCCGGGATGAATGGGAAAAAATGACCAACGCTTTCCGCAACGGAAGCAGTCCCGAACCTAGACCGCTGGTGGTGGCGGTCGAGGAAGCCCACAAGCTGCTCAATCGCGAAATGGCCGCGCAGACCACCTTCAGCACCATCGCGCGTGAAATGCGCAAATACTACGTCACCTTGTTGGTGATCGACCAGCGACCTTCCCAGATCTATGACGAGGTGATGTCGCAGTTGGGGACGCGTGTGTGCGGCTGGCTGGGAGATGATGACGACGTCAACGCGACACTTGCCGGCTTGGCTTCCCGTGAGGCGCTGCGCGGCATGCTGGCCCGCCTGCAGCCCAAAGAAGAGGTGCTGCTGTTGGGATGGGGCGTACCCATGCCGATCCTGGTACGTTCCAGGCGCTATGACACAGATTTCTGGAAGTCTGTCAAGAGCGCGAAAAAAGGGGATTTCAACCGGGATAAAGAGATCAGCACAATGTGGCCGGGTTAACCGGCATCAACCAGTAAATCGCCAGGCTGATCAGAATGCCAAGGATCACGCCGGTGATCACCTCAAACGGGGTGTGACCCAGAACCTCCTTGAGTTCCTTTTCAGGTATATGCCGCCCCTCAAAAAAAGCTTTCATCAGCTCATTGATGCGCTGTGCGTGGATGCCGGCCTGCCGCCGCACGCCAGCAGCGTCATACACCACGATCATGGTGAAGGCGAAGGCTAGTGCGAATAGCGGCGATCCAAATCCCTCCTGAAGCCCAATAGAAAGCGTTACAGACGTGGCTAGCGCCGAATGCGAACTAGGGAAGCCGCCGGGCGAGAGCATCACATTCCAGTTCCAGCGTTTATTGAGAAAATAATCCAAGGGCGCCTTGAGAAACTGTCCGATAACCCAGGCAAGGATCGCTGTGACCAGCACGCGGTTGTGAATGAGATCACACCACATACTAACTGTTTTCCTCCATATCGATCGTCTGGCCTTCCTCACCGAGCACTTTCACTCGTAATTCTGCTTTTTCCAGCAACTCCTGGCAGCGCTTGATCAACGCCCGCCCACGTTCATATAACGCCATCGTCGCTTCCAGATCGCGGTTTTCATTTTCGAGGGTGTTCAGGATCGCTTCCAGCTCAATTAAAGACTGTTCATAACTCAAGCCATCGACCGCTGCAGGTGCTTTCGTCATAGGTTTTCCTTTATTCTTTCGCAACTTTTTTCGTCACGCGGGCGCCAAAGCTGCCATCCTTCAGGCGCACGTCCACGTCAGAATCCAATTTTACCTGCTGCAGGGAGGTGATCAGCTCACCATTCACACCGCGTACCAGCGCGTACCCGCGGTTGAGCACCTGGCGGGGATCCAGTGCTTTCAAGCGCGCCTCAAACGACCGGATGCGCGCAGATTCTGATCGAAGCACATTTCTCATGGAGGCGGTCAACCGTATGGACATTTCATCCAGACGCTGCATGCCCTGCAACAGCTGCCAACGGGGAGAGACCTGATCCAGCCGATGCGAAAAACCGCGCAATTCATAGTGGTTCTTGTCGATGACATCCATTACATCCTGGAAAAGCCGCATATTTAGGGAGTCTTGTTCAGCCTGCAGATCCTGCCGGTCAGGCACCGCCATGACCGCCGCGCCGGTCGGCGTTGGAGCACGCAGGTCTGCGGCGAAATCCGTCAGCGTGAAATCCGTCTCGTGACCGACGCCGCTGATGACCGGGGCTTGCGAGGCAGCCACCGCCCGCACCACACGTTCATCATTGAACGCCCACAAGTCCTCCAGAGAGCCTCCCCCGCGCCCTACAATGATCACATCCGGTTGGACATGCAGATTAAGCGAAGCCAATGCAGTCGCGATCTGCGCGGGCGCCGCATCGCCCTGCACCGCTGCAGGCGCAAGGACCACCTCGACCATCGGGCAACGAGCTCGCAAGGTGTTGAGCATATCCTGGAAAGCGGCGCCGGTTGGTGATGTGACTACCCCGATCAAACGCGGAAGGCGTGGAATGGCGCGCTTGCGTTCCTCATCGAATAACCCTTCTGCTTCCAGCTTGGCTTTAAGACGCAGAAATTCCTGGTAGAGCAGGCCATCGCCCGCTGCACGCAGCCCATCCACATAGAGTTGATACTGGCCGCCCTGCTCGTACACGCTAATGGAGCCGTGCGCCTCCACCGCCATGCCATCCCGCAGCACACCCGAAAGATGGCGAGCCTGTTCGCGCCAGATCACGCAGCGCAATGACGCATTAGGGTCCTTGAGGGTGAAATATATGTGGCCTGAACCAGGGCGGGAGAGGTTGGAGATCTCCCCCGATACCCAAACATTGGCGAGGTTTTCGTTACTCTCTAATACCGCGCGGATGTATGCGGTTAGGTCGGAAACCGAGTAAACAGGCAAAGGTGAGGGAGAAAAATCAATTTCCACGCGATTAGGATACTCTGGAAGAAATGCGGTGTCAATCACCGGTTGATTGCGTTAGAATTATCCCTTGGATGAAAAAAGACGAACCTAACCTGGATCATATCTGGTCGCCATGGCGGATGACCTATATCGGCCGCACCAAAAAGGAAACTGGCTGTATTTTCTGCGACGCCACGGAAAAAGAGGACGGTGTGGAGAACCTGATCGTGCTGCGCGGTCAGCGGTCTTTTGTGATCCTCAACCGCTATCCGTATACCAGCGGTCATGTCATGGTCGTGCCTTATGACCATGTCAGCACATTGGAAGAATTGGACGGCGAGACTGTGATGGAATGCATGGCGTTGACCAAGCAGGCTATCCAGGCCATTGGGCAGGTGTATAAGCCCGAAGGATTCAACATTGGCGCCAACCTGGGTGCGGTCGCCGGGGCGGGCATCACCAACCACATCCACTTTCACGTGGTCCCGCGTTGGGGCGGGGACACTAATTTCATGACCTCGGTCGGCGGCACTCGTGTGCTGCCGGAAGACCTGTGCGACACCTTGCAGCGGCTGAAAGAAGCCTGGCCGAAAGAGTAAATCTCAATTTCTATGCCCGAAATCAAAACCAGACCCACAACTGAATCCGACCGTCCCTGGATGGAGCAGCTTTCCCGGGATGCGTGGGGCTCGGAAGTCGTCATTGCACATGGCGAGTTATACAAGCCTGCCAAGCTTAACGGAATAATCGCGGAGGTGGATGGCAAGAAGGCCGGGCTGGTGACATACCAAATAAAGGATAAATCTTGCGAGATCATCACACTTAACGCACTGAGACCCGGATTGGGTATTGGCAGCCTACTGATTAGTCAGATGATTGAAATTGCTAAACAGGAAGGCTACAAAAGACTCTGGTTAATCACCACCAACGACAACACCCGCGCATTACGCTTTTGGCAGAAAAAAGGTTTTCATCTGAGCGCGCTGCGAGTAGGCGCCATTAATGAGTACCGAAAAATCAAACCTGAGATCCCAACGATGGGAGAGGATGGGATTCTGATCCGTGATGAGATCGAGCTGGAAATGAGATTGTGAACAACTCGTGCAATTTTCTCCTTAAGAGCGCTGCATGGGCGGCGCGAGTGCTGCCCGCGTCGGTCAAGCGCTGCCTGTACCGCACACCCTGGCTGGCCAGGTTCACCAGGCGCACACTGAACGCAGCGGCTCCTGTAGGTCTGAGTGAGGTGACCGTTGCTGCGGGTGTCCTACGCGGATTGCGGATGAAGCTGGACCTGCAAACCGAGAAGGATTATTGGCTGGGCACTTATGAGCCGGGCCTGCAGGAGGCAGCCAGGCAGTTGATCCAACCGGGTATGGTGGTGTATGACGTTGGCGCCAACATCGGGTACATCAGCCTAATAGCTGCGAGGTTGGCAGGAGAAAACGGGCATGTGTATTCTTTTGAGGCACATCCCGCAAATGTGGAACGGTTAAAGGAAAATTTTGACCTGAACGATCTCGCCAGACAAGCCAAGGCGATACATGCCGCTGTCACCGATCGAACCGGCGAAGCGGTTTTTTTGGCGCATGAATCCGGCGCCATGGGCAAAGCCAAGGGATCGGCAGGCAGAGATGAACATTATGCGGCAGAGCTGCGCGTACCAGCGATCGCGCTGGATGATTTTGTTTTTCAGCAAGGAAATCCGCCACCGCAAGTAGTAAAAATAGATATTGAAGGGGGCGAAGGAATGGCACTGCGGGGGATGAAGAAAATGCTTGCCAAAATTCGCCCCTTATTCATGATCGAACTGCACGGTCAGGAAGCCGCGCGGCAGGTTTGGGAAACTTTTAAAAATGCAGGCTTTTGCATCCACCGAATGCAAAGCGGCATGCCGGAAGTTAAAGCGCTGGAAGATCTGGATTGGAAAGCGTACATCATCGCGAGACCGAGATGAGACGAACGCTTCGATAGTCTCAGCGTGCAGGATAAAATAAAAAAACCGGTTCTCATGGGTGAGAGCCGGTTTTTCATGTGTGAATCGATAATTTTTATTGCTCTTCCGGGATGACCAGCATCATGATCAGATATGCCCAAAAGGTCGCCCCGCCGGCGAAAAGTCCCAGCACGAAAAGCAAGCGCACAATGGTAGGATCGATCTCGACATAATCCGCCAGCCCGGCACAAACACCGGCAATCATACGATTGTCACGGGAACGGTAGATCCGTTTAATGTTGTTGTCAGACATGTTAGTTCTCCTTGTAAGTTATTCTAATTCATATACGCTTATTTCCATTCCAGGTTGCGCAACGTTGAACAACTTGTCAAAAAATTATGCGTATATAGATTTGAAAAGAGGTTATATGAGCGAAAATAATCCATCCATCCCCTGGTTTCTATGGCCATTCAAAGCCCTTTGGGATTTTCTGGCAATGATCATCAAGTTGACCGGACGCCTGGTCGCAGCAATCATTGGTTTAGTGATCATGATCGTGGGTTTCGTACTTACCATCACCGTGATCGCGTCTCCGGTTGGCATCCCTATGATGGTCTTTGGCTTTCTACTGATGGTACGCGGGATATTTTAAGACAGGCAAATTCCGACTTTAAATGGGTAACCTTCTTACAATGCTATAATCAAGGAACAAATCATTTCCCTTTTTGGAGGACATAATGAAAGGAAACGGAAAAATCCTTGAAGTTTTGAATGACCTGTTAGCGGATGAACTCACCGCTGTCAACCAGTACATGGTGCACGCGGAAATGGATGACAACTGGGCTTATACCCGGTTGGCGGAGATGGTCGAAAAACGCGCCATTGACGAGATGAAGCACGCGGAAAAACTGATCGCCCGCATCCTGTTCCTGGAAGGCACCCCTGTCGTCAGCAAATACAAAACGATCAACATCGGCGCCGCGGTTGAAAAACAGTTTGACAATGACTGGGATGCAGAAGCCGATGCCATCAAGGCATACAACGCAGCCATAAAACTATGCAGCGAGAACGCAGATAACGGCACCGAGCAGCTGCTAAAGAGCATCCTGCAGGATGAGGAAGCCCATATCGACTGGCTGGAAGCCCAGAAGGACCAGGTCTCCCAGATCGGCATCCAGAATTACCTGGGGCAGCAGATCAAGGAAGAATAGTAAAAAAAAAGAGTTACATTTCAATTAAAGAAGCGTTCTCTTCGATAAGGGAACGCTTTTTAAATTGCGTATCATTGTATTTTTACCAGGCTTGTTCTAATTGCTATCTTGAATCGCTCTGAAAATTCGTTCAATTACTGATTGGATATTATGGATGATTTCGTTATTCCAGAACCTTAATACACGATAACCTTTTGTTGAGAGAAAATCCATTCTTGCGAGGTCATAATCATTTTTATCGAGATGCTGGTTACCATCAACTTCAATGATTATTTTTTCTGAAGGAGCACAAAAATCTACAACAAAATGCCCTATCGCATGTTGACGTCTGAATCCAATTCCTAGTATTTGATGATTCCTTAAAATTCCCAGTAACTTCCGTTCCTCAGGTGTCAAATCTTTCCTCAGTGCGCGTGCCTTTGACATTGTGGAAGGGTATGTGCGCTTTTCTTTCATCTTCGTTTATCCACCCCTCCCTCTAATTCCCTCCCCAATTCAAGAATTGGGAAGGGAAGAGTGGGGTCCTTGCAATGAATTTTTCTTCAAGGAATCTATAGCAGCTCTTTCAATATCGACCCGGCGGTTTTCGCATCCGCCTTGCCCTTGGTCTCGCGCATCACCTGGCCCACAAACCAACCCATGAGTGTTTCTTTTCCCGATCGGTACGCTTCCACCTCAGCCGGGTTGGCATCGATCACTTTTTGACACACAACTCGGATGGCTTCCTGGTCGCTGACCTGTGCCAAGCCCTGCTCTTCTACCAATTGCGCAGGTTTTTTGCCAGAATCCTGCACTTGCTGCAGCAGCGCTTTACCGGTGGTGAGGTTGATTGTGCCCGCATCCACCAGCTGGATCAATTCGGCTAGGTACACCGGGGTAAGCTTCATTTCTACGGGCGTCAGGTTTTGCTCATTGATCATGCGCAGGACGTCATTCATCAGCCAATTGGAAACTCTCTTGGGATCGCCGCCATAGGCCTTTACTGCCCCCTCAAAATAATCGGACAAACCGCGTTCCTGGGTCAGGATGTCAGCGTCATATTCGGGTAATCCGTATTCATCCATAAAACGCTGGCGCCGGTCAAGAGGGCGTTCGGGGAAATCAGCCAGGATCTGCTGCTTCCAATCGCTGCTGATCTCCAGCGGCAGCAGGTCCGGTTCACGGAAATAGCGGTAATCTGCTTCCGTTTCCTTGGAGCGCATCTTGCGCAGAACACCCGCATCCTCATCCCATTCCAGCGTCCAGGCTTCCACTCGACCGCCTCCCTCGACCGTGCGAATCTGGCGGTCGATCTCCTTGCGAATGGCTTCACGCAGGGAATCGATGGAGTTGACATTCTTGATCTCGGTCTTGGTATAAAGGTCATTGCTTCCGACCGGCCGGATGGATACATTCCCATCGCAGCGCAGATTACCCTTTTCCATATCCGCTTCCGAAATGCCAATCCAACGCAGAAGCTGGCGAAGGCGGATGAGGTACTGCGCGGCTTCATCGGCCGTGCGCAGATCCGGCTCGGTCACCATCTCAACAAGCGGCACTCCGCAACGGTTGAAATCCACCATGCGTCGGCTGCCGGCGTTCTTGGTCTTTCCGGCATCTTCTTCAATATGCAGCTTGTGGATGCGCACATGGCGAATATACCCTTTGCCCTGAGGATCCGCAGCGGCGGGAACGGGCACATTCAGGTAACCACCCACAGCCAGTGGCTGGTCGAACTGTGAGATCTGGTAACCTTTGGGCAGGTCGGGGTAAAAATAATTCTTGCGGTCAAAAAATGAAACCGGCTGCACCTGCGCGCGCATGGCCTCAGCCAGCAGCACAGCTTTTTCAGCGACTTCAGCGTTGAACACAGGCAGGACGCCAGGCAGTCCTGTGCAGACCGGGCAGATATTGGAGTTGGGCAGGTCTTCCCAGGAATCCGCTTTACAGGCACAAAAGATCTTGGTCAAGGTATTTAGCTGGATGTGAGTTTCCAGGCCGATGACGGTTTCATACTCTGCCATGCTACACCTCCTCCAGCAGCGCCGGTCGGCGCTTGCGCCATTCCGCGTCTACGGTGGCTTGCTCATAGGCATGCGTCAACTGCAGAAGGATATCTTCTGAGAAATCCGGTCCTAAAAGCTGGACGCCGATGGGCAATCCGGCCTGGTCAAAGCCGAAGGGGAAGGAAATTCCCGGTGTACCGGCGTGATTTGCGGTGACAGTGAGCTGGTCGGCATACTGCATCATGACCGAGTCACCAAAGACATCCTTAACCGGAAAGGCCGTGGTAGGTGTGGTGGGTGTCAACAGGGCATCCAGCCGGAATTTTCCGTTGGGATCAAAAGCCTCCTCATAATCACGCCGGATGAGCGTGCGCACGCGCAGAGCTCGTTGGTAATACTGCTCGCTGTACTGCGCCGCAGAGACATACATGCCCATCAGGATGCGCAGTTTGGGCTGCAACCCAAAACCATCACCGCGAGATCGTTGGTACAGCTCTTTAAGATCGCGGACTGGATTTTTCGTGCGGTAGCCGTACTTGACACCATCAAAGCGGTGCAAGTTGGATGCGGCTTCCACGCGGCTGATGACAAAATACGCTGGAATTCCGTACTTGGTGTTGGGCATGGGCACATCTTCGATGATCTCCGCCCCCAAAGCGCGATAGATCGCGGCGGCTTCCATTACCGCCCGTTGCATCTCCTCCGGAACCGGCTGCTGGCTATAATCACCGGAATCGGGATCCGGATATGTGATCTGGAGAAAAGCCGGCGACAGACCAATACGCATGCCGCGTAAGTCGCGATCAAGGGATTGGCTGTAATCGGGCACAGGCACCCGGGCTGTGGTCGCATCTTTGCTATCCTCGCCTGCAATGGTGCTCATCATTAACGCGGCGTCTGCCGCGCTGCGCGCGACCGGCCCCGGGCAGTCCAGTGACGATCCAAACGCAATCAAACCGTAGCGCGAGACACGCCCATAGGTAGGCTTCATGCCCACTACACCGCAGAATGCGGCGGGCTGGCGAATGGAGCCGGCTGTGTCTGTGCCCAGAGAAAGAAGCGCTTCACCGGCAGCAACAGAGGCAGCACTCCCGCCAGAGGAGCCGCCCGGCACGCGTTCGGTATTCCAGGGGTTGCGCGGTGAGGGCTGGAATGCCGAGGATTCATTGGAAGAACCAAACGTGAATTCATCCAGGTTAACCTTACCCACCATCACTGCGCCAGCATCAAGCATCCGCTGAACAGGCGCAGCAGTGTATGGTGAGGAGAAATTCGCCAATATGCGGGATGCCGCCGTCGATGGTGTGTTTTCCACACAGAAAACATCCTTGACTGAGAATGGTATACCCGCCAATGGACCGGCATCCTCGCCAGCAGCCAGCTTGCGGTCAATCTCTCGGGCTTGTTCACGCGCGGAATCTGGTGTGACAGTGATAAAGGCGTGTACTCGGGTATTGTCCTGCTCGCTTTCCACATAGTCCAGCCGGCCTGGTATGCCGTCCACTGCCCCAATCCGATTGAGGCAGGACTCGGTGATTTCCAGCGCTGAGACCTCACCAGCACGCAGCATGCGGCTGAGTTTTACCGCAGATAGGTCGCATAATTGCATCTTTTACTCCAGCGTGGTATGGGGGGTTTCGGGCACGATCAGGTAGCCGCCATCAAATTCCGGCGCCTGGGCAGTAATATCCGCAGCCTGATGAGAAGGCACCCAAACATCACCTCGCAGGTCCGGCTTACGCTCGGGAGGATATGGCACTCCATGAGATGCTGGTGGGATATTTCCCTCCAGCTCGATCGCTTCCAGTTCATGGACTGCGGATAATTGTTTGTTAAGCTCACCTCGCAGGTAATCCGCTTCCTTCTCGTTCAGAGCTAACGCTGCAAGTTCCACCAGGTGATCGAATATTTCGGGAGTGACCTCTTCCTTTCTTTCAGGCATCGTACCAAATCCTCCGGATGTCGTATTTTCAGAGCAGTATATCACGCTGCCGATTTCAACGACCTTTCCCGGCGATATAATGAGTCCAGCCATGAAATCAACAATTCCAGGCGATGAAAAAATACCCTTTGCCAGAAAGCTGCGCCAATGGCGAAGGAGGATCCTGATCGCGATTCCGGCAGTTTATGCTTTAGTGGGCTGGCTTCGTTTGGACGGTGCATTAACTTATCGTGAGTATTTCGCCACCCTGAACCTCTGGCCGCGGCCCATATATTTTGCGATCACTGGAGGTTTGATTGGGGTCACTTTTTCCCTGGCAGCCTTCCTTTGGCTGCTTCATTGGCGCTATGCAGCCGTTTATACCCGCTGGTTGGCCATCGTTTTTCTTATTTGGTTCTGGGTTGATCGCATTTGGTTGAGTGTGCGCGAAGCGTTCTTCCATCAACTAGAGACAGGTATTCTAATCACGCTGATAACCATTGTCTGGGTGTTCATCCTGATTCGCCGAAAAGATCTTCAGCTAAAACCAAAGGGATTGGAGGAAAATGGGGAGCAAACTGGAACAGGAAGTCAAATTCTACCTGAATGATCTTGCTGCGCTCGAAAAAGGGCTGATTGAATTGGGCGCCACCCAGGAACAGCCCAGGACACATGAGATCAACCTGCGCTTTGATACACCTGACAGGCGACTATCTGAAAAATTTCAGGTTTTACGGCTCCGGCAGGATAAACGGGCACGTCTGACCTTTAAAGGACCCAACAACCCGGAGCAGGAAGTCAGCGCGCGCGAAGAACTGGAGATAGACGTCAGTGATCTGAGAACAACACAAGCCATCCTGGAGTCTCTGGGTTTTGAGGTGATGGTGATGTACGAGAAATTCCGTGCCGCCTATTTACTGGAAGGGGTGGAAATCTCATTGGATGAGATGCCCTTTGGCACCTTCTGCGAGGTCGAAGGGCCGGATACTGAGAGCATACAAAAAGCTGCTGTTAAATTGGGATTGGATTGGGAAGCGCGTGGTAAATTAAGTTATCTTGCTTTGTTCTCCATGATCAAAGAGAAGCTCAATCTGGAAATGAACAATCTTGATTTTAATTCTTTCATCGGACTGGAAATTCACCCCGATGATTTTGGAATGAAACCTGCTGACCAATCATTCGATTATCCGCCATAGCTTGATTCATATTCTGCCTGGCGCCGTTCCATTTCTGACCAGATGTTCCCAGGGACATACGTTCGGATCATTTCAATTGTCTTTTCTACCAGTTCACGTTCCTTTGGGCTAACCTCAGAAACACTGGGAACTACATATTGCTGCCCAAATGCGTCAATGACGATTCGAGTGCCTTGGCCACCAAGCAAAGGCTGGCTGGATTCCCAGCGGTTGCGCAGGATATTATTATCCCCAAGATATGCATAAAGGGATTGGAGATCAACCTCAGTGATTTCTAATGGGGTGGTCCAGGCAAGCGAAGCGTTGTACTCATACCCCGGATGGTAAGAGAATTCGCCTTGTGGACCGGGTCCGATTGTGATCGTATATTGGTAATGGTATTCAGGAGGCAATGCTCCTGTGTCCCATTCCAGCACCAGGCTGAAATCTTGCGGATAATTATCAGGCATTCTGCTACATGATGACAAGAAAACTAATAAAAAAACGATTAAGAATAAATAATTTTTCATTGAGTTCTTCCTCTTCCATTTCTGATCCGAACAACAGATGAAAATCTTTAATCACAGATGAATTAATACACATAGGGTATCAAATAGTATAGTTTACAGAAGATCTCATTGGAGGGATTTACCAAACCCCATGCGACGATCTGTGTCTTATTTGTTGGAATCGACGGCATCGACAGTTCAATTACCAAGGTGTACTTGCCTCCGGGTTTGACCTGCCCGTTCCAATCCAAACAATCCTGATCGCAAAGGTTGATGCCGCCGACCCACTTGATCTTCACGTTCTCCGCGGTCCAATCTAAATTTCCGGAATTCCGTAGCACCCAGGTTTTTTTAATTTTTTTCACCAATTCTCTGAGGCCCATCTTTTGGAAGCGACGCATCCATGTCAATAGTGCAGGCGTATACCGGCGCGACAGGAATATCGGTGGTCTCAATTTCGATTTCACTCTCAAAAGACGGTGGCGTTTCGATTAAATCAACAGAATTCATTTCTACATCATTGGGATAGGGGGTATTGGTGGTCGTTGCCAAAGGCGGTTGCGGGTTTAAAATTGCTTGAACGGTGATCTCCGCGATTGCGGTTCTTACAGCTTCAGTTTTGATCATCCCCGTGTCCAGCGGGGTTTCACCAGATCCACGATTATGACATCCAATCAAGATCAAAACGGTAAGAAATATTGCTAAGTGTTTCATCATCCCATTCTTAGATAATAAAAAACAACGAATTCTGTCAGCAAGAAATATTGTATATTCTTCTCCCACGTTTTTCAATTTAAAAACATGGGATATTAGAGAATAAATTATGTCTTGGATTTAACTTATTTGTGTTCATAAAAAAACAGACTCCGCACGGAGTCTGTTTTTCAACATCAGGGGCTCAGCGGCGTAACCGTCCATGCGGTTGCAACCGGGTAAGTAAATGGTATGGAAAAATCAAACGGACAAAATCTTTCTCCGTTGTCATTGATCAAGTCCCATACCATGCGGAATCCCTCTTTGTACGGTTGTGTTGGCACATTTACATCGATACGGATCTGAACCGTTTGCCCAGGTTGGACATTGGCATTAATGAACCTTTGCTTTGGGCTGGAAATGAAATTGCAGTAACTGCAATTCTCGCGTTCTTTCCAATAAACCACATCTCCCCACCAGGTTTTGGTGCCGGTATTCTTGAGTGTGACTACATAGTCATCCCACCAGCCAGTGTGCAGCGCCTGATCATAGGGGGATTGTGTGATCCACTCACAACCCCATTGCTTTGGTGTGGGTGAAACATAAGCAGCTCCAGAACCGCTGCCGGTTCCTCCAGAAGTGCTGGCGCCGCTGCCAACGGGCACGGCGGTCCCAAGGGTCGCAGTCGGAAGTGGTGTAATCGTGGGCGGAACCTCGGTTGAGGTGGGGTTGAGGGCTGCCTGCACAGTCATTTGGGCAACAGCGGTTTGAACCGCCTGTGTACGAATCGCTTCTTCATCGGGAGTCGGTTCCCCAGCTTCGCCGATCCCACACGCGGAGAGGAGCATCACAGCCGCGAGCGTTAACCATAACCCCGTTCTTTTCTTATTCATTTACATTTACCTCCAGTCGGCCTCATTGATTCAGGTGGGAGGCCGGAGTAGTGCCGTATTTTGAACGATTTAACACGGCTTGTCAAGTGGGTTAATCAGGCAAGAATCGCCTTTTCAGGAGTTATTGTAACACTTTGTCAAGGGAGAAATTCCTTCAGAGAATCAGAATGATCCCAAGCAAAATCTCCGTGACCAGGCTGATATAGTTCGATTTTTCCAAGGACCGGTCGATGAACATGGATGCCAACCGAACAACCGCAACAACCAGGTAAGCCAAACCAAGCATCAGATACATATCCTGTGAAGAAAACATAAGGGGCGCAACACCCAGGGCAATGAAGAATCCGCCAAGAATTGCCCGGACCTCGGTCACACCACGGCTGCCGGGCAACTCCAATCCAGTGAATCCCCGCACCCTCATCGGGAACAGCAAAGAGTACAATCCGGTTACCACGGTGGCTAAAGCCGCGATGATCTGCAAAACTGTGATCATTAAACCTCCTGTTAAGATTAGTCATTAATCTTATCCGGTGAATTCA